>ENA-ORUV01000119-ORUV01000119.1-human-gut-metagenome-genome-assembly--contig:-NODE-119-length-68970-cov-4.55509_pt1 | contig 68970 bp, 54 predicted proteins | sample MGYA00242089_ERZ509229 | MGnify/ENA primary metagenome ERZ509229 (study PRJEB26280, sample SAMEA2338805) | human gut metagenome | biome: human gut; feature: human-associated habitat; material: faeces...
CCCCCCGCACAGAAGGGCGGCGCGGCCAAGAGAAATATTTTCAACAAAATATCCGACGCATTGTGGCTGGATCAAGTGACCTTAGGCTTTAAGAAAGGAGCCTATTAAAAGAACGCTGGGCGCTGCGTCTGTGAACGGCGGCAGAGCCCAGATGACATCGTTCTTGGGCCGGGCAAGCCCGAGAGACCTAGCAGCAGAGAAAGCGGTCTAGCGCGGCGTTAGAAGCAAAAGAAAGGGGCTGAACCATTATCAGGTGCAGCCCCTTTATTTTGCAGATTCGCCGTCTAGGCGTTTTCGCGGTTTACCCATATTGTGATGCCTCTTAAAGATTAATGTTGTTCGCTCGCGAACGGAACGCTGACAGAACGCATATTGCGGGAAACACCCAGACAGAAGGTATTCAAATACTCTTCTGCAAAGGCAGCGATGATGGAACCGATCGTATGAATAAGATGCATAGCCATTTTAAAACTCCTAAAGATTCAATGGTGTTGTTAAAAACTTGAGATCTTCCTGACCTCGAGACTTAGATTACCCCTCTCATAAAAGAGATGCAAGTCGATGATGAATTAAAAAAGAATGAATCGCTAAACTATCAATCCTATTAAGGGCTAATACCTAAAAATAAAATAGCCTTTAATTCTGTCAGACGAAATGTAATAAGTGAAGCTTTTTTGAAAACAGAAGAGAAAATATTAATTGGATACGATAAGCTCATAATGTAAGCTGATAAATAAAAGGGCTGTACTTCAAGTACAGCCCTTTTATTTGGGAGCTTCGTCAACTGGAGGTTTTCGATATTCCGGCATGTTGACTCCTATTGAATGAAAATAGACTTCAAGCGGTGCGAGTTGACGTTGAATTATCTTCTGCGGGGAACGGCGCACTGACTTCATGGAGGTCTCGGGAGATGCCCATGCAGAAGGTATTGATAAAGTCTTGGGCAAAAGCATCAAAGAGAGCACCGCAAATTCTAAGAATCGAAGAAAGCATTTCTGTAGTCCAAAATTACCGAATTGTTCTAAAAATGAGATATTCCTGATCTCGTGATTAGAGTACACCAGCTTTATTTAGGCTTGCAAGCAGATAAATCGAAAAACAAACATCAGGGAACCAAACCGACAATTGAGTTAAGGGTTAGTGCCTAGCATAGAAGATCCAGACACGAAAACAGCATTAGCGGCAGAATCTGGATGTTTTGATGAAAACAGTTATAAAGAATGCGTTTCAGTCTTGTGAAGATGGGCAGGCAAAAGAAAGGGGCTGTACCCAATTACAGGTGCAGCCCCTTTATTTCGCAGGATCGTCCGGCGGAGGTTTTCGAGATTTATTCATATTATTTGCCTAAAAATCAAATGATTAGCTACGCGGTGTGAAGAAGCAGAGACCGTGACGGTCAAAGCGGAAAAGGCGATCAGCATAAACAGAAGGAATCTGGGACATACCATGTTCCCAAGCAATGATCTGATGAGCAGAAACGCGCAGGATATCGGCGAGCTGTTCAACAGAGAGTTCGAGATGTTCGCGAATAGAACGAAAATTGCTGCCGGTCATACTAATTCTCCTATGACATGTATGAGCTGTTAAAAACTTGAGATCTTCCTGACCTCGGGTTCAAGATTACGCGGTCTTTTAAGAAGTTGCAACTCAAACTGGAAAAATCAATTCATCAACACTAAATCATCAACCAGTATTGGTGTTAGTACCTATTCGGAGAATTGGAGCAGATTTATGGAAGAAATACAGAAAGTTATAAAGACATACTTTTATTCTTTGAGCTGGTTATGAATAAAATTGTATTTCGAAATATCAAGCAGGCCGTAAAGATATGCATATTGGTTATACAAAATAGTTTTGTTTACTTTTTGAAAACAAAACCATTCGAAGGCGGTCGTGATCGGCGGATGGGGGCAAGGTTTGCTTTAGACTTCGCCGAGAAGTCTGATGAATATTGAAGGGCTCACGCTGAATGACAAGCCCGTACCCCTATGTCTCTTGTGAACACACCTGCCGATGATTCGAAAACGGCTACCGCAGAGGATCATGACGCCGCAGACGCGACAAAATCGGGCCGTCCTACGGCCAAAGATGCTGCGCTTCTTGCCTTTGTTTCTTCCATCGGCCCATTTGCTGCCAATGCGTACGTTCCCGCCTTTGATGAAATAGGGCGGTATTACGGCGTTGGGCTCGTCACCGTGCAGCAGACGCTTTCGATCTACCTGGCCGCATTTGCCTGTACGTCGCTTCTGATAGGGGCGGCTTCAGATGCTTTCGGACGAAAGGCTGTGCTTGCCCTCTCAATGACGGTATTTGCCGTCTCGTCGCTGGGGCTTCTTTTTGCCGATTCGATGGAAGCGTTCTTTATCTGGCGGTTTGTAATGGGAATGGCTGCGGCGGCGGGGCCTGTTGTCACTCAGGCTATCGTTCGCGATCGCTGGAGCGGGGGTGATGCAGCAAAAATCATCGCGCTCATCGCGGTTATTTTTGGGCTGGCGCCGGCATTAGCTCCGGTTGTAGGGGGTGAACTGACCGTTCATCTGGGCTGGCGGTCCATTTTTATCTTTTTAGCCGTTTTAAGTGCGGCGATGGCATTTTGCTCAGCCTGCGTGCTCAAAGAGTCGCTCCCGAGCGAGCGCCGTGTTTCTTTTCGTCCGTGGGCGACATTGCTTCGTTATGGCGAGGTGCTTAAAGTCCCCGCATTCACGTCGGGCGTTGTTGCTCACGGCTTTATTTTCTTGGGCTTGATTGTTTATTCTGCAGGCGCGGCTGATTTCGTCCTCAATGTGATGGGACTAGGGGTGGATGAATTCGGCTGGCTGATGATTCCGATGGTTGTTGCCGGCATGACGGGTTCTTGGGCCTGTTCACACCTGCTGGCGATGTTTGGCCAGAATCGGCTCCTTTTTGGGGGAGTCGGCATTTTGACGGCATCGGGCTTATTCGGCGTGGTATTCGATCACGGCCCTTTTGCCGTCTTCCCCTGGGTGCTGTTGGCGCCGGTTGTTTATAACTTTGCGGCAGCGGCCGTTCGTCCGGCACTCAACGTAATGAACCTCGACTATTTCCCCAAAAGCCGAGGCCTGGCCGCTTCTGTGCAGCAGTTTTTTCAGACGGGCGCTTTTGCGGTTTCCTCCGCCCTCCTCATTCCCATCGTTTTGGGGGAGGCCTGGAAGTATGCTGCAGTGATGCTCGGTTCAGGGCTGATTGCTCTGGTGCTGCTCCTCGTTGTGCGGCGGACGAGACCCGCGGCCTTGGCAGCGGCTGAAGCGGAGGAGCAGGCAGAAGACGAACTGGGGGTTAAGCCGACAAAACTTTCCTAAGGCCAGAGCAATTACACTGACGCGAAAAAAGCCTGCGATTTCATTAAGAAACCGCAGGCTGACGCAAGGAAAAGCGAAGCGGAGCAGTTTGTGAGTTCTGAATCAACAGCCATGCAGCACACGGGACCATTTGTCCGTTGTGTGTGCTGCATCCCTGCGGCGGTTAATCGAGCTCCGCTTCGTAGTAGTCAAAGCCGGCATCAGGCTGAACGTAGAATTTCTTCAGGTTCTTAACCTTGGCCGAAACATTCTGTTCGTTGATGAGGAAGATCCACGGCGCATCGTTCCAAATGGCGTCCTGACCAGCGTTATAGAGCTTAGTTTTTTCAGCACGATCCGTCGTGAGCAGTGCTTTCGTGAAGCTGTCATCGAGCACCTTGCTGGAATAAAAGCCGTAGTTGCCTGCCACCGGCGCCCAGCTTGCCGTCGCAAGCAGCGGACGGAGCGCCCAGTCAAGTTCGCCCGTGGAGCTCGACCAACCGGCATAGAGCATGTTGAGCTTGGCATCTTCAGGTTTTTTCAGCAGATATTCATTACGCTGACCGGCTTCCATGGCAAGGATCGAAACCTTGACGCCGACCTGAGCAAACTGCTGCTGCAGGAACTGAATGACTTTCTGCGCAGTGGTGTGGTTGTAAAGCGACCAGAGGGTTGCGGTGAAGCCGTTCGGGTATCCCGCTTCCTTCAGGAGTTCGCGAGCTTTCTTGGGATCGTAAGGCCAGGGTTCATAGACTTTGGCATAGTCGACGCCTTCGGGTGCAGAACCCGTGGCCGGCACGGCATAGCCGCTGAAGGCCACCTTGGCTAGGGCTTCCTTATTGACGGCGTAATTGAGCGCTTTGCGCACGCGTACGTCGTTGAAGGGCTTGATTTTGGTGTTGAAAGCAACGTAACGCTCAATGATGGAGGGCGAAACAGTCACTTCAAGGTTGTCGCTACCCGTCAAGGTCTTGGCCTGTTCGGGCGGAACCGGGAAGATGAACTGTGCTTCGCCCGTGCGCAGCATGGCTACGCGCGTTGAATTTTCCGGCACCGGCTTGAAGTAAATGCCGTCAAGTTTGGGGAGTCCCTTCTGCCAGTAGTTGGGATTCTTGACGACATGAAGAATTTCCGATGGGTTGTAATCTTTCAGAATGTAGGGACCCGTGCCGCAGGGATGGAACGCAATCTGCTTGCCCGGATATTTTTCAAGCGACTTCGGGCAAATCATCACGCCGGCCGGATGGGCAAGCTGATTGATGAAGGCCGAGAACGGCGTATGGAGCGTAATGCGCACCGTATAGTCATCAACGACTTCGGTTTTGGCAATGTTCATGTAGAGCGTGTAGCGGCGCAGTGCATTGTCCTTATTCGTCACGCGGTCGAAATTGGCTTTGACGGCATCGGCTTTGAATTCCGTACCGTCATGGAACATCACGCCTTTTCTGAGCGTCACCGTATAGACCAGGCCGTCCTTACTCACCTCGTATCCGGTGGCAAGGGCGTTCTTAAGCTTCATGTCCTTGTCGAGACCAAAAAGACCTTCGTACATTGACTTGGCCGAGTTCTGCGAAAGCGTGTCGCCGGCGTCGTAAGGATCCATCGTCGTGAAGGTGGAGGCGAGCGCGACAGTGATTTCCTTGGCGGCAGCGCCTGTGGAGACGGCAAAAGCGCCGGCGAGGGCACCGGTGAGCATCAGCATGCGGAAGGTTTTGGTCATGGCAATTCAACTCTTGAAATAATCTGAAAGGCGGCCGTCATTGAGTCTGGCGTCTTGCCCGATTCAATAGGGAGGGACTGTAAAAAAATAATGAGCAAAGACGGTGCCAAACTCATTGGGATGCCTGCTCTCGCAGGCGCAGAGCTAGCCTGGGGCCGTTCTGCTGAAGCGGTGTGCTGAGTTCGTAGGAGCGGTTCATGCACGCGCGGGAAGAACGAACCGCCCTTGAAGCACATAAAAAGGCGAAGGCGCACCACATCAGTGCGCCTTCGCCTCTAATCCATATTTTCCTGCGTCAAATCTGATTTCAGAGTTTCGGATGGACGACCAGCCGATCTACGAGGTGGAAGAGTGCTTTGACGGCCGTTTTGATTTCGGAAACACTGACGGACTCTTTGGGCGTATGCGCGAGCGGTCCGTCGCCAGGCCCAAAATAGAAGGCCGGAATGCCGAATTTCTGCATTGACCCGCCTTCACCCCAACCCGTCATTTCGGTCGTTTCAGGGCTATGCCCAAGCGACTCGCCAAGCGCAGCAACTGCAGCCTGTGCCAAGGGCTGCGTCATGTCCGTGGAGAGTGCCGTCCAGTCGCCCGTTACCGTGAGTGAAGTCGAAACCGGAGGAAAGTCGGGGGCTAGGCGAACTTCGCTCAGAACCTTTTCAATGCGGTCACACTGCACTTGGGCGGACTCTACGCCCTGATAGCGAAAGTCGATGGTGACGGACGCACTTGCCGGAACAACGTTTTCCGCTGCGCCGCCCGAAACAAGATCAATAGAGGATGAGGCCGGACCTGCCGCGGCGTTTTCTGCGAGCAGTTCCGGAAGACGTTTTTTGGCGTGAACGATAAAGAGCGCTGCCGCTTCAATGGCATTGATGCCGAGATGCGGGCGGCTCGAGTGCGCACTCTTGCCGGTAAAGTCCACACGGATCCAGCAGTCGCCGCGATGTGCAGAACGTACGCACAGCCCCGTTGGCTCACAAATGACGCAGAGCTGAGGCCGCGGAGCATCCGGAGAGCCCAATGCTCTGACAACACCCTGTGCCGCGGTTTCCTCATCTGTAGAGAGAATGAGCCAAAGTACGCCGTCGACGCCTTGACGAGCGGCTTCACAAAACGCTGTGAGCGCACAGGCTGCGCCGCTCTTCATGTCCGTTGTGCCGCGTCCGTGCATGCGGTCACCCTCGATGCGGGCGCTCCAAGGATCTTCCATGCCGGCGGGCGGGACGACGTCGACGTGCCCCGAGAGCATGAGTTCGGGCACGCCCGCCTTGCCGCGGCCGGTTCGGGCCAGCAGCACTGGGTTGGGCGCTTCAGGGAAGAGGATGCGGATGTCGGCCTCGACGCCCGTTGATTCAATAAGGTCCCGAGCGGTTTCGAGCACCTGCAGACAGGCGGGTGACCCAGAAACGCTTGGGACTCGGACGAGCGCCTGTGTCCAAAGAACGGCGCGTTGTTCCAATGTGTCCTGCGGCATGAAAATGTCCTTCAAGGAATGGTTATGCGTGCCATGGAGAATAGCGCGGTCTCCAGAGCTTTCAGGACAAGACAATCGCTCAAGTCCTGCGTCAAAGATCAAATAAACCGTCGCTCGGAATAGTTTTTTTCCGGCGCGGCACGGCGCAGGAGCGAATCCAAGGCCGATTGCCTTGCCTAGCAGGTTAAGACAAAGGATGATGCGTACAATGGTGGGTTGGAGCCCGGGATTGTGTTGTTGCTCGAAGGAGTGAGGAGATCCGTATGCGCGCAGCCAACTCGCATTTTGGAAAACATTACATTAACGGCGTCTGGACAACCCCTAAGGGCGCCATGATTGACGTTGAAAATCCGGCGACACGTGAAATATTCGCGCGTGTTCCGGACGGTACGCCCGAAGAGGTGGATGCCGCCGTCGCAGCGGCCCAAAGCGCATTTCCCCGCTGGCGCAGTACGCCGCTCGCGCAGCGCATCGCGCTGATGGAAGAGATGCTCAGGCGTTTTTGCGAAAAAACGGAAGACGTCATTGAACTCGAAGTCGCCGAACTCGGTGCTCCGGTTGCTTTTGCACGAAGCAAGCACTGCCTTTATCAGCAAAAACGCACGGCCGCATTTATTGCGGCCGCACGGTCGATTGCCGCAGAAGAAGCATTCCCCGCGTCTCTTGTCATGCGTGAGCCTGTCGGCGTCGTCGCTGCCATTACGCCGTGGAATTACCCTTTGGGGCAGATCATTCAGAAGGTTGTTCCGGCGCTGCTCATGGGCTGCACGGTTGTGCTCAAGCCGAGCGAATGGACGCCGCTCACCGCCGTTTTGCTCATTGAAGCCTTTGAAGAGGCCGGATTTCCGCCCGGGGTTCTCAATCTCGTGCAGGGATACGGTGAGACCGTAGGGGAGGCTATGACCGGTCACGCAGGGGTCGATTTGATTTCCTTTACGGGATCAACAGCCGTCGGCCGCCGAATTGCCGGTCGTGCCGCCCCGATGATGAAGCGCCTCATTTTGGAGCTCGGAGGCAAGTCGGCGGCGGTGTGGCTGCCGGAGCTCGAGGGGCATGAGGCCGGCCGGATGGCCGCGAAGAAAGTGCTCGATTCCTTGCTCCTCAATGCCGGACAGACCTGCACAGCGCTATCTCGCTTTCTGGTTCCTGCTGAAAAGCTTGAAACCGCTGAAGCGCTTCTCAAATCCGTTCTTGCGGACTACCCGATGGGAGACCCCACGGATCCGGCAACCCGTATGGGCCCCTTAATTTCCGGGGCACAGTTTGAACGCGTTCGGGAATACATTGCTTCGGGCATTCACGAGGGGGCTCGTTTGGTTGCCGGCGGGATGCCGCCGGAGCCGGGCGCCAATGACGGATGGTTCGTGCCGCCCGTTGTGTTTTCGGATGTCCGGCCTGAGATGCGGATTGCTCAGGAGGAAATCTTTGGTCCCGTTCTCTCGGTGATGCCCTACAGCACGCTCGAAGAAGCGCTGGCGATTGCCGACGGCACGCAGTACGGTCTGTGCGGCGCCGTCTTTGGTCCTCATGAGGCAGCGGTGAATTTTGCGCGCCGCATGCGTACGGGGAACGTCTACGTGAATGACGCGTCACGCGATCTCGCAGCCCCCTTCGGCGGCTTTAAATCGAGCGGCGTCGGTCGTGAAGGCGGCGTTTTCGGTCTGCTCGAATTTACGGAACCCAAGGCGATTTTTGAGCACGGTTCCTAAGCCGATAAGACGCCGTAACGGGCGAAAGTCATCCCAAGACGATCGCCCGTTTATGCTGCCAGCGCTTTAAGAAGAGGAGCATTAAGAGCCGGCAGCCGATGATGATACAGGCTGAGCTGCGAAACGCAGGCGGTTGGCTTGGACCGTTCCCATCCGCCACGAGTAGATCATCATCACGACCAAGCTCACGCCGATGGTGAGCATCAGGTTTGTTGCGCCTGCACCGGCAAGCGCTATGAAGCAGAATCCGCAGCCCAGAACCGCGGCGATGCAGGACAGACGTCCCTGCCGCGAGGTGCTTTCAATGCGAAGCAGATCAATGCAGCTGTAGAAATAGGGGAGCATCGTCAGCAAGACGGCAATCTCGGTGATCATCTCAAAAAGCGAGGCTGCGGAGCCGCCCTTGGCATTGAGTGCAGTGATGAGGAGCATCAGTCCCGTCATCTGACTGGCAGCCAAAATGAGGCCTTTGCGCGGCATGCCCCGATGATCGAGTTCCCCATAGATTTTGGGAAAGTGCCCGTCTCGGGCAGCTCGAGCGCCGGCTTGAGTCACCAAAAGCATCCATGAGCCCAGAGACGTGAGACAGGCAATCACGGTGCATGCGGCAACAACCGGAGCAGCCCAGTCGCCCACCATGAGCGCCACGCTCGCTGCGAACGGCGCGCCGGATTTAGCAATAACATCCGCAGGGAACATGCCGGCAATGGCTTGAAAGCTCAGCACATAAACAATGCCGGCCAGTCCCGTTCCCAGCAATGTCGCAAGCGGCACCGTTTTTCGGGGATTTTTCACGAGACCGGTGGATACGGAGGCTGATTCAATGCCGATGAATGCCCAGAGGCAGAGCAGTACGCTGCGGATAACCGCTTCGGAATCGGCGGCGCCTGAAGTATTCCAATTGGCGGTGTAGGTTTGGGGATCAAACCAGAACCAGCCGAAGATTGCGGTGCCCGCCACCGGGAGCAGCATGGCGACAAGACCAATGGTTGCCATGCGGCCGATAAAGGACCCGCCCATGAAGTTGAGGATAGTGAAGATCCAGACGATGGCAATGCAGGCCAGACCGGCGGGAATCGGTTCCTGCAGGGCAGGAAAGAACATCGACAAATAAGAAACCGCGGTCACGCCGATGGCTAGGTTTCCAACCCAGTTGGCGTTGTAGTAAAGAATGCTCGATTGAAAGCCAAACGCTGTGCTGACTTCGCCGGCGTAGGCGACGGGACCGCCGCTTTGCGGATTGACGGTGGAGAGTCTGGCGTAGACGTAGGCGAGCGACATGGCGCCGATGACTACGATGATCCAGCCGATAAGAGAGATGGAGCCGATCGAGGCGAGGTTGGCTGGCAGCAGGGCAATTCCCTCGATCATGTTGCCCGCAACAATGCCGATGCAGACGATAAGCCCAAGTTTGTGTTTTTCACTTTCATGGCCGGGAGGCTTCATGATGAACACCTTTGCTGCTGGAGCCCCAACCGACGCAGCGCAGAAGGCTGCGGCGGAAGAGGAACTCGAAAGAATCCGCTCGTTATTAAAAGTTTTAATCTCGGGCTTAAACAAAGTCCTCATGAATGCATCATTAATTGCTTTTTCGGTCAACGAGTCTTCCCCGTGAAATTTTCTAAATATTTATCAATAACAACATGTTGATGAATATGTGATGACTTATAGCGCGGCGAAGCATCGATTTCGCCGGAGATCATGTCCGGATGGGCGGGCTGCGAAGAAAGGTTTTTAAATATCTGCCGATGGAATGAAGCCCGGGCGAAGAGACATTGGGCGGATTTGAGCTAGTGCGGATGCAGTAAGTCCAAACGTGTATGGAGGGGTGTCTCGGAGTGGTTATGATCAAATCTTTTCGAAATACTGGGAATCCGCCGCCATGGAGCTCGATCTCATTACTTTTCTCATCGTTTGTCCGCTCGTTTTTTTGGGCGGCCTCGTTGATGCCGTGGCGGGCGGCGGCGGTCTGATTGCGCTGCCGGCTTATCTCATTGCCGGCGTGCCGGCACATTTGGCGCTCGGCACCAACAAGCTTTCGAGCGCCATGGGAACAGTGGTTTCGGCCTTTCGGCTTTGGCGTGCGGGATTTCTCAATATCCGTAAATCCCTGCCGGCCATTGTGTGTTCGCTCTTGGGCAGTGCTGCCGGTGCGCATCTGGCGCTTCTGGTGCCCGAGCACGTTTTTGAGCTCATTCTCGTGGGGCTGCTGCCGATTGCTGCCTTTTTTGTGCTTTCAAAGCGGGCGGTGATGTCTAATGACGAAGGGGACATCACGGCGCGAAAGCAGCTTGTCATTCTCTGCATCGCGTCGCTTATCTGCGGCGCCTATGATGGGTTCTACGGGCCCGGAGCCGGCACCTTTATGCTGCTTGCTTTTACGCTTTGGGCCAAAATGGGCGTGCGCTCGGCCTCTGGAACCATGAAGGCGGTGAACCTTGCGAGCAATGTCGCAGCTTTTGCAACCTTTGCGCTTTCTGGTGAAGTGATTTGGCTGCTTGGTCTGACCGCAGGAATCTTCGGCATTGCCGGTCACTACATTGGCGCCGGGTTAGTGCTTCAAAACGGCACCAAGATTGTTCGGCCGATCATCGGAGCTGTGCTGGCAGTGCTTTTTGTGAAGACCGCTTGGGAGCTCCTAAGCTGAAGCCCCGTCAGCCTTCATCGGCTGTTTCTTCCCAGAGCGATTTCGTGTCCAGGGTGCTGCCGCTCTGCAGGAATCGATTCTCCTTATAGAGGCGGTTCCAGTCGCGTACGGTATAAGCCGGCACGCCGAGCACGATGCTTGCACGCTTATAGCCGTAGCCTTCGATTGAAGAGCTCAAGTGCTTCCCGCTTTTTTTCAAGTGAGTAGCGCTGCCGGCCGTGATCGGACAAAGCCGCTTTTGCCGGAGGGCAATGGGCTGGCTGCTGGGGGGCCGCCTGCTGATCCCGTTCGTTCGTGTCGCTGCACTCATCAAAGAGTGACGGTTCCTCCGGGGGCGCTTTAGCTGTCGTCTCGGCAGGGGATTCAAAGCAGATTTGGCATTGAAGCGGCGCATTGACCGAAGCTCGCTGCGGCAGATCGTCAGCAAATTTAAGTTTGGGCATGGCAGCTCACAAATGCATAGAGGAAAAGTGCTTTTAAGCCTAACGGCAATTGGAAAAAACTGCCATAAAGTCATTCTGAGAAACGCTTTTTGTGACGTTTATAAGTGTATTCAATATTGAACTGCATAAAAAATGAGCGTTAAACGTGCGGCAAGTGGAGCACCTCATACCGACGTCTAACGCTCTTAGCGAGGAAGCTGTGTGGCGGACGTGCGATACCCAACATTTCGCACGTCCGCTTGCCACAGACTCAGAAAAACCCATGCATACAATCTATTTCGATTCAGTCCATCCGTTCTGATGTCTTCGTCATCCAATGGGCGGATTCATGCGCTCCGATTCGGTTTACGATTAGTCAGAACGAATAAACTGCGTAAAAGTTCAATAACCAGAGAATGACGGCAAATTCATAAAATCAGTGTTCTTCTATTGGCGGCAAAAAAATACCGGCAACCATTCATATAGGAGGGTTTGTTCACGCCAGAGTGCTCGGGAAGACGTTGGCCTCGTAATATTCGTGATGTGCCGGTTAAGTCACACAAAAGGAGAGACATAACTATGGTACGAGCAGCCTTCTAGGAAGTCATAAACTTTATAGCAGTGAAAGTAAATTTAAATCTCAAGAGTACTCAGTAAATTATCATCTATTTGAAATATAATAAATATGACTATTTCAAGATGACTAAAAAATTGATGCAGCGTACTTTTGACAGGAGAGGTTAAGTCAAAGTCTTCGGCGGCAGTCGGACTCATTTTTGAGTTTTTGCGAGCGTGTAGTTGTGCTTATTCAGAGTTTCTTGACGGGGGCATTATTTGTCAGGCGTTGAAGTATGAGGGATTCCATGTAGTTTGAGAAGTTGCTTTTGGTCAAGCTTTGGCTAGTGTAAAATCTAACCTATCAGTCTGTTTTGTAATGGGTTAGGGTAGCCGCAGAGATTTAATGCGGGTCCTTATTGAGACGATTTAGGTAAAACCCGACCTGTCCATTTCATTGTGTGATCGAATGACGCCCGCCCGAAAAAGTACCCGCAGAATTGCCGCCGTTCATGACCTTTCGGGGGTTGGGCGTGTGAGTTTGATGGTCGTGATCCCGATTCTTTCGACAATGGGATTTGATGTCTGTCCGCTGCCGACGGCCATTCTTTCCAACCATACGCAGTATCCGGAATACAGTTTTCTTGATCTGACTGACGAGATGCCGAAAATGATTGCCGGCTGGAAGAAGCTCGAAATCGAGTTTGATGCGATATATACGGGCTATCTGGGTTCGCCCAGACAGATTCAGATCGTTTCGGGTTTTATTGATGATTTCCGCGGCGAGGACACGCTTATTGTTGTCGACCCGGTTTTGGGTGACAACGGCCGGTTATATGCCGGAATGACCGAGGAGATGGTGCTTGAAATGCGCGTTCTGGCGCGGCGTGCGGATGTGCTGACGCCCAATCTGACGGAACTCTTTGCGCTGCTCGGCCGTCCTTATCAGCATGAATGTTCGGACGAACTTTTAAAGGAAGCGCTTAAGGCACTGTCCGCTCAGGGGCCCGACACGGTGATCATTACCGGCGTGCCGGTCGTCGGCCGGCCGGATCTGACCTCGGTTGTCGCGTCCAGCCGCTCCGACGGCCGGGCGTGGAAGGTGACGTGCCCCTATCTTCCAGCCCATTACCCGGGGACGGGTGATGCCTTTACGAGCGTCGTCACCGGAGCGCTTTTGCAGGGTGACAGTCTTCCGGTTGCGCTTGACCGCGCTGCCCAGTTCATTTTGCAGGGCATTCGCGCGACTTTCGGCTATCAGGGCGACAATCGCGAGGGCATTCTGCTCGAACGGGTACTGCCCAATCTCAATCTGCCGATTCAGTCTTCGACCTACGAGCTCCTTTGATTGGGCCTTGGCAGCCGTTATAAAAACGGCCGCCCGTGCGCAGAGCATCGGCGGCCGAGAACGTTCTTTAAAGAGCATCCCGCAGTCGGCAGGATGCTCTTTTTTGAGGAAGATTAGTACTTGTCAAAGTACTGCTGAACTTCCTTCCAGTCGGCGGTCTTCGTGAGCGAGAGCTGGAGAAGGACGCGAGCCTTCTGGGGGTTGAGGGACTGAGCCGCAACCCAATGCATCTTCTCGTCGTCGACCTCAGCATCCTTCGTTGCAGAGCCGGTCGGCACACGAGAAGCACGAACCACCACTACGCCGTCCTGCGCAGCCTTTTCAAGGACCGGCCAGACAGCCTTGTGGATGTTGCCGTTGCCGACGCCCGCAGAGACGATGCCTTTGTAGCCCGCCTTCACGAGCGCTTCAGCCTGATAGCCCTCGACGCCGGCGTGGTTGTAGACGATGCCGACTTTGGGCAGCTGATCGAGCTTTGTCACATCAAACGGCGCTTTGAGCTGAGCGCGCAGACCGACGGCTTCATAGGTGACCTTGTCGTTGAAGATCCAGCCCACTTTGCCGAAGTTCATGGCTTGGAACGTTTCGGGCTGCGTGGTATTGGACTTAAAGACGTCGCGGGCGCCGATGACAACATTGTCCATTGCAACGACGACGCCCTGTTTAGCCGTGTCAGGGGTGGCAGCCGTCAGTACGGCGTTGTAGAGGTTGCGCGGGCCGTCAGCAGAAAGACCGGTGGACGGGAGCATGGCGCCAACCAAAACCACAGGCTTCTTGCAGGCCGTGGTGAGCTGCAGGAAGTAGGCGGTTTCTTCCATCGTATCGGTGCCGTGCGTGATGACGAACCCGTCATATTTGCCGCAGTCGCTCGCAAGCGTCTTGGCGAGTTTGAGCCAAACTTCGTCAGACATATCCTGAGAGCCAATATTGGTCACCTGGATAGGCGTCACGTTCGCAATCTTGGCGAGCTGGGGAACGGCGTCCACGAGGTGGTTCACCGACACCGCGCCGGCCTTGTAGGCCGAGCCGGTCGAAGATGCGCCGGCGCCGGCAATCGTGCCGCCCGTGGCGAGAACGGCAATATTAGGCAGAGCGAGCGCAGCGGTCGAGGCGGCAGCCAAAGAGAGCGCGAGAAGCGTTTGCTTGAACATGAAGATTGCTCCTATGTGGTTTTTGGCGGCGCTTCCATTGGGTTTGAAGCGCCGTACTTTTTATAGGCAGGGGCGGGCGGCGCCTCACTAGGCGCCGCCCTTCACTGCCGATTGGTCCTGACAAGCTTACGGTCCGGTTGGCATCCTCAGCGCCCCGTCAATGCCGCTCTTGGTCCTGAGTGCAGTGACGGTAAAAGGGATTAACACTGAAGATATTCCGTTTACCGAAAACCCATCTGTTGGTTTTTGAAGTGTATGACGGCCAATCCAAAATTAGGGGGTTGCGACGTAATCCATTGACCTGATAATGGTGTCGTGCACGAACCTAGTGTTGATACTGATGTGTAAATTCATTCAGACATGCACAATCTAAAATTTCATCTTGCGCGCGGACAAAACGACCGCACGTCATTCGTCTCCGCAGCTCGGCAGCGGGCTTAATGAAAAACCAACGATGACGATTTTTCATCCTCAGCTTGATGAAAACGGTGAACCCGTCGCCGTGGCTCGTCCGACAAGATCGAGTCAGGTCTCTGCTTGGGGCAATCCAAGGGCAGCGGCCACTTTCTCCATAACCGATCCGACCCCGCTTCCCGCCGTGCTGAACGGCATTGCACTCACGCATGCGCCGTTTGAAAGCTTGGACTGGGTGCGCTTTTCGCATGAACTGCCGGCCGCAGCGGAGCCGCCATTCCCGGCAACGGATAAGCGCCGAACGAGCGGCCTGGTCATCATTGAACCCGATCAGCGTATCTGGCTGGTCCACCCGACCAATCAATTCGGCGGTGTGGAGGCGACTTTTCCCAAAGGCCGGCTGGAGCCCGGGCTGACCCTCGCGGCAAATGCCGTGAAAGAAGGCTGGGAGGAAAGCGGACTGGATGCTCGGCCGCTTGAATGGCTCTGCGATATTGAGCGCACCAAAACCATCACGCGCTACTACCTCGCGTTTCGAGCGGCGGGAACGCCTGCTGATATGGGCTGGGAGAGTCAGGCGGTGAGTCTTGTGCCGGCGGATCAGCTGGCAGCATTTTTGAATCGGCCTAATGACCGCAAGGTGCTGCCCGCCTTGCAGACAGCGCTCAAACGGCTCTTTTGAAGCTGGGCGCAGCCGACTCCGGACGCCGCAAAAAACATTCGCCCGAATGCGTTAAAAATGCCCGGCATCCGTCGCCTTGGGTGCCCATAATTGTCGACAAATCACGGACATTCGCACAAGTGAGGTAGGGTATATGCCCTATCGACTTTGCGGCCGTGTAAGAAAGGCGTGCGTCAGGTTTTCCGGGATGTTTTTTCACGAAAAGCCTGCACATAATGTGTCCGTCCCGAATTCGGGTTGAATACGAACAGATTTCTCTACGGGTTAAGAAGAATATGTCTCAAACGATTCTGCAAAGCGTGCCGGTTGGCGAAAAGGTCGGTATCGCGTTCTCTGGCGGCCTCGATACGAGCTGCGCGCTGCGCTGGATGAAGACCAAGGGCGCGCTTCCCTATGCCTACACGGCCAACCTTGCTCAGCCCGATGAGACCGATTACGAAGCGATTCCCCGCCGTGCAATGGAATACGGCGCCGAAAAAGCCCGTCTGATCGACTGCCGTGCGCAGCTTGTGAACGAAGGCATCGCTGCTATTCAGTCCGGTGCTTTCCATATTTCGACGGGCGGTCAGCTCTACTTCAACACCACGCCGCTCGGCCGCGCTGTGACGGGTACGATGCTCGTTGCTGCCATGCGCGAAGACGGCGTGAACATCTGGGGTGACGGTTCGACCTATAAGGGCAACGACATTGAGCGCTTCTACCGCTATGGACTGCTCGCCAATCCCAGCCTGAAAATTTATAAGCCCTGGCTCGACGTTACCTTCATCAAGGAACTCGGCGGCCGCGCTGAAATGTCCGCCTTCCTGCAGAAGGAAGGCTTTAACTACCGCATGAGCGCTGAGAAGGCCTATTCGACCGACTCCAACATGCTCGGCGCCACTCATGAAGCCAAGGATCTCGAACATCTCGACTCCAACGTCAAGATCGTTGATCCGATTATGGGCGTGGCCTTCTGGCGCGACGACGTCAAGATTGAACCCGAACTCGTCAAGGTCTCTTTCAAGGACGGCGTGCCGGTTGCGATTAACGACAAGACGTTCAGCGATCCGGTCGCCCTCATGATGGAAGCCAACCGCATCGGCGGCCGTCATGGTCTCGGCATGTCCGATCAGATCGAAAACCGCATCATTGAAGCCAAGAGCCGCGGCATCTACGAAGCTCCGGGCATGGCGCTGCTCTTCATCTGCTACGAACGTCTCGTCACCGGTATTCACAATGAAGACACGATCGAGCAGTACCGCATCAACGGCATCAAGCTCGGCCGCTATCTCTACCAGGGCCGTTGGTTCGACAGCCAGGCGATCATGCTCCGCGAAAGCGCCATGCGCTGGGTTGCTTCCGCTATTACCGGCGAAGTGACGCTCGAACTGCGCCGCGGCAACGATTATTCGATCATGAATACCGTGAGCCCGAACCTCACGTACGAACCCGAACGCCTGACGATGGAAAAGGGCGATTCGATGTTCTCCGCCGAAGACCGTATTGGTCAGCTCACGATGCGCAACCTCGACATCGTCGATACGCGTCAGAAGCTGGGCATCTACTCGAAGGAAGGCCTCCTGGCCGGCACCGACATGACGCCACTGCTCGGCAAAAACGCGAATTAATTTCATTTGCGTGAAATAAATTCTTGCAATTCAATTTAGCCTGAACGTTCACTTCGCGCTAAACTGCATCGCGTTCGAAAACGGCTCCGTTCCCGCCTTGGGAAACGGAGCCGTTCCGCTATGGGGATTACAGAATGGCAGTGATTCTCATTTGTTAAGGAAGAACTGAAGGACAAAGCCGCAAAAATAATATTGACTGCTCTCCGAGGGAGAGACGCATATGACGAAGATCGAAACCCAAACGCCGGCGACCGCAGGCATTCAGAACGAAGTAATTCTGGAAGCGGACACAAACCATCCCACGGCCTTGGAATCTCCGAGCGAATTCTTCAGTCATGGGGAAGGAGACAGCCCGCGTTCGCACGCTGCCGAGAAGACCCGTCTGTCGGTGCTTGGCTTTGCCGTGCTCCTCACGCTGAGCTTCTCGATTATTGAGCTGGTCGGCGGCTGGTGGGCGAATTCACTCGCCCTGATCGGTGACGCCGGCCATATGGTCACAGACTCTATGAGTCTCTTGTTCGCCCTGGTCGCCAATCGTCTTGCAATGAAGGGGGCCGACGAGGCGCACAGCTTCGGACACGGCCGCGTTGAAGTGATTGCGGCCTTTGTCAACGGTCTCACGCTTTTAGGCGTTACCTTCTGGCTCTTTTATGAAGCGATTGAACGCATCCGTGAGCCGGCAGCCGTTGCGGGCGGCAGCGTTATGGTGATTGCCTTTGCGGGACTCTTAATCAACGTGGCTGTCGCGTGGTCCTTGTCGCGCGACCGCCAGAACGTCAATACGCGTGCGGCGCTTCTGCATGTGCTCGGAGATCTGCTCGGTTCAGTGGCGGCTATTGCCGCGGGCGGCATCATTTGGGCGGGCGGCCCGGCTATTGTCGATCCGCTCCTTTCGATGTTTGTCGGTCTTTTGCTCCTTCGCGCAACCTGGAAAGTGCTCAGCGAATCCGTACGAATTCTGCTTGACGGCACGCCCGAACAAACGAACTTTGATGCTGTCGGCGAATACATCCGCTCAGTGCCCGGTGTGGATGAAGTTCATGATCTTCATATCTGGACGATTACCCCGGGGCATGATGCTTTGCAGTGCCACGTGCGCATTGCTTCGTACCAATGCTGGCCGCGGATCCTGCACGCGATTCGCGAAGGCATCAAGGGGCGCTTTAATATCGACCACGTTACGGTTCAGCCCGAATGGGAAGGCATGGGACCGTGCTGGGATTGTGAAGGTACGGAGCGCGTGATTCGCCGTGCTGACTGCTCGAACTGTTCAGGGTGCCGGCATGCAGCGCCGGCGCCGCAGCCGGCAGCGCTTCACGCCTGATGCGGGTGCCTGGAGAGCGTTTCATAAGGCTGAGGCGGAGCCGCGCTCAGCCTTCACGCTCTTGAGGTCAGCAGCACGCACTGCAGCGGGCAGTCCGAAAAAAAATCTGCTCGAAGAAAACGCAGTAAGTTCATTAAAATAATAAGTTAACTTGCAGTGCATCCCTAACGCATGGGAATACTTGGCGGGCGATCCGCTGCGTGAATTGGCGGCAAGCTTTTTGCCGCCGCTTATAATGCCCGCTTTAAATTTTTTATCTCTCCGTCTTCTCTCATCGGTTGGAAGGTTATGACCAAGTACGTATTTGTCACCGGCGGCGTCGTGTCCTCGCTCGGCAAGGGTATTGCCGCAGCTTCGCTTGCGGCCATTCTCGAATCTCGCGGCCTCAAGGTTACGATGATCAAGCTCGACCCGTACATCAATGTGGACCCGGGTACGATGTCGCCTTTCCAGCACGGCGAAGTGTTCGTGACGGAAGACGGTGCGGAGACTGACCTTGACCTCGGCCACTATGAGCGCTTCATCTCTTCGAAGATGCATAAGCCCAACAACTTCACGTCGGGTCAGATCTACGAGAGCGTTCTGAAGAAGGAGCGCCGCGGCGAATACCTCGGCAAGACCGTGCAGGTGATCCCGCATATCACCAATGAAATTCAGGAATTCATTGCCCGCGGTGCGGCTTCTGCCCACGGCGGCAAGCCCGACGTCTGCGTCGTGGAAATCGGCGGCACGGTGGGCGACATTGAGTCGCTGCCGTTTGTGGAAGCCGTCCGCCAGATGTCCTTCCGCGTGGGCCGCAACAACACCTGCTTCATTCATCTGACGCTGTGCCCCTGGATCAAGTCCGCCGGTGAGCTCAAGACCAAACCCACGCAGCACTCTGTGCAGAAGCTGCGCGAAGAAGGCGTCTACCCCGACGTGCTGCTCTGCCGCGCCGAATGCATGATCCCCGAGAATGAACGCGCCAAGATCTCGCTCTTCTCGAATGTTCCGATGGAGAACGTGATCAGCGTGGCCGATGCTTCGACCATCTACGAAGTGCCGCTCATGCTCCATGCTCAGCACCTCGACGACATCGTCTGCAAGAAGCTCGGTCTCGAAACCAAGCCGGCTGACCTCTCCGCCTGGGCCGACATCGTGCATAAGCTTAAGAACCCGATTCATAACGTCACGATCGGCATGGTCGGCAAGTACGTCGATTACGCCGACAGCTACAAGTCTTTGAACGAAGCGCTCACGCACGCCGGCATTCATACGAGCACCAAAGTTTCCATCCGCTTCATTGACTCGACCAAGATCGAAGAAAACGGGACGGACTGCCTCAAGGGTCTCGACGGCATTCTCGTGCCGGGGGGCTTCGGCAAGCGCGGTACGGAAGGCATGATTCAGGCGATTGAATACGCTCGCGTCAATAAGATTCCGTTCCTCGGCATCTGCCTCGGCATGCAGTGTGCGGTGATCGAATTTGCCCGTCATGTCTGCGGCCTCGGCGGCGCCAATTCGACTGAGCTCGATCCCGGCACGCCTCACCCCGTGGTGGCGCTCCTTACCGAATGGAAGGATCACTCGGGTGCGGTTCAGCGTCGCGACGAAAGTTCGGACCTCGGCGGCACGATGCGTCTGGGCCGCCAGGAAGTGCCGGTTGCGCCCAATACGCTTGCGCACAAGATTTACGGCGATGTTGTGGCCGAACGCCATCGTCACCGTTATGAAGTCAACAACTCCTACGTCCCGCAGTTCGAAGAAAAAGGCATGGTCATCAGCGCCAAGACGCCGCTCGAACACCTGCCCGAGATGATGGAGCTCCACGATCATCCGTTCTTCTTCGCGGTACAGTTCCATCCGGAATTCACCTCGAATCCGCGCTTCGGCCACCCGCTTTTCAAGGCTTACATTGAAGCTGCCGTAAAGCATCGCGAAGCTGCGGAAGAAGCTGAAAAGGCTGAGGCCTAAAGCCCGCCCGTAAAAAGCCGCCCGGATTCTCCATCGAACCTCGGGCGGTTTTTCTGAAATTCATTCACCCTTCAAGGAGACGCGCTTTGCAGCTCTGCGGATATGAAGTCGGCAACCGCCGTCCGTTCTTTCTCATTGCCGGTCCCTGCGTGATCGAATCCGAAGCGATGGCGCTTGACATTGCCCATCAGATGAAGGAGATCACCGCCGAACTCGGTATCCCGTACATCTTCAAGGCCAGCTACGACAAGGCCAACCGCACCTCCGGAAAGAGTTTCCGCGGTCTCGGTATGGAAAAGGGACTCGAGATTCTCGCCAAGGTGCGTGCTGAAGTAGGCGTGCCGGTTCTCACGGACGTGCATACCGAAGCGGAAGTGCCGGCAGTCGCTGCGGTCGTGGATGTGCTTCAGACGCCCGCTTTCCTTTGCCGCCAGACGGACTTCATCCGAGCCTGCGCGCAGTCGGGCAAACCCGTCAATATCAAGAAGGGGCAGTTCCTCGCTCCCGGCGACATGGCAAACGTGATTGCCAAGGCCCGCGCGGCTGCTCAGGAAGCCGGACTGGATCCCGACCGCTTCATGTGCTGCGAACGCGGAGCGTCCTTTGGCTACGGGAACCTGGTAAGCGACATGCGCGGTCTGGCCATCATGCGTGCGACCGGTGCGCCGGTTGTCATGGATGCGACGCATTCCGTGCAGCTCCCCGGCGGCAACGGCACGAGTTCGGGCGGTCAGCGTCAGTTCGTTCCGGTGCTCGCGCGCGCGGCCTGCGCAGTGGGCGTTGCGGGGTTCTTTATGGAAACGCATCCGAATCCTGCAGAGGCGCTCTCTGACGGCCCCAATGCCGTTCCGCTCAATCGCATGAAGGAGCTCCTTGCTGAGCTCGTTGAGATTGATCGTCTGGTCAAGGCGCATCCCTACCTTGAAGAAAGTTTTGCGTCCTGATTTCCTGCCGGCTCGCTGATCCAAAGGAGTGCGGAGCCGGAGAGCTCTTTATCAACCCAAAGTCTGACGGGCTGAAACGCGCCGTCAGGCAAACCATCATTTCCACTCGTAAATAGATCTGAGAGGCACATACATGAGCGCCATTATCGATGTCATCGGCCGTGAGATTCTCGACAGCCGCGGCAATCCGACCGTTGAAGCGGAAGTTTGGCTTGAAAGCGGCGTTGTCGCAACGGCGGCGGTTCCCTCGGGCGCTTCTACCGGCGTGCGTGAAGCGATTGAACTCCGCGACAAGGATCCGGCTCGTTTCGGCGGCAAAGGCGTTCTCAAGGCCGTAGAAAACGTTTCGGGCGAAATTGCCAATGCCGTGCTCGGCGCAGAAGCGTCCGATCAGGTCTACATTGACCGCCTGATGATTGATCTCGACGGCACGGAAAACAAGAGCCGCCTCGGCGCCAATGCGATGCTCGCCGTCTCCATGGCCGTGGCTCGCGCTGCCGCCCAGGAAACCGGTCTGCCGCTCTACCGCTACTTCGGCGGCATGGGGGCCGTCACGCTGCCCGTTCCGATGATGAACGTCATCAATGGCGGCGCGCATGCCAACAACAACCTCGACCTGCAGGAATTCATGATTGTGCCGGTCGGCGCTCCGACCTTCCGTGAAGCGCTTCGCTGCGGCGCCGAAACCTTCCAGGCGCTCAAGAAGCTCGTCAATGCCCGCGGCTTGTCCACGGCTGTCGGCGATGAAGGCGGTTTCGCTCCGGTGATTGAGTCGCACGAAGAAGCGCTCGATCTGATTCTGGACGCCATCGCCGCTGCCGGCTACGAGCCGGGGCGCGACGTTTGCCTCGCACTCGACTGCGCTTCGTCGGAATTCTTCGACAACGGCCGCTATGTGATGAAGAAGTCCACGGGCGATTCGCTTACCGCTGAAGATTGGATCGGCGTGCTTGCCGACTGGTGCGGCCGCTACCCGATCGTCTCGATTGAGGACGGCATGGCCGAGGGCGACTGGGAAGGCTGGGCAAAGCTCACGGCTGCGCTCGGCGACCGCATTCAGCTCGTGGGTGACGATCTGTTTGTCACCAACCCCAAGATCCTCAAGGAAGGGATTGAACGCGGCATCGCCAATTCGATTCTGGTGAAGGTCAATCAGATCGGCACGCTTTCGGAGACCTTCGAAGCCGTCAATATGGCCAAGTGCGCCGCTTACACGGCCGTCATTTCGCACCGCTCCGGCGAAACGGAAGACAGCACGATTGCGGATATCGCCGTGGGTCTCAATGCGGGTCAGATCAAGACCGGTTCGATGAGCCGCTCGGACCGCATGGCCAAGTACAACCAGCTGCTGCGCATTGAAGAGCACCTTGCCGGGGCCGCCGTCTATCCGGGCCGCACCGCATTCAAGGCGCTGCGCGGCTGAAGGGCATAAAACCTGCCGGAGCCCGTTTATAACGGGCTCGGCAGCAAAGATCCTTGCCGCGCTGAATATTTAAGGCTCGCAAAGGTCTTCCATCCCCGGACAGCTATCTACAATAGAAAGCTGTCCGGTTTGTTTTTTTCGAACTGCAAAATCCGCAGTCACTGCCTCCACGCCGCTATGGTCCGCTTATTCATCTGCATTCTGCTTCTCGGCATCTGCGCCGCGCAGTACCAGCTGTGGCTTGGGCGGGCAAGTTGGAGTAGACTGTCCGAGCTGAGGGTGATACTTAATACGCAGCGCGAGGAGAACGAATCGCTTCGCCGAGCCAATGAAGCGCTGCAGGCCGAATTCAATTCACTCGCCAACAATCAAGATGCCATTGAAGAGCGCGCCCGCCGCGAGCTCAATATGGTCAAGCCCAATGAAATTCTCTTCCGTATTGAGACGACGGAAGAAGCGGCTCGCAAATCCGATGCCGCAGCATCCATGCCGGACGTCGACGCTCCGGACATTGCCGCAGGGGCTAAACCGACCTTTACGCCAAAGAAGTCGGATCTTTATTCCGCGCCCAAGAACCAGCGCGCACCGAAGGCTCGGGATCGACGTCAGTAGATTGACGCCTCGGGCAAAACAAACGGCGCGGAGACATCCCCGCGCCGTTGGTGAGCATTCTTAGTCTCAGAAAGAAAGAACGTTATGCCTTCTGCGTCTGCACGCCCGGCGTGAAGAGCGCAGCGGCATCGATGGCGTCATAGTGCGCTTTGGCGCCGCAGAAGCGGCAGGCGACGTCAAGAGCGCCTTTTTCTCGGATGACGGCTTCGACTTCTTCGCGGCCGAGTGAACGAACCAGATCGTCGAAGCGGGCTTTAGAGCACGTGCAGGCAAAGTGCGGCGCCGCTTCGTGCGTGACGAGCGGAGACTCTTCCCAGAAGAGCCGGCGGTTGATGTCTTCGGGCGAGAGCGTAAGCAGTTCGGCGCTCTTTACCGTGCCGGCAAACATGGTGAGCCGCTGCCAGCCTTCCGGGTCATAGTCAGCGGGGAGTTTTCCGCCTTCGGCGGGCATTTTCTGCAGGAATACGCCGCCCGCGGTCTTATCGTCGGCAGCCAGCACGAGCTTCGTGTCAACCTGCTCGGAATGGCGGAAGTAGTTTTCAAGCGCTTGGGCAAGCGTGTCGCCCTCGAGCGCCACAACGCCTTGATACGGCGCCTCATCGGCCGGGCGATGCGCTCGGTCGAGAATGAAGGCGCAGCGGCCGCGGCCGGAGACATTGACGAGCTCTTTGAGCTTGGCGTTGGGGTCGAGCTTTGCCGGATCCGTGCCGGCTGCAAGCTCCACCATCACGCGGAAAGCATAGCCGGGGCGCACTTCCGCCAAGGCACGGCGAACGGGACCGTCGCCCTCAATTTGCAGGGCAACTGTCCCGTCAAATTGCAGCGCGCCTGCAGTGAGAAGCGCTGCAGCGGCCATTTCGCCCGCTAGGCGGCGGGCCGCAACGGGAAGGTTTTGATTGACGACGGCCTGTTCAAGGGCGTCGCCTAATACAACCGTTTCACCGCGCACATTTGCGCGCGGGAACAGCAGTTTTTGGAGAGCATCCATGACAATGACGAAACCTATTAATGAAAAACCTGAGGTTCAGTATTTTAGCGGTGCGGCTAAATCGATAAACTTTTTAGACCGCAACGCATCTGCCTCAATTGAGGCAAAACGTGTCCAGTCTTCCAAGAGCCTTGTCGTGACTATTGATCTGCATATGCATTCCAACGCGTCGGACGGAATTCTTCCGCCCGCAGAAGTTGTTCGTCTTTGCGCCGGCAACGGCGTAAAGCTGATGAGCCTCACCGATCACGACACGATGAAAGGCATTGAGGAGGCTCGTGCAGAAGCCGAACGGCTTGGCATCGCATTCGTGCCCGGCATTGAAATTTCCACGCGCTGGGGACAGAAATCGATTCATGTGGCGGCCTATAACCTCAATCCGAATACGCAAGCCTTCAAGGCTTTCTTCAAAGGCGTTGACAAAAAACGCATTGAGCGCGGAGAACGGATGGGCAAACTCCTTGCGGCCTGCGGCTGCAAAGGGGCCTTTGAAGGCGCAATGGCGCTTGCCGTTCATCCGGGATCGCTTTCCCGTACGCACTTTGCACAGTGGCTTCTGGATGCCGGCTATGTGGACAATTACGCCCAGGCCTTCGATAGGTACCTCAAGCCCGGCAAGCCCGGCTACGTGCAGATTGAATGGCCGGAAATCCGCGACGCCGTGCGTTTTGTGAAAAGTGAGGGCGGCACGGCTTCTCTCGCTCACCCCGGGCGCTACAACCTCAAAGAAGGGTGGATGATTGACGAACTGCTCACGGCCTTTCAGGGAGCCGGCGGAGAGGCGATTGAAGTGGCCTCGGGTTCGCAGACCCGCGATGATGATGCGCTCTTTGCGGCCAAGGCTAAGCAATACGGGTTCCTCGCGAGCACAGGGTCAGACTGGCATTCGCCTCGCTCGCCCCGTCCGACGCCGGGGAGCCAGCCGCAGGTGCCGGCAGATCTGACGCCGATTTGGACGAAGTTCGGCTTCCCAAAAGATTTTTGCGGTCAGCATTAATTGCAAGAGCGCTTCTCCTGGCGGCGGAAATGAAAGAGCCCCCAAGCATGAAATGCTTCGGGGGGGCGAGCAGATAGGCAGGTGTGGTCAAGCCTTAATTTTGCTGGGCGGTGACTTCCAGACCCGCGATGTGTCCAAAGACCAGCAGGTCGGTGAGCGCATTGCGTCCGAGGCGGTTGCCGCCGTGGATGCCGCCGGTGATTTCACCTGCGGCGTAGAGCCCCGGAATCGGGTTGCCCTTGTCGTCAAGCACCTGCGTTTTTTCGTTGATGCGCAGACCGCCCATCGTGTGATGGATAGTGGTCGTAAGCGGAACGGCATAAAAGGGTGCCTTTGTCACCGGCATGCCAATCAGAATCTTCGGAACCGAAAGCCCTTTGGTGTCCTGAGCTGCTGCGGCAGCGTTGTAGACCTTCATGGTCTGGGCGAAGCCCTTTTCGTCAATGCCGGCGGCTTTGGCCAGATCTTCGAGGGTATCGGCTTTATAGGCATAGCCGTGCGAGAGGGCAATCTGCATCAGATCGTCACGCACTTTCTTTTGGTTGATGGTTTCCTGATCGAAGATCGAGTAGACCACCTGACCGGGCTGCTCAAGAATGCCGTGAGAAATTTCATCGCGCCGGCCCGTTTCATCCACGAAGCGCAGTCCGAGCTTATTCACGTAGGGCGTATCCTGCGGACGGCCGGCAATGGCGGATTCGAGTTCGCCGTTTTTCGGATTGCCGTGCGGATGGATCTGAATCCACTGCATGCCTTCGAGCGCTGCGCCGGCCTTGACGGCAGCTTCAAGCACTTCGCCCGTCGTGCCGGGCTGGTTCGAAGTCGCAATAACGGAGATGTTGTTGTACTTCTTCACCATCTGGAGATTGGCGCCGTAGCCGCCGGCGGCGAGGATGACATTTTTGCCCGAGAAGATATGCGGCGCACCCTTCACATCAACGGCTTTCACGCCGGTCACTCGGCCCGACGGATCACGTTCGATCTCGGTCACCTTCATGGAGGTGTAGATCGTGCTCCCCGCGGCTTTCACTTTTTTCGCGAGCGGAGCGATGTATGCGTCGTAAGTAGAGATCGGCGTTTTGCCGTCAGCCTGACGCGGCCACTGTCCGCGGGGGTAGAGGCCGCCGATGCCCACATCAATCCAGTGACGCGGGACGTGGAACCACGTCATGTCAGACTGTGATTCCAGCCAATTCATAGCGGCTGGGGCGTTTTTAGTCATCGTCAGAACAAGCTTCGGGTCGCTGTGGCAGTCACCGCCCTCGATCGTCTGCAGCGCAAAGAGTTCGGGCGAGTCGAAGATGTACTTTTTGCCGGCGGCATCATGTGCGGCAAGCTGCTTTTTCACCGTTTCCTGAAGGTCGGCTACGGCCTTGCTGCAAGGCTTCATCGAGGTGTACTTCGTCACGATGTCGCGAACGGCCTGCGTCATGTCAAGAAGTTTCTCGGGATTGGGGTCCATGGCGGACATGTTGCCTTCGGAGCGGGCGGTGTTGCCGCCGAGCATGGCCATCTTCTCGAGGACGATCACCTTGGCGCCGCGCTCGACGGCGGTGGCTGCTGCCACCATGCCGGCTCCGCCGCCGCCCACAATGATGACGTCAGCTTGTGTTTCAAGCGGCAGCGCTTTGTCTGAAGACTTGGCGTCGGTTTTCTTTTTAAAGAAGGACGCGTCGGCGCCGGCCTGCTTAAGCGCTTCGCTTGCGGCTTTGATGATGGCGTCGGAAGTCATCGTTGCGCCGCTCACGACATCCACTGAACTGGTTTGTTGGGCGACCATCGCGGCAGGGAGCGCTTCAACCGCAAGCGAACCGATGCCCGGCGTTTCCTGCTGACGGACGACTTTGACGGATTCGATGCGGTCGGCGGAAACCTGGACTTCTAGGGCAAGTTCACCGTTGCGGGCGGGCACAGCGGCCGAGTAGACGCCTGGCGTCATCGCTGCGGCGGAAGCAGCTGCAAAAGTAAGAAGAACGGCGGCTGCCGCGGCGGAGAGTACGGGTTCAGAAGGATGAATCATTTGCCGAATTTCCATAAAACGTGGAAGTGCTCTAAAGAAGTCGGACAAATTCTAGGGATAGCGCTGTCTTCGGAAAATGAGGTAATTTACGTGTTTGGATGTCAGATTTCGGAGCCAATCAATGTCGGAACCGGTTCTTAGTCGGAAACGCCAAGGCGCTCAGGATGCCGTCGATACGCTCGAGACATTCGAGGCGTTCGAGGCATTCGACAAGCATGGCCTGCCGGCCTTTGTCCGCGGCGTGGATGCTGAAGCGCTTTATTTTTTTCTGGCGCTTTTTCGTACTGGAACGCTCCCGCGTGCGGCCGAGCAGCTCGGCATCAGTCTCTCGAGCGCCAACCGCATGCTCGCGAAGCTCCGCACCTATTGGGACGATCCGCTTTTTGTGAGAAGCGGATTTCTGATGCAGCCGACCACAGCGGCCAAACGCCGTTATGACAAGGTGCTTTCCCTCATGCATGTGCTTGAGGATCTGCGGCGCGACGACGAATTGGATCCAAGAACCCTTTCGCGCACGGTTCGCACGGCCTGCTACGACAATGCATTTGCGCTTTGCATTGCCTCGATTTTTGCTGACTTTACGGCCCGCATGCCGCATGTGCGGCTGCGCGCCACGCAGGCCGATGAACATCTCTTTGATTATCTGCGTGAGGATCTGCTCGATCTGGTGTTCTTTGCCCGGCAGGGACTCCACCCAGATATTCATTCTGCGGCGCTTCTCACCACGCCGTACGTCTGTCTGGTGCGGCGCGGACATCCTCTCTCTGAACGTGCTGCGGCTTTTGGGCCCCTTGAACGCGAAGATCTTGAAGCCTTCCCGCAGGTGCTCATCAATGCCCAGCCCGACCGCTACCGTGCTCCCAACAGTCCCGGCAACGGCTGGTTTAATCCTAAAAATCCAGACCGCATCGCACTGGTGACGCCCTTCTTTCTCGCGGCATCACTTTGTCTGGAAGAGACGGACTGCTACGCGATTGTGCCCAAGGCAACGGCCGAACTCGCACTCGACCCGCGGCGCACAGCGATGCTTGAGCTTTCCGATGCCGCGCCAAAACTCACCGTTCGATTGGGCTGGCACGAGCGTACGCACGCCGATCCGGGATCGCAGCTCATCCGCGCGCAGCTCTTGGCGCTGATTCAAAAGCGCTTTGGGCGGCCGGCAGGAGAGTAGCTATGCTGCATTCGCTATGGATTCTTGCGGCCACTTTTTTTACGGTGCTCACCTATGTGTTCGTGAAGTGGGTACCGCCGCAGTACGAAATTTGGGACATTTTCTTCGTCCGTTCCTGCTACATGGCTTTCTTTGCCGTTCTGATGGCGGCGGCTGCTAAGACGCCGCTCAAAACAAAGATCCCGAAGGCGCATATCGGCCGAGCGATATGCGGCATGCTCGCTTTGCTGATCAACATCGTGACCGTACAGCATCTGCAGATCGGCACGGCTGAGACGCTCTTTTACACCATGCCGCTTTTCGTTTCGCTCTTTGTGATCATTGAAAAGATGCGTCTTGGCGAGCGCACCGACTGGGTGCTGGTCGGTTCTGTGCTTTGCGGTTTTGCGGGCATCTGCATGGTGCTGCAGCCTTCCTGCGGAAGCCATGAACTGCCCTATGCCGTGCTGGCTGTGCTTTCGGCGATTTTGGCTGCAGGTTCAGCGATGTTCTTGAAGCGTCTCGGCGCGGCGGGCGAACCGATTTTCCGCACGGTCTTTTGGTTTTCTGCGGCGAGTCTGGTCATTTCAGCCGTGGCGGAGGCGTTCTTGAGCAGAGCCTCTATGAAGGACCTTTTTACGGACCCCATGCTTTTTGCCGTGGGCATCTGCACGATGGGCGCTCAGCTCGCGCAGACATTGGGATGGGGACGCGGTCGGCCGCTGCTTTGCGCCTGTCTGCAGTTTTCCGCCATTTTGTTTGCCGTCTTTTTCGGCTGGCTCTTTTTTGACGAGAAACTCGAGTCTTTCGCCACGGTCGGCATCGTGATCATCATCGCTGCCGAGCTCGCCGCTGCTGTTATCGGTTTGCGAAGCCGAGCGCGTCGCGGTTCATCTGCGTGAATAATCTAATGAAAAACGCCGCAGACGGCATTGGTCTGCGGCGTTGCGGATCACCAGCATTGGGACTATTGAGCAGTCTGAATGCTTGAGACCGAAGTTTTTAGAACCGGTCGAGACCGCGTTCCTTGAGCTGATCCATCTCGTCGAGATTGACGGGAGGCGTCTTCTTGCGGCGCAGGCGCAGCTTCAGACGGCTGAAACGGCGGCCCTTGCGCGGCGAGGGTTCGAGCGAGAAAGGTTCTCCGCCGCTCGGCGAAAGCGCCCCGTATTCGGGGGTTTCGCCCAGCATGAACTTCGTGTCGTAGTCCTTCAGAACTTTGGCGACAAGGCCTGAGAGCGCAAGCAGAGCGATCACGTTCGGGATCACCATGATGCCGTTGAAGAAGTCAGCAAGTTCCCAAACCAGCGTTACGTGGAGGAAGGAGCCGAGCATCAGGAAGCACAGAACAAGCACGCGGTAGCTCTGCACCCAGCGCAGACCGAGGAGATACTTGACGTTTTGTTCGCCGAAGAAGTACCAGCCGACGATCGTCGTAAAGGCGAAGAAAAAGAGGCAGATTGCAACGAAGCCCGGACCGATGTCGCCCAGACCGGCTGTAAAGGCGGCCTGCGTGAGGACGATGCCGGTGCTCTTGCCGTCAAGCACGCCAGTCGTGAGAATGACGAGTGCGGTCATGTTGAGCACAATGAAGGTGTCAAAGAATAGGCCCACGTAAGCCACGAGGCCCTGTTCGCACGGGTGCTTAACCTGTGCGAGTGCATGTGCGTGCGGGGTGGAGCCCATGCCGGCTTCATTGGAAAAAAGGCCTCTGGCAACGCCGTAGCGAATGGCTTCCTTCAGACTCGCGCCAATGATGCCGCCCGTCGCTGCAGACGGATCGAATGCGCCGACGATGATCTCCTTGAAAGCAGGCAGGATCATGTCGTAGTTGCTGAAGATGATGGTGAGAGAGCCCAGGATGTACACCACAGCCATGAGCGGCACCATCTTTTCGGCAAAGCTTGCGATACGGCGCACGCCGCCAATGAAGATGAAGCCGGCAATGGCAAAGACGAAAATGCCGGTAGCCCACTGCGGAATCTCAAAGGCTTTGTGGAAGCCGTCGGCAATAGAGTTGGCCTGAACCATGTTGCCGATGAAGCCGAGCGCGATGATGATCGAGACGGCAAAGAACGCAGCCAGGGGCTTGTTGTTAAGGCCGCGGCTGATATAGAAGGCCGGGCCGCCCATAATTTGGCCGTGTGCGTCACGGGCACGGAATACCTGAGCGAGCGTAGCCTCAGCGAAGATCGTAGCCATGCCGAAGAAAGCGGCAAGCCACATCCAGAAGATGGCGCCGGGACCGCCCATGGCAATGGCCGTGGCAACGCCGGCGAGGTTGCCGGTGCCGACCTGTGCGGAAATTGCAGTGGCGAGCGACTGGAAGGAACTCATGCCGTCCTTGCCCGCTTTGTCGCCAAAGAGTGTGATGCCGCCGAAGACCTTGCGGAAGGCTTGTCCGAAGCGGCGGATCTGAATGAAACGCAGCTTGATGGTGAGATAAATGCCGGTGCCCACCAGAAGCGGGATCAGGCAGTACATGCCCCAGAGCAGTCCGTTGACACTCTGAACGAGCTGGGTAAAGTCGTCCATTTCCATGGGCGATTCCTCCTGCAGGAGCGAGGGTCGAAGAAAGCAATATCCGCGGATAGCCGCCCGTCCGAGAGATTGGGGGCATATCCGCTGTGCCGACATGCAGAGGCATTCTTGGCTGGATATCTCATGCGGCCGACCGCCGCTCTGGTTTTATTGATAATTGGCGCCGGCTCCCAGTTGCAGCCGGATCTTTGATTGTAGGTGGAGGTGCAGATGTGTTTTCTCTTTGCTCATCCCCTGTATAGGCGAGGGATATATTGCCTAGAAAAGTGAAAAATAGGCAATTTGGGGCGCTCTCCCAATCTGCTCTCAGACGTGTATGATGCGGTTTTCTCCACAAATCTTGGCTGATCTCATGGCTGCCCGCACCATTAAAATTCTTATTTGGCTCTGCCTTGCCGCCTGTGCCTTCTGGATCATCAATGCTGTCGTCAGCATGATCTGGTATGTCTTGCGATAAGGAAAGTCTTATTCGGTGAAGTCTTCGGGAAGGAGCAGCATCGTGCCTCCGCGCTCGGCAGCCCTGAGCTTCTTAGCGGCTTTTCGCAGCAGTTTGTCCCGAGTGATGAGCGCCGTGCTGCCGACGCCGCAGAGATTGGCTGCGGCTTTCGTGAGGATGAGAAACTTCTGATCCTCGGGGTCTCGGCAGCGAATGTTTTCAGTATCCAGCGCCTGAGCAGCCTCTGTGAGCATGTCTTTGGAGGGCATGCGTATGAGTTTTCCCCAGCGTTCGAGCATGGTGAGTGCGCGCGCGGCCGCTTCTGCTTCGAGCATTTGCTTAACCGGACGAGCGGCGATCCCCGCAAGTTCCAAGAGCGTTTCATGGGAAGCTGCCGGCACGATCCGCCCGGCTTTAAGTGCGCAGCCCAACGGCGAATCCGCTTCGCTCTCATCGCGCCAGAGCGTGCATTCAAGAACGACGTGCGTGTCAAGGATGACAATGCGTTCTGCAGAGCCGCGAAGGAGCGGCGCGGCAGAGGCTTCGATCCGCTTAAGGGCGGCGTAAAGCTCGGGAGGAAACATGGTGCGGGCGAGGGGTGCGGAACGTCAAAAGAAGGAAAAGGCTTCGGCCGTATTGGTCGAAGCCTTTGGCAGGCGAAGCGAGAGGACTCTAGTCTGCCAAAGGCAATTTGGAGTCTCTCGTCGTCAGTCCTCAGCCGAGGAGCGCCGCTACGTGAGCGCGTTCGCTTTCAAGCTCCGCGACGGACTTAGCAATCGTCGCGCGAGCAAAGTCAGAGAGTTCAAGTCCCTGAACAATTTCCCAGCGGCCGTCCTTCGTCGTGCAGGGGAAACCGAAGAGGAGCCCCTCGGGAATGCCGTAGGAACCGTCGGAGGGAACCCCCATCGTTACCCAGCGGTCCCCTGAACCCAGGACCCAGTCACGGATGTGGTCAATGGCGGCGGAAGCGGCAGAGGCCGCTGAGCTTGCGCCGCGCGCTTCAATGATGGCTGAGCCGCGCTTGGCGACGATCGGGGTCATCGTTTCCTGATAGTAGCTGCGGTCGACGAGTTCGAGCGCAGGGCGTCCCTTGATGAGCGCATGCTCGAGATCCGGGAACATCGCCGGGGAGTGGTTGCCCCAAACGGCAGCGTGCGTGATGTCGTTCACCGACACCTTGGCCTGCGTTGCCGTCTGAGCCATCAGGCGGTTCTGATCAAGACGCAGCATGGAGGTGAAGTTTTCGGGCTTGAGATCCGGAGCGCTCTTCATGGCGATCCAGGCATTGGTGTTGCAGGGGTTGCCGACCACGAGCACCTTGCAGTCGCGCGAGGCGGCTTCGTTGAGCGCACGGCCTTGAGCGACAAAAATCTCAGCGTTGGCATTAAGCAGATCAGCGCGCTCCATCCCTTTGGAGCGAGGGCGGGCGCCGACAAGCAGCGCGACATCGGCGTCGCGGAAAGCGGTCGTCGCTTCCGCGGAATTTTCCAGTCCGGCAAGCAGCGGAAAGGCGCAGTCGTCAAGCTCCATCATGACGCCCGTCACCTTTTGCTGGCTTTCAGGGGCTGCGCGGTCAAGCAGCTGCAGAATAACGGGCTGGTCGGGCCCAAACATGTCGCCGGCGGCGATGCGGAAAAGGAGAGAGTAGCCGATGTTGCCGGCTGGTCCGGTAACGGCAACGCGGATGGGTTTCTTCATGGTCAAATCTTTTTTTCAAAGTTGAACAGCCGGCAGGGACCCGGCCTTCTTTTTCATCGCGCAAAGTCTAGCAACTACCATCATCAATAGGAACTCCCTTTGCGCAGAAGTTCAAAGCCATAAGCCTCTTTCCAATCAAGACATAGGCGCCAGACTTTCGCTCAAGCCGTCAAGCAATCTCGTGATACAGAAGAGTTCGATCGACGTCGAACTAACAGCATCGTCTTGTGCTATGGTTTCCACGAATGTTCGATGCTGCCGGCGTCTCTCGTGATGCTTTGTCGATGGCTTCCAATGAAGCGCCGGCGTTCGCGAGGCGCAATGCGCCTGAGCGGACCGCTGAGCAGCATCCCAACGACAATTTTCAAGAAAAGGACATCCCATCATGCAGAACAACGTTTTCCTTCGTCTCGCACAGGAACGCTATACGACTAAGCATTACAACGGTCAGCAGATTCCGCGCGAAGAGTTTGATACGCTGCTTGAAATTCTGCGTCTCACCCCCCACTTCGGTCAATGCTCAGGCGCTTCATTACTTTACGGCGACCTCACAGGAAGCCCGTGAACGTCTGCTCCCCGCTTTTCCCGAATTCAACCGCGACCGCATTACCGGTGCGAGCGATGTGGTGGTCTTTACCGTACCCAAGACGCTGACGGAGGCGCATCTGCGCCGTGTGCTCGATAAAGAGGAAAGTGACGGACGGTTCCCCAATGCAGAAGTGAAGAACGCTCAGGATCAGGGGCGCCGTTATTTTGCGGGCCTGCATCAGGGCTCTGAAGCAGAGCTCGTGGCTTGGGAGGCTCGTCAGGCCTACATCGGCATGGGGTTCCTGCTCTTTGCCGCGGCCGGCATGGGCATCGACTCGACGGCGCTCGAAGGCGTTGATTTTCCGAAGCTCAACGAAATTCTCGGGCTTGACGAGAAGAATCTGACGGCGATTGCTGCCGTGAGTCTCGGGTACCGCAGTCCGAAGGACGGCAATGCCCAGCGTCCGAAGTCCCGTCTGACCCGTGATGAGCTCTTCACGTCGCTTGACTAAGTTCAAACTCAGCGCGTAGGCGTAGAGTGCCTTTATGCGCAGGAAACCGCAAAAAGCCGGCGTTCGTTCAGCACGCCGGTTTTTTGATGTCTGAGATCACACCTCATAAGAGAAGGATGCCATGAATTCGATGCTTGAATTGGTGAAGCACCGCTATACCGCAAAGCGCTATGACGCGAATAAACCCATTTCCGATGAGACGCTCAATGATCTCCTGGAGGTGCTCCGTTTGTCGCCTTCATCGGTGAACATCCAGCCGTGGCATTTTTATGCCTTGAAGACGAAGGAAGCACTCCAGGCCATTCGTCCGGCCGTCAAGGATTTCAATCTCGAGCGTACGGAGCATGCGCCTGTCATTATTGTTTTTGCTATCGAGAAGCACCTCGACGATGCATATGTTCATCGCTTGATGGCTCAGGAAGCCGCGGACGGGCGCTTTCGCGGACAGTTTGCGGATCCCGAGTTTACGGCGAAACTCGAGGCTTTCCGCTGCGCAAGCGTCAAGGCCTATTGCTCCGGAGCGGACCGCGGTGAATGCTGGGCGGCCAACCAGTGCCATATTGCGCTCGGTTTCCTGCTCTTGGCGGCTGCCGGCATGGGTGTTGACGCCACGACATTGGGCGGCATGCATTTCGAGAAGGTTGACGAAATTCTTGAACTTGCCGCCAAGGGACAGAAATCGGTGATGGCCTGCGCGCTCGGCTATCGCAGCAGCGACGATTGGAATGCTGACGCTCCGAAATCCCGCTTCCCGCTCGACGCTGTAGCAACGATTCTTTAAAAAGCGGCTCGTCCTCTGCTGCCGCGGCGCAAAGACGCGGCAGCGTTCTCTGCGGTATTCGATGGATCTCAGTCGTTTTGGGCTTTTGTTCACTCGGTTAAAATGGCGCCGCCCGCACTCATGCGATGGCCTTCTTTGAGGAATTTGGAATGAAGCGCTACGCTCTTCAATCGCTTTGCAGCTCCCGCTCCCTGATTTCGGTTTTATGCGCTTTGGCCGCATGGACCGCTGGCGGGGCTTTGGCCGCATCCGCACCCGAAGATGATGCTGCGTTGGAAGCGCGCGCAGCGCAAGCCGAGAAGGTGCTCGCGGATCGATCGTTTTATGAACGGTGGAAAAAGCCTTCGGCGATCGATTCCGTGAAGACGGCTGCTCAGGTAAAGAGCGATGCTGAGGGCGTGCTCAAGCAAATTGAAGAGGCGCTGGCTGCCCAGCGCAGCTGGTGCGGCAAAAAGTTTTTTGTCAACAGCTGCATTGATGACGCTCGGCGCGCTTCATTTGACCGTGAACGCGAGGTCCGCGAGGTCATTGTGGCGGCAGACGAAATCATCCGTCTCAACCGAGTGGAAAAGATGCGCGCAGAACAAGAAAAGAATGCGCTTGAATCTCGTCGCGAGCCCATGAAAATAGCGCCTAAGACGGTGAAAATCGATCCTCCAGAACCGATGCACATTGCGCCAAAGTCTGTGAAGGCACCCAGTGAGCCCGTAGATATTGCGCCTAAGACCGTCAAAGAGCCTTCCGCTCCCGTTGAATGGGAAAAGAAAACGGTTAAAGACGCTTCTGTTCCTCAAGGCATGAACGGGAAGACGGCCAAAGACGCCGCGGCGCCGTCGCCGATCCCAGGCAGTGAAATGCCCCACGATGCGGCGTCTGAGCGAGCTGCTGCCGAAGCGGCCAACGAGGCCTACTATGCGCAAAAACAGCTCGAAGCCCAAAAGCGCATGGAAGAAGCCGCAGAGCTCGCAGCCAAGCGCAAAGCGGACCGTGAGGCCAAGCAGCAGCAGTTTGAAAGAAGTTTGGATGAGCGCGAAGCTGCGCAAAAGCGCTATGAGGCCAATCAGAAAGAACGCAAAAGCAACCTGATGCAGTACTTCTGACGCTTGTCCATGACCTCTCCAAGCCAAAAAAATCAATGGGCGGAGCTCTTTGACGCTGCTCGCCCGCTCGAAGAGCGCACCGCACTCGCTTTCGCGGCTGACGGCCCCCTGGCTCGCCGTCAGGCCAACTTCACGCCTCGTGAGGGGCAGCTTGCGTTTGCACAGGCCGTGGCCGAAGCCATTCAAAATAAGGAAACGCTTCTGGCCGAAGCCGGCACCGGCACCGGCAAAAGTTTTGCGGGTTCGACGGTCGTGATTTCGACCGCCGGCAAGCCGCTGCAGGATCAGCTTTTCAACAAAGACATACCGGCGCTTTCGGCCGCGCTCGGCGTCAATGTGCCGACAGCTGTTCTCAAAGGCCGCAGCAACTATGTCTGTCCATATCGGCTTGAGCGGACGGAATCCGAAGGCCTTCTGCCTGAGCGCGACAGCTACCGCAAGCTTCGGGAGATTAAGCGGTTTGCGGCGATTTCAGCCACGGGTGACCGCGCGGAGCTCCCGACGGTACCCGAGGACGATCCGCTCTGGCCGCTGGTGACGAGTACGCGGGAAAACTGTCTGGGTAAAGAGCGGTGTGAACATTGGGAAAACTGCTTCGTGCGCGCCGCACGCGAAAAAGCGCTCAAAAGCCAAATCGTTGTGGTGAATCACCATCTGTTTTTGAGTTCGCTTGCGCTCAAGCGCGAGGCGAAAGGACAGATTGACGGCATGCTGCCGACCGCGGATCTCACGGTCATTGATGAGGCGCATCAGCTCCCGGGCATTGCGACGGACTTCTTCGGCTCCGCTTTTACCACCTGGCAGCTCGAGTCGATTGCCGACGAAGCGCGTGCGCTCGGACGCGGTCATGCCAATGACGGCGCGGATTGGGATGCGCTCTGCCATGCCGTTCAGAAAACAGCCCGCGATCTTGTCATTGCCGCCCGAGGCATCGGCATCGAGCCGGGCGACCGGCTCGCCGTCAGGACCATTGAGCGCTTCGAGGAGCTCACTGAGCCTTTTGGCAAAATGCTCGCAGCTTTCGGTGAGCTCATTCGAGCGATGAGAGCCAATAAAGACCGCAGCGACGATCTCGATGCACTTTGTGAATATGCCTGCGAAGTGGATCTGGAGATGGCGAAGTGGGAAACGCTTTTCAAGCGCCTCACGCACCCGGAGGAAAAAGCCGATGATGCTTCGGAAGGAGCGGCTGACATTCCCTTGGAAGGCTTGGAAGATACGTTAGTAAGCACTGACTCTCAGGATGATGCCGGCGCTGCGCAAGGGGGCACCCAACGAGCCTTCCGATTCCAGAAAGACGCCGTGCAGTGGATTTCCGCAGCGCCTTCGAGCCTGCGGTTTAACAATACGCCGCTTAAGTTTGCCGATGACTTCCGGCAGATGCGGGAAGCCGAAGGCGGTGCGTGGGTGTTCACTTCGGCCACTTTGTCGACCGCAGGAGACTTCACGCACTTTGCAATTGAGACAGGGATTCCGGAGGCCAAAGCCGGGACTTGGGAAAGTCCTTTCAACTATTGGGAGCAGGGATGCTTTTACCTGCCGCAGCTGCCGCCCCCCACCAATACCATTGAGCATGCCGGTCGCGTGGTCGATGCGGCCTGGCCGCTCGTCTGCGCAGCCAAGGGCCGAACATTTTTCCTCTGTACTTCACTTGCGGCCGTCAGCAAAGCGGCCGAAGAGCTCAGGGCGCTGCTTGACCATGCAGGGAACCCTTATCCGCTCTTTGTGCAGGGCGACATGCCCAAAGCGGCGCTCATTGACGCCTTTCGCGAACACGGCAACGCCATTCTGGTGGGCTCCATGAGTTTCTGGGAGGGAGTGGATGTGCAGGGAGAGGCATTGTCGCTGGTGGTGATTGACAAGCTCCCCTTTGCGCCGCCCGATGACCCGGTCTATGCCGCCCGATCTGATGCGCTTCGTGAACAAGGCAAAAGTCCTTTTGCCCTGATGGCGCTGCCCGAAGCGGTAACCGCGCTTAAGCAGGGCTCTGGGCGGCTGATCCGCTCGGAAACGGACCGCGGCGTCTTTATGCTCTGCGACTCTCGAGTGGCGGACAAAGCCTATGGACGGACGATTCTCAAGAGTCTGCCGGATTTTTTCCGTACGCGCAGTCTGGAAAAGGCGCTCGAATTCTTCCGCAGTCCGCAGGCGTGGCATAAGACGATCTATCGTCAATAGCGGCTGAGGGCGGCGGAGCGAGGCGCTTGGCCCGCAAGTCCCCGCCTCAGGATAGGTCAGGCTGCCGACAGCGCTTTTTTTGAGGAAAACGCCGCAACGAGCTCAAGATGCATGGCGCCGGGGAAGAGGTCTACAGGAGAGATGCTTTCGAGCGTAAGTCCCGCGGCGGCAAGTTCCTTGGCGTCACGCGCAAAGCTCTTGGGATTGCAGGACACGTAAGCGAGCCGCTTGGGGCCGTTTGGCAGCGAAAAAAGGTCTGCAAGCGCCTTTGCGGCTCCGCCGGCCATGCCTTGATAGGCCGGGTCGACGATGATCTTGGTGGGTTTGAAGCCCTCGGGAAAGCCCTCTTTGAGGGCCGCCGAGAGGAAGGTTTCTGTCGGTTGAGCGACAAATGCCGCCTGCGGGATGCCGTTGCGCGCTGCATTTTCTCGGGCGCAGACAATCGAGGCCTCTACGCGTTCAACGCCGAGCGCTCGGCCGTGCGGGCCCGCGCGTCTCGCGGCAGCGAGCGTAATGGTGCCGACGCCGCAGTAAAGGTCGAGTATTTGATCCCCAGGTTCTACGTTCGCGGCGTCAAGCGCTTTTTTATAGAGCACCGGCGTCTGCGGCGTATTGACCTGCAGAAAAGTCTGCGGTCCCAAGGTGAAGGCGAGGTCCATCAGCTCGGCTTCAATGCTCGAGCGCCCCGCCCAGACAACCAGCGCGTCCGGCGCAAAGCTCAGCACCGCGCTCCCAGGGGCGGGGTGGACATTGACGAGGAGCGATTGAAGCTTGCAGGGGGCGAGCGCCGCGATGAGCTTCTCTTTAGCGGCGAGCAGATCGACCGTCATCGCTCGAACCACGAGCACTGCCATCCGCTCGCCGCTGCCCGGTGCTTCACGAAGAAGGAGACTGCGAAGCACTCCGGTGCCGTTCGATACGGCGGCTTCCGGAGCGGGCGTAAGTGCTGGTTCGCTCAGAAACGGCGCAAGCGCCCGAGCCGCCTCACCCATCCAGACGGGCGTTTGCGGACAGTCTTCAGCCGGGACGAGCATTTGGCTGCGCGCAGCGTAGTAGCCAAAACGGCCGATGCCGTCGATAACGCCCGGATAAAGCACCGCTTTATTGCGAAAATGCTGCGCAAACGCTTCGGGCTGCCCCGACGGCGGCTGAATCAATCCTTCGCGCCAGAGTCCGGCCTGGCGGAGCGGCTCTTCAATGAGCAGTTTGGTTTTGAGGGCAAGCTCAGCGGAATACTTCAGGCTCCCCAAAGGACAGCCGCCGCAGACGGGCTCGCCGTTAAGCGGCGCAGCATGCGGGCAGCGGGAAGGATCCGCGTCGGGCGAAGGAGCGCTTTCACGCCACTCCACGGCAAGGCCCCAATGGCCGCCGGGTTTGGGCGGGTTCCAGAAAAGATCGCCTCGCGCACCGGGAAGTGCGCCGGGCACGAGAATTTCCGGTACATCTTTGCTCTTGGAGTTGTCGCTCAGCCGCGCGATGCCGGCTCCTGAAGGGTGGATGCCGGTAATGAGCACATCGGTGAGTACTTCAGGACGCTCAGCGGCCGCCCCCGGCGCATGACGGCGGTCCATCAGCGGGCGGCCCAAAGGCGCAGCACGTACATGACGACTTCTGCCGCAATGACGACGCCGACGAGCACCCCCGAGCGTCTGAAGAGCGCTCGGGAGGCTTCAAGCTGGAATTTGCCGCGCGCTTCAAAGTGAAGACGCTCAGACATGCGCTTCACCGTGCGCCAGACCAGACCAAGCGCAGCAAAGCCGCAGAGCGCCGCGAGGAGCACCACCGTACAGAGGTTATAGAGTGCGCCGGCCCAGTATGGGTCTGCCCCCTGCAGCCAGGCGCCGACGACGGCTACTAGAGCCATCAAGGCCAAAGCGCCCAGCCACAACGGTTTGTGCGCCGTCCATTCGCGCGAGAGCAGCTCCCTCACGGCGTCGCTCGCATCGGGCACCGTTTGTTTGGGTTCAGGCGCAACGTCCGCAGCCGGCGGCTCAGCCGCTGCGGACGTCTGTGAAGATGGAGTCGGGTGAGAAGTGGTCATTCGCCGTTCATTAAAGAAAGTATTTTTCGACGATTACAATATACCGCCCAGCGCCACGATCGCTACGAAGACCGGCGCAAGGACACCGATGAGCAGGCGTGCAGCTTTAAGCGAAGTGTCCGAAAGCGGCTTCACGGACTGCAGTTCGCGGCTCGTGACCGGCCAGGCGACCCAAGCGGCGGCAATAGCAATGCCGAAAGTCGACAGCGGCATGCCGACGTTGGAGGTGACGTAGTCGAGGATGTCGAAAATGTTCTTGCCCAAGAGCTTGACGTCACTCCAGGGACCAAACGACATGTTGGCGGCAAAGCCCACGATGGCGCAGCCCGCGAGCGTGAGCAGAATCGCGTTCTTGCGCGAAATATTGGCCTCCTGAGTAAGGAGAGCCGTGCAGGCTTCGAGCATGGATACGGAACTCGTCAAGGCGGCAACCGTCAGACAGGCGTAGAAGGCTGCGGCAAAGCCTTGCCCCAGAGGCATCTGAGAAAAGACCGCGGGCATCGTCACAAAGGTGAGGCCGGGGCCGGCGGTCGGATCCAGATGAAAGGCAAAGACTGCCGGCATCACCATCAGACCGCCCAGGATGGACGAAAGAATGGCCAGAAAGGCAACCCAGCCCACGGAGGACGGCAGATCAGCCTTCGGGTTGAGGTAGGACCCGTAGGTGATCATGGTGCCGGCGCCGAGCGAGAGCGAAAAGAAGCAAAAGCCCATGGCATTAAAGAGCGCTGTGCCGTTGAAGTCTTCCCAGCGCGGAGTGAAGAGAAATTCCACGCCGGCCCAGCCGCCCGGCAGCGTCACGCCGCGGATGATGAGGATCACCATCAGGATGAATAGAAGCGGCATCAGAATCTTGGCGACCTTTTCAATGCCCTGCTGGACGCCGTTCATGACAACGTAGGCTGTCAGGCAGAGAAAAAGCAGCAGATAGCCGTAGGAGGAGACCATGTCGGAAACGAAGCTGCCGAAATTGGCGTTCAAAACTTTGGCGTCAGTGGTCAGACCGATGCCCAGCATGGCATCCCAAAGATATTTGATGCACCAGCCGCCTACTACGGAATAAAACGAGAGGATGAGGAACACCGTAAAGACGCCGATGCCGCCGAAGATCCCCCAAGGCTTGCCGGCAGCGCGATTGAGGCTGCCCACCGCACCGCGGCGGCCGGCTCGGCCCATTGCGAATTCAGCGAGCAGCAGCGCCACGCCCACCGTCAGCGTGAAGAAGATGTAGGGGAGCATGAAGACGCTCCCGCCGTTCGTACCGGCCATGTAGGGGAACTTCCAAATGGCGCCGAGACCGACTGCGGAGCCTGCGGAAGCCAGAATGAAGCCGAGGCGCGTGCCCCAGGTTGCTGGCGTATGGGTGGACATGGAGAAGCAATTCCTAGTTGTTTTAAGGCTTGTCAGAGGCACAAGCGTTCTCACGCACCGAGGTTCTCTGCCGTTAGGCGGATCTGCGTGAGCGTGCTTATGTTAAAAGAGTCCGGCGCCTTTGGCGGCGACAATGAGGATGAGAATGGGGGCTGCGCACCCCGCAAGGATCCTGAAGGCTTTGAGACCTGCGGCAGACCATTCGGCGTTCATTTCGAGCTGCTTGCGGATGGTCGGCCAGGCTACCCAGGCGGCTACCAGACCGATGCCGACGCAGCCGATCGGCATGCCGATATTGGATGTGGCGTAGTCGAGCAGATCAAAAAGCGTGCGCCCAAAGAGTTTCCAGTCTGAGAGCGGCCCGAAGGAGAGCGCGCAGAAGACGCCGATGATGCCGAGCACCGTCGAAACGGTGAGTACGGCCGTGCGCCGCGTAAATCCCCAGCGGTCGACGCAGTGCTGCGAAACCATTTCCAGAATGGAGATGGCCGATGTGAGCGCTGCTACAAAAAGGCAGCCGTAAAACGCTACGGCGAAAAGTCCGCCCATCGGCAGGTGACTGAAGACGGCAGGCATGGTGGCAAACGTCAGTCCCGGACCGGCATCGGGCGTCAGACCAAAGGCAAAAACGGCCGGCATGATCATCAGGCCGCCGAGAATAGATGACATCACGGCGAGCACCACAATCCAGGCGGTGGAGGTGCCGACGTTCACTTTGTCGGACAAGTAGCTGCCGTAGTTCATCATCGATCCGGATCCCACCGAAAGCGAGAAGAAGGCAAAGCCCATGGCATTGAGGAGCGCTTCACCCGTAAAAGCCTCCGGGTCAGGCATGAAAAGAAACTTCACGCCCTCAATGGCCCCGGGAAGCATTAATCCGCGTACGATCAGGACGAGCATCAAAATGAAGAGGAGCGGCATGAGAATCTTGCCGACTCGTTCAATGCCGCGTTCGACGCCGCAAAGCACAACGCCTGCGGTCGTGGTGAGAAAGATGACATGCCCCATGACGGACTGTACAGGATCGGCTGCAAAGGCCTCAAAGGCGCTGCGCATTGCGGCCGGATCGTCCGTGATGCCGCGGCCCATGATGGATTCGATGAAGTAATGCGTGCACCAGCCGCCCACGACGGAATAAAAAGCCAGCACCAATGCGCCGGTGGCTACTGAAATAAAGCCGATCACTGACCAAGCGCGCCCGCCCAGCTTTAAGTAGGCCGTTCCGGCGCCGCCTCGTGCGGCGCGGCCCATGCTCATTTCTGCAATGAGGAGCGCAAGACCGATCGTGAGCGAAAAAGCAATCGTCGGCAGCATGAAGATCGAGCCGCCGTTCGTGCCCGCCATATAAGGGAATTTCCAGATGGCGCCAAGCCCCACGGCAGAGCCTGCTGAGGCGAGGATGAAGCCTAATCGCGAGGTCCAGGCGGAGCGTGAGGATGTCTGAGGCATGAGAATAATCTGCGGGAAAAATAAAAAACGGGAGCGGTGATGAGCCGCTCCGCGCTTATCCATCATTGATCTGGCGCACGGTCTGCACAAGCAGACAATCTGCTTGCAGGCCGTACGCAGATGTTTGATTTTAGATGAGTCCCGAGATAAGAACCACGAGAACAAGGATAGGGGAGAACACTCGAAGCATGAGCTTCAGTAACCACTGCCACTTTTCCGGCGCCGTATTCTTGACGCGGTCCCAGCAGGTGTAGCCCGCCAGATAGAGGATCACCAAGCCGCCAAGGGGCAGCGACAGATTACTCGTAAAGAAATCAAAGACGTCAAAGAAGGTACGGCCGTTGAACATCTTCACGTCGCTCAGCAGGCCAAACGAGAGGCAGGGCAGAATCCCTACGACGGCGAGAGCAATGGTGGAGAGCACAGCAGCCTTCGGCCGCGACATCTTTTGTTCGTCAACGAGGTAGGAGACGAGAATTTCAATCATCGATACCGACGACGTAATGGCCGCGACTGCAAGGCAGAGATAGAACATCACGGCAAAGAGCTGTCCCATCGGCATTTGCGCGAAGACGGCCGGCATGGTGATGAAGGTAAGACCCGGGCCGGCAGTCGGATCCAGCCCAAAGGCAAAGACCGACGGCATGATCATGAGGCCGCCCATGATGGAGGCGATCACTGAAAGGAAGGCAATCCAGGAGCAGGAGCGGAGCACGTTGGTTTTGTCATCCAAGTAGCTGCCGTACGTCATCATGCAGCCGCAGCCCACGCAGAGCGAGAAGAATGTGAAGCCCATGGCCTGCAGGAGCGCGGAGAAGGTGAAGGCCTGCGGGTCAAACTTGAAGAGGAACTCCACGCCGGCCCATGCTCCGGGAAGCATGAGACCGCGGATGATGATGGCGAGCATCATGAAGAAAAGGAGCGGCATCAGGATCTTGCTCACGCGCTCAATGCCCTTTGTGACGTCGAAGGCCACAATCAGACCGTTGAGGAGCAAAAAGAGCCACTGAAAGCCGAGCGCCAATACGGGGTTGGCGGTGAATTCGCCAAAGTGAGCTCCGAGCTGCGACTGGTCGGTGATCAGTCCCTGTCCCACCAGTGCTTCGCAGAAGTACGACAAAGTCCAGCCGCCGATGGCGGAATAGAAGGAGAGCACCAGAAAACCGGTCAGAACGCCCAGATACCCTGCCGGCAGAAAGGCAGGTCCGGCTAAGCGCCGGTAGGTTGTGACGATGCCGCCCTTGCCGAGACGTCCGAGAACGACTTCAGCGATAAGGAGTGCAAGACCGACGGTGAAGGTGAGCAGAATGAAAGGCAGGACAAAGACGCTGCCGCCGTTTGTGCCTGCCATATAGGGGAACTTCCAAATGGCGCCGAGACCGACGGCGGCGCCCGCAGAAGCGAGAACGAAGCCGATTCGGCTCGTCCAGGTGATGCGTTCTTGAGCCATGATGTTCTTTGGATGGTTATTTGAATTGCATAGACAGATTCAAGGCGTTCCGAGGCGGAGCCGACCTGATGACGGTCTCATGCGTGTAGGCAATATTAGGCGACTTTATGCTCAGGGAACCTGAACCCATTGGCGATTTAGTCTTAGAGAAAGAGTTGTCGGGACAATGGTTGAGAAACTTTCTCTGCTTGAAAGGATTGCCGGCAGTCCGTCATAAGGGGCCGTGAGCGGCTGAACCTTATTCACGCTTCAAGCCCCTGCCAGCACGATGCCAGCACCATGAGAGGCGCAAGCCAGCGCAGACCGAAGCCAATGGCTGAAAGCGTGCCTTTGGTCACGACGCCGTTTTCCGGCGAGCAGGTGCTCAGTTCCTTCATGGCCTTGGGCCAAGCCTTCCATCCGACCACAAAAGCAACGGCCAGTCCATTGATAGTCATCAGGAAGTTTGTGCAGACGTAGTCGAGAAAGTCAAAGATGCTGCGCCCGAAAATGAGGCAGTCGCTCCAGGGGCCAAAGGAAAGCGCCGAAACGGAGCCCAAAATAAAGAGCGAAGCAAAGCAGAGAAAAACGGCAGCTCGACGAGAGAACCGGCATTCGTTCTGCAAAAAAGCGACGGCCACTTCAAGCAGGGAGACGGCAGAGGTAAGCGCAGCCACAAAGAGGCAGAAGTAAAAGATCACCGCTACGACGCTGCCGCCCGGGAGCTGCGCAAAAATCATGGGCAGCGTGATGAAGACGAGGCCGGGCCCGGCATCGGGCTCAAGGCCGTAAGCAAAGACCGCGGGCATGATGACAAGCCCTGCCAGAATGGCTGCCTGAAGAGCAAGAATCGCTACCCACATGGCAGCGGAAGGCAGCCGCGTGCTTTTATTGACATAAGCGCCGTAGGTGACGAGAACGCCGGCGCCCAGAGACAACGAAAAGAACGTGAAGCCCATGGCGTTCAGGATGGCCTGCGGCGTTACGGTCGACCAGGAAAACTGAAAGAGATACGCGAGCCCTGCCTCTGATCCGGGCAGCAGGAGTGAATAGGCGGCGAGCCCAACCATCAATAGGAAGAAGATCGGCATCAGGCAGGTGGACAGCCGCTCGATGCCGCGGTGAACGCCAAAGACAGCGGTCAGGCAAACGGCAGCCAAAAAGGCAAAAAGCCAGGCAATATTGCGCCCGCCCGAGCTCACGAGCTCACCGAACCGCATCTTGAGCACTTCAGGATCTGGGGATGCAGCCTCTCCCATCAAGGCTTCCGCAAGATATGCCGCACACCATCCGCCCACCACAGCGTAATAGGAAAGGATCAGAAACGACGTGAGTACTGCCATGCCGCCGCACCACACAAAACCTCTGCCGCCGGCACGGCGCATGGCTTCAACCGCGGAACCGCGGCCGGATCGGCCGAGCGCCAGGTCTGCCATAACCAACACGACGCCCGCCGTAAAGGTGAAGAGAATGTAGGGCAGGATGAATGCTGCGCCGCCGTTGGCACCTGCCCAATATGGGAATTTCCATATGGCTCCGAGACCAATCGCTGAACCGGCAGCGGCCAGGATAAAGCCGAGTCTGGTGCTCCATTGGGCAGAAGAGGTTGGGACGGACATGGTGAACGGCAAAAACAGTGCGTACAGATAAACCAGATCGGTAATTGTAACTAGACCATGCAGAAGCGTTGTTGCTTCAGCCCTTGTCTATTGAAGTTTCATTTGCAAACGATAAGCGTCACGGGACTTCGATAGGATGAATATAAAGAGATGCGCTTGAGTCACTTATTTCGCACTCTGCTTTACCACCCAGTTTGAAAGGCCATCAATCATGCAGAAACAATGGATGAAGGTTTCGTGTGCAGCTGCGGCTGCTTTGGCGCTGGCTGCGCCGCTTTCGGGTTATGCCATGCCGCGAGTGGCTGACGCAGGGCTCGTTATGACGGTCACGGGCGAAGCCAATCGACTGCTCGCCAATGATCAAGCGGTGATCACTTTTACGGCGGAAGCTCAGCGCCCGCAGGCACAGGAAGCCAGTGACGAAATCGTTAAGGCGGGCAACGCCGCGATTGCCGCGCTCAATGCCATCAATGCGCCTGCCGGGCAAGTCGAGGTTCAGACCGCGGACTTTTCAACTTGGCCGGTGAGAACTCGGGCCAAAGAAGGAGAAACCTCTGAAATTGCAGCCTGGGGTGCACGGCAGACGCTGCGCGTCACTGTTCGCGACCTGAAGCTTGCGTCGGCGGTGATGAGCGCTGCGGGCAAGAGCATGAATTATGACGGCGTCACTTTCTCCGTCTCTCGTGCGGTTCGGGAAGCCGCGCAGGATGAGCTCCTTGCCGAAGCGGTGAAGCGTGCGACGGAGCGCGCTGTGACGGCAGCTCAGGCACTCGGGCTCGAAGAGAAAAACGTACGTATTGAGGGTATTCAGGTTTCCGGCGCAGCCGGCCCTTCTCCGCGCTACTATGCACAGCCCATGATGATGCGTGCTGCGGCGGCCAATGATTCCGCTGAAGCGGTGGTGAGCGCAGGTTCTGCAGACACCGCTCTGACCGTCAGTCTTACCGTGCGTATCACGCCTTAACGCCTAGCGCTGGAGCAATTGAGAGATGGCAAAGTTCACCGCACAGGCCGGTATTGATCCGCTTTTGCGCGTTGACCTCGATCCCGGCGACGAAGTCGCCGCGGAGCGCGGCTCAATGGTGATGATGGATGCAGGACTGGTCCTAAAAGGCAAGACCCGCGGAGGCTTTTTCAAGTCGCTCGCGCGCAAATTCCTCAACGACGAAACCTTTTTTCAGCAGTGGATTGCCGCCGAGGATCAGGCCGGTACTGCTTATTTAGCGCCAAGCCTGCCGGGCGGCGTCAAGGTTCTGGATGTCAAGGATGACGGCGTGATGATTGCCGACGGCTGCTTTCTCGCGGCAACGGCCGGCATTGATATTTCAGCCAAGGCTCAGGGGCTGGGACGGGCGATTTTGTCCGACAGCGGGGGCTTCTTTATTATGAAGGCCGAAGGTACCGGCACGCTGGCGGTCTCGGGTTTCGGCTCTTTGGAAGAAGTAGAGGTGACGCCCGACCGTCCGCTTTTGATCGACAACGGGCATCTGGTCGCTTGGGACGCATCGCTAGACTATGAAATCACGCTTCAGACGGGACGAAGCGGTCTTGCCGGCCGATTGATCGGCAGTCAGCTTACCGGAGAAGGTTTTGTACTTAAGTTCTCCGGCAGCGGCCGAGTTATTCTCAGCTCGCGCAGCCAAGGCAGCTTCATTGACTGGATCTTCTCGCGCCGGCCGATTGATCGAGAAAAGGAAAAGACGGAATAAATGCAGGTTCAGTGACAAAACTCGGTATGATCCGCCGCCCGCACTCTCATTTTGCCTGCGGGCGTTTTTTTTCGATTGAACGCTAATTGAATAATTCTCGGGTCGAGACGACGCTGCGCTTGACCTTTTAAAATAGTGAATTACTAAACTTATCCATCAGGAGCTCATCCTTGTCCAACCGCATTTATCCCCATCCGATCATTGCCCGTGAAGGCTGGCCTATTCTCGCGGGAGCTCTGATCGCCGTCATCGTGAGCTGGATGCTTGACCTCGGAATCATCACGTTCCTTTTCTTCGTGTTCCTGATGTTTGCTTTCCAGTTTTTCCGGGATCCGGCCCGCGAAGCGCCTGAAGATCCTCGGGCCGTCGTGAGTCCTGTGGACGGACGTGTCTGCAAAGTTGAAAAGTGCACGAATCCGGAAACGGGTGAAGATGCTGTGAAGGTTTCCATCTTCATGAACGTCTTCAACGTGCATAGCCAGAAGTCTCCGGTTGCGGGCGTGGTCGAGAAAGTGACCTATACGCCTGGTCTTTTCGTGAATGCCGACCTCGACAAAGCCAGCACAGAAAACGAGCGCAACGCCGTGACGGTGCGTATGACTGACGGGCGCCGCATCACGTTTATTCAGGTGGCGGGCTTGGTGGCTCGCCGCATCATCTGCTATGCGACGATCGGTCAGGAACTGGCCCGCGGAGAGCGCTACGGCTTTATTCGTTTTGGTTCCCGCGTTGACGTGTATCTGCCGGCTGACGCCGAAATTGTGGCTCAGATCGGCGACAAGATGACGGGGGTTTCCTCTACGATCGCACGTCTTTGATGTGCTGGGGCTTGGTCCCCGTTCTCATTTAAGCAAAATCCCCGCCAGTGATGACTGAGCGGGGATTTTTGCTGGATAGGGCGAATGTTCCTTTCAACGGGTTAGGCGCATCATTTGGCCGTTCCTTCGTGATCCTTGATGTTGAACTCGGCTTTCGGACTCTTTAAATCGGCCGGAACCTCCAGGCCAAATTCGGCGCCGGAATTGAGCGCAGCCGCAGCTACTTCGTAGGACTTCTGCGCCGGCGCTGTCAGGTTGATTTCTTCGCCCGAAGGCGTACGAGCGGCACGAGGGCGGCTCGAGCGCTTTTCGGCGTTGTTTTCGGTCTGCGGCGTGAGCAGCATCGCAGTGGCTTCTTCCTGCCGCAGCGCAGTCTTGGTCGACGAGATGATGGAGCCGCGGTGCTCGGCGAGCCAGCCGTCAAGAAGCAGAGAATCTTCAACGACAGCCGTGATCACCCAACTGCCGGTCTTGCCGGGTTCGTCCTCAATCTTTTGCGTCTGATTAAAGGGCGATTCGGAGAGGATGCGCACAAATTCCGGGTCATCGGATGTAATAGAGAGCCGCATCGTTTTGCCGCGGGCATCGTTGAGGCGGATTTTGGCCGAATAGTCTTCCAGGTCGAAATTTTCCGGACGTTCAAAAGCATCCTGCATCAGTTCGGCCGCATCCAGGCGATTAAGCGCTATGTGCTGAAAGTCGCCGGCATCGGTTTGATAGACGAGGTAGGTGCGCACGCCCTTTTGGATAATGGCGAGCGGGCGCACGATAACTTCGGTATTGCGGCTGCGCGCCGAACGGCAGCGCAGCAAAACTTTGTGATCAATGAAGAGCGCGTCAGCAATGGCAGATAAAACGCCGGGACGAATGACCGGCGGCTGAAAGGACTGAGCGTCTTCGAGCACCTTGACTTTACGCAGCCATGTGCCTTCCGTTTCATCATCGTACTTAATGACGCGGCGCGCTGAACGCAAAAGAGGCCGAATCGGGGTGATGGCTTGCGGCGGCAGATGGCTCTGAAGCCGCTCCTCAGCAATGCGCAGCAGCAGCATTTGCTCCACGCCGAGCTGGGGCAGATGAAACCCCGCGCTCTGCGGATCCCAGCAAAAGCCGTACGGTTTCCCTGAAGTCTCTACATGAATGGGGAAAACATCGCTGTGATCTCTGATCGTCTTCAGGTAGCGCTGAAGTGTGCGGCGGTGTATCTCAACACCGCGGTCTTCAAGTTCCTGATGTATTTCGGCGACAGTGGTCCATCTGTCCTGAGGTATCAGGCTCAGAATGCGGATCATTGTGACCACATCTTCAAACATTGTGGAGGAAGCGGTGTCTTCGTTCATTTGGTGACTTCGGGCGTTCGGTGATTTGTAAGAAGTTCCGTCCTCTCTGTCTTTGGTGGCTCTGATAAGCCGGAGCGACAGCGCTGGAGCATCGCTCATGGTTTACACCGTGCTGCAGGGGAAAGTCAAGCTACAGCACGGAAAGAGGCGCGGATTTGTGAAAAATCACTGCTTTTGCGCAGTGCTGCCGCAGGTTGGACAGGATTCGTTTTCTGCTTCAGCGTCAAGGGCTGCCTGCTGGGCGGCCAGGTCAGCCTGAATCGGATTCGGACGGCCGCGCCACCAGCACCAGAATTCATAAACGAAACCCGAAAGTGCGTAGAGACAGAAAAGAATGAAGATCGACAGCGACGTGTTGCTTGAAATAATGATGAAAAGCACTGCGCAGACCACGATCACCCAGAAAGGAATCGTGCGGACGACGGCATAGCTCTTCCCAGAGAAGAACGGCGCATTGCTCACCATGGTGAGACCGGCGTAAAGCGTCACAACCGCAGCGATGGTGCCCTGCTGCGGCAAAAGCCAATCGGGCAGACGATTTTCAACCGCGAGCCACACAAAGCCGCAGACCAAGGCCGCGGCTGCCGGGGAAGGGAGCCCCTGGAAGTAGTTCTTGCTCACCACGCCCACATTGCAGTTGAAGCGGGCCAGGCGCAAAAGTGCGCAGAGCGCATAAACGAAGGAGACTGCCCAGCCGATTTTGCCCATTTCCACGAGTGCAAATTCATAGACGATGAGCGCAGGAGCGATGCCGAAGCTCACGGCATCGGCGAGACTGTCCATCTGAACGCCGAATTCGCTCTGCGTATGCGTAAGACGAGCGACACGGCCGTCCATGCCGTCAAAGAGCATTGAAAAGAAGACCGCAATGGCGGCTTCTGAAAAATGCCCGTTCATGGCTTGGATAATGCCGTAATAAGCCGCAAAGAGCGCTGCGGCAGTAAAGGCGTTGGGGAGCACATAGATGCTCTTGGACTTCACCGCCTGCAGGCGGCGTTGACTAATCGAGGCGAGGCTTTCGCGGCGCGGCATTTGCGGCGATGTCATCTTTTTGAATGAATGTCCGTTTCAGGGGAAAAACGCTGGTCCGAGCAAACATTTATGCCCGGCAGAGCGTCTAAATTGAAGCATCCTGCATTGTAGCGGCCGCAGAGCATTGTGCTCATTCGGATTTGTCGCAGTAGTTTGCCGCCGATGCGTGATGGCGAGGAATGCTGAGGTTTGAGCCGCTTTTTGCGCTCAAGGGCTTCATCCGCGAAATGTGCTCCGGGCTGACCGCACGGGCGCGGCACGCGGAGCGCCGCCGCGCAAGTGCTGAGCCGGTCTAAAATGATGTTCCTCAACTTTCAGCCGTCCTATCCGAAGGATCGCATCCTCATGCCATTTCTCTTCGCTCCGCCGCCTCAGGCCGTCATCCCTGTGCAGGATGAACGTTATGAATTTTTCCCTGTCAACCGCGTCTACGGCGCCGCGAAGAACTATGCGGCCGATGAAAAGCAGCGCGCAGCGGCTGCGGGCTTTGTACCGCCTCTTTTCATGAAGTCGCCCGACTCCATTCACCCTGTTGCCGACGGGGAAGTCTATCGCTGGCCCATGCCGGCCCGCACTGCCAAGATGGTGCCGGAGCTCGAACTGGTGGCGTGCCTCCATAAGGGCGGACGCAATCTTTCCGTTGAAGAAGCTCAAGAGTGCATTTGGGGATGGTGCGTAGGGTTTGACTTCACGCGCCGCCTTGCGCCTGAAGATCTTCCGGCGGGCGGTCCCTGGGACTTAATGAAGACGCTCGATGGAGGCGCCCCTGTTTCACATGTGCGCCCAGCTTACCGCACGCCGATGCCGGCGCCGGCCGAGATTTATCTTTATCAGAACAATCAGAAAAAGCAGTCGGCCAGCACGGCTTTCATGATTGTCCCGCCCGCAGAGCTCATTGCGCTCATTTCCCGCTATTGGGAAGTTCGTCCGGGCGACGTTATCTTCACCGGCGCCCCGGTCAATGTGCCTGAAGCGCAGGTGGGCGACCGCCTGGAGGGCGGCGTGAACGGAGTGGGTACGCTTAAGGTGGAGATTGCTGCCGCGCTTTGATATTTGCCGACGGCGGATGACCGAGTCCAGCGGCTCGAAGGCTGCGGCTTGGGCGCTTCAGTGGGATGCGCCAATCAAAAGAGGCGGAATGCATCCATTCCGCCTCTGAAGTTTCTCAAGAAGAGCTCGGGGCAGTTAATTGTCGTGGGTGCCTTCCGCCTGAAGTTCGGCATGGTTGGCAACACCCGCAGTTCTGAGGGTGTGTTCGGGGGTGTCGTCGGTCGAGGATTCCGTGTGCTTCTGGAAGACGCGAAGCGAACCGAGCACGCCGCCCATCAAGATAACGAAGCCAATCGTCATCGACAGCGTCGGCATTTCGCCGCGCCACATCAGGGCATAAATGACCGCGAAGACGGATTCGAATACGATCAGCTGTCCGCCCAAGGCTGCAGGCAGAATCTGGCTCATCTTGTTCCAGCAGATCATGGCGACCCAAGAGCAGAGCAGACCGATGCCGAGCGCTACGGCCAGAAACTTCATCGGCGCAGCGCCCATCAGCGTGATGCCGGTATCCATCAAGCCCGCCGGCCAGGCGAGGATGCCGAAGAGACAGGCGGCAAAAGGCAGCACCGTCACGCCCTGAAGCGCCGTCCACGCTGCGGCATTGTGCTTGGGGTGATTGAGCAGCCATTCAGCATTCATGATGGAGAACCACGTCCAGGAGACAACGGCAGCCAAGCCGAAGCCCACCCCAATCCAGTACTGCATGCCGCCCTCAGCAGAGGCGGCAGTCGCGCGTTCAAACTCGGTCAGATTTGCAACGATCAGACCAAAGAAAATCACAGCGAGCGGCGGAAGAATTTTGCTCCAGGCAACGGCTGACTTGGAACCCGCATAGCGGATGTTGGAGGCGATGGCCACCAGCACGGGAATAACCGCCATAAACATGCCGGCAAGCGGCGCGCCGGCCAGACGAATGCAGATCGTCAGCAGGCAGTAAAAGAGCACATTGCCTAAGAGCGGCAGCTTGAAGGACTCCCAAATGTCGGCGCGCGTGAAAGCTTTCAGTTCTCGGCGGAAGACCCAGAGGAAGGGGAGCGAAATAACGCCGAATGCAATAAAGCGGCTCAGTGCCACGAGCACAGGGTTGTACTCGGGGACTGCAAGCGGGGCGATGTAGATGAGCCCCCAGAGGGCACCGGCGGCAACGCCGAGCAGGACGCCTAACAGCATGATTGAGAAACAGCCAGTTTTTCCGAATGCATTCGCCTTTCATTCGAATGCGGATTTTGTGATCAGCGGTCCGCTTTGAAAAGCGGGAAGTCATCGCGGTCCGCTGCCGCAGGGCTGAGCCTTCGCCTCCGGAAGACCTCACGGAGATCTTCGGTGAAGCTGGTCATGAAGCCTCAGCCGCAGCATTCACCGGCTGATTTGCCGGGAGCTGCAGTTCATCGAGTTGGGCAGACGGTCAGACCTGCAGTTAAAGGGGGGATGTCAGTCTGCGGCGCCTCCGACTCCTCAAGAGTTGCCCCGTCGTCCGACTCTTTGAACTTGAATTGATGGTATCACTCAGCACTACGCATAGAATAGTAGGGAGTAATGCTTACTTCATGACTAAATGCAAATCTATCCATTGAGCCATACAAATGGAAGACTGCAAATGCAGATTTATATACGTATATATACTAGAAATAATGTTATCAATAAACTAGTAAAAATAGTATTTGCATATTACAAGAGGTAACTCATCTTCAGCCCTATAGGAAGAGCGCAAAAACGGTAAATTTATTCAATAGGATGAATCCCGGCGCTTAAAAAAATCAAACGCGGGTGGCTCTCAAACCGTTCTTAAGCTCTAGAAATCCGGTGAAGAGTTCAAAGGCTGCCGGAAGGCTATCCTCATCTTGAATGGCAAAGTCAGAACGATGGTGTCCGTTTTGATTGCAGCCGAAAAGGAAATAACCGGATTTGCCGCCGTGTGCGCGGACTCGATTGATGAGAATCGTACAGTCGTCGCTGCCGCGGATGTCGTCCCAGAGCTCGACGGCTTCAATGCTTGGAGCTGCGCGCGCAATACTCACCAGGTCGTCTGTCACGGCCTGATCTGTGATCAGTTCAGAGGCTTCGCCGACTTTTTCAATTCGGGATTTGACGTCGTATGCGAGCGCAGTGCCTGCCGTGATGCGCTTCACGCAGTCAACCATATAGCGATTGACATCTGCAGTAGATCCGCGTGTTTCGATTTGCAGGCGTGCATGGACAAGAACGACATTGCGGCCTTCGCCTGCTGTGAGGCGTCCCACTGCGATGCGGGTATCGCCTTCGCCGGATCGAGGGATGCCGACGAGCATCATGGCGGCGGAGCAGGCTGCCATGAGTGCGCTGCGGCCTTTTTCAGGATTAGCGCCGGCATGAGCCGGCACGCCTTCAAAATAAATATCGAGTTTGGTCGTCGCCAGATAGCCGTGCGTGCAGACGGCAACCTGATGCAGCGGGACGCTTGAGCCGATGTGCGTACAGACAATGAAGTCCACATCATCGAGAATGCCGCTCTCGGCCATCGGCCGAGCTCCGCGGGTTCCTTCTTCGGCCGGTTGAAAAACCAGTTTGATCTTGCCGCAGAGTTGGTCTGCGTGGTCCTTAATCCACTGTGCGACGCCAAGCCCGACCGCAAGATGACCGTCATGACCGCAGGCATGCATGAGGTTGGGGCGTTCCGAGGCATAGCCGCCCGCATTGGCTTCGTGAGCCGGATCGGATGTTTCGCCGACCTGCACGCAGTCAATGTCGAAGCGAAAAGCGGTGACGGGGCCAGGCCGCCCAGAGTCCCAAATGCCAACGGCGCCGGTAAAGCCGTCGAGTTCGCCGAGCAGCTCTTCACTGACGCCTTGCCCTTTGGCTCGGGCAATCGCCTTGGCGACTTGATGAGGATCACGCCCCATGACGAAGTCCGGATGGATGACGGCACGTCCGCAGCGGACTTCGAACTGAAGGCTGCGCAGATGACGGACAATCAGTGCTGTCGTCTCAAATTCGGTCCAGCCTTCTTCAGGGCGTCGGTGAACACGGCGGCGAATCGCTGACATTTGGTCTCGGTAGACGGATGCGCAATGCATGATGGACCTCTTTATTTGTTTCGCGGTGCGGTGCTGCGGCGAAGATCTTCTGGCTTTAATTCATGCCTGACGATTGTGCTAATTCTGTTGGTCGTTTGGCCCAAGGGCAGGCTCCAGGGGCTTATCGGCTTCGGGCGCTGCGGGGGATTCACCGATCGCTTGGCGAGCGCGCTTCTGGACGGCTTCAAGGTATTGGGCGTCGCGGTCTTCGAGCTCTGAGGCGAGCAAAGACACCGCCGCAGCATAGAAGTAGCTTCGGTTGTAGCGCAAAATGGCTGCAAAGGAACCCGTGCCGAGGTAGTAGTCGACGCCGCGTTCGTTGTTGCTTTTAATCCAAGGCAGATCAACGAGAAGCGCCGGTTCATCGTCTTTGAGCGGAATGGCTTCGAGCGGCTTGACGCCCGCCTTATAGAGCGCGCCGGCGGTGGTATGCGTTTTAATGCCGCCCGAGCCCGTGGCTTTGAATATGGCGTCAGTAGCGGATACCCGATAGAGCGGCCGTTCACCGCGTACCCAGCCGTGCACCGCCAGGTAGTTGGCTACCGAAGCGATGCCGTCGGCAGGGGAATTCACCACGTCGATGTGACCGTCGCCGTCGCCATCCTTGCCGTAAGCGCGAAGCGAGGCCGGCATGAACTGACCGAGCCCCATGGCGCCGGCGAAAGAACCGGTGACGGAGACCGGAGAAATCTGCTGCTTCCAGCAGAAATCGAGGAAATCGGTAAGTTCCGAGCGGTAGTACTTGGCTCGCCGCGTGTAGTCAAAGGAGAGCGTCATCAAGGCGTCGAGCACGCGAAAGCGCCCCATGTTGCGGCCGTAGATCGATTCCACTCCGATGATGGCGGCCACGGCATAGCGGCTTACGCCGGACTCCTCTTCAATGCGCGCAAAGACTTCTTGGTGGTCGCGCAGAAAGGCGGCGCCTCGCTCAATGCGTTCGGCATTGACGATATTGCGTTCGTAAAGCAGAAAATTCTTTTCCGCCGTCGTCTTCTTGTCCGCATTGGGACGCGGCGTCGTGTAGCGCTCGGACAAAGGCGAATAGCGCGCGAGCGCCACTTCATTCATCAGCCATTCGAGCGGAATGCCTTGTTTATTCGAAATATCCTTGAGATATTCCTGCACATCGGTGCGTTCCACATAGTCGCTTGCTGCGGGACTGCCCTTTACGGACTCGGCTGCGGATTTTGTCGGCATGCGCGGCGCGGGGGCTTTCGGCGCTTCAGCGGGCTTAGAAGACGTCGATGCTGCCGGCGCGGCTCCCGGGAGAGCGGCCGGCGTTTCCTGCGGCGCGGCAGCGGCAGCTGCAGGCGCTGCTCCTGTGTCTGTCGTCTCAGGAGTGGGTGGAGCTGACTTCACCGCGGTGCAGGCCGACAGCGCGCACAAGGCGGTGAAGAGGAGCATGAGGCGCGAGGCGCAAGGCAGCGGGCGCAGAATATTAGACATCAGCGGAACTTCGAAGAAGACGGAATACTTCGGCGCATTGTAGCGGGGCAGCGTGAAGCGGCCGTTATACGTTCTTGGCGAAAATGTTTCGGAGCTTATGCAGATTTGAAGTCTTTTGCGGTGTTTCAAGAGCGGCGGCGCTCATGTGCTAGCCTTTCGGCACTACCAACTCTTTGCAGAGCGAAACTGCATCCGCGCAGCTCCACCCGAAGCAATGATGCAGATTCCTCAGCTCCATAAACGCATGCCAGATACGCTCCCAAAAGACTGGAGACTCCTGCCGACAGGTTATTTCACGCATCAGCTCGTCGGGCTGCCTAATCCCCTTGATGATGCGCCTGAGTCACCGGATCGTATTGAAGCGATTGAGGCCCGGCTGATGCTTGCAGGCTTGGAAGGGCGCGTGCGGCGTGTTGAATGCGGTCCGGCTCCGCGCGAAGCGGTGCTGCTCGCGCACGATGCCCAATACGTTGACGATCTTGAACACGCGTCGCAGGGCGACCCTGAGGCGCTTAAGCGCTTTACCGAACCCGATACTCAGGTGGGTGAGGATACCTTCAGCTGTGCGATGGCTTCGGCGGGCGCTGTGGTGCGTGCGGTGGATGCCATCTACGGAAGGTCGGTTAAAAATGCCTTCTGCGCCGTTCGGCCGCCCGGACACCACGCATCCCGCAGCCGCGCGAGCGGTTTTTGCTACCTCAACAATGCGGCCATCGGCGCGCTCTGGGCGCAAAAGCGCTGGCGAGCCGAGCGCGTGATGGTGCTTGATTTCGACGCACATCACGGCGACGGCACGGAAGAAATACTGGCGGACCGCCCTGGGGTTCGGTTTTTGTCGCTTTTCCAATGGCCGCTTTTTCCGCACAGACGCATGGAGCCGACGCCGAGCAATGCCGTCCTTTCACCGCTCCCGGCAGGTGCCGGCGGAGAAGAGATCCGCAGTGTGGTGGAGAACGTTTGGCTGCCCGAAATCGATAAGTTTCAGCCCGATCTGATGATTCTCTCGGCCGGATTCGACGCGCATTGTGAAGAGCGGATTGCACAGCTTAAGGCCGGTGAAATGGACTATGCCTGCGTGACGCGTCTGCTCGTTGAAGCTTCGTTCGCTTATTGTGAAGGGCGCCTGGTCAGCGTGCTCGAGGGCGGCTATGAGCTCCGTTCACTCGCGCGAAGCGTCTTTACACATCTGCAGGGACTGATCCGCAATCCGCTCCCGGCGGAAACTTGCAAAGACCCCAATTGAAGATGACTCCAACGATATTCCAAAAAAATGATTGATAAAAGCGCATTGATGCCGGGGGTGTCCCGCCGAGAGGTCTGGGCCTGGTCGGCCTTTGACTTTGCCAATTCGGGCTACACCACGGTGGTGCTTACGGCAGTCTTCAACGCTTACTTTGTGAGTGTTGTGGCCGCTGATGCCCCCTGGGCGACCTTTCTTTGGACGCTCATTATTGCGGTGAGCAATGCGGTCGGCATCTTCGTGATGCCTGTCGTAGGCGCCATCGCTGATGCATCGGCGCAAAAAAAGCGCTGGCTTTTCGGAGCGACGGCGATCTGCATTCTCGGCACTGCAGGGCTCGCCTTCTGCGGACCGGGAACGATTGTTCTGGCGGCCGTGATGGTGATTCTTTCCAACCTTGGCTACAACGTCGGCGAAACCCTTAATTCGGCCTTCCTGCCGGAAATCGCTCGTCCGGAGGCCGTCGGCAAAGTGTCCGGCTGGGGATGGTCGTTCGGCTACTGCGGCGGACTGGTTACCTTGGGTGCTTCACTCGCTCTGGTGCAGCTCGGCGGCAGCTGGGGACTCACTATGGATGAGCGCATTGCGGGCACCATGCTCATTACGGCCCTTGTTTTTGCCGTTGCTGCCGCGCCGATTTTCCTCTTTCTTAAGGAGCGGGCTCAGCCGCGAGCGTCGAGCTTAGGGGCATTAAAGTCCGCGGATGGTCTCTGGACGCTCGCGGGTCAGAGCTTTCGAGAAATTTGCAGCACGCTCAAAAGCCTCGGACGCTTCAGAGATTTTGCCTGGCTTTCGCTCTGCGGCTTTCTCTATCAGTCGGGCATTGCCGTCGTGATCACGCTCTCGGCGGTGTATGCCGCTGAAGTGATGGGGTTCACGACGGTGGATACGCTGATCCTGGTGTTTCTTGTCAACATCACGGCTGCCGTCGGGGCCTTCGGTTTCGGTTATCTGCAGGACCGCATCGGACATAAGCGCGCTCTGGGCATCACGCTGATAGTGTGGGTGCTGATGATTGTGCTCGCCGCCATGGCCGTGAATCGGCCGGTCTTTTGGACAGCGGCCAATCTGGCCGGTCTGGCCATGGGATCTTCACAGTCAGCGGGGCGCGCCATTGTGGCGATTCTGTCGCCGAAGACCCGTTCGGCCGAATTTTTCAGCTTCTGGAATATGGCGCTTTGGCTCGCAGCCATCGTGGGGCCGCTCGCCTACGGCTCTGTGACTTGGATCACCAACAATGATCATCGTCTGGCGATCTGTGTGACGGGGCTTTTCTTTGCAGCGGCCGTTTTGGCGCTTATTCCTGTCAACCTTGAGCGCGGCCGGCGAGTTGCTGAGGAAACGGATGCTGCTTCACGCGGCTCGGCGTCGGGCCATTAATGCGGTCGGCCGTCCCTATCTGCCGAAAGGCAGGAAGGACGCTCGAACCTTTGCGGGGAGCGGCCGATCTCGCCCGAGCGGAAAACGACAGGGGACGACGGCTTGATCCGTCAGCCGAATGCAAGGAAAGCGCGTTTTTTGTCTTTCTGCGATCAATAAAAAGGCGCAGTCAGAAAAAAATCTGCTGCGCCTGCGGATAGAGTTCAGAGCGGTTAACGCGACGGCTGAGCGATAGTGCCGTTTTTATTCAGTTCGATGATGCGGCGGGTGTCCGCTGCGAGCTCGGTAAGCTTCAAAGCTTCGTAGCTTTGTGCAATCAGCTCGAGCGCATCGTCGCGCATCGGTGTGTTTTGGAATTCGCGCACGACGCGCTGCGCGCGTTCAATGGCCGCCACATAGGCATTGCGCACGAAGTAGTAGCGGGCGGTCTTGAGTTCATGCTCGGCCTGAGCGAGCACGAGTCCGTGCATGCGGCGGCGCGCTTCCGGCGTGAAGCGGCTGTCGGGATAACGCATGACGAGTTCTTTGAAGATGTCAAAAGCCTCTCGCGAAGCGTTGGCATCGCGTTCGGCAAGATCTTCGCCCGCGAGCTTATTGAACCAGCTGTCGGTTTCGTTCAAGGTCGCAAGCGCCTTCAAATACATCACGTAGTCGGCGTTGGCGTGGTTCGGGTAAGTCTGGAGGAACCGGTCGGCAGCCTGCACGGCACCCGGCGCGTCGCCATCCTTCCATGTGGCATAAATCAGTTCAATCTGCGCCTGCTGGGCGTACTGACCAAAGGGATAGCGGGCTTCTAACTTCTGATAGTAGTCCTTTGCCTGCGTCCAGTTGCTATCATCGAGGGCTACGCGCGCTTCGCTGTAGAGCTTCTCGGCGCTCCAATCGAGCGTCTGATCCTTGTCAAGGCTCTGCAGCCATGAGCAGGATGCCGTGGCGAGCGTCACGGAGAGGAGCGCGCAACCGCGCATCAGGAGCCTTTTGAAGGGATTGGCAGAATTCATGACGACAGAAAAGGTCAATTTAGGATTGGACGATTATAACGATGAAGATTTTGAGGATGGTTTCGAGGAAACGCAACCTCAAACTCTGTCACAAGTAGACTTGCCGAAATTCAGGGTGGAAGGGTTCTGGGGAGAGCGTCTCGACAAGGTGCTGGCAGCGCATCTGCCCGACGTTTCACGCGCGAGATTGGCAAAGCTTATCGAAAACGGCTCCGTGAAGCTTAACGGCGCGGTAACGACGAAGATCCGCGCCAAGGCTACCGAAGGCGACGAAATTGAACTGCTCGAGCCGCCCAAGCTCGACGAAGCGCTCGCTTTCGAGCCGCAGTCATTCGTTGAGTTCGAGGTGATCTATGAAGACCCCTCGATCATTGTCGTGAATAAGCCTGCCGGCCTGGTGGTTCATCCCGGCGCAGGCAACCCCGACGGAACGCTTCTCAATGGCCTTCTTTACCATTTTCCGGAATTAAAAGACGTGCCGCGTGCGGGCATTGTGCATCGGCTGGATCGAGATACCACCGGCCTCATGGTGGTGGCGCGCACGCTCGCCGCGCAGACGAATTTGGTTCGTCAGCTTCAGGAACGCACGGTCAAGCGTGAATACTGGGCGCTGACGATGGGCACCGCGGCGGAGGATTTCGTGGTCGACGTACCGATCGGACGCGATCCTAAGAGCCGCATCCGCTTCAAGGGGTTCCCGGGTTCCACGGGCGTGCGTGCCAAACCGGCGCGCACTCGCGCACGCGCAGTGGGCTGGTCGTCGGTGGACGGCATTCCGGCCTCCTGGGTGGCGTGCCGCCTGGATACCGGCCGCACGCATCAGATCCGTGTGCACCTTACCGGAGAAGATCTGCCGCTGATCGGGGATCAGCTCTATCGCGGCCGTGCGCCCGGCATCGCCGTGAAAGTGGAGAACTTCCTTGAATTTCACCGTCAGGCGCTTCATGCGTCTCGCCTGGGGCTGATCCATCCGGCCACCGGTGAAGAAATGGAGTGGTTCGTCGAGCCGCCCGAGGACATGATTGATCTGATGGGGCAGCTCGGCTTTGGTCCCTGGGATCGGCCGGTTACCGTTTTTGAAAAGAAGTAGCGGATTGCGAGGACAGTTGTCATGGCGGAACTCTTTAAGCCGGAGCTTGAAAGCATTCTTCCCAATTGGACCAAGGGTGCTCCGAAGCACGTGAAGGCTTTTTTCACCTGCCGCACCGGCGGGGTTTCAAGCGGTCCGTACGGCGGCCCGAACGGCATCATGGGGCTCAATCTCGCGCTCCATACGGGCGACGTTAAGCCCTGCGTGATGATGAATCGTTCGATTGTGACGCAGTGCTGTCCGAGCGAGCCAAAGTGGCTCACTCAGGTTCACAGCACGACAGTGCTCTGCGCCGACGATATTGATTCGGCGCAGTCTGCGCCCGAAGCCGACGCGCAATGGACTTCGACGAGCGGGGTTGTGGCCTGCGTGATGACGGCAGACTGTCTGCCCGTCTTCATTGCTGACCGCGGCGGCCGCATCGTTGCTGCTGTGCACGCTGGCTGGCGCAGCCTGGCCGACGGCATTGTGCAGAAAACCGTTGAAGCAGTCCGCCGCCACTCCTCCGATCTGAAGCCCGCCGTTTGGCTTGGGCCGCGAATTGGGGCGGATGCCTTTGAGGTGGGAGAAGATGTTCGCGAAGCCATGTGTCAGCACCTCCCCGAGGAAGCGGTCGCCCGCGCTTTCAAACCCGCTCTGGCGAAAGGCAAGTTTTATGCCGACCTGGGCGCGTTGGCTTACGCCGCGCTTGAATCGGCCGGCATTGATGCTTCAGATATTGCTGACTGCGGGCTTTCCACCTATAGAGATCCGAATCAGTTCTGGAGCTTTCGCCGTGACGGTGAACGCTCAGGCCGTCATGCCGCACTGATTTGGATCGATCCGAAGCCTTAAGACGTGCCTGCCTTCGGTGATGAAGGACGGTCATTGATAAAGAGCGTCTGAATTCACTGCAGCGCCGCAGATCTTCAACTATGATCCGCGGCGCAAATTTTTTCATTCCGGGCTTTTTCCCCAAGGCCCGCTGACTCCCACAAAAAACATGACCTCACGCCATATTCCCGTCGTCGGCTTCGTTTCACTCGGATGCCCCAAAGCCTTGGTTGACACCGAACGGATCGTTACCGAACTGCGCGCCCGCGGCTATCGCATCGGCTCGACCTATAAAGATGCCGATGTGGTGATCGTTAATACCTGCGGGTTCGTGAACGAAGCGGTTGAAGAGTCTCTGGGCGCCATTGCTGAGGCACTCAAAGAAAACGGCCGCGTCATCGTCTGCGGCTGCCTCGGCGGCCGAACGGAAGCTGACGGGTCGAACTTCATCATGGCGCGTCATCCGAAGGTGATCGGTGTGACGGGACCGGACAGTGTGGATGAAGTCCTCGCCATGGTTGAGGGCGTGCTGCCGCGGCCGCACGATCCCTGGGATGATCTGGTGCCGGCGGCAGGCGTTCGTCTGACGCCTAAGCACTATGCCTATCTGAAGATCAGCGAAGGATGCAACCATCACTGTACTTTCTGCGTGATTCCGCACCTGCGGGGCTCACTGAATTCGCGTTCGATGGATTCCATTATCCGCGAGGCGATGAACCTCAAGGCCGCGGGCGTCAAGGAACTCCTCGTCATCAGTCAGGACACGGCTGCCTACGGCGTCGACAAGCGCTACAAACTCGACTTCGCCTGCGGCCGGCCGGTGCATACGAAATTAATTGATCTTTGCCGCGAACTGGGCAGACTCGATCTTTGGACGCGTCTGCATTATGTCTACCCGTACCCGCACGTTGATGACATCGTGCCGCTGATGGCTGAAGGACTGATTCTTCCCTACCTCGATGTGCCTTTCCAGCATGCCCATCCGCGGATTCTGAAGCTGATGAAGCGACCGGCCTGCGGCGAAAAGAACCTTGAGCGCATTGCGGCCTGGCGCAGAGCCTGCCCGGACATTACTATCCGTTCAACCTTTATCGTGGGCTTCCCCGGAGAGACAGAGGCGGAGTTTGAGTATCTGCTCGACTTCCTGCGTGAAGCGGAGCTTGACCGTGTCGGCTGCTTCGCTTATTCGCCTGTCGACGGAGCGGCTGCCAATGATCTCCGGCGCGCTGCCCGACGATGTGCGCGAAGAGCGCCGCCGCCGCTTCATGGAAGTGCAGGCGGAAATTTCGCTTCGCAAACTCGCCCGCCGCATCGGCCGGATTGAAGACGTGATCATTGACGAAGAGCCTGATGAAGACGGCGTGGCTGTCGGCCGCACCAAGTCGGATGCGCCGGACATCGACGGCGTCTGCTACGTCACGACCGACCGCAAGCTCGTTCCGGGCGATATCGTTCCGGTGCGCATCACTGCCAACGAAGAGCACGATCTCGTCGGGCGAGAAGTTGTGGCATAAGCGTTTCTAAAATTCCAAATCGCAGGGCCCGCGTCTCAAAGCGCGGGCTTCTTTTTTCCGTCAAGAAAGCCGTTTCACAATTGGTAAACCGATTGACTGGCGCCCTGGCGGCGCCGAACGCGAGAGAACGAACAGCTTTTCTGAGGTGAAGTGCCGCTCTCGAGAGTACAAGGCCCTGCGGTATCATTCACAGGATCTCCTGAAGGCGCTTTGCGGCAGTTCTGCAAAGCTCAAAATTTTCTAGGCTGTTCCGTTCAATGTTTCATCAGAAGCTCTCCATGCTTGCTGCGGCCGCAGCCGCAGCGCTTGCCGTTTTCCCTTCATTGAGCCAGGCCGTCGAACTCGGCGACCTCAAAGTGGTGAGTCAGCCTGGACAGCCGCTTGAAGCGGTGCTCGATGTCAATGACGTCGACATCACCATTTCGCCCCTTCTGGTGCGCGTGGCGCCGCCAGCCACTTATCTGCGTGAAGGCGTGGAGTGGCCCCGTGAAGCGCAGGATCTGAAGATGGCCCGCATGGGCGGCGAAGCCGGCAAGGTCCGCGTTAAAGTCGTGGGCGGCCAGAGTCTCTCGGAAGGTTTTCCGCTTCTTATTGAAATGAATGCCGGCGGAAAGGTCACCGTGCGCAGCTACCGGCTTGATCCGGTCAACGGCACCTTCCGCGTTTCTGCTGCAGCGGAAATGCCGGCAGCGGAGCCAAAGACGGCTGCCGGGGGAGAGCCGGCCGCTGCGCCGGGAGCGCAATCCTCCGAGACCGCTCCGCAGTCGATGAAGGCTGTGGATAAGTCTGTTGAAAAGGCTGCGGAGACTGCCGAAAAGCCTGTGGAAAAGAGCGCTTTTGCGGCTGCTGAAGCTGCCCCAAAGACGACGCAGCCTATTGAAGAAAAAGAAAAATCAGTTAAGTCGCTTGAAGCCGGAAAGAAGGGCGGACATCGTACGGGACGTTATGCACCGAATGTTGTCCGCGAATATGTGGCTTTGAACGGATTCAATCCCAATGATGCGTTCACGGTGCAGCGCGACATGACGCTTTGGTCGATTGCGAAGCTTTACTGGCCGAGCTGCCCGGGCGCCCTTCTTGAACAGGTTGCGGTTGCGCTGACGCAGAAGAATCCGAGTGCTTTCGTGGACGGCGATCCGTCGCGCATTGTGATTGGTCAGTCGCTTTCGGCGCCAGTTTCCGACGAAGTCTTTGCCATTGATCCCATGGAGGCGTTTCGCGCTGTGCACGGCGCTTCGGCAGCGGTGCCGGGACCGACACAGAATTTGATTGATGCGCAGCACCGTTCCCGCGAAGCTGCCGGCGAAACGGCTGCGGCGCAAATCGCTGCACTGAGCCGCGGTGAAAGTACGGAGCAGGTGGCGGCGACCGGCCGCAAGGCGCTGGATGCTTGGGAAAGTGACCAAAAGAAGGCGGCTGCTGCAGGCGCTCCGACGGCGGCAGTGAATGCTCCGGCTGAAGCCGCTCCCGCGCTTCATGAAGCCCCTGAGTCAGCGGCGCCTGTCCAAACTTCAGCCGAAGCCTCAGCCGAAGCCAGCTCGCCGGCGGCCGCGCCCGTTTCGGGTGCTGCGGCCCAGCCGACAGCAGAAACCGACTCAAAGACGGAGGCGGCGGCTCCGTCGCCGGCCGAATCGGCGCCTGCTGAGGACGCTAAGCCCGCTCAGTCTGCCGCTGATGCGCAGCAGCCCGCAGCCGAAGAGAAGCGCCCCCTGATTTCATATCTCCTCATTATTGTCGGCATCGCCATCATTGCTTCCATCGCCTGGCGCAAGCGCCGCGAGAAGGCCGTGAAAGAGGCCGAGGAAGCGGTTGCCGCAGCCAAAAAGGGACAGGGCGTCGTGGCTTTTCAGCGTGACGTGGCGCCCGCAGGCGAGGCTCAGCTGAAAGCGGTGGAGGCCACCGTTGATGAAGCCGTGAAGAACGGCACGACGGCCGGAGCCATGGGGGTGGGCGCGATGGCCTACACCGAGGCGCAGATGAAGGCCGATGCGCAGGCCGCAGCCGCCGAAGCCGCAGCCGCCACCGCGAAAAAGCAGGTTGAGGAGCAGCCGTGGCTCAAGGCTGATGAAAACGATCAGGAGCTGCCGCCCCTTTCCGACGAAGAGCGCGAAAGCTCAGAGCGAACTGCCAAGCAGACGGCAGGCATGACCGCAGAAAAATTAAAGCGCGTCGACCTCAACCTGGATGCGCAGACGCCCGCCTATGTGCCGCCTTTGGCGCCGGAACCCATTCCGACGGAGGCTGCCGCCGCGCCCGTGAAGGCGGCGCCGGCAGCTCAGCCCGCAGCCCAGCCGGCAGCGCCAGTTCCAAATGAGAAGGAGCGCGCGCGTCTCGAAGCCATTGATGCAAAGCTCAATCTGGCGAAGTCTTTCATTGGTCTGGACGCCAAGAAAGAGGCGCTCGAGCTGCTCGCGGAGGTGAAAAAGGAAGGCTCAGAAGTTCAGCGTGCCGCCGCACAGCGCCTCCTCGATGAGGTGAACGGCAAATCTGCTGGTGCCCGCTGATGGCCTTGGTCATGAGCGACCCGAAAACGCTCGCGCTCGGGATTGAGTATCGGGGTACCGCTTTCAATGGCTGGCAGGTGCAGCCGGATCACCCGAGCGTTCAGGCGGCGCTTGAGGCGGCGCTTTCGCAGTTTGCAGATCATCCGATCTCTGTTATCTGTGCCGGACGAACGGATACCGGCGTTCACGCCACTCACCAAGTGGTGAGTTTTTCTTCCGCTGCTCGCCGGCCTTCGGCGGGATGGATCCGCGGCGTCAATGCCATCCTGCCCGAGAGCGTTGCCGTGCGCTGGATGCGCGAGGTGGACGAAAAGTTTCATGCGCGGTTTTCCGCGCGTTCCCGCACCTACGAATATTGGATCTGGAACGATCCCGTCCGTTCGCCGCTCTTTGAAGGGTCGGCCGGGTGGGTGTTTCGGCCGCTCGACGAGGCGCTCATGCAGCGGGGCGCGGCGGCGCTCATCGGTGAACACGACTTTACGAGTTTCCGTGCGTCAGAGTGCCAAGCCAAGACGCCGGTGCGCACGATCAGCGAACTCAAGATCGTGCGGCGCGGCGCATTGGTGGGCGTACGCATTACGGCCAATGCCTTTTTGCAGCACATGGTGCGAAACATCGTTGGCGCGCTTATTTATGTAGGCACGGGGCGGGAAAGGCCAGAGTGGATAGCCGAAGTATTGGCCGCCAAATCTCGTGATGCAGCCGCGCCCACCTTCAGTCCGGCCGGGCTCTATCTCACCGGAGTGGGCTATCCCGAGCATCCGCATTTGCCTCAGCTTTCGTCGGGACCTTTTGGCAAAGTCTTTTGACGGAGGCGTTTGGAGGCGCATCCGAACGCGGGATGGTCGACCAAACGTGCTAGCCTCAAGCGGCACTCAATGACGCGTGTTTGAAGGTCTGCACCTCGTATAATTTTTGCTTCGGTTTTCTGTTTCGAGCAAACGTCGATGAGCTGGATCAATCACATTCTCCCCAAAATCAAGCGCGAAGAAGCCCCGAAGAAGCCTAGCCCCATTCCGGAAGGCGTATGGACGAAGTGTCCGGGCTGCGAGCAGGCGCTCTATACCGAGGAGCTTGACCGGAGTCTGCGCGTTTGCCCAAAGTGCGGGTATCACTTCCGCATGGGCGCCCGCGTGCGTCTGCATGCCTTTCTGGATCCTGCTACGGCGGTGGAAATCGGCGCGGAGATCCGCACCAAGGATCCGCTGCACTTTGTCGACAGCAAACCCTATCCGGCGCGCCATGCGGCTTCGGAAGCTTCGACGCACGAAACAGATGCGCTTGTCGTGATGTCGGGTCTTCTTCGTCGTGAGCCGATGGTGGCTGCGGCCTTTGAATTCGGTTTCATGGGCGGCTCCATGGGCAGCGTCGTCGGTGAACGGTTTGCGCTCGGCGTGGAAGAAGCAATTCGCCGCCGCGCACCCTTCGTGGTGTTCTGCGCTTCCGGCGGAGCCCGCATGCAGGAAGGGCTTTTCTCCCTCATGCAGATGGCCAAGACGACCAACGCTGCGCGCCGTCTTGCGGATTACGGTCTTCCGTTCATCACTGTGCTGACAGATCCGACAATGGGCGGCGTCTCGGCTTCCTTTGCCTTTATTGGCGACGTGGTCATTGCTGAACCCAAGGCGCTCATCGGCTTTGCCGGTCCCCGCGTGATTGAGCAGACTGTGCGTGAAAAGCTCCCAGAGGGTTTCCAGCGCTCCGAATTCCTGTTGAAGCACGGTCAGGTGGATAAGATCGTCGACCGCCGCGATATGCGTGCGCAGATTTCCGTCATTACGCAGCTTCTGATGAAAAAGCAGCCGATCAACGGGATTTGACGCTGATCATCTGCAGCGGCGCTGCTCGCTGATCCCTTGAGTCGGGTTTATCTCCCGCCCGTTCGTTTGGCGGACGCAGCTTTTTGACGGGTTTCTGAATAGGTCAGATATTCGCTGAAGCGGGATACGGCTGCCGATGCGGTAAGTTTCTTTGACACGGGCATGCATCCGCAGCCCGTGTCTTTATTGTTTTTTCGATGAGTTGGATTTCACTGCTATGACTATCCCCGTAGTCTCTGTTTCTGCGCCGCATCAGGCGCCTGCTGCCGGCGCTTCGCTTGATCAATGGCTCGATTTCATTGAGAAGCTCCACGATAAGCCCATCGATATGGGGCTGGAGCGCATGCAGACGATGATCGCCCGCATGGGCATTAAGTTTGAATGTCCCGTCGTCACGGTTGCCGGCACGAACGGCAAAGGGTCCACTTGCGCCGTCATGGAGCGCATTTGGCGCGAGGCAGGGTTCCGTACGGCCATGCATACGTCGCCGCACCTCATTCGCTTCAATGAACGCGCGCTCCTCAATGGGCGGGAAGTCTCGGACGAGGCGCTGATTGCTGCCTTTGGCGAAGTGGAGTCCGCACGAGGCGGCATGACGCTCTCCTACTTCGAATACACCGGCCTCGCGGTGCTCAAACTTTTTCAGAATGCGCATCCGGACGTGGTGATCCTCGAAATCGGCTTGGGCGGCCGGCTCGATGCCATGAATGCCGTCGATCCGGACGTTTCCATTGTGGCGGCGATCGGCATTGACCATACGGCATTTCTGGGGAACACTCGAGAAGCAATCGCCCTAGAGAAGGCGCATATCTACCGCTCCGGACGGCCGGCCATCTGCTCGGACCCCAATCCGCCGTCAACGCTCGTTGGCTACGCTGCCGAAATCGGCGCGAAGCTTCTGCTCATCAACCGCGATTTCAGTGTGACGGAGCATCCTGACGGTTCGTTCCAATTCCGCATGGGCGAGCTCAGCTGGCAGCTGCCGCGGCCTGCGCTCAAGGGCGAAAATCAATACCGCAATGCGGCGGGCGC
>ENA-ORUV01000123-ORUV01000123.1-human-gut-metagenome-genome-assembly--contig:-NODE-123-length-67317-cov-22.0521_pt1 | contig 67317 bp, 46 predicted proteins | sample MGYA00242089_ERZ509229 | MGnify/ENA primary metagenome ERZ509229 (study PRJEB26280, sample SAMEA2338805) | human gut metagenome | biome: human gut; feature: human-associated habitat; material: faeces...
CGACCATGCCACCACCACGCTGCCCAAGCCGCACGAGGCCAAACTTTATGGCTCGGCTGCCATTGGCGATGAGGCTCCCGGCTTGAAGGCTGCTCCCAAGCTCAGCAATGTGGCATTCAACTTTACCGCATCGGAGCGCAAGGTAGTCATCACCCTTAACGAATCGGCCGCTGCGCTCGAGGGTTGCACCGTCAACTTTACGCTGCGTGGCATACGCGATGTGAACAACAACTTGGCCGACCCCATCAGTTGGACGGCCTATGTGCAGCAGAACCAGTTGCTCTGGGGCGATAGCCAACTGACGCTTGCCAAGCAACAGGCCGACAAGCTCACCACCGAGGTTGAGATTGTGAACAACAGCAGCGCCGCCGAGGCATGGACTATCAGCGGATTGCCCTCATGGCTCACGCTCAATACCGAGAGCGGACAGCTCAAGCCCCTTGGCACAGCTAAGTTGCGCCTGACAGTGCCCGCATCGGTGGCAACAGGCCGCTATGAGGCAACGCTCTACCTCACTGGCAACCAGGGTGTGGCACAGCCGCTGCACGTGCAGCTCACTGTGACAGGACAGCAGCCCGACTGGCGTGTTGATGCTGCTAAGTATGACATGAACATGAACATGGTGGCCCAGTTGCAATTCAACGGTGTGCCGTCAGAGAATGGCGCCGACCTTGTGGCAGCATTCAATGCCAAGGGTACTTGTGTGGGTGTGGCTTCGCCCGTCTACAACAAGCGCTTCGACTGCTACTTTGCCATGCTTACCATCTATGGCAACTCCGACGACCCGGGCTCGCCCGTCAGCTTCAAGGCATGGCATGCCGCCACGGGCAAGGTACACCCGGTGGTTGAAACCGCTGACAAGGTGACCTTCCGCGCCAATGCCGTGTACGGCAGCGTAACGAAGCCGTATGTGCTTAATGCTACCAACGCCGTAGAGCAGCAGTTCAGTCTGCATCAGGGCTGGCAGTGGCTGTCGTTCAGCGTGACGCCAGTTGATGCCACCGTGACCGGCACCTTTGCCCCTGTGGCTGCAACAGCCCGCATACTCAAAAACCAGACGCAGTTTGCAGTGCCCGCTGCCGACAATCTGGCCTGGACGGGTGGTCTTGACAAGCTTAGTGTGAAGGAAATGTACATGCTCTATATGGAGCAGCCCGCTGACTTCAGCGTGAAGGGCGAACAGGTGACTACTGCCACCACGCCTGTCACACTGGCCAAGGGCTGGACATGGCTCGGTTACACGCCCATTTACACCGCATCGCCGCTCTATGCCTTTGCACCGGCGGCACCCGTTACGGGTGATATGGTGAAGGGCCAGAACGGATTTGCCATGTATCAAGACTATGAGTGGATAGGTTCGCTCGAGGCTATGGAACCCGGACAGGGCTACATGTACTTCAGCGCAGCTGATAACAGCCGCCAGCTTGCTTATCCCACTGCTGCTCCTGCCAGCAAGATGCGCCGCCGCAAGGCTGCCAATAGTAACGAGGTGCAGTCGGCCTTCCCGCCTGTTGACCGCCATGCTTATCCCAACAACATGACGGTTATAGCAAGTATCACGCAAGGCGGCCAACCCGTAAGTGGTGCCGAGATAGGCGTGTTTGCTGACGACGAGTGCCGTGGTACATCGGTCGAAATTGATGGTCTGTATTTCATAACCATCAGTGGCGATGGCAATGGACCGCAACTTGATGTGCGCGTGGCACACAATGGTCAGATATGTTCAACCAACGCTGCTCTGACCTATGTTGATAATGCCATGATTGGTACGCTCAACGAGCCGTTTGCCATAGAGTTGCCCACCGTGACAGGTGTGACAGATGCTGAGGCTCCTCAGGTGAACATTATGCCACGTCGCGTCAAGACGCACGTGACAGCAAGCACCAATGGTCCGGCCATGCGTCTTATCACCATTCACGCTACCAATGGCCAGCTGTTGTACATCAACCAGAACCCCGCACCCGACACGGAGCGCATTGATATGTCGCGCTATGCCGAGGGTGTGTACTATATCACCGTACAGACGGCAGACGGCAAGAGTCATACTGCCAAGTTGATGAAGTAGGAACGACATATTGATTAACCTGTTGACGGGTTGACGCGTAAGTATGCTATATGGGCAAGCTTACCCGTTAACCCGTCAACTTGTTTTTACTAATTCTGCCAACGCGTGTAGTAATCTGAATTATTGCTGTATGGAGAAGAACCAAAGCGCACGTTTAATGCTTTTGCTCTTTCAGGGCGCGACTATTCCAACATGTGTTAACCTAGGGTGTCGCTACGCTTGCTCTGCTATGTTTTTCATTGGTTTTTTTATTGACATCATCGGCTGCGGCTCAGCAATTCAAGCAAGCTTGATTGCATTCGCCTTGCACGATGATTCAGCCCGCCCTTGCTAAAATTAGATCTACGGTAGCGCATTGTTTACATTTTCAAAAGTAGGCCCTTTGGCGACAATTTCCAAAAAGAATCAACAAACAGCCCACTTCTCTTATCTGATAAATCTCAATCATATTCGTGAGCTCAATCGTAGCTCAATCGTTCTTGATACAGGTGCTGAAATCCCAGTGGGCGATACTTATCGCGCAGCGGTGAACGAATTTATCTCTCGACTATCGGTGGGAAAGTAGTTCTTTATAGAGAGTCTCCCTTATATAAGTATAGGTATGCTCAGCGCGGGACGCGCTGTCCACAGAGCTATGTAGAGATTTACATAGTGTGTGGACAGCGCGTCCCGCGTCGGCACAAAAGGCGAAGATGTCAAGATAGATAATAGCGGCGTGCGCCTACTTTCGCTCAAGTTCGCTCAGTTCCTCCATCTTCTTCATTTCCAAAAAATCGTAGATGCCGCAGAGGTGTTCCTTCACTCTTCCTCCACCAAATTCGTAGACGCGGCTCACAAGGCCGTCAAGGAAGTCGCGGTCGTGACTCACACAGATGAGCGTGCCATCGAAATCTTGCAGCGCCTGTTTTAGCACGTCTTTGGTGCGCAAATCGAGGTGGTTGGTAGGTTCGTCTAGGATGAGCAGATTGACCGGTTCAAGTAAGAGCTTGAGCAGCGCCAAGCGAGTGCGCTCACCGCCCGAAAGCACCTTGACTTTCTTCGTGCTTGCTTCTCCGCCAAACATGAAAGCCCCTAGAAGGTCGCGTATCTTATTTCGAATTTCGCCCTTCGCCACGTCGTCGATGGTCTGGAATACCGTTAGCTCCCCGTCGAGCAGCGATGCCTGATTTTGTGCGAAGTAGCCTATCTGCACGTTGTGTCCCAGCGTGAGCGTTCCCTCATGTTCTAGCTCGCCCATGATACATTTTACCATCGTCGATTTACCCTCGCCGTTGCGTCCAACAAAGGCCACTTTCGCTCCGCGCTCTATGGTGAAAGTGGCATCTTTGAAGATGCGTTTGCTGTCGAAAGCCTTGCCCACGCTATCGGCCGTTACAGGATATTGTCCGCTGCGGGGCGAGGGCGGAAACTTTAGGCGCAGAGCCGATGTGTCCATCTCGTCCACCTCGATAAATTCAAGTTTCTCAAGCATCTTCACACGGCTTTGCACCTGAAATGTCTTAGAGTAAGTACCTTTGAAGCGTTCGATGAAGTCCTTCGTTTCCTGTATCATCTTCTGCTGTTCTTCGTACTGTTTCTGTTGCTGCTCGCGACGTTCGGCTCGTAGTTGTAAGTAGTGCGAATAGTTCACCTTGTAGTCGTAGATGCGTCCCATCGTCACCTCGATGGTGCGTGTTGTGATGTTGTCCACGAATTTACGGTCGTGACTGATTACCATCACAGCCTTTCCGCTATTGATAAGAAACTCTTCTAGCCATCCTATTGATTCAATATCGAGATGGTTGGTAGGCTCGTCGAGTAGAAGAAGGTCTGGCTTTTGTAGTAGCATCTTAGCAAGCTCGATGCGCATACGCCATCCTCCCGAGAATTCGCTCGTCTGTCGGTCGAAGTCCGTGCGCTCAAAGCCCAAGCCGAGGAGCGTCTTCTCTACATCCTCCTCGAAGTGGGTCATGTCAATGGCATAGAATTTCTCGCTCAGTGTGGCCACTTCCTCTATGAGCGCCATGTATTCATCACTCTCGTAGTCAGTACGTTCACCGAGTTGGCGGTTGAGGTCGTCGAGGTGAGCCTGCATTTCGTGTAGGTGGGCAAAGGCTTGGCTCGCCTCCTCGAACACTGTGCGGCCGTCTTCGGTCATGAGGTGCTGGGGCAGATAAGCTATCACCGTATCTTTCGGCGCAGAGACCGAGCCGCGTGTGGGCTTCCTCACTCCTGCCAAGATTTTGAGCAGCGTGCTTTTTCCCGCACCATTCTTGCCCATCAGAGCAATGCGGTCGGAGTCGTTGATTACAAAAGAAATGTCGCTAAATAGGGTAGTGCCGCCAAATTCCACGGCGAGTCCGTCTACTGATACCATGTATGAGAGTTTGTATGTGCTTGATTTTTAGGGTGCAAAAGTACGAAATACGTACCACGTGGACAAGGGCGGGGAGGAGAAAGGCATTACTCCTTACAGTCTCTTCCCACTATGGGAAAGGGGGGAACATAATATCTTAGAATAGGAAGAGCCAAGGGGGCGTGTTATATTGTGCATGCTCTTTTCGCTTGTAGATGGGCATGTAACCATCTGAAGATGGGCATGTAACCGTTTGCGGATGGGCATATAGCCATCGTTCAACGCCCAATGAACGATGAGTCACCGGGCGTTGAACGATGAGTCACTGGGCGTTGAACGATGAGTCACTGGGCGTTGAACGATAGCTAAACCCTCATATTGAAACGGAAAGGCCCTCATGAAGAGACATTATGGTAGTAGCTATTTCTCTCCTGTATGCTTCTATTCAATCTATCCAATTAACGGGAGAAGTAAAAATAGAAGCCTTTTCTTACCGCTTATATCACGTTTTCTTCATAACTTAGCATGCTAAATTGGGTACGAACGTGACTTGTGGAAGTTGCGGAGCGTTTCCCCCCACAAGAACATCTACCTATATGGCATGGCAAAACGCGGCTTTACAGCCGATGTGCGTGCCCTTCTTTTCCCTTACTCAGAAGAAAATAAAAAATGATATATCAGCATGATTTACAAATGGAACTACGAGGCACCCACCCACGACGAGGCTGCCGCGCAAGCAGAGCTGGCTCAAGAGGTGGGCATCCATCCCGCCCTCGGCAAGCTACTCTTCGAGCGGGGCATCCATACGCCGCAGGAAGCTCGCCACTTTTTCCGTCCGCAACTGACGGAACTGCATGATCCTTTCCTTATGAATGATATGCAGCAGGCAGTGGATCGCCTTAATCTGGCTATGGGCCGCAAAGAGCGCATCCTCGTGTATGGCGACTACGATGTGGATGGCTGTACAGCCGTTGCCTTGGTCTACAAGTTTTTGCTGCAATACTACTCCAACATCGATTTCTACATCCCCGATCGCTATGAAGAGGGTTATGGTATCTCGAAGAAAGGTATCGATTTTGCTGCGCAGACTGGCGTAGGACTTATTATCGTGCTCGACTGTGGTATTAAGGCTGTAGAGGAGATAGCTTATGCTAAAAGTCAGGGTATCGACTTCATTATCTGCGACCACCATGTGCCCGACGATGAGTTGCCTTGTGCTGTGGCCATTCTTAATCCCAAGCGGCGCGACAATCATTACCCCTACACCCACCTTTCGGGGTGTGGCGTAGGGTTCAAGTTTATGCAGGCCTTCGCTGTGAGCAATGGCATAGAGTTCAACAAGCTAACCTCTTTGCTCGACCTCTGCGCTGTGAGTATCGCCTCTGATATCGTGCCTGTGATGGGCGAGAATCGTGTATTGGCCTATCATGGTCTGCGCTGTCTCAATTCCAATCCTAGTATTGGCCTGCAGGCCATCATTGAGGTGTGTGGTCTGTCCGATCGTGAATTGACGATGAACGATATTATTTTCAAAATTGGTCCGCGTATCAACGCCTCTGGACGTATGCAGAATGGGAAGGAAGCCGTAGAGCTACTCGTCGATCGCGACTATCAGTCGGCGCTTGAGAAGGCTGGGCGTATCAACCTCTACAACGAGGCGCGCAAGGATCTTGACAAGCAAATGACCGAGGAGGCCGTGGAGCAGGTGAAAGACCTTCCCGAACTCGACTCTCGCCGTAGCATCGTAATCTATAATGAAGCATGGCATAAAGGCGTGATAGGCATTGTGGCTTCTCGTCTTACGGAACTCTATTATCGTCCTGCGGTTGTATTGACTCGTTCCGAGGGAATGGCCACGGGTTCGGCACGCTCTGTGTCGGGCTTCGATGTCTACAAGGCTGTGCAGAGTTGTCAAGACCTGCTCGAAAACTTCGGCGGTCATACTTATGCCGCGGGGCTAACACTTCCTGTGGAACACGTTGAAGAATTTAGCCAACGCTTTGAACAGTACGTGTCTGAACACATCCTCGACGAACAGACAGAGGCTAGTCTTAACATCGATGCAGAACTTGATTTTAAGGACGTGACCTTTCGTTTCTATCAGCAGTTGCGTCGCTTTGCTCCTTTCGGTCCGGGCAATTTGAAGCCCATCTTCTGTACGCGCCGCGTCTACGACTACGGCACTAGCAAAGTAGTGGGACGCGGACAGGAGCACATCAAGCTAGAGCTAGTGGACAATAAGAGTAACAACGTGATGAATGGAATTGCTTTCGGACAAAGTTCGCAAGCTCGCTACATTAAGACGAAGCGCGCCTTCGATATCTGTTATACTATTGAGGAGAACACGCATAAGCGAGGCGAAGTGCAGCTACAGATAGACGATATTCGTCCCTGCAACTAATTTGTATATTCTCTTTCCCATGCAGCATACTTCTTTCGAGCAGCAATCTCAAGATGCAGAGGCTCAGAGTCAGCATCCCTTTGAGAATGAAAAGCTTATTTCAGAGCCGCAAGCAGAAGCTTCAGCATCTACTCCGTCTGATTGGCTCGCCATACTGCGTCGTTATTGGGGATATCCCGCATTTCGAAGCATACAGTTGAGCATTATCGAAAGCATATCGGCTGGGCACGACACGTTAGGGCTCATGCCCACTGGTGGTGGCAAGAGCCTTACCTTTCAGGTGCCCACGATGGGCATGGAGGGTATGTGTATTGTGGTCACTCCGCTCATTGCTCTCATGAAAGACCAAGTGCAGAACTTGCGCCGAAGGGGTATACCTGCAGAGGCTGTTTATGCAGGATTGAGCCGGGCTGAAGTGGTGCAACGTCTTGACAATGCCATCTTCGGAGCTTATAAGTTTCTTTACGTCTCGCCAGAGCGTCTTGCCACTTCACTTTTTCAGAGCAAACTGCGTGGCATGAAGGTATGTCTTATCACAGTAGATGAGGCTCACTGCATCTCGCAGTGGGGCTATGATTTTCGTCCTCACTACTTACAGATTGCGACCATACGCAATTTGCTTCCCAACATTCCCATACTAGCACTTACTGCAACGGCCACACCGCTCGTGGTGAAAGATATTCAAGAGAAGTTGGACTTTCGGAACGGACAGGTGTTTCGTATGAGCTTTGAGCGGCCTAACCTTCACTACATTGTGCGTCAAGCGGAGGATAAAATAGAGCAACTCATACACATACTTCGCAGTGTTCCGGGATCTGCGATCGTCTATACACGCTCTCGAAAACGAACTCGTGAAGTGGCAGAGATTCTCAATCAGAGCGGACTTCCCGCCCTATACTATCATGCAGGACTTACTTCGCTCGATAAAGATATGCGTCAGCTATCCTGGCAAAGCGATGAAACCCGCATCATGGTAGCCACCAATGCCTTTGGTATGGGGATAGATAAGCCCGACGTGCGTTTAGTTGTTCATATAGATGTGCCCGACTCGCTCGAAGCCTACTATCAAGAAGCAGGGCGCGGAGGCCGTGATGGTGCAGTGTCCTATGCAGTGTTGCTCTACAATCGAAGCGATATACAGAAACTAAACACGCGCCTTTCGCAGACCTTTCCCGAGCGAAGCTACATTCGCCGTGTTTATTCCGACCTCGCTTCATTCTATCAGATAGCTGAGGGCGATGCTGAGGGACGTACCTTCGATTTCGATATCGACCGCTTCTGTCGCGTGTTTAAGCATTTCCCCGTCGTGCTAGTGAGTGCGCTCAATCTGCTTACTAGAGCGGGATACATCCATTTCAGTCTAGAAGGTGAAACGGGGTCACGTATCATGTTCCTCGTAAGGCGCGACGAACTCTATGGTGTCGACTATCTTGATGCTCACGAAGAGCGCGTGCTCAATGCGTTGCTACGCACTCATTGCGGCTTCTTCTCTGATTACGTTCCTGTGGAGGAAGATCGCATTGCCGAGGAATGCCACTTGACGCGTGAAGAGGTCTATGATAAACTGCGCCATATGACTCAACTCCGAGTAGTCAACTATATTCCCGGAAAAAGCGTGCCGCAGATCACATATATCAGTCGCCGCATCGACAGCAACCTGGTGGAGATCTCGCCCGACATCTATGAGCGTCGTCTCGAGCAGTACAAGACACGTATAGATGCCATGCTAGGCTATTTTACGCAGACCGACATATGCCGTAGCCGTTATCTCCTCCACTACTTTGCCGACGAGGGTCTCGATTGCGGCTATTGCGACGTGTGCATCAGTAGAGAAGAGCATATTCAAAGTCTCTCTGCTGAGAAGAAAGTGAAGTCAGCTGAAGCGTATTTACTCGATTTCCTAGCCTCAATTCATAAAGAGGAAATCACTACTCTCAATAATCAAGAAGATGGTGAAAAAAATGAGCAAAGCTCGACACGTTCCTGCACGCTCTCTCAGCTCCAACAATCGGGCTATCCAGCTGAAATTCTTCAACGCGCCATTCAGCATTTGACCGAGCAAGGAAAAATACGTTATGAGGGCTTCACACTCGAACTCTTGTAGACTATAAACCACCCTAAACTCAACGAACAAACTATCCCCCATGTCTCGTACTTATATATGCATCAAGCAAGGCGTAACGCGTCATCCTGATTATCGCCTTGCAGCTCCCCTCGATTTTCGCCTTGAAGAGGGAACGACCATGGCCATCTGTGGTCGTAACGGAAGCGGTAAATCCTTTTTAGTAGACATGCTCACAGGAGCACACCCTTTGCTTGGTGATGCTGCAACGTACGACTTCGGAAGTGATGCCGATTGCCGTGTGAGCAGCAATGTGCGCCAGGTAAATTTTCGCGATGTATATGGCGGCAACGAACCAGCCTACTACCAGCAGCGATGGAATCAGGCTGACGAACAAGTGTTTCCCACCGTCAACGAAGTGCTAAAGCAAGCATGCATGGCATGGGGCGGATCAGCGCAGCAAAGAGCATTGGCGAGTGCCGAAGAGGCAGCAATTGAAGAGAAAAAACAGTCCATCGTGAGCGATGGATTAGAAAACCTGCCCAATGCAGACTTACTGCGCGAAATAGGCATAGCTGCGCATGGAGAGAAGCCCGTCAATCAGCTCTCGAGTGGCGAGTTGAGACGCTTGCAGATAGCGAAGATGCTCTTATCATGTCCGAAGGTGTTAATCATAGATAATCCCTATATAGGTCTCGATGTTGAGGCTCGACAGATGCTCAACTCCGTGCTCGAACGCCTGGCCCAACGTGTCACATTGGTACTTGTAGTAAGTCGTGGCTCAGATGTTCCGCCTTTCGTACAGAGTGTGGTGAGAGTACACGATAAGCGAGTTGACGCACCTATCAGCCTAGAAGCATATAAGGAGTTCCTAGGCAAGGTGTCGACGCCCGATGTTTCCAGCTCCTCTATGCCCGAGGATATCATGGACCATGCCGCATCGGAGTGCGTGATAGACTTCCGCAACATCCACATCCGCTATGGTGAGCGCACCATTCTGCGCAATCTCAACTGGAAAGTGATGCGAGGAGAACATTGGGCTCTTATGGGCGAGAATGGAGCGGGCAAATCTACACTTCTCTCGCTCGTCTGTGCCGACAATCCGCAAGGCTATGCGTGCGACATTCGCCTCTTCGGACACCAACGAGGCCGCGGTGAAAGCATTTGGGACATTAAGCGCCACATTGGCTACGTATCGCCCGAAATATTCTCTACCTACCGCAAAGATCTTCCCGCCATTGATATTGTAGCCAGTGGTCTGCGCGACACCATCGGTCTTTATAAGCGTGCCAATGCCGAGGAGCGTGAGCGCTGCATGAAGTGGCTCTCCATGTTTGAAGCAGAAGACCTGGCCGAGCGCAATTACATGAAGCTCTCGTCGGGCGAGCAGCGTCTCATACTCCTTGTGCGAGCCTTTGTCAAGAGCCCCGATCTTTTAATCCTGGACGAACCCTTCCATGGTCTTGACGATGAGCACCGTTTGCGTGCTCAGAGCGTAATCGATCAATACATGCATCAGCCCGAAAAGACGCTCATCATGGTGACGCACTATGAAGACGAACTTCCCTCGTGTATCGACCATCGCATCAGATTAGTGAAGAACAAATGAGAATAAGCAGAGCGAAAGTCCGCTTTGTCTTGTAGAGAAAAAAGATAGCACGTTCGGCTAATATATCATGGCTGAACGTGCTATTTGTAGTATGCTCGGCATGAGCTTATTCTAATCTTATCGGTGATTATTTTATGGTCACCCTTGGGAGGTTGGAAGCGTATATGGTTTATTGCTTATGGAAATATTATCCCAAACTCACGTTAAAAAGAAGGAATGACCCCTAATATGAAATAAGAAAAGTGATGAAGAGAAGGTAAATAATTGTGCTTTCTCTTCTTTTGTTAGTACATATTTTATACATTTGCAAGCATAACCCTACTTTATACAGCAAAAAGATAGAAAGCTTATGCTCACACTCGACCTTATATATAAGGCGTCAACCGTGTTGAAAGACGTGGTGCGTCGCACACAACTCATTCCTACGCAGAAAATCAATCCCGAAGCCAACGTATTCCTAAAGCCTGAGAACTTGCAAGTAACCGGTTCGTTCAAGGTGCGCGGAGCTGGATTTAAAATTTCGCAGCTTAGCGAAGAAGAGAAAGCTCACGGCGTAATAGCCTGTTCGGCTGGTAACCATGCGCAAGGTGTGGCCTTGGCCGCGCGTCGTTATGGCATACCCGCACTGATATGTATGCCCTCGGGCGCTCCTATCTCAAAGGTGGAAGCCACTCGTGAGATGGGTGCAGACGTATGCCTTGTGCCTGGCGTCTACGATGATGCTTATGCCCGTGCCATGCAGCTCAATGAGGAGAAGCATATGACCTTTATCCATCCCTTCGACGATGAGCAAGTGATTGCCGGACAAGGCACGGTGGGCATGGAAATACTTAATGAGAATCCCGATATCGATGTCATTTTCGTGCCCATTGGTGGAGGTGGCCTTGCAAGTGGTGTGGCCTTTGCTGTCAAGGCATTGAAGCCTTCTGTACGCGTGGTCGGTGTGCAGGCACAAGGTGCGCCCAGTATGCTCAATAGTGTGGACCACAACCAGATAGAGACGCTCACCAACGTATTGACCATAGCCGACGGCATTGCCGTGAAAGAGCCCGGTGTGCATACATTTGAATATTGTCAGCAGTATGTCGACGATATCGTAAGCGTTACGGAAGACGAAATCTGCGCTGCAATTCTTGCCCTCATTGAGCAGCATAAGCTTATTGCCGAAGGTGCAGGGGCAGTGAGTGTGGCTGCGGCCATGTTTAATAAAGTAGATATTAAAGGCAAGAATGTATGTTGCATCGTGAGCGGTGGTAATATCGACGTGACCATCTTGAGCCGTGTAATCAATCGAGGCTTGATGAAGGGTGGTCGTACCACGGAGATGCTCATTGAGATGGCCGACCGTCCAGGCTCGTTGCTCGGATTGTGTCAAGTCATCTGCACGCATGGCGCCAACATTATCTCTATCCACCACGAGCGTAACGGCGAAAGCCCCGACGTGAATTCGTGCAACCTACGCATGGTGCTCGAGACGCGCGATCAGAAGCACATCGATGAGCTTCACGAAGGCATTGAAGCCGCAGGCTACAGCATTTTGGCTGGTTAGTAATGTTCAAAAAATAACTCAGAATTATCTGTTAGATCTTTATTTTTGAACACAGATAGCACAGATAACACAGATAGAGAATTATCTGTTAGTTCTGTTATATCTGTGTTCGTATAACCCCAAATCCTCTCTTACGAAGAAAAGCATCCCTCCTCGCGTGTAAAGACAGAAATAGCACGCGAGGAGGGATGCTTTTCGTATGGAAAATGCTTAACTTTGCAATCCCATAAAGACACAATATCCTCATGTTAGCATATCTCATTTCGGCCTATTGCGATCCCGACCACGTGAAGCAACTCATCGATGCTCTTGATGTAGATGCCGATTTCTATGTACATATTGATGCTCGTGTAGACGACGCACCATTTCGTCGCCTATTGCCCGATAAGGTACACTACGTGAAGCGTCATCCCGTGAGTTGGGGAGGCTATGAGCAGGTGGAGTATCAGCGAGAGTTGCTCCTTGCAGCAGTAGAGAGCGGTCATCCGTATAGCCATGTGGTCTGCTTGAGTGGGCAGGACTATCCGCTATGGAGTAACCAGCGCATCCATCAATTCTTTGCCCAGCATCCTAAGGGAGAGTTTATTGGAGGCTATAACTTGACGCATACCGACAATCCAGACCAGTTGCAAAAGATTACGCATTACCATCCTTTTCGCGACTTGTCTTGGAAGAACGTTTGGCTGAAAAACAAACTCATCGTTGCCTCGCGCCATATACTCTCGGCACTAGGCTTCCGTCGTACCCCGCAGGTGCGTATCAACGGTACGTTGCGCGATGTCTATTTCGGGTCGGACTATTGGGCCATTACCCTCGATTGTGCCCGCTACGTGCTTCGCACAATGAAACAAAATCCAAGCATAGCAAGCTATTTCCATACGGTCTACGTGCCGAGCGAACTTTGCATGCAGACGATTATATACAACTCTCCTTTCTCACGTAATGCGCTCCTTAGAAAAGGCCATTTTCCAGGGTTAGCACAGCTCACGCCGCTTCACTATATCTTCTATCAAGGCAGCGTGAAGCATCTTACGCTCGATGATTGGCAGATGCTCTGCGAGAGCGATAAGATGTTTTGCCGCAAGGTGGTGTCGGGTGTTTCCGATAGGCTTGTGGAGGAGATTGAAAGGGCTAGGAGATAGTGGGGGCTGAGGCTTCTCACTTCTTGGCTTGTCTGTCAGTGTCGGCTATGTGCAAGGGGGCGTTATCTGGGGTCAGCGGATATTCCCAGTTGGTATTTCCCTTATGTCGTATGTTTTCCCATTTTTCATGTTGTAGTAAGGCTATTGCGTGAAGATACAGCCTTATTTCAGGGAACGAGAATCGTCTCTCTGCATAGATGGGATTTTCACCCTTGTAAACGGAGGAATTCATAAACTGCGAACGAAGTGTTCCTAACTTCGTCATTATCAATCTAGAACCTAGACCATTCCGCTCCTCAATGAAGACTTTTCCGTCGTACGCTGGGCGGTGAACGCTCTACCGGACGGCAGCGGTAGAGCTACCGGACGGCAGCGGCAGAGCTACCACAGGCCTGTGGTAGAGCTACCGGACGGCAGCGGTAGACGTAAAGATGAGCATCTGTGAATGGGAAGATGGACATCTGTGAATGGTAAAAACGTGCATCTGTGGACGGGAAGACAAATCACTTTCTTCATCCTACAACAATTGAAACTACCGATAGCATCGTAGAGAGAGTGCGAAGACAAATCATTTTCTTCATCTTACAACCAAAAACATCTGCTGCCCCGTTATCAGACAGAAAAGCTCCGTTCTGCATCTACACAGAACGGAGCTTTTTGTGCGTTATAAGCAGAGGCTTACTCTTGGGAAAGAGTTGCCTTACTTGATTACTTTCTTACCACTTATGATGTTGACCATACCCTTTTGGGCTTGGGTGAGGCGACGGCCAGAGAGGTCGTATACGCTAGCATCGGTGACAGAGGTCGATGTTGTGGCGCGTTCGATGCCCGTGGTGGGGTAGTCGAAGTTGCCATTGTCCTTGCCTTCGAACACGTAGACGCTCGATGCGGGCATGGTGAAGGTAATCTCATCGTCGATGTTGATGGGCTTGTCCACCTCGATGCCACGCAAGCCATTGTCGCCACCAATCACTTGGTCGGTGAATGAACTCGTAAGGTCAATAGTGGTTTTGATGTAATCGGGGATGTCGAACACCTTACGCAGTGTGGTGGTCAGCGTGCGAACCTTTACATCGGGGTTGCGCAGTGTAAGTGTGGTTTTCTTGCCGTTCCATGCGGCCCATCCGTAGATGTTTACCTTGCTACCATCCCAAGGATTGCCACCAACCCAGTGGATATCGGGCAATACATCGGCATTGCGTTCCTGCCAGTCCATGCATTCAGCGAGGTCGCCCCATAGAGCACCGGCTTTGCCGCTATTATCCTTGATTTCGTTCATCAGTTTGTAGTCGGTATAGAGTTCTACCATACCCGAACCGCAACCGAATGCGCAGCGCATTTCGCGCACTACGCCATCGTATGACATATCTCGCGGTGTATAACCCTTACCATAGTTAGTGAGGATAAGTCCGTGGGTCATGAGTGTGTTGATGGGGCAGAGCGGTGAACCTTGTGTGAAGATTTTGTACACTTGGTAGTCGCGATACGTAATCCACTGTTCACGGTCAGTACCTGTGTTGCTAATCTTAGAGCAGTCGGCATCTTGACGCCATACGGCATCGCTATAGTGGAACCAGAAAGGCGAAGCCCAAGTACCCACTGTGGTGTTGTAGAAGATATTGGGGAGCTTCTTGCGTACGTCCTTTTCGATGTCGATAATGGCTTCTGCATTCTCAATACCCGTATCGCCAGGATCGGGACCGAAGGAGGTGCCTTGTGCACTGATACCATCAAACTTGAAGAAGCGGAAATCGTATTTGTCTATCATGCTCGTGCAGCAGCTCACGAAGTAGTCGCGATAGTCTTGATTGCTAAGCTGCATGCCACCACGTTCCTTCCAGTAGTTGCGGCGATACGTACCACTGCCGCCATAGCCACCCACAGGGCCTAGCCAAGCACCAATGCCTGCGCCCATGCCCTTGGCCAAGTTGTCTTCGGGAGTGAATCCATCGGGGAAGTTGGAATTGAATGTCCACGTTCCGTAAGCGTCCCAACCATCGTCCCACACGAAAGCGTAGGGAGCCTTGTGGTAGACGTCGTAGAACTTTTCTTTCCACTGTTTCATCACGTCTACACACTGATCGGACGTCATATTGCCAGTGTAGTCGCCCTTCTTATTGTCGGGGTCTGTCGTGTCGTACACACCACTGTTGCCCTTCGCATTGTTGCGATCGATATTCAGTTCGTACCACGAGATGTATACGGGGAGTGCGCGCCAAGGCACTGCACGCTCACGCTCGCTATAGGCTAAGAAAGAACGACGTTGCTGACCAGGGGCAACCAAGCCAACCACTGAACTTACTTCCCATGTCTTGCCTTGCTTCAGTGTGGTGTTGCGGCGCCAATAGCCCTGAATAGGCACTTCTGTGGGAGCCATCATGTGGAGGGTGTCCACCTTGGTGTAGTTGAAGTTGATAAGACCAGAAGCTGTGATAGGTTCACTCTTCTTGCTCACCATCATGCGGAGTTTGTATTTCCCTTCGCGGGGCACCCAAAGAGTGTATTCATTATTTCCTTGTTGATTGCCCGTGTAGCCAGCATGATAGTCGGAAGCTACCACGTCGTTGCGCTCATCAAGCAGGTCTACGCCCACCATGTTGAGGCGATTGCTACCGCTGCCATATTGGAAAGTCGTCTTAAACGTACCACCATTCACTGCAAACTGTACGTCCATACACTTCTGCATAATGTTGGGGTAAGCTTGGTCTTGTTCCTTCACGCGCCAAGGAATGTCGTCTTCGGCCACTTCTGTCCAACTTTGTGGAGTGAAAACACGAGTGGTTCCTTCGTCAACGTCGAAACTAGTCAATTCCTGTTCTGCGTAAGGATTGTCGGGCGAGATGTAGCACTCTGCGCAACAAGCAAATTGGGCACCATTCTGTGACGATTTGATAAGAACTTTCACGTAGCGAGCCGTCACCTGCGTAGGCAGTGGAATCCATACTAGGTCTTTGCTATAGGTCAGCGTACCCGAGGTTTGCTTTGTCAAGTTGTCCTTATCGTCGCCAGTGTAGATTTCGTATTCCTTAATGTGGCCGTTCACAGTCATTTCGGCTTGACGGGTCACGATGCCCAAGGCTTGAACTGCCTTTGATTCCTTCATGTCGAGCATAAACCAGTGGGGCATGGCCTTATTGGTATTGTCGGCATAGTGTGAGTGCCAATAGGTGTTCACATTGCCATCAATGATAGCTTCTACACCGCCCGTTCCGTTGTCGCTATTATAGCCATCGGCTGTTACGGTCCAATCAGTGCGATCGTAGGTGGTAATGGTGTTGGTGGCCTTCGTGGTCATGGAGCTAACCTTCTTCTGAGATGCAGAAGTCTCGGTCTTGCTATCGTCTTTGCCAGCTACGAGATCGTATACCACCACGGGCACAGCAATCTTATCACTGAAGGTAATCGTACCATTACTATTAAAGTCAGAGCGCTTTGTGCCTGCTGTAAAATAGCGGAGCACATAAGCACCTGCTTTGGGAATGTTGAGCGTGTATACATTATTAGAGGTCTGACCACCCGTGTATCCGCAGTGATAGTCGCTAGCCTTTACGTTGCCTTGTCCATCTACTACGTCTACGCCCACGATATCAAGTCGGTGGCTGCCACTTGTATATTAAAGGTAAGGGTCTGAGCTCCTGTTTTGCGGAAAGTCACGTAACCGCGAGCACCGAGTACATCGTCGGCCGAAACAGCATTGTTGTCTACCTTGATATCTAGGTCGCGAATGCCCTGAGGCAGTTCATCACCTGGCTCCCACTTGAACGACTGAGAATTCCAGCCCTTTGGCGTGAAACTTTCCATGCCTGCGTTCTCCGCTTGGGCAGAGTTTACACCCATCGGGGTCTCGAGTCCGGCAAATATTTTATTGCTAGCTAATACGGCGCCGCGCGTGTTGCCCACTACTACGGGCACTGTTCCTGCCGTCTCGGTATCTACATCGTAAATCATCGGTGTGATAGACTGCATAGCCTGGTCGACGCTAGAGGATACTTCGAGCGTGGTGCGGAGATAGTGTGAGCCATTGCGCAGTACGGCGTGCCATGTCACGGTGAGGTTGTCTTTCTTAAATATAGCCTTGATGCCTTTGCCCGGAATGCGGAGTGAACCCGTGAAGGCAGCTTCGTCGGCGCTGAGATCTTCGGTCTCTACGCTCTCGAGCGTCATTTGTGTAGAAGTAAATGCCGTGCCATTGCCGAGTACCACCTTGAAAAGGTCGGTGCCTGCTTTGAGATTCATTTCGTCGCATCCCCCGAATACGAGTGAGCCGTTTTGCTTTACGAATTTGGCCGTGAGGAGGTCGTTGCGTAGCGTGAATGTTTGGTCGTCAGAGCTTACCGAGGCGATACCTGCCTGCTGCTCTTGAGGAAAGATAACTTTCTGCGCCATGATGCCCTGTCCGCTGCCGATGATAAAGCAACATACAGAGGCACCAATCCATCGCTTGATGTTTTGATCCATAGAAGATAATTTATTTGAGTAAATGTTTTTCAATATGATAATAGAACTTCCGGCTTTAGAAAGGAAGGGCTTTCAGTCCTCCTAAGTGCAACCCGAAAGTTGAGTTATAAGATGGTTTTGTGTTTTTGTGAATTTAAAGTGTATTTCCTATGCTTAAAGCGTGGACATACCACTTCGGATGCAAATATACGAAGCAAATTCTAAATTCTCTCAACGGGGGGTAATAATTGTTAAAATATAAAACACAATAAGTGTTTTCCTGTGCTTTTGGGGCTCAGACAAAGAAGTTTTTAGTTAATTTTTTGATTAGATTAAGGATGTTTTTCTCCTTTCATTTCCTTAAATGCTCCCCATGCAATCGGCATACAGATGCAAAAAGACAATGCATCGCTCACTGCTTGACACATCTCTACGCCCGCAAGTCCGAGCCACTTGGGCAACAGAATTACGAGTGGAATGAAAAACAAACCGCTGCGTGCCGCTGCTACTAGATTGGCACGTAAGGGCTTGCGGATAGTTTGCATCAGCATGTTTGTAAGGCCTATGGTGGGAAGCAAGATAAATGTGACCATCTGCCATCGTAGCGCCATTGCGCCAATTGCTACCACCTCGGGGTCACTGCGGAAGAGCGTAATCACCTCTTGGGGAAAGCATAGTCCCAACACGGTACATACGGCCAAGAAAATCGTGCCTATGCGGATGCAATAGAGAAAGCCTTCCTTCACGCGGTCGTAAAGTCCTGCACCATAACAGAACCCACATAATGGCTGGAAACCTTGTCCCAATCCGATGATGGCGGCAAATACGAAGAAGCATACACGCGTTACAATGCTCATACCCGCTATGGCTGCATCGCCGCCATAGGTGCCTGCCGAAACATTGAGTGCTAGCGTGGAGAGGGCGGCAAGTCCTTGTCGCGAAAGCGAAGGTGTGCCGCCAAAAATAATTTCCTTGACTAGCTGCAGACGGGGTGAGAAGTTGCGGAGATTGATGCGTATGCCTCCATTCTTGCGTGTCATGTAGAGCAATATGCTGAAACTGCATGCTTGGCTCACCACTGTGGCCCATGCTGCGCCGCGAATGCCAAGTCCTAGTCCGAAGATGAGCAGAGGGTCGAGCACCACATTGAGTACAGCTCCCGTAAGAATGCCCACCATGGCAAAGGCTGCGTTGCCTTGAAAGCGCATTTGATTGTTCATCGTGAGTGAAGCCGTCATGAAAGGAGCACCCAGAAGCACCGTGCCGAGGTAGCTCTCGGTGTAGGGAAGAATGGTGGGCGTGGAGCCTAGCCACATGGCTAAATCGGTGAGGAAAAAGTGTCCTACGAGGGCTATTACGAATCCTGATAGCAGACTGTAAGTAAATCCTGTGGCCGACATCGTCTGAGCCTCTTCTGTATGGCGAGCTCCTAGTTTGCGCGACATATAATTGCCCGATCCATGTCCGAAGAAAAATCCTGTGGCCTGAATTACCGACATAACGGAAAATACGATTCCCACTGCCGCCGTACACTGTGTGTTAATCTGGCTCACAAAGAATGTATCGGCCATATTGTAAAGGCTTGTCACCAACATGGAGATGATGGTGGGGAGCGCCATGGTCAGTATTACTCGGTGTACTGGGGCTTGCGTCAGGAATGTATAGTTGTCTCTTTTCATGAAGCTTCGCGCTTGTGCACGTATACAGTCTGTTTTATTGCGAATGGTTTACGTTGTTTGTACTTTTCTGATTTTAAATACTTGATAATCAATGTGTCTGCACAGGAATCATTACCCTCTCTTTACATCAATCACCTGTCCTGTATAGTCTGCTAGGAGGCAACGCACTGTGGCGTCGGCCACCACTTCTGAACGAAGGAGCGTATCATCGGGTTCGATACCAAAGTTTTTGATACGCATGGGAGTTTTGGTACGCTCAGGGTTAATACAATTTACGCGAATACCCACGGTGTCCCATTCCTGAGCAATGGCCTGTACGAAATTGACGATGGCGGCCTTTGTTGATGAATAGATGCTATAGAAAGCACGACCGCGTGTGTAGCTGCTTGAAGTGAAGAATATCAACTGACCCTTGCTCTGTTTTAAATAATTGTAAGCCTCGAGGGCAACGTTGACCGTACCCATATAATTGGTTTGCACGGCGGCCTGAATGATGGCATAGTCCATGGCGCAGAGTGGTTCCTTGTTGAGTACACCAGCAGTGTTGATTACGAAGTCAATTTGCTCTTCCTTATCTGACACTTCCTTGAGCGCACGCGCCACTTCTTTGCGATTGCCTACATCAGTTCCCGTGAGTGAGCGCGAAAAACTATGCACATGTGCTCCCGCTTCGCGAAGTTCCGTGGCAATATCCTTGCCAATGCCGTATGAACCGCCAAATACCACGGCAACCTTTCCTGCTAGGCGTGTACGATCTACTGCCTCGGGGGCTTCAGAACCACGCAGTTGAAAAAGCTTGTCAAGCAGGAACGTGTCTTCCTTGTAGGTGAGCTTCATGTTGCTCTCTTCGCCTGCGACCAAGTGGACTGGAACTTCAGGCATGTATTTTACTACCACTCCGCAGTCGTCGGTCACCTTGAAATCGGGGTCCTTGAATGCTCTCTTATAGGCTTCGCTGATGACGGAGAGACGGAACGCTTGCGGAGTTTGGCCTCGCTGGAGGCGTGAGCGGTCGGGGATGGACGCGATATGGTCGCCTTCTGCCTCAATGATGGTATCTACGGCAGGCACTGTCACATCAATGGCTTCGTAAGTGTGGAGCGCTTCGCATACATCGTCGATAATGCGATGCGACACGAGAGGTCGCACTGCATCGTGGAAGATGAGGTTCACTTCTTCGTCACCCTCGTAGGCATGGATGGCCGATAGACTAGAGTCGTAGCGTTCGCGGCCGCCCTTGAGAATCTTCTTCACCTTGGTCCAACCATTGCGAAGCACGATGTTTTCTACGTCGGACACGTAGACGGGGTTGGAAACGATGGCTATTTCATCAATGTGAGGATTGTGTTCAAAGGTATCGAGCGTATGCTCAATGACCATTTTTCCAGCTACCTTAAAGAACTGTTTGGGGGTGCTGAGGCCTAGACGGCTCCCTACGCCGCCGGCTAGCACGATGGCTATGTTGCGAATCATATGATAGTGTAGAAAAGTTTGAAGTATAAAAGAATCAAGTATTACAGACTACTTGGGGATGCATTGAGTGTTCATCCCATACTAGGGGAAACGCGTTTCTCGTTGGCAGCAGAAGAGCTATTTTTCGAGTTTGAAAAGGTCGTTGCCGTAGGCCGAGATAAAGGGATAGAAAAATCCACGAATGCGGCCTTTGAGCCCATGGGGTTGGCCAGGATATACGCGGTCGAAGTAGCGGCAGCAGAGAAAGCAAAGTTTCCATACAGCAAAAGGACACCTACGTAGCATGAGCCGCGCAATACGTGCAGGAATGGGCTGTCTGCGTTGGTCGATGTGTACGGCCAGATAAGAGTAGAAGAATCTGTAGTTGCGCTTACGCTGCAAGTGTAGTCGGTGTAAAGGACCGAGAAGGTAAGGTTGCCAAGTGGGGTGGGGCACAGCCTCGAAGAATCCTTTGCGGAAGATGTGTGTGGTGGCTGAAGCAGCATGGTGGCGGTGCCAATTGAGCGCTTCACTAACCTTTACCACTCCGCGCCCCATCTGTGCATGCATGACGATCCACCAATCGTAATAGATATGGTAGTTCCACTCCTTAATCTCCCTTACGAGGTCGGCGCGTAGGAGCATGGTATGACCAGGGGTGCAATCGTAGAAGAGCATGTGCTCGAAGTCGGTGCGTGGTGCCACGTAGTTGCGAAGTGGAAGAGTGTAAGTGGGGTCGGTAAAGTAGTCGGAGAAACAGAGGTCTGCCTCACCGATAGTCTCTACTTGACGGCGGATTTTCTGTGGAAACCAGATGTCGTCTTGGTCGCAGATAGCAATATATTGTCCAGTGGCACGTAGCAGAGCCGTGTGGAAGTTGCGATTGAAGCCCAGTTGTTCGTTGTTGCGGAACAGCTTGAACATGCCCGGGTGTGCTTTGGCATAGGCTTGCAATATGTCCCAAGTGTCGTCGGTCGAGCGGTCGTCCTGCACAATGATTTCGTGCAAGGGGTAGTCTTGCGCTAGAATGGAGTCCATTTGCTCGCGCAGAAACTGCTCACCATTGTAGGTACACATCACTACGGAAACGGTGAACTGAGTGCGGTTGTTATCGTTCATAGTATACAAAGGTATGTAAAATTTATGGTTTCCGCGGATGATTGTTGTTACTATTTTTAGTAATTACTACTTTTTTGCTTATGCTACGTGGAATGTCAATGTGTTGGTAGGGATGTCTTAATCAAATAATATATTGGCGAGAGTACTTATTAATAGATGTCAAATATGTATCTTTGCAGCATGTATTTTCGCATCGAAAGCCAGATCTCTGAGTACTGATAATATATAGGCAGTGGATGGTGACGATAGCGTAGAAATAAGATAGAAACGCATCTATTGATATAAATATGAGTAGGAGATTCGTTACAACGATATGTATTCTGTTGTCAGTTGTATTGTCAGGGCAGGCTCAGAAAAGAACGTATGATGAGGCTGTTAAGGCGGCAAGAAGTTTCTTTAAGACTGCGGGGCAAACAGCAGCTGTCAGTTCATTGCACATGAAGAGTACACGTGGTGGACACCGAGTGTTAGCAAAGTCGATAGACAATAAGCAGGATACAGCAGCTTATTATCTGTTTACCAACGCGCAGAGCGGTCAGTTGGTAATTGTGTCGGGCGATGAGCGTATGCCGCTTGTGTTGGGATATACAGACTACGCAGTGAAGGAAGAAGAGTTGCCCGATGGCTTGGTAGAACTTCTCGATGGATATAAGGCGCAGTACAGAGTGTTAGCTACGGCTCCAACCAAGGCTATGCGTGTGGCCGCACTCTATAAGGGAGAACGCCAATTAAAGACTGCCAACTGGGGACAAGGCACCCCCTTTAACCGTATGACGCCAGAGGCAACCCCGACGGGATGTGCCGCTACGGCGATGGCCATTGTGATGCGTTATTACCAATGGCCCGAATGTGGAGCGGGTAGTAAAACACATATATGGAAGGATTCTGTGATGACTGCCAACTTCGGACAGACACATTACGATTGGGATAATATGCCGCTCAGTTACACTACGTACACCGAACAACAGGCCAAGGCGGTGGCACTGCTCATGCGTCATGCGGGCATTTCGGTGGAGATGTATTATAACACAGAAAGCAGCGGTGCGAACCAAAGTCTGGTGCCGGGCGCGCTCCAAAAGTATTTCAGATATGCCGCAACGGCGCGCTTGTTGTCGGCCAATCACTACGATGCAGCAACGTGGAACGGCATGATGCGTAACGAAATAGATAATGGACGCCCCGTGCTTTATACCGGTGGGTCGACGCTGGGACGCGGCTCGCATGGCTTTGTACTCGATGGATACCGTGACAACTTATTCCACTTTAATTTTGGTTGGAGTGGCAGCGGCAATGGTTACTTTGCCGTATCAGCACTGAATGCAACAGACCACTCCATAGAGTTTGCCAATCAGCAGCAAGCCGTCGTAGGCATTGTGCCGCTCAAAGAAGATGGCTATGCACCGTTGATTCTTGAACGCGACAGTGCGTATCAGGGCTATTATACGCCTCTTACTACACTTGTGGCTAACTCTGCCGTGGATATACATTTGTCAAATCTCACCGCGCTGCGTGACTGGAAAGGCCAAATGCAGTGGCATTTGTGTCGGGCAGATGGTACGGTGGTGGAACATCTTGGTAGTAAGGATGTGACAATGAATGGTGGTGGCAGTCAGAGCGTGGACTTTAGTGTGAGAGCCACAAGCAATGCAGAAAAGGGAGATCATCTTTGTCTCATGGCGCGCGAAGATGGTTCTGACCAATGGCTTCCCGTGAAAGATGCTAAAGGGCAGAACGTGGTGGTGCAGGCTTTTGAGCGCAAAGTACCTGTGGTACAGATAATCTGTGACACGAAGAATGCTACTATCAACGACCAAAACTTAGAAAATGTAATCTATGATGGTAAGCCATTGCTCGGCTCAACCTATCGTTATAAAGTGACCTTTGCCGACGGCGTGGCGAAAAGCCTTGTACAGGTGCGTCATAATGGCGATTACTTCCAAGCAAGCGAAGGTGGTGCTATTGAGCTAACCACTGATACGCTCTATATCAAAGCAAAAGGCTATATGCCATCAGAACTCGTGCCAGTGTGTGAGGTGAATGTGGCGAATGCAGGAGAACTGCCGCATGCATTGCTTAAAGTCACTCCAGACGCAGACGCTATAGAGACGCTTACGATAGCAGGTAGTCTTGACGACAGCGACTTGCAGTATCTCTCAAGTCTTCAAGTACTAAAGTCGCTAGATATGGAGAATGCCACTATTGCAGAGGGATTGTTTGGCGCTCCGTTTAAAGGCTTTGAACGTTTGGTGGCCTGTGTGTTGCCTCGTTCGTTAAAACAAATAGGGAGTGAGACATTTAAGAATTGTGGTGCCCTAAAGTCAATCTCATTGCCTGTAAGCTTGCAAGCCACGGGCAACGACCTCTTTGCAGGCTGCGGAGCATTGACTGATATATACGTGCATCCATCGTCGCCCGATTGCGTGGCCGCAGATGCCTTTCGCAATATACCTAATACGGATGGTGTAACCATACACGTGCAGCAGGGACTAGCTGAGGAGTTTAAGCGCAATAGCAAGTGGAGTAGTTTCAGCAATTTCGTTGACGACCTGCCGTCGCTGCCTCAGAAGTTTAGTAGCAATGGCATAGAGTATAACGCAATATATAAGGGCGATGGCAATTATGCCGAGGTGGCTATACCGAGCGGACAAACTTATTATAGTGGAGAGGTGACGATACCAGCCTCGGTGAGTTGCGAGGGTCTAGATTATACCGTGTGTGGCTTTGAAAAGACTGACGGACTTTCGCCTTTCGTGGGGAATCCGTTCGTGTCATCGCTCAATTTACAGTTGCGCATTGATACGCTCAAGGCTATGCAGTTTATGGGATGTACAAACCTATCCTCTTTGCAGTTGCCTACTACTTTGCGCTATATTGATAGCGAATGCTTCCGTAACTGCCCAATGCTTATGCAGATAACCTTGCCCGCCAGTGTTGAGGGGTTGGGCGATAATGCTTTTTGTGGTTGTCAGTATCTAACTGACATATATAGTTACGCAATGGTGCCGCCAACAGGTAGTAATGGAGATAACTATCCTTTCGCTCAATGCCGGCCGAATAATGTGACACTGCATGTACCCGCGTCTTGCGAGGAGGCTTACCGTACGTCGGGCTTTTGGAGCAAGTTTGGCACAATCGTTGGCGACCTCCAGAGTGTGGCTACAGGCATAACGACAACAGCGGTGAACCATGATGCAGACTTTCCTATTAAAGCCGCAGGTCAACAGAGAATTACGATACATCTAGACAGAGCACGGAGTGTAAAAATCTTCCGCCTTGATGGAACTTTGCAGCGCGTGGTGCAGTTGCCATGTGGTAGGAGTGAAATTTGGCTAGATGCCCCCTCTATATTAGTAGCACCCTAAAGAGATGTGAAGAATGATTGGCGTATCGTATTGTGCACCTACTTGTGTAAAAATGCTGACACGTATAGTCAGCTCTCGCAAAAAAACACTATCTTTACGCCTTGAATTACAATAAATAATTTGACTAATGAAGCGTATATATACCCTTTTGTTAACTTTCTTGTTGGTGTGGCCTTGTGTCACAGCACAGAATTTGTTGCCCAAACGAGAATTTCGTGGAGCTTGGATACAGATAATCAACGGACAGTTTGAAGGCATGAGTCGCGACCAAATGCAGGCGAACCTCACACATCAACTCAATGTGCTGCAACAGTGTGGAATCAATGCCATCATGTTTCAGGTGCGCGGCGAGGCTGATGCCATGTATCCATCACCTTACGAGCCGTGGAGCCGTTTTCTGACAGGCAGACAAGGTACGGCACCTAATCCCTATTGGGATCCTTTGGCGTGGATGATTACGGAGTGCCACAAGCGTGGCATGGAACTGTATGCATGGATTAATCCCTTCCGTGCGAAAACAAAGGGTACGAAGGAATTGGCTTTAAATCATCCCTACGTGAAGCACCCCGAGCGCTTCTTTGAGTACGATGGGCTTTACCTCTTCGATCCAGGCCTCAATGAGAATCGCCGCTACATTTGTCAAATAGCAGCCGACATTGTGCGTCGTTACGATGTAGATGGCATCCACATGGACGACTATTTTTATCCCTATCCCGTGGCGGGCATGACGATTCCTGATCAAGCCACCTATATCACTCACAAAAATGGCATTGATAATGTAGACGATTGGCGTCGGTACAATGTAAATCTCTTTATGGAGATGATGCACGATTCCATTCGTGCTGTGAAGCCTTGGGTGAAGTTTGGTGTAAGTCCCTTTGGTATTTATCACAATGTACAACCTGGAAGCAATATCCCTGGTTCAAATACTCGTGGATTACAAAATTACGACAATCTCTATGCCGATGTGCTTTATTGGATTAACAAGGGATGGGTAGACTATAATATCCCGCAAATTTATTGGGAAATAGGTCATAAAGCGGCCGACTACGAGGAACTCATCAAGTGGTGGAGCCGATTTGCAGGTGGACGTCCTCTATTTATCGGACAGGATGTGGAACGAACTGTTCGAGCTGCTGATTTGAAAAATCCGCAACGTAACCAAATGTCGGCTAAGTTTGGTCTCCAGCGTAGTCTGCGCGGCATTCAAGGTTCTTGTTTGTGGTATTCCGCCGCCGTGGTGCGCAACGAAGGAAATTATGCTACGGCGTTGCAAAAGAATTATCACCGCACACCAGCGCTCCAACCATTGTTCCCCTTTATCGACGATGAGGCTCCTGGCAAACCACGCAAACTGAAAACAATGTGGATGCCCAATGGATATTACCTTTTCTGGACAGCTCCAAAGGGAACACAGGAGATGGATGTGGCTCGTAACTATGTGGTCTATCGATTTGAGCAAGGAGAGCGTATCGACCTGTTCAATCCCGAACACATCGTGGCTATAACGCCGCAGAAATTCTATCGCTTACCTTACGAGAATGGACGCAAAAAGGCTGTCTATGTGGTGACGGCGCTCGATCGACTTCAGAACGAGTCGAAAGCTGTGAAGAAGAAAGTGAAACTTTGAGTTGCGAAATGGATACACTCAAGGAAAAGAGAATGTGGAAAAATCGTCTTGAATACAGAAAACCCTAAACTAAGATAGACAGACGTATGAAAGTGTTGAAGTTTGGAGGAACCTCGGTGGGCACAACCACCGCGATTCGTAATGTAAAACATATTGTAGAGAACACTCCGCAGCCCGTCGTAGTGGTGGTGTCAGCCTTAGGCGGTGTGACCGACCAACTGATTCGACTTACGCAGGTGGCGGCAAAGGGCGATACTTCCTACATGGCCGAATTTGACGCCTTGACAGAGCGCCACCATCAAATGGTGGCCGATGTCATAGTGGCCGAAAGGCAGGCGCTACTTATCTCTCAACTCGATGCTTTGCTTGGTGAACTTCGTAGTATCCTTCATGGTGTGTGTTTGATTCAAGACCTTACTCCCAAGACTGCCGATGCAATTGTGGCCTATGGGGAACGTCTCTCTTCGCTCATTGTGGCCAATCTTATAGAGGGGGCGCAACATATCGATTCGCGCCGCCTTGTGAAGACGGAGTTGCGCAATGGAAAGCATCTCGTCGACTTCGACTTGACGAATAAACTCGTGGTAGAAAACTTGGGCGGCTGTACGTCTGTGGTTGTGATAGGGGGCTTTATAGCTTCTGATCGTACTTCGGGCATAACGACGAACCTTGGTCGAGGAGGTTCAGATTATACCGCAGCTATTGTGGCTGCAGCCCTTCAAGCTGAAGCTCTTGAGATATGGACCGATGTGGATGGTTTTATGACTGCAGATCCACGCATTATTCCTGGTGCCTTCACTATTGATGAACTTTCTTATGCAGAGGCCATGGAACTTTGCAACTTTGGAGCGAAAGTGATTTATCCACCAACAATCTATCCCGTTTGTCAGAAAAATATTCCCATCTTCGTGAAAAACACATTCCGTCCAGAGGCTCGAGGTAGTGTGATTCGCAAAGATGCAGCTCCGAGCGGGCGCCCCATTCGAGGTATATCCTCGGTAAAGGAAACGAGCACTGTGACAGTGAGTGGACCCGCCATGGTGGGTGTGATAGGTGTGAATCGTCGTATCTTTACCACGTTGGCAACGGGCGGTATTAGCGTGTTTATGGTAGCGCAAAATTCTTCCGAGACAAGTACTTCACTCTGCATGACGCCTGCTGATGCCCGACGGGCTTGCCTCTTGCTCGACAAGGAATTTGCTTCTGAAATAGCCGATGGGGCAATGAATCCAGCTTTGTTGGTAGAAGGTCTTTCGAGTGTGGCCGTTGTAGGTGAGCGTATGCGTCACATGGCAGGTATCGCAGGTCAGCTCTTTAGTGTGCTAGGACGCAATGGTATCAGCATCAACGCAACAGCGATGGGCGGTCAAGAGATGAACCTTTCATTCGTAGTGGATCGTTCGCAATTACGCAAGACTATCAATGTGCTTCATGATAGTTTCTTTCTGAGTGAACACGAGGATCTTAACCTCTTCATCTGCGGCACAGGAACCGTGGGCCATAGTCTGCTAGAGCAGATTGCGGCGCAACGCGATAAGTTATATAAGGAACGTGGACTGAAACTCAATATCGTGGGCGTGAGCGGACGAAGTCATGCTGCTTACAATGTGGAAGGCATTGACCCCGTTCACTACCGAGAGGCAATGGCTGTTGGTGGCGAAGGAGGAATGGAACGCATGCTGCGAGAAATTGAGGAAATGAATATCTTCAATTCTGTATTTGTAGATTGTACGGCGAGTGAGGAAGTTTCCGTTCACTACGAGAGGCTGCTGCGTCAGAATGTTAGCGTTGTTGCCGCTAACAAAATTGCAGCTTCCTCGCCCTATGCTAACTACCGACGCCTTAAAGACTTGGCACGAGAAAAAGGTGTGAAGTTCCTTTTCGAGACCAATGTAGGTGCTGGTCTTCCCATCATTAGCACCATTCGTGATTTGCTTGGGTCGGGCGATAAGGTGCTGAAGATTGAAGCCGTACTAAGTGGAACACTTAATTATGTGTTCAATACGCTTTCCGAATCCATTCCTCTGAGCCGTGCAGTGCATTTGGCTCAAGAAAATGGTTATAGTGAACCCGATCCACGCATTGATCTTTCGGGAAAAGATGTGATTCGAAAACTTGTAATTCTTGCCCGTGAAAGCGGTTATCGTGTCGACGTGGAGGATGTAAAGCGTAATCTTTTCATACCTCAAACTCTTTTCGATGGAACAATAGACAATTTCTGGGAGCATCTTCCTGAGCTCGATGAGAAGTTTGAAGATGAGCGTCGACGCCTCGCCAAAGAACACAAACGTTGGCGCTTTGTGGCCGAATGGGCCGAAGGAAAGGGAAGCGTGGGCCTTCGTGAAATTAGTCAAGGCCACCCACTCTACGACCTAGAAGGTTCTAACAATATACTTCTGCTCACCACCGAACGCTATCATGAATATCCGATGCTTATCCAAGGCTATGGTGCCGGTGCTGAAGTGACCGCTGCCGGTGTATTTGCTGATATCATGCGTGTGGCCAATGTATAAGTGTAAAGAATATAGAATCACTTTATATATATAAGGTATCGAAGTTTCGGATTTAGAAAAGGCTTTTAGTTCGCCTTGACTAAATCCGAAACTTCAATAAAGAGAAGCTCTGTCAATGTATATACTGAAAGAAAATGGAGGCATTCCGCTCTCCTTGCTATGGATGCTCGCCATCATAGCGGGAATTTCAGTGGCCAATCTCTACTATAATCAGCCACTGCTCAATCTTATCAGCGCAGACCTCGGCGCAACGGATTTTCAGGCGAATCTGATTGCTACTATTTCGCAGGCGGGCTACGCTCTTGGTTTGCTATTTATCATACCCCTAGGCGATATGCTCAGTCGAAAGCATATCGTAATGGTCAGTTTCACTGTGCTAGTGGCAACATTGCTCATCATTGCTACGGCACAGGACATTCAAGTGGTGTGGGTGGCCTCCGCCATACTAGGACTTTGTTCTGTCATGCCGCAGATATTTATTCCTATAGCGTCGCAATATTCTGCTCCCGAGCATAAAAGTCGTAATGTGGGTATTGTGCTTTCGGGCCTATTGACGGGGATTCTTGCCTCTCGAGTGGTGAGTGGAGTAGTAGGCGAAGTGTGGGGGTGGCGCACCATCTATTATATAGGAAGTGTGCTCATGCTTTTGGCACTCCTTGTCATTGGGCGACTTTTGCCTCCCGTAGCCTCCAACTATCGAGGAACGTATGCCAGTCTTATGGTTTCGGTGTGGAAGCTCTATTGCAGATATCCTGCTATGCGCATCAGCTCGTTGCGAGCAGGCCTTGCTTTTGGCTCGTTTCTTTGCATGTGGAGTTCTCTTGCTTTTAAGATGAATCAGGCTCCTTTTTACGCGGGCAATGACGTGGTGGGGTTGCTCGGACTGTGTGGTATTGCAGGAGCGCTCACGGCCTCTGGCATTGGAAAATATATTCATCGTGTAGGAGTGAGACACTTCAATTATTTGGGCGTGCTGCTTCATCTTTCTGCGTGGATGCTCTTCTTCTTCGGTGCCAATCATTATTTCCCCATCGTGGTGGGAATTGTGGTGATGGATATTGGTATGCAGTGCATACAACTCAGCAATCAGAGCCTGTGTCTAGGTTTAGAGCCACAAGCCTCAAATCGAGCCAACACCATCTTCATGACTACCTATTTTGTTGGAGGTACGATGGGTACTTTCCTATCAGGATTAGGCTGGGGTATTGCGGGATGGACAGGCGTGTCCGTAGTGGGCGTATCGCTCACACTTTTCTCAGGGTTAGTTACGTTGGTGCAGAAAAACTAACTTTCTTATTTCTATTTGGTTGTGGTTCTAAGGTTATGGAAGATTGTTCCGTTCTAAGGCGAACAGACTCTTCTTGATAATAAGCTGCCGATGCTTGCTAATCGCAACCTATTCCTTTGTATCAGAGTAAAATTCTTATGGCCTAATCCATAAATATGCCAATATCAGTATCTAAACTTTAGCACTCGGAAAAGTTTCGTATCTTTGCAGTGCGAAGATTACTTTTTGCAGCACGACAAAAAAGCACGATTTCATGCAACAACGCGAAGAAGTAAGGCAACACGTAATCAGTGTGGCCACAAAACTTTTCCATTCCCAGGGAATACGCAGTGTGACGATGGACAACATTGCGCACGAACTCACCATGTCGAAACGAACGCTCTATCAACTCTTTGCCGACAAGGAGGAACTCCTTTTGGCTTGTCTCGTTTACCGCGACAAGAAGGAGCGTGAACGACTTACGCTTATCAGTCAACGTGCAAAGAATGTACTAGAGTTTCTCTTGCCCCTATTCGTTGCGAAAATGAGAGAAATGGATCAGATATGCTCCTCTTTTTTCGCTGATGTGATGAAATATCCTCGTGTGATGGAATATTTTGAGCAGCACAAGCGTGACAACGAAGACGACACAGTAGCATTTCTCAATCGTGGCAAAGAGCAAGGCCTATTCCGTGATGAAATAAATTTTCGAGTTGTGACGAGGCAACTCTCATCGGGGATGGAAATGTTTCAGCGCAATGGGCTCGCTAATGAATATTCTCAACGCGAACTCTTCGAGAATACCGTGCTCGTCACCATTCGTGGATGCGCCACACCCAAAGGCGTGAGTATGATTGATGAGTTTTTTAAGGAATACACGCTAAAGTAACTAAAGGAACATTGAGGTATCTCCCTCCGAATGCCATAGATTCTCTCTAGAAAATAATCATATATAACTATAATCACACCTATGAAGATGACAACAAATTGCAAGCACTGTTTAATGCTCCTCGTGCTCTTGGTATGCGGTGTATTGGGCGTGCAGGCGCAGAATTTCAAGCCTGGTGCGCTCTACCACTTGGTAAGTGCAGTGAAAGGACTTGCTGTGAGTGAAAATGGAAAGGGTGGACTAGAATTGTCGAAAATCAATGAAGACAATGCGGGTCAACACTTCACGGTCAACGAGCTTTCTGGCTCTTGGCGTTTTATTAACCCCTTTACCAATAAAGCCATTCGTACCGAGGGCAACGCTGTAGAAGAGGGCGCAAACAATGGTTCAGACGAAGCACAGCTTTGGAAAGTTGAGACCGATGGAAAATATCTCATACTCGTACCGACCAATCGTCCTCAGATGGCAGCTGCTATACAGGGCACGAAAATCGTTTTGATAGAGCGTGCCAAAGCTGTAGGCAATAAGGCAGCTCATTTTTCAGTGGTAGAGGCAGCCCACTCAGGATTTGATGCCGACTTAACCTATCGCATTCGTTCGGTGCAATATCCCGACTGTGTGCTCGGTAATGGCGATTCTGGCGAGAACAATGCCCACATCGTAGGCGAAAAAGCTGATAAAGGCAACCGCGGTCAGTATTGGAATATCAAGATGCTCGACCTCGATCGCCGTGTTGTAGGCAATGCTTTCTACACGCAAAACTTCGACGATGGCGGCAGCAACGCTTCCATTGACTATTTGTTGCAGTGGCCTGCTCAGGATGGTGTGTGGAATAATGCCCAGTTTAAGTTTGAGCCTGTGGATGGTCATGTAGGCACTTACATCATTCGTTCTGCAGGGCAAGCTAAGAGTAGCAAGATGTACGCCTTGAAGAATGGCCAGCTCAAGCTGACAACTTATAATGCCAAAGACAAAGAAGCATGGTTTACCTTTGAACAGGTTGAAAAACCTAAAATTAAGTCGCCCTATTGGGAAGATGAAACTATTTTCGCTGAGAATAAGGAAGCAGGTGTAGCCACCTACTTGCCCTACAACAGCGAAAAGGAAATGCTTGCCGATGCAGCTTACTACAATACTCCCTGGACACAGCCGCAGACCGATCGTTATCTCTCGCTCAATGGTACGTGGAAATTCCACTTCGTGCCCGAGCCATCGCAACGCCCGCTCGACTTCTGGAAGGAAGGTTACGATGTAAGCGCATGGGATAATATCCCAGTACCTTCCAACTGGGAGATGCAAGGCTATGACAAACCTCTCTACTGCAATGTAGAATATCCGCATGCTAACACTCCTCCCTTTATCAAGGCTCGTCCGGGCTATAACGATGGTGGAAAGAACTATGGAATCGATCCTGTGGGTTCCTACGTGCGCACTTTTAAAGTGCCTTCCAATTGGGATGGACGCCGTACGTTTATTCATTTTGGTGGCATTTATAGTGCAGCTTTTGTATGGCTCAATGGACACTATGTGGGCTACACACAGGGCTCCAATAACGTTGCAGAATTTGATATTACCAAGTACTTGAAGAAAGGCATTGACAATCGCCTAGCCGTGCAAGTGTTCCGCTGGAGTGATGGTTCTTATTTGGAATGTCAGGACATGTTCCGCATGAGTGGTATCTTCCGCGAAGTATACCTATATAATACACCCCAAATGGCTGTTCGCGATCACTACGTCACTTCCGATGTGCACATAGATGCAAACCATGTGGCCGATGCTACGGTCAACGTGCAGCTCACGTTGGATAATCGTGACAACCTTAGGGGAAAGAAAATCATCGTGGCGAAGATTTTCAATCCCAAGGGAGAGAAGATTCAGGAAAACCGCGTAGAAATGAGCGGCGCTGACGGGTCGCAAGCCAACATTAAGCTCTGTGTGCCCAACGCCGAGTTGTGGAGCGCCGAACTTCCCACGCTATACACCTTGCGTATTATCCAGCAAGATGAGCAGGGCAACGATGAAATGGCATTCTCTACTAAGGTAGGTCTGCGCAAAGTGGAGGTAAAGGGCTCGTTGCTCTATGTGAACGAAAAGCGCGTGTTTCTCAAAGGCGTAAATCGTCACGATACTTCGCCCAAGAACGGACGCGCCGTAACAGTGGATGAAATGTTGCGCGATGTGACTCTTATGAAGCAAAACAACATCAACACGATTCGCACCTCGCACTATCCCAACGATGCGCGCATGTATGCCATGTACGACTACTACGGCCTTTACACCGTGGCTGAAGCCGACCTCGAGGACCATGCCAACCAAAGCATTTCTGACCGAAAAAGTTGGATACCCGCTTTTACCGATCGCATTGATCGCATGATATTGCGCGATCGCAACCATCCTAGCGTAGTGATATGGAGCCTTGGTAATGAAGCCGGTGCTGGCGAGAACTTTAAATATTGCTATGAAGTTGCCAAGAAACTCGACTCGCGCCCCGTTCACTATGAAGGAACACGAATCAGCAAACCCTACGGCGGTGAACGCTACTCCGACTTCTATTCAAAGATGTATCCCGGCATGGCCTGGATGAGACAGAATACTTCCAATCTCGACAAGCCCATGTTTATCTGCGAATATGCTCATGCCATGGGGAATGCCGTAGGCAACCTTGATCAGTATTGGAACTCTATCGAAAGCTCGAATGCTACTATCGGTGGTTGCATTTGGGACTGGGTAGATCAGTCCATCTTCGATCCGCAGCTTATGAAGCAAGGCATCTATCGCCTCACGACAGGCTACGACTATCCTGGTCCTCACCAAGGCAACTTCTGCTGCAATGGTATCATCAATAGCTCGCGCCAAGAGAGTGCTAAACTCGCCGAAGTAAAGGCTGCTCATCAGTATGTGAAGTTCCGTCTTAACAAGGTAGACAAGGCCAAGAATACCGCCACCATCACCTTGAAGAATGGTTATGCTTTCCAGAATCTGAAGGACTTCAATCTCCGCTATGAGGTAGTAAAGAATGGCTACATCGTAAGCACGAAGAGTGTGAAACTTCCCTCTGTGCTTCCTGGTGATAGCACCACGCTCACGCTGAAGCTTGCCAAGGCCGACTTGGCTAATGCCGAAATAGCAGGCACGGAAGTGCTCCTTACGCTTCGTACTTCATTCCGCAATGCGCAACGCTATGCTGCTGCGGGCCACGTGGCAGCCATGAAACAATATACACTCTGTGAGCGTGGCAACTTGCCCGAGCTGAAAGCCGATGCTAAGGCTCCCGAAATGCTTCAGACGCTCTCGCTCGACCAGACCATCATCGGCAACGAACGTGTGCAACTCACCTTCGACAATGAGACAGCTCGCCTTACAAGCCTCGCTCTCGGTGGCCGCAATATTCTTGCCAATCAAGCAGGCTTTGAGTATAGTAATCATCGCTGGATAGAAAACGACCGCTTTGGCTACACTGCCAATGGTCTTGAAGGCAAGGGTACGCTGAAAGTGGAAAACGTAGCAGGCAACACGGTGGTGAAAACTACCCGTAAAGGTTCGCTCTGCGACACGGAAATCAATTATACCCTCTATCCGCAAGGTATTGTCGATATGGATGTGCGTTTCACTCCCCACACGGGCGACCTTCGTCGTGCAGGTCTTGTGTGCTTGCTTGATTCTGCCCTTTCTCACGTCGACTACTTCGCTCTTGGTCCTTGGGAGAATGCTTGCGATCGTCGCGATGGCGTGATTGCAGGTCGATATACCACTACGCCTGCTGCCATGATAGAGCCTAACATGAAACCGCAGTCAACGGGCAATCGTGAAGAACTTCGCGAACTCACTCTTACTGACGGAAAAGGTTTCGGTGTGAAGATGGAGATGCAGGGACGCGTTAACTTCTCGCTCATTCCTTATACAGACGAAGAACTGATGAACGCTAACCACTACTGGGAACTCCAGCCCCAAGCACACAACGTGCTTCACCTCGATGCTTGGATGCGTGGTATTGGTAATGCTTCTTGTGGTCAGGATGTAGGCACACTGCCCATGTTCTGCGTGCCTAACCATGTGCTCACTTACAAGGTACGTATCTCTAAGAAGTAAGAATCTCTTATAACGCGTTGGTGGAACTCTGGGTAAACTTCCCTGTTTACGGATTCCACCAACGCGTATTTCTTTCAAAGAAAAATGTATCAGAAATTCATTATCACCCAAGAGGGAGTGCTCCGTTTTGGCCACGTCTACCTACACCGCGAACTCCTTCGTTCGGGCGAGACTTGTCCCAATGGTGGTGGACTTTGGGCCATCGACGAGAGCAGACATGCACTGCTCCTCTATGGTCGCTCGTTCGACTTTGGTAAACCCGACTTTGGTGCCCTGCGGAGCGTGGAATGGAGTGGGGTAGGAGGCCATCCCATCGACCTCATCTATCAGCCCCATTGGCCCAACGACGAGGTGGAAATACGGGTGTGGTAGGTAATGCGGACTGCGCCCAGTCGAGAAATAGAATAGTTGAGGAGTTAAGGAAACACCTTAATCTATGATAAGCAGAAATGTTGAATATTTGAGAATGTATATTGTAAACTTTTCAACTTTAAACTTATAAACTAAGAAATAATGATTCACGGACATGAAGTACTCCACATGATGGAGGGAAACGCTTATGCAAGTAAGCAAGAACTCATAGAAGCCATCCAGGCCCGCTTTGGCAAGGATGAGCGATATTATACCTGCTCTGCCACCGATATGACGGCTGCCGAGCTCGTAGATTTCCTCTCGGCAAAAGGCAAGTTTATGCCAGCGCAGACTGATAACTTCACAGTGGATGTTAGCAAGATCTGCAATCACTAAGTTGAGGCTCTGTTGATTCTCCTTAAGCAGAGAGGCGTTAGCCCTCTAAACGAAAAGGCGCCGCCCGCGATATGATCATCGCGGGCGGCGCTTTACGTTAGTATGTCAGAGTCTTGTCAGACGTCTTATGAAAGTGCCAATTCTACCACCTTCTTCACAGCCTCTTCAAGTCCAGCAGCATCTTTACCACCAGCTGTGGCGAAATGGGGAGCACCACCACCGCCACCCTTAATGAGCTTAGCGGCTTCGCGCACGAGTTTGCCAGCATTGAGCTTGCGGCTCTCAACGAGGTTTTTGCTAATCATTACGGTGAGCAAGGGTTTTCCTTCATGTGTAGAACCGAGTACGCAGAGCGTATCGTTGGGCAGTGTACCGGCAATTTGGAAAGCAAGGTCCTTCACGGCGTTGGGCTCAATGGCTGTGGGGATGACACACTTCACGAGTTTCACGCCATCCACTTCCTCAGCATTCTTTACGAGGCGGTTGCGCGTTTCGGCGAGCTTTTCCTTCACGTAGCCTTCCACCTGCTTCTTCAGTTCATCGTTCTCCTCGATGGTCTTCTTAATCACTGCGGTGAGATCCTTGGCATTGTTGAAGAACGACTTCAAGCCTGTGAGCATATCCTGCATGTCGTATACGCTCTCTTCGGCAGCTTCGCCCGTGATAGCCTCGATACGGCGCACGCCAGCAGCTACGCTGCTCTCGCTCACGATGCGAAGCAATCCGATGCGACCTGTGCTCTTAGCGTGGCAACCACCACAAAACTCTACACTCTTTCCAAACTGTACCACGCGTACCTTGTCGCCATACTTCTCGCCGAAGAGGGCAATGGCACCAAGCTTCTTGGCCTCTTCCATAGGTACGTCGCGATGGTCTTGCAAAGGAATGTCCTCGCGGATGCGGCGATTCACTATGCGTTCTACCTGGCGCAACTCCTCAGGAGTGACTTTCTGGAAATGAGAGAAGTCGAAGCGGAGGTAGTCGGGAGTGACGAGTGAGCCTTTCTGTTCTACGTGAGCACCAAGTACTTCGCGCAAGGCTTGGTCGAGCAAGTGAGTAGCCGTATGATTGGCCTCACTGCCGCGGCGGAACTTGATGTTTACTTCGGCCTGGAAGGTTGCTTCGGGATGTGCGGGGAGTTTTTTCGTGAGGTGGATAGGCAGATTGTTCTCGCGCTTCGTGTCGAAGATTTCCACCTTCTCGTCTCCATTGACAAGCACGCCCTGGTCGCCTACCTGCCCACCCATTTCAGCGTAGAAAGGAGTTTGGTCGAGGACAAGTTCAAAGTAGGTCTGCTTCTTTTGCTGTACGCGACGATAGCGCAAGATGTGGCAATCACACTCTGTGAGATCCCAGCCGAGGAATTGCGTTTCGCCCTCTTTGAGTATCACCCAATCGTCGGTCTCCACAGCGGCAGCGTTGCGAGCGCGCTCCTTCTGCTTCTGCATCTCAGCGTTAAATCCAGTTTCGTCCACCTCGAGGCCGTTTTCATGGCAGATAAGCTCGGTGAGGTCGAGCGGGAATCCATAAGTGTCGAACAGCGTAAATGCCTTTTCTCCATCTACGGTGGTCTTACCCTCCTGCTTTGTCTGAGCAATCACGCCCTCGAGCATGTTGATACCCGTAGAGAGGGTGCGGAGGAAACTTTCCTCCTCTTCTTGCATCACGCGGCCAATGAGTACCTGCTGAGCTTTGAGTTCGGGGAAGGCTTCACCCATTTCTTCAACAAGGGTTGGCACGAGCTTACAGAGGAAGGCTTCGCGTTGGCCGAGGAACGTGTAAGCATAGCGCACGGCACGACGCAAGATGCGGCGAATTACGTAGCCTGCCTTTGCATTGGAAGGCAGCTGTCCGTCGGCAATAGAGAAGGCAATGGCACGCAAGTGGTCAGCAATCACGCGCATGGCCACGTCAATCTTCTCGTCCTTGCCATATTCGAAGCCCGAGAGCTCACCAATCTTCTTGATGATGGGCTGGAAAATGTCTGTATCGTAGTTAGAGTTCTTGCCCTGAATGGCACGTACCAAGCGCTCGAAGCCCATACCCGTATCAATTACGTTCATGCCCAGAGGCACGAGTGAACCATTTGCCTTGCGCTCATACTGCATGAACACGATGTTCCAAATTTCAATTACCTGGGGGTCGTCTTTATTGACAAGCTCGCGTCCGGGCACCTTTGCCTTCTCCTCAGGAGTACGGCTATCGAGGTGAATTTCTGAGCAAGGACCGCAAGGGCCTGTATCGCCCATTTCCCAGAAATTATCATGCTTATTGCCGTTGATGATATGGTCGGCAGGCACATGCTTGGCCCAATATGAGGCAGCTTCGTCGTCGCGTTTGAGTCCTTCTTCTTCAGAACCTTCAAACACGGTTACGTAGAGATCCTTCGGGTCGAGGTGGAGCACATCGACGAGATATTCCCACGCGTAGTCAATGGCCCCCTCTTTGAAGTAGTCGCCAAAGCTCCAATTGCCGAGCATCTCGAACATGGTGTGGTGGTAAGTATCGTGGCCCACTTCTTCAAGGTCGTTGTGCTTACCGCTTACGCGGAGACACTTCTGCGAGTCTGCGCGTCGGCGTGGCTCTGGGTCGCGTTGTCCGAGGATAATATCCTTCCACTGGTTCATACCGGCATTGGTGAACATCAGCGTAGGATCGTCTTTAATCACCATCGGTGCAGAGGGCACGATGGTGTGTCCTTTCGACTCAAAGAATTTCTTGTATGAGTCGCGGATTTCGTTAGCTGTCATCATATTTTGAGTTTGTTGTTTTGTTAAGTGCGATGCAAAGATAATGCAAGTGCGAGTGCAATGAAAGTTCACTTTCAAATTGCCGAGCCGTAGCTTATCTTCTGCAAAGATAATGCAAGTGCGAGAGCAATGAAAGTTTACTTTCAAATTGCCGAACCGTAGCTTATCTTCTGCAAAGATAATGCAAAGTGTGGGCAATGCAAAGTAAGTTAGCTTGTTTTTGGAGCGTACTTTGCATAAGCAGGAAAAAATCCTGATGCAGCGGTGTAAATGCACCACCACAAGAGGGGTAAATATTTAAGTTCGGTTTTAAGTAATGTTCAATAAATAACTTTCGCAGAAACTTGTCGCCATAGAAATATTGTACTGCATGAGTGGTATTGGGCAGTATTTGATTGTTTCCACCCTGTATATTGATGGTCACATTGGACTTGTTTTCTTTCATGGTTTTGTTGTTTTTTTACGAGATCTTTGAACTGCACTTTATAGGTCCTTTGAACTGCACTTTAAGGGGCGCCTAAAGTGCACTTCATAGAGTGCTTAAAGTGCACTTTATAGACCGCATGCTCACTGATTGAATGATTCTTGAACGAGGATTGAATGAAATCACGCTTTTTTGAACGAAGATTGAATCAAAATAAACGGTATTGAACGGATTTCTTTTCGCCTTCTCCACATCGGAATTAATGACCATTAATTGAACATTACACATATAACACGAATAGAGAATTATCTATTTTTGAACACAGATAGCACAGATAACACAGATAGAGAATTATCTGTTAGATCTGTGCTATCTGTGTTCGTATAGCAAGGTTCAAAAAATAACTTCCGCAGAAAACCTGCGATTAAGAGCATCTGATGAGATAGTTCCATTTTGGGAATTCATCATTTGTCAGGTATTTGGCAATTTAGCTAAACCTAAACAGCAACAGAAAATTGCGGAAGTTATTTTTTAAACATTACTTAGTCGATTATTTTATATTAAATATATTGTTGTTAAATTATTGATTTTCAAGGTGCTATCAGATATCTCATACAGACTCATTCGTAGCTTATGTATGGAAACTTCGATTGTTCCGATTTTTTTAACGGACTATTGTATAGAAAATGCCTACTTTTGCAAATACCTAATTCACAACATATATATTTTTCGAAAACTATTCTATTTATGCACAACTTTCCATTCTCATACCTCACTTTCAACAAAAATAAAGCCAAAGCCATAACTGTCATATTGTTATTGCTTACCACTGCAATCCACCCGTTGCTTGCTCAAAAACGAGTTTGTATCAGTGGCACTGTGACCGACTTTGACAACCATCCTATTGCTGGAGCCGATGTGTTTGTACAAGATAAAGATTTTAAAGATTTATACCACGTAAAGTGCGATAAAAAGGGGCAATATGTGCTTCGCATTCCAGCTGGCGAATACCCTTATCTTAGTGCCATACGCGAGGAAAACTATCCTCAATCGCCCCATTTCAACGGCAATGTAACTGATGCTCGATTGGAGTTTTGGAGCTGGGGTTTTATAGCCGACCGCGACACTACGCTCAACTTGCGATATCAGCGGATGGAGGTTTATGGTGTCAATGTGTTTAGTGTGCAAGGTGGCTCTGCGACCTATCAGATATACGTTCGTCCGATGAGCCTAACCCGTACCGCGCAGTGGATGACAGACCGTTCAAAGCCCGCTCACTTTGCACCCGAAGCAGACAAACTTAAGGCAGAAGTAACCATTGACGGCGAGCCCGTAAAGGTGCTACAAACAACCCGTGCGCGAGTTCGCTACAGCCGAGCAGACGCTCGACGCCTATTTGCTCACCGTGGCTATGCCTACGAAAAAGGAGTCAAAACCCTACCGTGTGTTCCGCATTGTGCTTGAAGACATGGAGAATGGCGACAAGGGTGAAGCGCTATACTATATGAAATAAAACATAATCAGGTACTTAAAAGGTTTAAATTACAATAGTGTTGCGGAATTAAGGAATAAGATAGGCGGCATCTCAATAAAATTCGAGTAAACTTGATTTTATTTTCGGTTTGCACTATCTTTGCATAAGATAAGCTGCGGCTCAGCATAGTTCAAACAAGTTTGGCTCTACATTCGCCTTGCATTATCTTATTAAAAAACATTTTGCTTTATGAAAAAAATAACCCACACCCTTATGCTATGCCTTGGCCTCGTAGCCTCAACCTGCATGGCTCTAAGTTGTATGTCGGAGAACAACACTACGATAAACAATGAATATTGTAGCATCTCAAACGATAAAAAACAACTCAGTGACCCAACGAAAGTTGAATCCGAATTCCGCACAACCAAAACCTTCTCTACCCTCGCTTCGGCTCAGGGAATAGAAGTAGTTTTTACACCTAACAATGCGCAAAAGGCAGAGCTTAAAGTAACGGCTACGAAGAATTTCCTTAAGTATTTACAAACCGAAGTAAAGGACGGTGAACTCTCTATCACTTGGGATACAAAAGCACTGAAACGTGACTTCAAAAAGAAGCAACAATCGCTTGCAGCACGTGTAGAAATATCTGCCCCCGTACCCTCTGAAGTGAAAGGCACATCGGCTAGCGTCATACGTTTTACTAGTGCTACAGTGCTTCCGGCAGAATTTGAAGTTGACATGTCATCGGCTGCTTCGTTTATTGCCGAAAAACTTAGCGGAAAGCATATTGAAGTAGACGCTAGCAGTGCTGGCTCTTTCAAAGCCAAAGAGGTTCACGTCGCTAACTTTAAAGCAGACGCAAGCAGCGCATCTTCTATTACTACCGAAGCGCTTGAGGCTACCGAAAAAGCGGAACTCGATGCTTCGAGCAGTTCTAGCATAAAGGTGGCATTTACAGAAGACACTAACGCCGTAGAAGCCGAAGCTTCCAGTGCTGCCGACATCAAACTCAGTGGCACTATACGTGGCGAAGCTAAACTCGAAGCCTCAAGTGGTGCAAGCGTAAAGGCTTCTAACCTTAAGCCCGCCTACTCGAAGCTACGCGCAACTAGCGGTGGCGAAATTAAAGCCCCACAAGGGAAAAGGCTATCAACCTCAACTAACTCTGGCGGGGAGATACGATAACAGACAAACACACTGATAAAATCGTCCTAAAGCCCATTATAAGTCTTTCTAAATAGCCAAACAAGTTGTCTCACATCGAACGGGGTGAGACAACTTGTTTGGCTATATTGGTATAACTTACGAGGCTATTTGCACATACTAACTCTGTACCTATTATCCAAGAACAGCCCCCCCCAACCTAATAGAATCTAATCTTTTGTATGCTCGGAAGTCGTGGAGCGCATATCTGATAGCAAGCGGAGAAGTTCTGAATAGTAGGGACTGAGTTCCCCTGCTTTTTCCTTTTTCCGATTGTATTTCCACCAATTCAGCAGGCCGCGGTTTTCTTCCTTTCGCTTGTCGGGCAAGTGATGATGTTCCTCGATAAATTGTTTCAGCTCTTGGTAATTCCTAAGCCAATTATGTTGTGTTTTTTTCATGTGAGAGAGAAAAAGAGTAGATGCGGAAGAAATAATAGCAAAGATACATAAAGTATGCGGAAAAGAAAATAAAAGTGCTAGGAAAGGAAAAAAACGGGGCAGAAGTCGTTGTAACTCAAAATAAAGTAGTACATTTGCAGCCGATTTAGAGTCCAACGGGGCTAAACAAAGAGACTGCGGTTGCAGTCCGCCTCCTGGAAAAACCCGTTTATACAGTAATTTAAATGTACGCAATCGTAGAGATTAACGGTCAGCAGTTTAAAGCAGAAGAGGGCAAGAAGCTCTTTGTAAATCACATCTGCGGTGCCGAAGCCGGCCAGACTGTTGAATTTGACAAAGTGTTGTTGATTGACAACAACGGCGATGTAAAGGTGGGCGCTCCTACCGTAGAAGGCGCCAAGGTAGTATGCGAAGTAGTAAGTTCACTCGTAAAGGGTGACAAAGTGCTCGTTTTCCACAAGAAGCGTCGCAAGGGCTATCGTAAGCTCAATGGCTATCGCCATCAGTTCACTGAAGTGACAATCAAGAACGTAATTGCTTAATCCTTTAAAGTATTAGAAAGAAATGGCACACAAGAAAGGTGTAGGTAGTTCTAAGAACGGTCGTGAATCGGCCTCACAGAGATTAGGCGTTAAGATTTGGGGTGGTCAGACCTGCGTAGCTGGCAACATCATCGTTCGTCAGCGCGGTACTGTTCACTATCCTGGTAAGAACGTTGGCATGGGTAAGGATCATACACTCTTCGCCCTCGTTGACGGCGTAGTTAGCTTCCACCGTGGTCAGCGCGACCGCAGCGTGGTATCTGTAGAAGAGGCTAACGCTTAACGCATCTATCAGCAGAAGAACTTATCTACTGAACAAACAGAGAAAAAACGGACTGTCCAGAATGTGGACGGTCCGTTTTTGCATGTAGGTGGTTCTATACAATCTCTCTTATTGCGCGTCATATCCTTGCCCCAGAGCGGTAGAGCTACTACCCCTGGGGTGGCAGAGTATATAATGCCCATCCAACGATGGCCTCTTGCGTAATTTCTTTCTCATTTACTTTCAGTATTGACATTCAAATGTTAACTTTGCCCGTAAACCAAACCTAACCATTATGGCAGATACGGCAAACAACGACGAAAAGTACTACTTCTCTATTAGTGAAGTGGCTCAGCAAATCGGTGTGAGCGAGACACTGCTCCGCTATTGGGAAAAAGAATTTCCTAAGCAAATCGCTCCACAAAAAATGGCTCGCGGCGTACGCAGGTATACCAAAGACGATATTGCAAAAATACGCACTATCTACGATCTTGTGAAGGTGCGTGGGTTAAAACTTGCTGCCGCTCGCGAAGTGCTTAAACAAAATAAACAAGGTACAGCTCAACCTCTTGAAGCTGTGCAGCGACTGCGTAAAATCCGTGAAGAACTCGTGGCTATGAAGCATGCGCTGGGGGCAATGTAAATGAAGAGAAACGGAGGCGTTGAAGATTCGTCTGCAACTTATCTTCCTCCTTATCCTCTTAAAAACAAGTGAAAGTGGCAAAAACAAAGACCGTATATGTGTGTTCGGAATGTGGCATGGACTCCCCGAAATGGGTGGGCCGATGCCCGTCGTGTGGGGCATGGAACACGATGAAACAAATGACCATTCGCCCTGAACAGAACACTGCTGTGAGCGAACGTCAAGCACGTCAAGAACTTACGGGAGTGAGCGTGGGGCGCACGCGAGCCATACCCCTATCAGAAGTGTCGGTACAGGAAGAACCACGTATATCGACGTATGATGCAGAGCTCGACCGTGTGCTCGGCGGAGGTATTGTGCCAGGTTCGCTTACACTCATAGGCGGAGAGCCTGGTATAGGCAAGTCTACTTTGTTACTTCAGATGGTGGTACGTTTGCAAGGATTGCGTGTACTCTATGTGAGTGGAGAAGAGAGCGAGCATCAGATAAAGCTTCGTGCTGATCGTATCAGCCAGCCCTCGGCCGATGTGCTATTGCTCTGCGAAACTCGCGTGGAACAGGTTTTTGAACAGATACGCCAAGTGCGTCCGCAGCTTGTTGTGATAGATTCTATTCAGACCATGAGTGTAGAGAGTGTGGAATCATCGCCAGGAAGTGTTACGCAGATACGCGAATGTGCCGCTTCACTGCTAAAATATGCGAAAGAGAGCGGTGTGCCCGTTATTCTCGTAGGGCACATTACGAAGGATGGCACTATCGCCGGACCGAAAGTGCTCGAACACATTGTCGACACAGTATTACAGTTTGAGGGTGATCGTCACTATATGTATCGTATCTTACGAAGTATTAAGAATCGTTTTGGATCGACCTCCGAACTCGGTATCTACGAAATGCAGAGTGATGGTTTACGTGCTGTGGCTAATCCCTCAGAGATGCTCCTAACACAGGGAGGCGACGAGTTGAGCGGTACGGCTGTGGCTGCTGCCATTGAGGGAGTGCGCCCTTTTTTGATCGAGACTCAAGCTTTGGTGTCGTCGGCAGTGTATGGTACGCCCCAGCGCTCGGCTACAGGGTTTGACTTGCGACGACTTAACATGTTATTGGCAGTGCTTGAGAAGCGCGTGGGCTTTAAGATAGGTGCCAAAGACGTGTTCTTTAATATTGCTGGAGGTATTCGTGTGGCAGATCCCGCGATAGACCTTGCTGTAATCGCATCCGTGCTTTCGAGCAATGTGGATACCCCTATCGAACGCAGTGTATGTATGGCTGGTGAGGTGGGGCTGAGCGGCGAAATACGTCCTGTGACTCGTATTGTTCAGCGCATTAGTGAAGCTGCCAAACTCGGCTTCAACCGCATACTTGTGCCCGAAGGAAACAAGAAAGGTTTGCCTCACGTAGAGGGTATAGAAGTAGTACCCGTGGGAAGAGTGGAGCAAGCGCTGAGAGAACTGTTTGGGTAAGTCTGCGAGGAGAATACCTATATAAAGAAACAAATCAAACGAATGAGAGATAATAGTAAGCGTGGTGGTAATCAATCGCCGCGCAACCGCAATGCTATCAGCGCTGGTCGAGGCCATGAGGGAGAGCACCGCAAATTTAGCCCTGCTCGTCCGGGAGAGCGCCGCGAACGTTCCACTGCTTCGCAAACTCAGCGTAATTCACGTGCTTCTAACAATAAGGAAGAACGCATATATAGTAAGGAACGCAGTTCCTATAATAAGAATAACGACTATCGAAAGAAACGTTCAAGCCTTGTTGCGCGTGATGATTATGAAACTCGACAAGCAGGGACGCACCCAGTGGAAAATACAATCCAATATGATGAGTTGGAGCGTCGCATTACTCTGCGCGTCACTCCCGATATAGCTTATGATGAAGAACGCCTGCGACGCTTCGTGGCCGAAAGTCTGCACATCGATGTGCGCACCATCAATGCGCTTCGTCTGCGCAAGCGAAGCATTGATGCACGTCAGCGCAAGGTAATGGTGAATCTCACCCTCGAACCTTTTATCAATGAGATGCCGCCGCGCTTAGATTTTGCTCCTGTGGAGTATCAGGACGTGAGCCACGGAGAACGTGTTATTGTGGTAGGAGCAGGACCTGGAGGACTCTTTGCTGCACTGCGACTAATAGAGTTGGGAAAGAAGCCTGTCGTATTGGAACGAGGTAAGGACGTGCACGAACGTCGTAAGGATATAGCTCTCATCTCGCGTCAACATAGCGTAGATCCCGAAAGTAATTACTCCTTTGGTGAGGGTGGGGCAGGAGCCTACTCTGATGGAAAACTCTATACCCGATCGAAAAAACGAGGCAACGTGGAGAAAATACTCCGTGTGTTCTGCCAATTCGGTGCCAACCCCGACATCCTCATTGATGCTCACCCCCATATCGGCACCGATCGCTTGCCGCGCATTATTGAGAATATGCGTAAGCAAATCCTCGACTGTGGCGGCGAAGTGCATTTCCAAACGCGTGTAGACAAACTCATCGTGGAACAGGAAGAGGTAAAGGGAGTGGAATGCCATACGGGTGAATCCTTCTATGGCCCAGTCATCTTGGCTACGGGGCATTCCGCTCGCGACGTTTACCGCCAACTCCATGCGCAGGGAATCGCTCTCGAACAGAAAGGCATTGCAGTGGGGGTACGCCTAGAGCACCCTTCAGAACTTATCGACCAGATACAGTATCATAGTCGCGAAGGAAGAGGTCGTTATCTTCCCGCTGCTGAATATAGCTATGTGGCACAGAGTGGAGGAAGAGGTGTATACAGCTTTTGTATGTGTCCAGGCGGTATTGTGGTGCCTGCGGCAAGTGGACCTCGACAAGTGGTAGTTAATGGAATGAGCCCTTCACTGCGCAACTCAGCTTGGAGCAACTCGGGTATGGTGGTGGAAACCCGCCCCGAGGATCTTGATGGTGAATTAGCTCCTTTCCTACTTGAAGCTATGGCTGATGGAACTTTTGCTGAAACGCATCAAGATATGAACGATCCGCAAAATCCTTTGCGTATGATGTACTTCCAAGAAGCCCTAGAAAAGGCTACATGGCAACAGGGAGGCTGCAATCAAACGGCACCTGCACAGCGTATGGCCGACTTCGTGAATGGCCGATTAAGTTACGATTTGCCCAAGTCGAGTTATTCGCCGGGACTTATTTCTTCGCCCCTTCACTTTTGGCTTCCACGCTTCGTCAGCACACGATTGATTGAGGGCTTTAATGCCTTTGGACGTCGCAGTCGGGGATTTCTGACTAATGAGGCAATTCTTATCGCTAGCGAGACGCGTACCTCTTCTCCCGTGCGCATTCTTCGTAATCATGAAACATTGGCTCACGTGCAAGTGTCTGGGCTCTATCCCTGTGGCGAAGGGGCAGGCTATGCTGGTGGTATAGTAAGCGCTGCTATTGATGGCGAGCGCTGTGCGGAAGCAGCGGCCGCAAAGGCTTGATTCTTTCGGCAATGCTGAGTGAATTGGCGTTTCGGAAATCTTTGTACTTTTTTGGGAAAGGACACTCCTAGGAATCCCTCTTACGCACATGGACAATAGGAAAATCAGCCCCAACTCTAGGTTTCCTTCTCCTCTTCTTGCAAAAAATAGCAAAGTATGGTTTGCATTTCATGCTTTTATTGTAATTTTGCAAGCAATAACAAGAGCATCTAACAACATTAAAATACATTTCTATCAAATGAAACCTACACTCTTTCTCCTGGCAGCAGGAATGGGTAGCCGCTACGGCGGCTTGAAGCAGCTCGATGAGCTCGGTCCTCATGGTGAAACCATCATGGACTATTCTATCTACGACGCTATCCACGCTGGTTTTGGCAAACTCGTATTCGTAATCCGCAAAGACTTCGAAGAAGACTTCCGCCGCATCGTGCTTTCTAAGTATGAAGGACATATCCCCTGTGAACTCGTGTTCCAGAGCCTCGATGCACTGCCCGAAGGATTTACATGTCCCGAAGGTCGCACCAAGCCCTGGGGTACTAACCACGCTTTGATGATGGGTGAAAGCGTAATTAACGAGCCTTTCGCTGTGATCAACTGCGACGACTTCTATGATCGTGATGCTTTCCAAGTAATGGGTAAGTGGCTTTCTGAACTTCCTGAGGGAAGCACAGGCAAATATGCGATGGTTGGCTTCCGCGTAGGCAACACACTCTCTGATAGCGGTACGGTAAGCCGTGGCGTTTGCGAGAATGATGCCAACCACCACTTGACCTCTGTAGTAGAACGTACTAAGATTCAGCGATTTGATGGCGTTGTGAAGTATCTTGGCGACGACGAACAGTGGGTTTCTATCCCTGATAACACTCCCGTTTCGATGAACTTCTGGGGCTTCACTCCTGACTACTTCAAGCATAGCAACGAGTTCTTCAAGACCTTCCTTTCAGATCCGAAGAACATGGAGAATCCCAAGAGCGAATTCTTCATCCCCTTGATGGTAGACAAACTCATTAAGGATGGTGTAGCTACTTGCGAAGTGCTTGATACCACTTCTAAGTGGTTTGGCGTGACTTATCCTGAGGATCGTCCTGGCGTAGTAGAGAAATTCCAAAAACTCGGCGACGAAGGTGTGTATCCTGAAAAGATGTTCTAATACATCCTTGCTCCGAGCATTGCGATAGCATTGCACAAAACAATGAAAGCGGAGAGGTGCTTACCCCAACAAGTAGGGTAGCGCCTCTCCGCTTTCGCTTACGGAATAAAGAGTGAGTATGATTGTAAGCGCATCCTATGGGATGTTTGCCATATTCAGCCGTTCCTCACACTCCTTTACGTATTCTCACTCCTTTACATAGACAGCTTCAATCTCTACGATATACATTGTGTGGAGAGAACCGCCAGGCTGGTCGTTGTACCAACGAGTGAGGGCTTCTTTATCGAGAAACTCCTCGGGCTTAAATTCGCTGCGGAACATCTTTCTACCTTCGATGGTAAGGCGAGACTGAGCAAAGGCCACAGCACCATGTTCCGTCATAACAGGGGTGAGCCCCGTTTCATGTGTCTTGTCGAAGTCGCGACCCGATTTTGTACCGCAGAAATTATATATCTGACGCATCTTTTCGTCGTTTCCCAAGAAAGAGAGTGTAAGGTGCTCGTTCTCCTCGATTAAGGGATATGTAAAGCGTTCGGGACGTACGAAAATGAATGCTACGGGTTTATTCCAAAGCCAGCCAATGCCGCCCCAAGAGGCAGTCATCATATTGTGCTTATCTAGTGTGCCTGCCGTGATGAGCATCCACTCCTTACCAATAAGTTGGAAGGCATCCTCGCGAGCGAGGGATTCGATAGAAGTCTTTTTCATACAGCGTATGTATTTTGATGTGATTAGAAAGGAACTTATTGGAAGCGAATTTACAAAATATTTGTGAAGTACGTATGTGCAGAAGTCTGTGAGCGTATGTTGTACAACATATTTTGCACCCTTTAAGATTTAGCTTGTGCTGTGTGTAGTAAAAAAGCTTACTTTTGCGGCAATCATTTTAACCTCTAAAAATTCTGCTGCAATGAAAAAGATCATTCTAACCCTGGCCCTTGTGCTCTGTGCACTGAGCGCGCAGGCACAAAAAACACGCCATTCACTTGGTTTCCACGCAGGCGGTTCCACCATTGACCTCGAATATCAATATCACTTTAGTAAGCGCAACTTCCTCGATGTAACGGCAGGATTGTTTAATCTTAGTGATGGATTCGCTTTTCAAGCCGTATACAATTGGAATATCAAGCAATGGCCCAACTGGACCCCACGTTTTGCAACATGGAAATTTTGGGGTGGTTTTGGCGGTGGCGTAGGACATTATGATTTCGATGACTATGATGGCGCATTTATTGGTCCTGTTGGTACACTCGGTTTTGGTTTTACCATCAAAGATGTTCCTCTTACGATGGGACTTGATTATCGTCCCATGGTGGCCATAAATCTAGGTCACGGCGATGCAATCATCGACCGCGGTTTTCGTAATATCGGATTTACACTTACTTATCGGTTCTAAATCACACCACAATGTTGCACTGAGAGGTAAACTTTGTGCAACGAGACACGAAAAATAGTCAGAAGGTAAAAAAATACTGCAAGATTGCTTACAAACTACAAACAAAAGTAGTATTTTTGCTAAACATTTGTAGCCGAGTGCCAAGTGTACTCGGCTATTTGTAAAGAAGTAAGTCTTGCTCACGTTGTGAAAAGCATGGATTTGCTCAATCATTGTAACGCCATACACAACAACTTAACAACTACATAATGGTAAAAATCACAAAGGAGGCAGCCCTTCACTATCATGAAATGGGTAAGCCTGGAAAGATTGAAATTGTTCCTACCAAGCCCTACCGCACACAGACCGACCTCTCATTGGCCTATTCGCCAGGTGTGGCTGAACCTTGTTTAGAAATTCAGAAAAATCCACACGACGCCTATCGTTACACTAATAAGGGTAATCTTGTGGCCGTAATCTCTAATGGTACTGCCGTGCTCGGCCTCGGCGATATTGGTGCGATGAGCGGCAAACCCGTGATGGAGGGCAAGAGCCTCCTGTTTAAGATATATGCTGGTGTAGATGCCTTCGATATCGAAGTCAATGAGAAAGATCCCGATAAGTTTATCGCAGCCGTAAAGGCTATTGCTCCCACCTTTGGCGGTATCAACTTGGAGGATATTAAAGCTCCCGAATGCTTCGAAATAGAGAAGCGACTGAAGGAGGAACTTGATATCCCCGTGATGCACGATGACCAACATGGTACGGCCATCATCTCAGCAGCGGGACTAATCAATGCCCTCATGGTGGCAGGCAAGAAAATTGAAGATGTCAAGATTGTGGTCAACGGAGCTGGCGCAGCCGCCATCTCGTGCACTCGCCTCTATTGTGCCTTCGGTGCACGTAAGGAAAATGTGGTGATGCTCGATTCTAAGGGCGTGATCACTGCCGATCGCGACAACCTCAACGAACAAAAACGCGAATTTGCTACCACACGCACAGATGTACATACTTTGGCTGAGGCCGTGAATGGTGCCGATGTGTTTGTGGGTTTGTCAAAGGGCAATGTGCTTACGCAAGACATGGTACGCTCAATGGCGAGCAGCCCGATTATCTTTGCTCTAGCCAATCCTGTGCCAGAAATTTCTTACGAAGATGCTACAGCTGCACGTCCCGATGTGCTGATGAGTACAGGACGTACAGACTATCCTAATCAGATTAACAACGTGATTGGGTTCCCTTATATTTTCCGCGGTGCGCTCGACACTGCTGCAACAGCTATCAATGAAGAGATGAAGATGGCTGCCGCAAAAGCCATTGCAGACTTGGCTCGTCGTCCGGTGCCCGACATTGTAAACAGAGCCTATCATGTGCGCAACTTTACTTTTGGTCCTGAATATTTCATTCCTAAGCCCGTTGATCCGCGCCTTATCACAGAAGTGAGTATGGCCGTAGCAAAAGCTGCAATGGAAAGCGGTGTGGCTCGCAAACCCATCACCGATTGGAAAGCATATCGTCAGCATCTGCGCGAACTCATGGGACAAGAAAGCAAGTTTACGCAAAATCTTTACGATACTGCGCGCCTTAATCCCAAGCGTGTGGTGTTTGCCGAAGGCACTCATCCCACCATGCTCGAAGCTGCTGTGCGTGCTAAGGAAGAGGGCATCTGCTTCCCCATCTTGCTCGGCAATGATGTGCAGATACGTAAGATTGCCGAAGACTTAAAGCTCAACCTCGAGGGCATAGAAATACTCAATCTGCGCAACGATTCACAAAACGAGCGTCGTCATCGCTATGCACAAGTATTCGCTAAGAAGATGGAACGTCATGGCTACACACCGCAAGAGGCTGAGGATAAGATGTACGAGCGTAACTATTTCGGTATGATGATGGTGGAAACAGGTGAAGCCGATGCATTCATCACCGGACTTTATACGAAGTATTCCAACACTTTCAAGGTGGCGCGTGAGGTAATCGGTGTTCGTGAGGGTTACAACCATTTCGGCACGATGCACCTAATCAACACAAAGAAGGGCATTCTCTTCGTGGCCGATACATTGGTGAATCGTCATCCCAATGAAGAGGTTCTCTACGATATTGCACGCCTTTCTGCCGATACCGTGCGTTTCTTCAATCGCACACCATCTATGGCCATGCTCTCATACTCCAACTTTGGTACTGATAATGATGGCAGTGCAGCGATTGTGCAGAACGTAGTGAAACGCTTGCACGAGACTTGTCCTGATCTCATGGTCGATGGTGAAATGCAACTCAATTTTGCTATGGACAAGGAGCTTCGTGACGAGAAGTATCCCTTCAATAAGCTCAAGGGACAGGATGTCAATACGCTTATCTTCCCCAACCTCTCCTCAGCGAACTCTTCATACAAGATGGTCAAGGCACTTGTTGATGATGGCGAGTTGGTAGGCCCCATCCAAATGGGACTTAACAAGCCTATCCACTTTACCGACTTCGAAAGTTCTGTCAACGATATCGTCAATGTAACGGCAGTAGCCGTGATCGACGCTATCGTGATGGAGAAGAAAAAGTAGGAGAAAGCTGACAAGAAAAGATAAACTATGTGGATGATGCAATCCTATATGATATAAGAAGGTGGTTTATATTCTATTCAAGCCAGATAGAAATTGTCCACCAAGCTGGTGGACAATTACAGAAAGTGGATAATTCCAAGACATTAATCTTATATATATTGCTCATCCCCTCATAAATCTTTCCTCTCCTAAAAAGTAAATAACTATTGAAAAGCCTCTTTCTTTCATCCCCACTTCAGCGTCGGGGTTGGGGAAAGAGGTGTTTCATTTCCAAAGATAAAAAGCATGTTTTCCAGATTCTTATCCGTATTCTTCCTGACAGTGCTCTCTTTTGCATGGAGTGAGCAAATGTGTGCGCAGACCATCGTGGAACTGAAGCGTGGAGGAAGCGTCCGTTCTAAAACGGTAGAAGATTATAAGGAAGATTACAAGATGAACGAACGCCTACAGGCCGACTCCGTGAAGTACGTAGATCATTTGCGCAGAGCCTTCAATGCTCTACATGCCGATTCGCTCAGTGAAGCAGAAACCTTATTTCGCGAGGCACTCAAACTCCGTCCAACCGCGCCTGGCAACCACGTGATAAAGTATAATCTTGGCCTCGTGGATATGGCGCGCGGTAATAATGTGGAAGCGGTCAAGAAACTAACGGAGATAGTTCGCCAATATCCCAACTATTTCGATGCTCGCCTAGCTCGTGCTGAGGCGAATCTGCAGTTGGGGCATTCGGCCGAGGCCATAGACGATGCGCAGCAGATTCTTGATAAGCCCGGCCTTGAGGGTATGAGCGCTCAACTTCTTGAGAAAGCACGCTTCATTCGTGCAGCAGCTCGCTATCAGCTTCGCCTCTTCAATGATGCTCATGCCGACCTGCAAGCTATCTTGCGCGAGAATCCGCAGAATGAGAATGCACAACTTCTTGATGCCCTCTCGCTTCAGAAAATGGGTCAGCCTAAGGAGGCTCTAAATAGGCTCAACCTCATTGTCTCGGCTCATCCCAAGAGTATTGACGCGCTTTCCACCCGAGCCATGGTGGAGTCGGAACTTGATATGCCTGCCATGGCTCGAGCCGATTATGATACACTCATACAACTCTGTCCCTCTGAGAGTGGCTATTATATAGAGCGTGCAAAGATGCTTATCCGCCTGGGCGAAAAGAATGCCGCCAAGGCCGACCTTAATCAAGCACTCAAACTGGGCGTACCTCGAGGTATGCTACACCCGCTCTTCCAACAGGTGAAATAGTATATAGACCTTTCATACTTCTAATTAAATATATGCGTAGGATTTTCCTTTTGTCGATATTGGCACTATTCTTCCTCACTGTAAGAGGGCAACAGCATTCGCCCATCTCGCCTAGCATTCGTTATGAAGTGCGTGCCGCTTGGCTCACCACATTGATGGGCTTGGATTGGCCGAATCGTCCAGCCACAACCGAAACTCAAGCTGAGGCGCAGCGCCAGCAACTCTGCACCATGCTCGACAAGTTACAGGCTGCGGGCATTAACACAGTGCTCTTTCAGTCGCGTATTCGTTCCACTACGGCCTACGCTTCAGCAGTAGAGCCATGGGATGGCATCTTTACGGGTACTCCTGGTCAACGTCCACTCTACGATCCGCTCCGCTTTGCTGTGGATGAATGTCATAAGCGTGGCATGGAAATTCATGCTTGGGTAGTAGCCTTTCCCATCTGCAAAGTGGCGGTGGCAAAGCAATTAGGAAAGCGTGCGCTTCCTCAGCAACATCCCGAACTCTGTCAGCGTTGCGGCGATCAGTGGATGATGAATCCTGGCGTGCCTCAAACAGCCAACTACTTGGCACGTATCTGTCAAGAAATTGCAGCGAATTATGAAGTAGATGGTATTCATCTAGACTATATCCGCTATCCCGAAGCCACCATTCCTTTCAATGACGAGGCCACCTATCGTCGGTATGGCAATAAGCAGTCTCGTAGTCAGTGGCGCACGTCTAATATCGACCGCTGCGTGAAGATGATACATGATGCTGTGAAAGCTGTGCGTCCGTGGATAAAGTTGAGCTGTTCGCCCGTGGGAAAATATTCCGACCTCGCGCGCTATTCTTCTTATGGGTGGAACGCTCGAGATGCCGTTTCGCAAGATGCACAGCGCTGGCTCCGTGAAGGATGGATGGACATGCTCTTTCCCATGATGTATTTCGATGGAAAACATTTTTATCCCTTCCTCGCTGACTGGAAAGAGCATGATGCTGGTCGCCCCATCGTGCCAGGCCTTGGAATTTATTTCCTCAATGCTCGCGAAAAGAATTGGCCGCTCACTACGATTCGCCGGCAGATGAATGTAGCTCGTGCCGAAGGACTAGGCGGACAAGCTTTCTTTCGCACCAAATTTCTCCTAGCCAATGAGAAAGGTCTCTACGATTGGCTGAAAAATTCCTTCTATGCTCAGCAAGCCCTCGTTCCGCCCATGACTTGGCAAGATAGCATTCCGCCCACACACCCCGTTCTGACGCAAAGAGTTGACGGCTTACATCTCCAGCTACAATGGACTCCTGCCATAGACAATAGCGGGCAAAGCGTTACATACAACGTCTATCGTATTGACCCCCTTTTCGGCGACCGACTCTTAGCCACGCATCTGCGTGAAACTCACTATGAGTGCGTCCTCGCCTTGCCTGCATTGCGCCATAGCAGCTATGTGGTGACGGCAGTCGATGTCTATGGTAATGAGAGTAGACCAACTTCCTCATACGAACGAACGGACAGTCTATTTCAATAGCTGTCATAACTCAACTTTCGGATTTAGCATAGGCGGGCTTTTTAGCTCGCCTTTTTAATATCTTATTCAACTTTCGGATTCAGCCCGCCCATTCTAAATCCGAAATTAAGGTTATAAATTAAAAAATAAATAATAATAGATATGAAATTAAACTCTTCTTATACTCGCCGCTCACTGGCTATGCTCTATTTTCCTGATTGTGAACCACGCAATGCGGTAAGACGACAGACGGGAATGATTAAGCGATGCACAGATCTTTACGAACAGCTGACCCACTGCTGCTTCGTTCGACAAAAGACAAAATCTTACGATTCGTGAAACTCGCCTCATCGTGGATTATTTAGGCCTTCCGGAAGGTTGTTTTGACGATGAAGATTAAGCTGTTTCTACGACCTAAATCTTAGTACTCTAACGATGAAGACCGATAGGTGCTAACGATGAAGACTATTAGGTGCTAACGATGAAGACCGTTAGACTCTATGGATAAAGACCGATAGGATAGACTGATTTTGAACGCATAACGAGGTGATTTTCCTCGCGCGCGTGTATTTATATAGGTGTGGTGTGTGATGCCTACACTTTCGTGTCCGACTTGATTAGGAGTGCGATGAAACGTAAACACTTTTAGTTAATGAAGTTTAAATCCTTCCCCTATTTTGTCATGTTAATTAAAGATGATATATTTGCGTGGCTAATAACATCTAACACCACTATTTCAGAGAATCTCAACTTTACTTTTGGCAGGGAGAGACACTTCTTGCTATATTTCTGCTATGGCTCAGACTTCTGTTGCGATTAAGGAATTCTTCGGTCGGTGGTATAATGTAGCTAGCCGATAAATATAAGGGTGCTTCTATAAATTCTGATGATGGGATTTATATGGTATTGGGAATGTATTTTTGATTGTAAATGAAGGAGCATAGCGGGCTATGTGACTGATTTTACTATCAGAAAGACACTTTCAAGATCATGCAAATCGCACATTAGAATTGGGTACCATAAATCTCAGAATTTATAGAACAACCCTAAAATCTAACGAACCATCAATATAATGAATATGAAGAGAATGTTACTTGTGGTATGTATGCTGACTACAGCATTGACAGCCCTTGCAGGTATTGCGGTGAGCACAACGCTCCCCACAGTAGGAAAACCAGAGCATTGCTACACCATGGCTAATGCACAGGGTTATTATTGTAACGCGACGACATCGCCTACAAAAAATCCAGAAAATTATGCACAGTTTGCCTTCTACGAAAGTGATAAGGCAGACTCTTACTACATTTACAACGTGACTGCTGGTAAGTGGGTAAGTTATACCACGCAAGATGGTTACTCTAATCAAGTGGGTTTTGTGTCAATGACCGATGATAAGCAAGAAAGTGCCATTTACAAAATTACAGAAGTCAATAATGGTTACTATCAATTCCAGCCTTATAATAGCACAGGCGTGGCAGCTAAATACTTGAATTGGCTTTATGGCGTTGGAACTTCTAACCCTGAAGATGGAACGGTTACGCTTGGCATTTATCAGAACAATGGTGCACAAGATAGTGGCTCAAGATGGCTCCTTAAAGAAGTTGGTGTAAAACACGAATACATCCTCTTTAGCGATGGTATGCCCAGTACAGCTACGGTAACTATCAATGGGCAAGATTTCAAGGGATTGAATGCTCAAGGTAATCAAACAATTACGGTGGAAGGTGAACTCCAATTTAACGACGTAAAAGTTAGCGTAGGTGGTGGAAGCTTGGCAAAGGTAACCATTGATAATGTAAACTATCAGGTCGACGTGAAGTTTGTACAGTATTTCACACCAACAACAAGTGTTGACGCTGAGAAGAAATATCCCTACTTTTTGCATATGCCCGAGGCATTTATCAAGAAAATTGGTAACGACATTCACCACACCACAAAGCGTGGCGAGGCTGATAAGTTTCTCTTTGTAGAATCAAGCGAGCTTGGTAAGTATTACATCTACGACCAATCGGCCAAGTGCTACATTTACTACACAGCAACTAACAATGGTGGTAACACCACCGAAACGGCAAAGAGTAATGTAAAATACACTACCGATCAAACAACAGCCAATACTTGGCAACTTTACTATCTTTCAGACGAAACCGTTGCCATCATTCCGGGCGAAATTGCAGAGCCTCAAGCAAGTTCCGCATCGTGGAACTTTACAGGCGGCGTTGCCAACAATTGTGTGTTAAACCTTTACAATGCTAACGACCGCAACTCTGCTTGGCAATTTGTTGACCCATCAGCAGGGTCAATGCCTTGCGCCACATTGATGTATGCGCTCCCTGGTGCTCCCTATATTCACAAGTTGGTGCCCAACGAGGGAGAAACTGTAACTGGTGTTGAATTTGATGCCAATCTTTCTTCCACCTTGGTGCTGAAGGACGACCGCGTAAATGTGGGTAACAAATACAAGTACGTATCGGGTACAGCTCCCACTACCGAGGGCGAATACACTTACATTGTTAAGACCAAGGGCGCCGATGATGAAGATGAGGCTTTGACGAAAGTTCGCCTCATTGTGGATAGCCACATGCAGTCGCCCACTCCTATGATGAGTTGGCTTACTTGGAACTGGTTTGCACGTGCCATTAGCCACGATAAGATGGTGGAGATTGCTAAGGGTATGCAAAAGTATGGCTTGATTGACGCAGGCTTTAATACCATTGTATTAGATGACGCATGGGCTAAGCAGACTTCTGATAAAAATGATTTGACTTACGATACTGCAAAATTCCCCGAGGGTATTAGTGGCCTGAAGGCTGCTTTGAAGAAAATCAATAGCAAGATGAAACTGGGCATCTATAGTGATGCAGGTTCTATGACTTGTGAAAATTATCAGCCAGGGTCTTATGGTCATGAAGCACAACACATTGCTTTGTTCGATTCATGGGGCGTAGATATGCTGAAGTATGACTATTGTAACCGCGAGGCAAGCACCCAGGTGAGCTATTCACAGATGGGTAAGGTCATTGCTGAACTCAACAAAGAACGCAAGGCAAAGGGCAACATCCCATTCGTATTCAATATTTGTGAGTGGGGTAAAACACAGCCTTGGACTTGGGGCGCTGAAGTTGGTGGCTCAAGCTGGCGTGCTACGAGTGATGCTCGCGAAGACTGGGTGGGTAACAACTCACGCCCAGGCGTAATTGGTGGTGCGGATGAAGTTCGCCGCTTGTGGATGTATGCTGGTGTGAACCGTTTCAACGACCTCGACATGATGTGTATCGGTCTTCATGGATTGGGCGGACCGAGCAATAATACTGCAGGACATCAGCAAAATGGTGGTAAGATTACTGGCTTAAACGATGCACAGGCTCGCTCACAAATGTCGTTGTGGTGTATGTTTGCAAGCCCCTTGGCTCTGACTTGCGATCTTCGTGAAACTCCTAAAGGCGAGGCCAATAGTGGTCAAACAATGCCTAATCCATTGATTACCGAAGCTGATATCGAAACGTTGACCAATACTGAAATCCTTGCGATTAACCAAGACGCGCTCGGACAACAGGCGGAATATATGGAGGCCCTTTCAACAGGAAAAGAAAACTACTCCAATAATGGTTACGACGTTTACGTGAAAGACTTGGTAAATGGCCGTATGGCTGTTTCGGTTACTAATCGTGGTGGCTCGGATGTAGAGATTCCAGCACTTAAGCTTACCGACCTTTATCTTCAAGAAAATACCGTCTATACTTGCAGTGAACTATGGTCGAAAACGAAGGCTGATGTAGAAAACACATTGAACGTAGGCACACTCAAACCTTATGAGACTAAGGTGTATGTGTTGTCTGTTAAGCAATTATCTACAGATGTTATTCAGAGCACAGTAGATACTACGAACGCTTACAATGCTCCTCGCTACGACATCTCAGGTCGTCAAGTAAGTGAGAATTATAAAGGAATTTCTATTAAGAATGGTGTAAAGACGGTGAATATGTAGGTGATTAAAGTCTTTCATTTCTAGCCGCCGTGCGCATGGCTCTTTGGCTATGCGCATGGCGGCTTTTTCGTGCGCTTCGGGTGTGAGGGAAAGATATGGGGATTCTTCTTCATTCCGCCACGGGAGTGCAGTGAGAATTATTTATTTCACCTATCACGATAATACTGTGCAAACTTCCTATGCAGTTGATATTGCCTAGCGTGTTGAGCATGAAATCTTGGCTCTAACAAGGCCGTGAACGACCAAGATTTTCATTGGGTAGTTGTGCATGAGTTCGAGCGTCATGGCTGGAGCGTGCAAGATGTGTATCTTGGTTATCCTATGTGACATGATGAAGTTTTGTGGAAGGTGTATGCTAATATTTTGGAATATTGTGTTAATATTTGTATAATTGGGGGGTAATTGAATTAGTTGTACCTTTGAGCGTTCAAAGTATTAACATTTAACAATAAAAAGTTGCGCCCGACACGAATTAAGGGAAACCATCATGAAGAAACTGTTATTACTCGCTTGTTTACTACCATCATTCATGAGTAGTTTTGCACAGTCAACTCTTAAAAGCGGTTCGAACGTAACCCTTCGCTTTGTTGAAGAGTTAAAAGGCAATAGTATTGGTGCTAATGTGGTTGTTGCTAACGATGTTAAAGTTGGCGATAAAATCATAGTGAGTGCAGGAACTCCTGTACAGACACAAGTAACAGGTACAAAACGTCGTGGTTGCGGTAGAGCTGGTGTTCTGAATGTTGCTTTTATCTCAACACGAGCTACAGATGGAACATTAGTAAACTTAATGGGAGGGAGAATTTTACGAGAGGGAAAAAATAAAAAAGGTCTTGCAATAGGTCTTGGCGTTGGATTGGGCGTATTTGCATGGCCTTTTCTTGGTTGCTTGGCTATCAAAGGTGGAGACGCTATTATTCCAGAGGGGACACTTACCACAAATGTTCTGACTGCTAATGAAGTTACTATAAAGTAGTCAAATTGCACTTGGAAAGGGGTTAAGTTTCCCTTTCGGGCATCCTTTCTTTCAGCCGCCGTGCGCATTGGCTCTCCTGCTATGCGCATGGCGGCTTTTTCGTTCGCTTGGAGGTGGAGGAGTGTGACTTCAGTGCGTACTATGCGCCCCATGCCAACCACAGTGTCATCTATTACAATGATGTCACTGCTCTTGGCTCTAACTATGCCGTGAACGACCAGGACTTTCATTGGGTAGTCGTCCATGAGTTTGAACGCCATGGTTGGAGTGTGCAAGATGTGTATCTTGGCAACCCCATGCGCCATGATGAAAAGTACTTGCTCATCAACCAAGGTTTTTCAGGCAAGCAACGGCTCATGCCTTATTTCAACCGCCAAATGTTGTGCAAATGAGAACAAAGTCAAACTTGTTTGAACTTTGTCGAGTGCAGCCAACATTCGTAAAACAAAACAATGATGATCTTATTCTTGCCATACAAAGTGCAGGGGTGGAACGCGGTCGCAATGGTTTCCGTAAAAACAAGTCCTCTGAGAAGAATCCCGAATCAGAGGAGGACTTGTTGGAGCATCGCACCGATGGCACAGATGCTTTCGATACGCTGTATATTGGGTGCGAAAAGTTCCCGCAGCATGATTTTTATGGCGGTATTTCTTTGGGTAGGGTGAGATAAAAAACTCCCCAATTTGTTTCCTATATTATCTACTTTTCATAACTTTGCAACTATAAACAATCCATTATGGCTGAACCAAAATTCAAAATAGCTTTTGCCATTGATGCTCAGAAGTTTCTAAAATCAATTCCTGATAGTGCAAGAGAAAAAATCTATTATAATATACGTCGCGTATTATATGGCGAAATAAACAATGAGTTATTCAAAAAATTGGAAAACTCAGATGGTATATGGGAATTTCGAACGTTGTATCAAAAAATAGCGTATCGCTTATTTGCCTTTTGGGATACAGAATCCGATACGCTGATTGTTGCAACGCACGGCATTATAAAGAAAACTCAAAAAACTCTTTCAAAAGAAATAGCAAAAGCTGAAAAATTGAAGGAAATCTACTTTAATAACAAGAAACAAAAGTAATATGGAAGATCTGAAGTTGAAATCATTTGATGAAATGCAAGATGAGTTCTTTGGCAAAATTGGTACGCCAAAGAGAGATGCTTTCGAAAAAAAAGTAGAGGAAGCATACCAGGAATACAAAATGGGGGAAGCGATTAAACAAGCACGAAAGGCTAATAATCTTACACAAGAACAACTTGGTGAAAAGATAGGTGTGCAGAAATCGCAAATTTCAAGATTAGAGCGTGGTCACGGTATAACATTTAGTACCATGGCTCGTATCTTCAAAGCTATGAATATTCCTGCTTTTTTAGATATGGGTGCAGCTGGTAAAGTTGCATTGTGGTAGAGTAATCCCTCTCTCCCAAGCCCACCCCTACATCATTTTAGGGCAGTCCATCATTTAGCCGCCGTGCGCATTGGCTCTCTTGCTGTGCGCATGGCGGCTTTTTCGTGTGCTTGGGTGTGGAGGAGTGGGAAGTTTCCGCAGCATGATTTTTATGGGGGATTTGTGGGAGGTGTGAGATAAAATGTCTATTTTTGCGAAATCGAACTAAAACTTTTTATGATTATGAACAAAGTCATTGCTATCTTAGTTGCATTCTTCTCCGTATTCTGTGCGTATGCACAAAAAGCGGATAAGTCTGAACAGTATCGTGTAAGGATAACCAAGGTGGACGGAACTACTTTGGAAGGCTACTCCATGACAAGTTTCTACAACACCATGCTTCCTGAAGTGAAGAAGTTTACCTTTAGCACAGAGTACAAGGGGGAAACTACTACCTATACGAGTGAAGAGGTGAAAAGAGTGGAGTTCGTCAACCTTGAAATGGATTCTATGCCTCTTGTCTACGAATCGGTTCAAGCATTGTCCACTATTCCTGGTCCTCTCCGCAAAAACCCGAAACCATTCAAGAAGCCTGTTTTCTTGCGCCTTTTCTATAATGGCAAGAACGTAAAGGGATATACGATGTCCTTTGCGGACAACACGTACACCAAAAGTTCCACCATTTCACGCGACACTTGGAAATACTACTACTTGACCAAGGATGCCACCTATGCGAACGCATATTGGCTTGATATCAAAGGGATACGAGTTGCAATAAAGAAGGAACTAAAATTTGCTTTAAAGGATTTTCCTGAAGTCATAAAGAAAATAGAGAATGATGAGATTTCATTGAAGGAGTTCAAGAAAGACCCGAAAATGATTTTGCCACTGTTAGATCAGTCGTACAAGAAGTAGTAACCCATTCTCCCAAGCCCTCCCTTTCGGGCAATCCTTTCTTTCAGCCGCCGTGCGCATTGGCTCTCTTGCTGTGCGCATGGCGGCTTTTTCGTGCGCTTGGGTGTGGAGGAGAGGGAGAGGTGGGCTACATGGGTAGGGCTTAGATGTGGGGCGGTGGCAAGCGCCTTACTTCGGCAATCTCGTGACGTGGCAGAGGCATTATCGGAGATGTTCTTGGTCGCCCCGTGCGCTTTGTCGGAAGGCAAAGCGCAGAGCCTTGGACTTTTGCAGTATTCGCAGCATTGTCACCGCTCATTGATACGAACCAGATGTGGGTGGCTTTTGCTCAGATTTTACCACTGGCAATGAGGATAAGATGGTCGCTTTCTCTCATTTTCTTAGATTTTATGTGTGTGACGATGTGGATTTGAAGAGGTAGTCTTCGATGAGATGTTCATCATGCTGTCAGCAGAGATTTTTGGCGATGGCGGCAGCTCCGGCATAGCTTGCCCCGACAAACATATCCGGCATGCCTTCTTCGGGTTTATCACCACCTGACAGATGACGTGGGGGCGTCTCCTCTGCTACGATTTCCACACCATTGACGCACTCGGAATGGGCAGTGTGTGTCATATTTATACTATCGTCCATTTTTTACAAGGGGCAGCAAGGTGCTCCCATTATTTTTCCTGTGCAAAGTTGGCATGAAGCGGCTTTGCGGCAAGGGCGCGTTTCTCTTATCACAAAAATTTTTCAGAAAAAGATGTTCGTTCCTCTGCACTTTTTCCAAGCCCGTGAAGGGTGAAAATTTTTTGCGCTATCCCTTGTTCTCCAAGCCTAATGACTTCATGCCCTTAATTGCACGTAAAAATCAAGGGAGCACCCCGATGCCCCTTCTCAAGTAAAAAATCTTCAAAAGTATAAATTATCATGACACACACTGCTGTACATTCCGAGTTTGTTTCAATGGGTTTCAATCGCAAGCGCAGAGTTTCCTTCCCCCACGACATCTATCAGGTGGTGGTTAATGGAGAAGAAGGCGAATATGCCGAATATGAAGTCGAGGCTGACAGCTATGCCGAAGCTACCGCCATGGCTGAAAATCTTGCTGCTGACAGCATGATCAACATCTCTTACATCGAAGTCTACCTCTTCCAATAAATCCACATCGTTCACACACTTAAAATCTTACAAGAAAATGAAAGCTCTCAATCTTATCCTCATCACCAGTGGTAAAATCAGTGAAGCCACAGCCCACATCTGGGTCGTATCAATCAGCGGCGACAATACTTCTCGCGTCTACTGCAAAAGTCCTTACAAGGCTATGCGCTATGCCTTCCTCCTGAAAAAGCGCACGGGGCTGAATATCTCCGATAATTGCCTCTGCCGCGTCAGCCACGAGATTGCACGAAGCAAGGCGCCCGCCACCGCCCCCGAGGGTTCTGCCCCTGCTCCCATGCAGCCCGCCTCTGCCGCTCCTACCACCACACCCAAGCGCACGAGAAAGCCTGCCGCCAAGCGCACTACACGCAAGAGAGCCAATGCTACGGCTTGAAGCTGAAAGAAAGGATCGCCCGAAAGGACGGTCTTTTCCGTAACCCGAGGTTTGTGCGATATTGCGAGGGTTATTTAGTTTCCGATCGTTTATGCAGTACAATTATAATCCCCAAGGGTATAGCTTCACTTCTTCCATTCCCGATGTGTTCACCATCTCCGACTTTCAAGGCAGCTCCGTGTACTTGTCCATCTATATCAGCCGCAGTGAAGATTCTATCTTCTCTACCACACTTTATGCTTATGGTGGACAGGCAAGCATCTATGATCTCCGTTCCATCATTGAAAGCTATATGGAGGAGAAATCGCTCGTTCATGCCGCGTGTAGTTTCCGTATGCAGGTGGACAGAAATGACTTCACTTTGGGCGAATTTACCTTAATTTACTGCAAACCGCAAATTCAGAATGCGGACTGCAAGCAGTTCTTGCAATCGCATTTTCTCACGCCTCATGCTGTGCGTCTCGTACCGCACGACTTTCAGATTGATTTGCAGTATTTTGTTTTCCCCGATGAAACAGGGCAATGCTCCACGTTGTTTGTCATTCAGCCCGAAGGGGAAAGCCAGCCCATTTCGCTCTCCGTCTCTGCTTTGCCCATCGCTTCCAAGCAATTTGACCTTTGCTTTGAGGATCTGAACGAAGATGACCTACTTGCCCAGTTGCCCCAAGGCACCAAGGGCAAGTTGTTGTCCGTTACCCTTTATCGAGGTGCACGGACTTTCACGCTCTTCTTTACAGACGAGCCACCCACACTTACGCTCTACTATTACAACGCCTTCAACGTTTACGACACACTTTATCTTACCGCTCAGACCAAGCGCAAACTTTCCTTTGATCGCAGCACCGCCATTTGTTGTGGGCAGAGTTCCTCTTACGATGACAACACGGAGGTTGAGTATGAGAGCGAAACTTCCGCTCTCTCATACCTGCAAGCCAAGCACGTGACTTACGCCCTGCAATCTCACACCTTGTTTCTCATCTCTCCCGACTATCCGTCGGGCACTTCCATTCTCATCACGGACATTGAGAGCGAGCTTTCGGATGCCACTACCGCCAACTGTTCCGTGAAGTTCAAGTGGAAACCTGTTCGCCAACAGCCTGTCCTAACTTTCACTCGCAAGCGCAATATCTTCAACTCCATCTATAACAACACTTTCGACTAATGCCCCATGCTATTCATATCACCACGCTCAAACGTATGCTCCAATCTCCCGAACCAGTAGATCTCAAACTATGGACACGCTCGGGTGAAATCCAATGCTGGCACCGCTGCATCTCTCTCCGCTATGACTTTTACAAAGGCACGCGAAGAATGAAACTGTTGGATAGCAATGAAATCCGACAGTTGAGAGATGTGTGCGTGTTTGAAATCAATGAAATGGAGGTGTTTATGTGATTTTATTTATTTGTAATTTGCTTTTCTCAAAAATACTTCGTACTTTTGCAGTAACAGTTCCCACCACGCTTCCCATAGAACAGCGAACCAGGGTGGGACTTTTGCTTTTTATACGTATGAGATATTCCAAACAACCTTTAGACTATCCTGAGATTCTCAAATTATTAAAATCTCGTGGGCTTATTATTCGTGATGAGTCTATGGCTATAGAATGCTTGAAAGTGGTGAGTTATTTTCGCTTAGACAATTACTTTCACCCTATGGAGAGTGATAAAATTCGCCATATATTCAAGCCCAATAGCTACTTTGAAAATGCGGTCGATTTGTACGAATTTGATAGAGATTTACGAGAGCTAATCTTTACAGCCATACAAGCAATAGAAATTGCTTTGCGGTCTAAGATGATTCATCATATATCTCTTCGATATGGCGCATTTTGGTTTACCAATACTTCTTTATTCCGCGATGCAAACATTCATCGTAAGTGTATGGAGCAAGTCAGATTGGAACTTGGTCGCACAAGAGAGGAGTTTATTATCGAACATGCTGCTAAATATTCTGAACCAGACGTTCCTCCTGTATGGAAAACATTAGAGGTTACTTCGTTTGGAACGCTTTCCAAATTGTTCTGTAACTTCTCTGATAATCCCATTAAGAAACGCATTGCACGAGAGTTTAATCTTCCTCAGCATTTGGTGCTTGAAAGTTGGATTAAAAGTGCAGTTGTATTAAGGAACTATTTGGCTCATCATTCGCGTGTTTGGAATAGAAAATATCCTATTAAGCCTAACATGACAACCCCATTGCGTGGTAATTGGGTTACTCCTCCTATCGGAAATTACGACAAGCTCTATTCCCAGTTGTGCTATTTGCAATATCTGTTGAATGTTATTAGACCGAATAATAACTTCACCCAAAGATTGCATGCCCTATTAGGTAATCATCCTAATGTGGACATTGCTGCCATGGGCTTCCCACATAATTGGCAAGATCAACCTCTGTGGAGATAATATTTAACCGCTCAATCATGCTATATTTCTGCTGATTGAGCGGTTTTGATTTTATGTTGTCAAAAACATATCAATAATACATCTCGATATATTGATAAGCCTTTTCAAAGACATCATCTCTCCTGAACTCCCTAAGGGCAGTTCCATTCTTATTACTGACATCGAAAGTGAACTTTCTGATGCCACCAATGCGAACAATCATGTGAAGTTCAAGTGGAAACCGCTTCGCAAGCAGGTACCTTTCACCGTCCCTCGCTTACATAATATTTTCAACCAAGTTTACAACAATTCTTTTGACTAATGCCCCACGCTATTCATATCACCACGCTCAAACGTATGCTCCAATCTCCTGAACCAGTAGATCTCAAACTCTAGACGCGCTCGGGTGAAATCCAATGCTGGCACCGCTGCATCTCGCTTCGCTACGACTTCTACAAAGGTACGCGAAGAATGAAGCTGCTGGATAGCAATGAAATCCGACAACTGAGAGATGCGTGCGTGTTTGAAATAAATGGCATGGAGGTGTTTATGTGAAATATCAATTCTTAGATTTGTATTATTCAAAAATACTTTGTACTTTCGCAGTGACAGATTCCGCCACGCTTCCCATTAGAACAGCGAACCAGGGCGGAACTTCGTTTTTATATACGTTTATGACCCGGATTCCATACACCAAAACCATCAAAACTTTTGATGAACAAATTGAAATACTGAAAAGTCGTGGCTTGCAATTCAGTTAGAAAACTTTCAATCTGTACAGGTCGAAATAGTTCATCATTTCTCGCGCTGTGCGAATCGGCA
>ENA-ORUV01000130-ORUV01000130.1-human-gut-metagenome-genome-assembly--contig:-NODE-130-length-65753-cov-5.7678_pt1 | contig 65753 bp, 59 predicted proteins | sample MGYA00242089_ERZ509229 | MGnify/ENA primary metagenome ERZ509229 (study PRJEB26280, sample SAMEA2338805) | human gut metagenome | biome: human gut; feature: human-associated habitat; material: faeces...
CATCACGCTGAGAAACGGCCGGTACACTCAGATTGACAGCGGCCTGATAATCGCCATTTTCACTGAACTGGACGGAATCAGCCGAAACGAAGGCGGCACCGGCCAGGGACATGGTCAATACCATAGCCGACAATACTTGTTTAAATATGTTCTTCTTCATCATCATAATCTATCTCCTTCTATATAAAAACCAAAGGCTTTGCCAAATGGTTGGAATTTTCTTAATCTATCTACACATCGTTGTTGCGATACGAATTAGTTATTTTCAAAAGCTGAAGCTGCGGCGTAGTCACGATTTTCACTGTACTGGACGGAATCGACGCGCTTTACAGCAGCCGGTACGCTCAGGTTAATAGCGGCATTGTAATCGCGGTTTTCGCTGTAGCCGCGAATGTCATCACGCTGAGAAACGGCCGGTACACTCAGATTGACAGCGGCCTGATAATCGCCGTTTTCACTGAACTGGACGGAATCAGCCGAAACGAAGGCGGCACCGCCGGCCAGGGACATGGTTAAAACGAAAGCGGATAATACTTGTTTAAAAAGGTTCTTTTTCATCATTGGGTCTCTCCTTCTATATAAAAACCAAAGGCTTTGCCAAATGGTTGGAATTTTCTTAATCTATCTACACATCGTTGTTGCGATACGAATTAGTTATTTTCAAAAGCTGAAGCTGCGGCGTAGTCACGATTTTCACTGTACTGGACGGAATCGACGCGCTTTACAGCAGCCGGTACGCTCAGGTTAATAGCGGCATTGTAATCGCGGTTTTCGCTGTAGCCGCGAATGTCATCACGCTGAGAAACGGCCGGTACACTCAGATTGACAGCGGCCTGATAATCGCCGTTTTCACTGAACTGGACGGAATCAGCCGAAACGAAGGCGGCACCGCCGGCCAGGGACATGGTTAAAACGAAAGCGGATAATACTTGTTTAAAGATGTTCTTTTTCATGATTGGGTCTCTCCTTTTATATAAAAACCATCGTCATTCACATGGTCAGAATTTTCTAAATTTATAATGTATCGTTTTATGTAGTCGCGTTACGCGTTGAAAGCCGAAGCTGCCACAGAATCACCGTTTTCGCTATAGCCGCGAGAAGCAACGACTTTAGTAGCCGGTACGTTCAAGTTAATGGCGGCCTGATGGTCAGCATTTTCACTATATACACGGCTTGCCACAACCGGAGCCGAAGCCGGGGCCGTTTCAACAACAGCGGCTTTATAATCCCCGTTGTCACTGTACTGGATCGAATCGGCAGAAGCGAAGGCTGCGCCTGCCAGGCCCATCGTCAATACCATGGCCGATAATACTTGTTTAAACATTCCTTTTTTCATCTTTTTTATCTCCTTTTTTATCTAAAAATCATTGGGCATTCCCAAATGATTGGAATCTTCCAAATCTATGTGAACTCGTTGTTACGAGATTATTAATTATTCTCAAAGGCTGAAGCAGCAACGAAGCTTCCATTTTCGCTGTAACCGTGAACATCATCGCTCTTTACGGCTGCCGGCGCCTTTTTAATGACAGCTGCCTGATAACTTCCGTTTTCGCTGTAGCCGCGGATGTCAGACTGCATCGAAGCCGTCGGGACCGATTCAATAACTGCGGCCTGATAGCTTCCGTTTTCACTGAACTGAACCGAATCGGCAGAAGCGAAAGCAGCACCGCCGGCCAGGGACATCGTCAAAACCATAGCTGATAATACTTGTTTGAATATTCCTTGTTTCATAATTTATTTCTCCTTCTATGTAAAAACCATTACTAATTCAAAATCAATCTTTAGCATGGTTGTATTATACTCCACATTTCGAGATATATCAATATTACAATGAATTTATTTTTGATATTTTTTCTTAAAATTATTAATGACAACCGTTGGCTGTCATTAATAATTAAGAACACCTTGCATTACTGATCTCCGTAGACTTCCTTCGCATAGGCGAATGCGGCCCAGGCTTTCGGCCATCCGCTGTAAAAAGCGAGTTGGGTAATGATTTCAACCATTTCATCTTTAGTCACGCCGTTTTTCTTGGCCGTTTCCATATGGAACTTCAAAGATGAATCGACAAGACCTTGGGCGATCAAGGCCGAAACCGTGACGATGCTCCGTTCTTTCAAGGCGAGGACATCGTTCTTGCTCCAGACTTCTCCAAAGAGGATGTCATCATTATAGCGGGCAAAATCCGGTGCAAAATCACCTAACCGCTGCCGACCGGCAGTCTGGACAATTTTTACAGCTTTTTTAGATTGTGTATCGTTGCTCATCGCATAAGCTCCTTCCGTTCCCATAAACAACGTCCCAGCCAGCAGCATAAAGCTCAAAGCCAGAACCAATTTGATATATCCTTTAATAACCATCATGACACCGCCTTACGGAAGCTTGTTGTAATCGGCTTCGGAAACGGGTTCACACCATTCGCAGCTCGTATCCTTGCCGGGGACTTCAATGGCCAAGTGCTGAAAAGCACTGTCTTTTGCGGCACCGTGCCAATGTTTGACGTTGGCCGGAATGTTGACGACGTCACCGGGATGAAGTTCCTGCGCCGGTTTGCCCCATTCCTGATACCAGCCGCGGCCGGCCGTTACCAACAGCATCTGTCCGCCCCCTTCTGATGCATGATGAATATGCCAATGGTTGCGGCAGGCCGGTTCGAACGTAACGTTGCCGACGATAACTTGTTTCAGGGACAGCATGTTTAAGTAACTCATGCCGTCAAAGTACTGTGCATAATCTACGTTTTCTCCGCCTACGGCAAAGATGCTGTTTTTCTTGAGTTCTTCTAATGTCATATCCATACCCTCCTAAGATTTACGCCTTTTCACTATATTTTCGCTTAATATCGGCAGCCCAACGATCGATGTCGCCGGTATCGCTCACCAAATCGCTGCCGCCGTTGCTGTCAAACTGAACTTCCAGAGACGGTCCGAACTCAGCCCCCTTCGCGGCCTGTTCCATATCCTTGATGACGTGGCCCGGCCAGCCGCCGTTGGTCATAAAAGGAATGACCGTCTTACCCGTAAAATCGTTGGCTTCCAAAAAGGTTTTCACAGCCGGCGCCATCGTATACCACCAGGTCGGTGTTCCGACGGCGATGACATCGTAATCAGCCACATCGTATTCAAGGGGTCGGATGTCCGGTTTATAGCCCTCATTCACTTCGCGCTGGCCTTGATTGACGACGTTCATATAGCTTCCTTCATAGGGTTTCACCGTTTCAATACGGGCTATGTCGGCACCGGTCGCTAACCGAAGTTGTTCGGCAATCTTTTGCGTATTGCCGTTCGACCAAGAATAATAGACAATTAATAGGTTCATAATCAGCCTCCCTTTTTTAACTGATGCAGTAAGTAATCGAGGCGGTCCAGCTGCTTCTGCTTGTCGTGAATCTTATCCAGCAGGCACCGTCGGTACTGACGCAAGTAAAGGAAGCGCTGTTCATCATCGGCCAATCTTTTATACTGTTCAATACAGTCTTGTGAGCAGCCGACATCGACTAAACTCTTCCATGATTCAGGTTCCATCAATGGCCTCCCTTCTTGCCCGTCTTACAAGGACTTATCTTAGCAGACGATCCTTGAAATGTAAAAAGCTTATATCTTATTTCCAGACATATACTTCAGGCATATTTCTTATTTCAAAGCGTGCTGTCCTTCAAAAAACGATCAGAAGGCACGCATTCATCTTTCGACGTATCGAACGCCTGTCCCTTGGGACGCTCTTATCTTAACAAACTTGGTCAGGAATGTAAAAGTCTTATATTCAATACCTAGACATTTTCAAAATGTATTTCAAGGATTTTCAGACAGGCTTCTTACTTCCCATCCCTTCCGTTAGGAACTGTGACAGAAGCGAATCCATCGCTCGACGTATCGAAGGCCTGTCCCTTGGGACACTCTTATCTTAACAAAACCAGTTAGGAATGTAAAAGTGTTATATTTAATATCTAGACATTCACCAATCGTATTGCAAAGGTTATAAAAAAATCGTATACTTATGGTAATACATTATGTCATATGCGAGGAGGAAGCTATGGAAATACGGACGTTAGAATACTTTTTGGCCGTCGCCAGAGAAGAAAATATGACCGAAGCGGCCAACACCCTGCACATTACGCAACCGACCTTATCGCGTCAAATAGCCGATTTAGAACAGGAATTGGGCAAGCAGCTCTTCATCCGGACCAATCGCAATACGAAACTGACCGAAGACGGCATCCACCTCCGCCAACGAGCCGAGGAAATCCTGTCGCTCGTCCGTCAGACCGAAGCTGAAATCAGTGACGATCAAACCGATTTAACGGGCTGTATCCGCCTCGGTGCCGGCGAAACGCGTATTGCTCACTTCTTAACCGATGCCTTTACGGACCTTCACCTCCAGCACCCGCAGGTCACGTGCAACCTCTTTACGGGCAATGCCGATATCGTCGAAGAAAAACTGTCCCACGGGCTGATCGATTTCGGCTTATTCATCGACCCCTTCGATGCCTCAGGCTTTGAATCCATCGCCCTTCCTGAAAGAGACCAAGTCGGCATCATCACCAAAAGTGACAGCCCGTGGAGCCATTACAAGACCATCACGCCGGAGATTATAGCCGACATGCCCCTCTTGGTATCGTCGCGCCGAACGACCCACGCCTTTGACTTTGACTCCTGGTCCGGAGGAACCCTCAAACAGGAAGATCTGAATATCGTCGGCTCTTTTGACCTCATCGGAAACGCCTCTTTACTCATAAAAGGAGGCCTTACCAACGCCATGGCCATGTCCGGCCTTTATCAGCAGCAGGATAACGATATCACCTATGTTCCCTTAGAACCGGCCCGGTATTTATCCTGTGTCGTAGCCTGGAAAAAATATCAGCTCCTGTCCCGTGCGTCCGAAGCCTTTTTAAATTGCCTGAAAAAGCAAGTCGACGAGTATAAGAAGGCAAATCCCTGACCTAGCTCAAAGGAAAGACTGATTTCAAGGGGAATCAGTCTTTCTTTCCTACAAAAAAGCACACAAAAAAGCCGGTTCATGAAACGACGTGTTCATGAACCGGCTTTTTTATGTACAACCTTATTCGGCCGTTGTGTTGTTGACAACCTGTTTGCCTTTATAGTAGCCGCAAGTCGGGCATACGTGATGAGGCATCATTGCTTCGTGGCACTGCGGGCATTCAACGAAACCCGGTGCTGTCAATTTCCAGTTTGCGCGACGCATCTTCTGACGAGTCTGGGATAATCTGTTCTTTGGTACTGCCATGGTCTGCACCTCCTTAGATCACATGGTACGTTATTTCTAGCGCTCTTCTTTGGATCGTAATAATTGAGCCAAGACGTCGAGTCTCGGGTCAATATTGTCGGTAGGACAACTACAGGGTCCGTCATTCAGGTTTGCACCGCACTGCGGACAAAGTCCCTTACAGTCAGGCCGGCACAACACCCTCATAGGCTCGCTGAGGATCAACGTTTCTCTAATTGTCTCCGTCAAATCGATGTATTCCCCGTTATAGGGCAATACGTCCTCTGGAAGCCCTGCTTCCGTACCATAGACTTCAGACAGTGTTTCATTCCGATCCACCAATACCGGTGACAAGCATCGGCTGCAGGTGTAGCCTCCGGATACTCGTATGTTTCCATGTACAACGATATGATTGCCATCGAATCCATACGTTCCGTCTACAGCTACAGTGGCGTCTTTCCAAGGAAATTCGTCCACATCACCCAGTTCGGCAGCCGGACATTCAAAAGAGAAGGGAAATGACTTCCCCGCTTCTTTTAGTGCTTCTTCGACTTGTAGTTTCATATTTCTACCTCGACTATACTATTATATCTATCTGGTTAGGCTTTGTCAATTCTTTTTTCAGGCCCGATGAATTCCCGCAACAGGGAGTTTCGCGGTACGACGGAAGCGTCGACACCCTTAAACGGACGCAGGAATTTCAACAACCGCTGGGCTTCGGCATAGTGCACACTGTCCTTTTCGATGGATTCCAATAAGGGTTCGGCGTACGGTTTCAGGACGGACAGTTCGTAAGGCAGGGCCGTATTAAAAATCTTGTCGGCATCTTCCTGGTAGGGATAGATGTTCTGTTCTTCTCCGCGGCGAACGTCAGCCCAAATATCCATCGTCGCCATGGGACCGCGGTCACGGAACTGCTGATCTCGCACCATGCGACGGATAATGCGCGTATCCGACGTGGAAATCCGATTGTGGTCGTTGATTCGGATCTGGGTCAGGACGCCTAAGGAAATCTTTACCTTTTCATACCGCGGCAACATATAAGTCAGAGAATCATTCAAGGCGTGGAGGCCTTCTACGACGACAGGTTGTCCCGCTTCCAGGGTAACCGGCGTATCATCGAAGAAGCGTTTGCCGGTAACGAAGTCAAAACGAGCCAGCTTAACGGCCTTGCCTTGATTGAGGGCATCGATCTGTTGGTTGAATAAGGGGACGTCGATGGCCCGGAGGGATTCAAAATCATAACTGCCGTCAGGATTTTTCGGCGTGTCTTCCCGATTATAGAAGTAGTCGTCGAGGGAGATTCCCAATGGCCGCAGGCCGTTGACCCTGAGGTGTGTCAGTAAGCGCTTGCAGAACGTCGTCTTCCCGGCCGACGAGGGGCCGGCGATGAGGACGACTTTTATTTTCGGTCGGCGGCTGACGATATAGTCGGCAATCTGGCCCATTTCCTTTTCCTGCAAGGCTTCGGCGACATCGACCATGTCCTGAATCGTCCCATTTTCGATATAGTGGTTCAAATCGTAGACGTATTCGCAGCGGACGATGCGTCCCCACTCTTCGGCGTCCAAAAAGAGGCGGGCCATCTTGGGGATTTCCTTGTATTCCGGAAGTTCGTTGGGATTGCCGACAGTCGGCGTTTCCAAAATGACCCCCGGCGCATACGGACGCAGGTTAAAGCAGGTCAAATAGCCCATGCTGGGAAGGAGCGGTCCCATATAGTAGTCAAAGGTCGGTCCGCACTGATAGGCCAGGATATGGGTGACATCGACGTGCTTGAGCAGTTCCGCTTCCCGTTCCATATTGCGGTTGCGGCACATGGCCATGGCCGTTTCCGTACTGGCAATGACCTGGGAAATGGCTTCGTCCTGGTCGACGATTTCATGCATCCGCGTCTTGATCATTTCTACGTCGTGGAAGGTGACCGTATGGCCGATTTCCAACTCGCAGTACAAGGCTTTGCGCAGGGCATGCTTGACCAACACCTTGCCGTTCGGATAGAGATCGCTGACGGCGCGGACCAAGAGCAGAATGGCCGTCCGTATCAGGCATTGATTGCCTTCCATCGAATTAATCGGCAGCCAGTCGACATCGCCGTTTTGATCTACTTTCGTCTTGAGGCCGACACATTCATTATTATAGAGGGCAGCGGCAATGGGCATATCGCCTTTCGGGCCATATTCCTCGTAAACCTGCTGCAGCGTCGTTCCTTCTTTTACCTGGTAAGAAGTGCCCGACTTCACATCCTGTAAGGTAATCACAGGCATCAACCTCCCTTTCTATCGATGATGATGCTACCATTATAACATAAATTGAGACTTCCTGACATTTTAACCCCACCGGCTTCCCAAAAGGGAAGATTTCCGACAAGAAAAAAGGGACGAGGCTAACTCCGACGGGCTATCTATGGTATAATGAGAAAATAAGGTTTTACCCTGCCCTAGAAAGGATATGCTATGAGAAAAAGAGTACTGACCCTGTGGGACGGCAAAGTAGTTCTGGCCTTGCTCATCCTTGCAGGCTGTATCATGACCGCCTTTAGCGCCTACCGCCAGATTTATGTGAAGATGCCAGATTACGCCGCCAAGCAGATCATCCGCTCCGTCCAGGACGGCGACGTCGAAACCTTCAGCCGCTATGTCGACCAAGAAGCCTTGACGGGTCAATTTTTTGATGCCCTTATCCTGCATAAGACGGCCCGTGAAGATCAGTCCTTGGTCCTGAGCGTCATCCATTCTCCCCTGCGTTCGGCCTTCGTCTCCGCAGCCGATTTGTATATCACCTGGACCCTGGCGGGAAACACCGATAACGAGCAGTACAATACCGTCGCCACCAGTCTCCGCAACACCTTGAAAAGCGCCGGCCTTTCCATTCCTATTTCGGGATGGCACCTCGATTCTGCCGACTGGAGCCATGACAACACAGTTACCTTTACCCTCTATAACGAGCAGCTCGACGCGACCGTCCCCTGCACGGTCACCATGGAAAAGACGCCGGACGATACGTGGCGAATCACGGGCCTTGCCGATGCCAAGGGCTTTATCAGTGACCTGCAAGCCGTCATGAACCATGAACTCGACGCCTACAATAGACCGGTCCGGCAAAAAATCGACGCCCTATTGACCCTTCAAAATGTATCGGCCAAACTCGTATCCGACCAGGACAAAACCTTTCTCCGCCTGAGTTATACCCCGGTCTTTCATCAGGACCGCGAACAGATGGCTGCCATCAAAGCCGTCTATACCCTGCGCCGCAAGAGCGATAACGCCGTTCTCTATACGTCGCCCCTGCGACTGTCAACGTCGGCTGAAAGGAGCACCTATGAAAGTCAGTTTCTCCTCAATCCCTTGATTCCCTCCCAGTATGCCCTCATCAGCTCCGCCAATATCGACGATACGACGAGCACCTTGGAAGTCACGGCCATCACCCTCAAAGACGGGACGGAGCTGGCCATAGAAAATGACTTGCCGCAAAGCTACTGAATGACAGCCCATATACAAAAAAATCGCCCGCCGTGGAAGAAAAAGCTTCCATCGGTCGGGCGATTTTCAGTATGACCTTAATAGCAGATTTCAATAATTTTCGGTTTAGACGATTCTTCTTTTGACAGCGAACGGTCGAAGAGTTTTACGCCGACAGCGCCGATCATAAAACCGATGACACCGCCGATAACAGCTGTCTGAACGGTATCAAATCCTTGGGACAAGGCCAGGAAATGGCCGGCAAAAGCACCGGCAGCACAGACGAGCAGCGGCATGACAAAACAGATAAAAGCACCGATGACGATATTGACATCGCGGAATTCAAAGCGAACGTGCTGCCCCACTTTGACGCCTAACGGGTCGACGGCTGTAACGACGATGTTGTCAGCTCCGTCACAGGCGCCGCAGGCGATGCAGTCGGAATGGCGGCCAACTTTAATTTCAGCGCTGCCAGCTTCTTTTATAGCGATAATGGTCCCTTCTTCAATCTTCATAAAATCCCCTTCTTTCTGCCCTTATTATAGCATGGGTTATTTTTTCAATCAATACTATTTTCGTGTACATTAAATAGAAAATAGGAATACAAAAAAAGACTGCCAACCTCCTAACGAGAAGGTCAGCAGCCGTTTGGATCAATGATTTTCTGCCGTTTCTAAGAGGAATTTCCGGAAGGGTTCTGCTAAATCAGGCCGGCGAAGGGCATATTCGACATTGGCCTTCAAAAAGCCCAATTTATCGCCCACATCGTAGCGCTTTCCTTCAAAGCAGTAGGCATAGACGGCCTTCTGGCAGGCCAAGGTCTGCAAGGCATCGGTGAGCTGGATTTCTCCGCCCTTCCCGGGCTTCGTATCCTGGAGGATGTCGAAAATATCCGGCGTTACGATGTAGCGACCTAAGACAGCCGTCCGGCTCGGTGCTTCTTCCACGGCCGGTTTTTCAATGACCTGCTGAACTTTCAGCACCGGTTTTCCCTCGACGGGAATCCCTTGGACGATGCCGTAGGACGAAACCTTTTGCAGAGGAACTTCCTGGCATCCCAAAATCGTCGAATCGAGTTCGTTGTAAAGATCGATCATCTGCCGCAAGGCCGGATTGGTATCGTTATAGACGACATCATCGCCGAGAAGGATGGCAAAGGGTTCATCGGCAATAAAAGATTGGGCACAGCGAATGGCATCGCCTAATCCGCGCATATGTTTCTGCCGAATATAGTGGATGTTGATTTCCGAAATACTGCGCACCATGTTGAGCAGTTTCGTTTTTCGACCTTCTTCGAGGTGCATTTCCAAGCCCGGATTGGTATCGAAGTGGTCTTCAATGGCCCTTTTGGCATGGCCGCTGATAATGAGGATTTCTTCAATACCGCTCTGCAGGGCTTCTTCCACGATGTACTGAATCGTCGGTTTATCGACGATAGGCAGCATTTCTTTTGGCGTCGCCTTCGTGGCCGGCAAGAAACGGGTACCAAAACCGGCGGCGGGGATGACGGCTTTACGAATCTTTTTCACGCTAAAACTCCTTATTCAAACCAACGAGACAAGTCAAATTCTTCGCCAATGATTTCTTTGACGAATCCTTGGGCCAAGTAGAGGCCTAACAGGGACAAGGTCGATACGCGCAGAAGCGAGCTGTCCCAAATATCACCGAGATCAGCCAGGACCGGCGAAATGTCTTCCATGATATCCAAGGCTTCTTCGCCGCTGAAATTAGCCGGGCGCTTTTTAGCCAGGCGCAGGATATGATCCTGGATGTTCCTGTCGGTGAGGCCGGTCATGCGGAAAAACCGCTTGGCCATACTTTCATCGACCATAGCCAGTTTGACTAAGGGCGAATTAAAGGACTGAACGATGAACTCGTCGGAAAGGCGCATGCCCTTTAAGGCCTTGCGCAGTTCTTCTTCCGTAAAACCGCGGTAGCGGAACAGGAGCGGATAGGAATCGGACAGGATTTCTGCAAAGTGAGTTTCCTTCACTTCAAAGGCCGTGCAGTGCAGGTAGTCGAGTTGCTGATAATACGGCCGTTCCGTCGGGAATCCTTCCAAGAAGGGATAAATATACTTATCAATGTACTGGCAGAACGAATCTTTGTCGACATTGTGAGAGTTACGCGAATACAGGAACAATAAGAGAATCGCCAAAATTTGGTAATGGCTCTGAGACAGGTAGGGCATGACCTTCAGGGCATCGATGGCAACCAGGTGGCGCGTCGAAATGGGCGAACCGTTAATGATGTCGTAAAAAGCCTGAAGGGCAATGGTGGCTACATAGTCATCGGGGTGAGCGGCATAGGCCTTTTGGACGTTTTGCAAAGCTTCTTGAGCGATGAGGGGCGCCATGGCCTGCTGCCGTTCGGCATCGGTTTTGCAGCCGATTTGGTCAAAGGCAGCGGACGTAATGTATTCAGTCTGTTGCTGAAGTTCCGGCGATACGACGCCGTATTGGCGCAAAAAGTGGGATACACACTGGCGGACGACGGGCGATTCGACGGTGCTGTCCTGTTCCCAAAGGGACGGACGATGCAAGTCACTGGAAGCCGGCGGCGTCCGCAGATCAAGGCCTGACGAGCCCGATTCCCACGATGCCTGGGCCGGCTTGACGACCGGCGTTGCCTTTTCCTGGGACTTGTGAGCCCGTACCGGCGGCATGACCATCGTTTCATCAGGACTGCTTTTCTTGGCTGTCGTCGCTGCATCAATATGAATGGGTTCCATGCGCTGGGTCTTTTCCAGTTGGGAAGCAACGGCTTTCATGCCTTCGCTGACGACGGCTCCTTCTTTAGCCGGCATCTTCAAATCCGGGCTGCGGAGAACCTGCGTTGCCTCAGAAACACCGTCGGCCTCGGGAACCGCCGTATTGGCTGAGGGCGCTTTTTCTTGAGGCCGTGCCGGTACCACCTTCACATCGACCTTCGGTTCAGCCTTAGCTTCGATGGGTGCACCGTCGGCTGCGGCGCGGGTCTTTTCTGCCAAATCGGCGGAAACGACGGCGGCCATATCGGCCAAAGGCGGCTTTTCATCTTTCGTATCGGACAAATCTTCCGACCACTGACGACGGCCATTACCATCGTCTTCAGCTTCGGCTACGGCAGCGGCACGGCGAGCCTGTTCGCGGCGTTCCCGATGGCGAGCAAGCTGCTGTTCCTGTTCTTCTCGTTCTTTTTCTTCCTGACGCTGACGAGCCAGTTTTGCTTCTTCTTCCCGAGCCTTATAGGCTGCCGCTTCTTCCTTGTCCACCTTTTCCATGGCTTCCAGGATTTCATCGCGCGACAAGACCTGCGTCGCATCGACGCTGTCGGCATTGGGACCTCTCCGTACGGGCACAGAGGCTTCTCGATAGACGATTTTTCCATTGTGGCGGACCGCTTCGCCCTTCGTCGTAACGAAAGCCGTTTCTTCCGGGTGTTCCCGCCGTTCCCCAAGGGTCATTTTCGGGACCTGGGGCAAGGGTTCTGTATCTTCTTCGACTGCCACGTTCGGCAGTTGTCTGGCATGTTTAACTGTTGCCGGCCGGCGGTGCTGGACCTTCCGCGGCTGTGGTCCGCCGTCGTAGCGTGTCCGCGTCTTCGTCTTCCCGTTCTGCTTCTCCGTTTGGGGACTACTCTCGGATTTTTCCCCACTGGAATACAAAATATAACAAATTACAAAAAAGACGATTGCGATACCCGCTATAATAGCGTACGGCAAAAAGTTTGTCATGTCATCCTCTCCTCTATTTCATCAAACTTCTGTACCCATTGTAGCATAAGATGCCTGCCTGAGCTACTATATATTGACCTTTAATTCAAAACATTGCATAAATAGACAATAAAATTTTTCTTGGTTTTCACCGACGCCGAAAAAGGCTGCAAAAGGGCCAAAACGAAAGAAATAAAAACGGCACTGCCTCATAGACAGCGCCGTCAGATGCCATCCATCAGCACCTTCGATACTATTGAAATCTTTAGTTCATAGCGTCGTTCTGGACCGATGTCACTGCCGATGAGGTCGTATCGTCAAGGGCGGCTGCATACAGTCTCCGATTCACGGTCTGTCCGGACGGTTCAGCCTTCGTCGTTTCATTCGAAGTATCGACGCCGGGAACCTGGACGACAGAGGCTTGTCCGGCAGGGACCATCGTTTCTAAGCGAACCCGGCCGGCACCGACGCGGCTGGAAAGTTCAGCCAGCGTGTCCTTACTTACAGGATGACGAACGGTAACGACGATTTGTTCATGGACGTAGTCCGGTACCGCACCGACGTAGTTTTGGACGCCTTCCTTATCGACGATGGTGTGAATGGCCCGGTTCATGAGCTGGCTGTAATCGGAGTGGCTCAAGGAAACGCGGCGGATTTGAACGGCTTCAGGCTTCGACACATCGTCGGCAATCCGTTTCGTTAAGTACTTGCTCGGGCTTCCCTTGATGCCGAGAACTAAGACATCGTTATCCCAGTACATCGTCCCTCTTTGGAAATAAGCCAGTACCGAACCGTATTCGGCATTGATAGCTTTCATCACCTGAGTTTCAATCTGCACGTGAGACGTATAGTCGCCGTCAGAGTGCATGAACCGATAAAATACCTGTGCCGCATCGGCTCGGGTCATCCCTTCTTTGGGTCGGAAATAGCCGTCGGCCGGCACCATGATATTCTTGCTGTGAAGGACCGCAACAGCCTGGGCATAGGCCGGCGAAACCTGCGCTTCATCGGCGTACGGCGTCACTTCCTGATCCGGATCGGCCATGCGGCTGTACTGCAGGTAGCGGTAAATGACGTCGGCAAACTCTTCACGGCTTACGGGCGATTCAGGCTGGAAGTTCCCGTCCTGGTAGCCTTCCAAAATTCCTTTGGCGGCTACGGCATTCATGGCATCGCCGGCCGTCCCTTGGGGAACGTCCTTTAAGGTCGCCGCTTCCGGCGAAACCAAGGGGATGTTTCCGGCAACATTATACAAGAGCTGAGCTAATTCACCACGGGTCAGGACCCGATTGGGCTCAAAAGAGTTTCCCGTAATAAACGTCAGGTTCTGCGTATCGTACAAATAGTCGACGGCTTGACGGTCGGCCATACTCCCCAAATCGGTGTACGGAGCATCGGCAAAAGCCGGGCTTGCCGAAAGGAGCATCGCAGCTGCCAAGAAGGCAGCGATTTTCTTTCCTACCATGAGAGACCTCCTAGCTTACTGAATGACGATACGAAGGGCACTCCCCAGCGCTTTATTGAGGTTGTTCTGCGTTTCTTTCGAAATGGACGGAACAGTGAGGATAACTTTTTCATTGAGGTAATCCGGTGCCGTCGTGACTGCCGCATCGGTCGATTCCGTCGCCTTATAAATCTTTTCGGCCTGAGCCATCAGGTTCTTATAGTCGTTGTAGCTGTACGTCGACTTCTGGACATAGACCGATTCAGCCGGAATATCCTTGTCATCGGCAATGGCATCGGCTAATTTCTGGCGGTTCTTGGCGTCTTTTACACCGATGTGGAGTTTGTCTCCCTGCCAGTACATAATGCCGTCATTGGCAAAAGATTTGACCGAACCGTAGACATCCTTAATGTCTTTGAAGGCCTTGGCTTCCAAGCCGTCCTGGCTCTGGTTGGTCACTTTGACGCCGGTCATGATGCGGTACAAGACGTTGACGGCTTCACCGCGGGTGACGTACTGTTTCGGGTTGAACATGTTGTAGTTGCCGCCCTTCATATAGCCGGCAGCGGCCAAGGCATGGACGGCCTGGCGAGCCCACGTCGAAATCTTGGCTTCATCGGCAAAAGGAGCCGCGCCTTCAACGGTGGTCATGCCCTGATAAGTCATATAGTTATAGGCAATGACGGCAAATTCTTCACGGGTGATCCGCTGCTGCGGCTTAAAGGTGCCGTTGCTGTAGCCGTTCATGATCTGTTTGTCGACGAGGGATGCAATGGCCCGTTCGGACCAGCGGCCTTTGACGTCGCTGAATTTCGTCGTCTTGACCGTCGATTCCTTGCCGATCATATTGTCGATGACAGAGGCGGCTTCTTCACGGGTAATATCGTCGTTCGGACGGAACTGACCGTTGGCGGCGCTGACATAATGGTTGTCATAAAAATACTGAATCGCATCTTTACCCCAATAATTACGGATGTCGGTAATACCGGTGCCGGCAGCAAAAGCCGACGTGCTGAGAGCTGCGGTCAAGGCCGTCAGTACTACTAATTTTTTGTACTTTTTCATGATTCATTCGCTCCTATCTATATTGTCGTAAGGGCTACATCGATAACATGGCTGTAGTTTATATATCTTATTTATTTTATCACACCCGGCCTTATTAGGGAAGGAGAAGGGCCCTTCGTTCCTGTCAATAGGCGTCAAAGAAAGCCTGTATTTCAGAAAGGTCCTTCGTCCGGCAGAGGGCCAGCTGCAAGAGGATCTTGGCCTTCTGCGGCGTCAGGGAATCAGCCGTAACCGTACCTTCGTAGGAAGGGACCGGTGTGACCAGGCCCCCCAGGGACCGGGCAGCCCGGACGACGACGAGCCCCTCTTCCATCAAGGGCTTCAGAGCCGTCCACACCGGAGCCGGCATCTTGCCGTGGCCGAGACCGGCCATGACCAGTCCTTCTTTCCCCCGAGCCATCTGCACGACGTCATCGGCACGGAGACCGACACAGGCATAGACGACGGCAACGGCCGGAAGTGTCAAGGGCGAAACCAGATCCGATGAAAAGGTGTGCTTTCGCAGCGGTTTTTGATAAAGGCGGACCCGACCGTCCTGCATATAGCCCAAACAGCCCAACTGACGGGCCTTAAAGGTATCGACGTGGGTCGTATCCGTCTTTTCGACGAAGCGGGCGCTGTGGATGACGCTGTTCATGACGATGACGACGCCGCAGTCTCCCAGAGCTTCGTCGGCTGCGGCCTGAACGGCTTCGAGAAGATTCAAAGGACCGTCGGCACTGATGGCCGTCGCCGGCCGCATGGATCCGGTAAGGACGACGGGCTTGCGAGTGTGGACCGTAAGATTGAGATAATAAGCCGTTTCCTCCATCGTGTCTGTCCCATGGGTGATGACGATGCCGTCGACGTCATCCCGGTCGGCCACTTCCTGCACACGAGAAGACAAGGCCTGCCACAGGGCTTCAGTCATGTCCGAGCTGTCAATATTGACGAACTGTTCGCCCTTTACCTCGGCATAGTCGCTTAAAGCCGGTACGGCATCCAACAGTTCTCCAATCGAAGTCTTGCCGGCTTCATATCCGGTCAGGTCATCGGCGGACGCGGCTTTTCCGGCAATCGTACCGCCGCAGGCCAAGACGTAAATCTTTCTTTTTCCCATCATCGTTCCTCCTCTGAGGTCATTATTTTCCCAGTATATTTTCTTTCTGCAAACCTTTCTTATGGACGCGAATGACGACGACTTCCGGCGGCGGACCGATCCGGAACAAGGCGCCCCAGGCACCGTAGCCGCTGGAAACCATGGCCGTCATCTTACCGAATGTACGGCTCCCGTAGTCAAGGGCAAAGAGGCGGCTCGTCACCAGCCGGTTCGGCCAAAACTGACCGGCATGGGTATGGCCGCTGACGTGAAGGTCCCAACCGGCTTCAGCAGCCTGATGGATATGCATCGGTTCGTGTTCCATAAAAATCGAAAAAGCTGCTTCATCGGCCTTTCGTACCGGTGCCGCCGGCGCGATATAATAATCTTCCCGGCCAAAGAGAGTCACCCCCGGAATAGGGGTCACGACGTCGCCGTTCAGGACCCGGACGCCATAGCGGCCTAAGACTTCCGCTTCCAGAGCCAAGTTTTCCCCGTACGTATCGTGATTGCCCATGACAGCAAAGACGCCGGCCGGAGCCTTAAGGCCTTCAAAGCCGGAAAAGCTGTCTTCTCTTAAGACATACTGTAAGTCGCCGTCGATGATATCACCGCCCATGAGGACCATGTCGGGTCGGCAGGCATTGACGTCCCGCGTCAGTTGGCGGCTGAAAGACGTCCCCAGGACGGCACCCAAATGAATGTCGCTGACGAAGGCAATGGAAAAGTCGCGGTCAATGGCCTTGTCGGTCTCGATGTCGACGGTCCGCACGACCTGATGATGGCCGCGCCAGGCACCGACAGCCAGCAGCAGCCACGAAAGACCGAAGGCAAAGGCACTGTAATGGACGGAAATCGTCCCCTGCCAAAGATCATTGCGGCCGACGAGCTGAGCCCCCAGCCATAGTAAGAGCCCCGGAATGAGGAGCATCGTCGCATAGTAAGAAAAGGAAAACCAATAGCCGGCAAAGCGGGTCAGTCCCCTCGTCACCACCGGCGGCAGGGATTCCGAAAAAACATAAGGTATGACATACAGGACTGGCAGTACCATAAAGAGCGCCAACAGAGGCATCTCCGGCACGGGCAGACTATGGCGAAAGAGTGCCCATTGGCCGAGTACCGACAATTCGCCGATGAAAGCCAGAATCAAATAAAAATAATGGCGTTGTTTCACAGCATCTCCCCCATTCGTATACGCTAATAAATCATGTCATCTTATCATAAAAATTTCCATGGCCCCTGTCAAGGCAAGCACCTAAAAAGCCGAAAAAAACAACAACCGCAAGGACGAAATACGCCCGGCTCCATCCGAAAGGATACGAAGCGAAGCGTCCGCGTCAATGCGGTTGTTGTTGTTGTGTGTTCCATAGGATTCGTTATGCCTTCAGTTCCTGATTGAGCCAGGCTGCGGCATCACCCATCATATTGGTCGTGACGAAGTGGCCTAAGCCGTCGTAGACGACGGACTGGCTCTTTACATCGCGGTGTGTGGCCAGCTTTTCAAGATAAAGCTCCTGAGCGGCTCCATCGACGACATCATCGGCGCCGCCGCGAAGGGACAAGAGCGAACGGCCGCTGAGGCGATCCATATGCTGATAGGGATCCATGGCGGCGAACTGCATCTGCAAGAAACGATAAGACCGCGGCTTTTCGATGTGAAGGGACGAGCGGAAACGCCGTTCCGATTCTTCCCACCAGCCGGAGCCGTTCATGACGACAGCCGTCTTGAACTCTTTAAACAGGCTCCAAGCACCGACGGCCGTAAAGCCGCCCATAGAATGACCCATGACGGCCAAGGGCGTATTGGGCCAACGTTCCGAAATATATTCCAGCATAAGGGGTACTTCCATCATGTTTTGGAAGATCGTCTGCCAAAAATCAGCGTAGACGGCCTTACTTTCATAGTCAAGGGTGCCGCGATGGCCGTGATTGACGGCATCGGGGATGACCACATCGTAGCCGTACGAAGCTAAGATGCGGCCGCGGACGGCCTGAAATTCCTTCTGCGACGACCAGCCGTGATAAAACAAGACGACGCCTTTTGCTTTTTCACCGGATGTAATAACGAGACCGGGAATCCCTTTGAGACCAACTTCTCTTTCTTCAATCATCTATGGTTAAATCCTCTCTACTTTTTTATAAATCCCTTGCGATGAGCCAACGGTTCCTGCCAGATTTCTGACCAGACGAAGCCGGCGTACAGTTCTTTCGCCTGAGGCGTGAGACCGCTCCAAGCTGCCGGACGGACGCGCTGGGGCACGACGACCGGCACAGGCCGGGGACGTTCTGCAGCGACCCGTGGCGGCGCCATCTTTTTCGGAAGCGCCGGTTCCGGTTCATCAGGGAAATTCATATTATCCCAGCCCTCATCCCAATCGGGAAAGGACGGTTCCGGCACGGTCGGTTCCGGTGCTTCCATCTTTGGGGCCGGGGCCGGCTTACGCCGCGGCGGTACGGGAATGGGACCCTTGCTCCGAGGGTACCTCCGCTTGCGGCGCAAGAGGTCGGGCAGGACTCCCATCAAGACGACGACGATAATCATCCATACAAGATCCATGGTCATCACCTACTGTTCCGAATGGCTTCCATCGTGATGGTCGTGGTGGTCATCCTTTACGGTCGACGCCGACTGGGTCTTAGGCACGCCGGCCTGGGCGACAGCCGTACGCATGTCCGTATCGGCCATGATATTCTTCATATTGTAATAGTCCATGACGCCTAATTTTCCTTCACGCAGAGCCTGGGACAGGGCCAGGGGAACTTCGGCCTGGGCTTCGACGACCTTGGCCTGCATTTCCTGGGTATAGGCCTGCATTTCCTGTTCCTTAGCGACAGCCATGGCACGCCGTTCTTCGGCCTTTGCCTGAGCGATCTGCTTGTCGGCTTCGGCCTGGTCGGTCTGGAGGCGGGCGCCGATATTGCGGCCTACGTCGACGTCGGCAATATCGATGGACAAGATTTCAAAAGCCGTCCCGGCATCGAGGCCCTTATTGAGGACGGTCTTACTGATTTTGTCCGGGTTTTCCAACACTTCGGAATGGTCCTGAGCCGAGCCGACGCTGGTAACGATCCCTTCGCCGACACGGGCGATGACCGTCGCTTCACCGGCACCGCCGACGAGGCGGTCGATGTTAGCACGAACCGTAACCCGGGCCCGTACCTTCAATTCGATCCCGTTTTGGGCAACAGCGGAAATAAAAGGCGTTTCGATGACTTTCGGATTGACACTCATCTGAACGGCTTCCAAGACGTCGCGACCGGCCAGGTCGATGGCGCAGGCCCGTTCAAAAGTCAGGGACATAGTCGCCCGGTGAGCGGCGATGAGGGCATCGACGACGCGGTCGACGTCACCGCCGGCCAGGTAGTGGGCTTCGAGCTGATTGACGTTGACGTCGAGGCCGGCCTTATTGGCCTTGACCAAGGGCAGGATAATCTTAGACGGGATGACCCGGCGCAGGCGCATACCGATGAGGTTGACGATGCCTACGGAGACGCCGGCTGCCATAGCTGAAATCCACAGTCCGATGGGCACGAAGTGCAGGAATAAGGCGATGACGACAACGGCCAAGGCAATGATGAAGATAGGCACGGCTAGAAAAGATACAATTGTCATAAGGCAGAATGCTGCGCAAAACACAGTCCGCAGAGACCCTTGCGGACACGGTGAACCCTTCTGTGCTGCAGAGGCCGCAGCAAACTTCGCCACCTTTCTCTTTTCACACGAACCATACGGCCCGAGTGCCTCTGCCAGTCCTCGGGCAGCTCCTTCCGCACGGGGGAAGGCATTCCTATTTTAAAAGCTTTGACTATAACATAATACCGTTTATGCATAGTTTTATTATAGCTCACTTTGTCACTTTATTCCATCTCAATCCTTCAGATGGCGTTCCGGCTCCGGTTCGACGACGATGCGGCCGCCTTCGACGCTGATGACACGGACCGTGACGTCGCGGTCGATGAAGGAACCATTGGCTACGGCATCGACCCGTTCTTTACCGATGCGTATCGTCCCGGACGGACGCAGAATGGTAATCGTCGTCCCTCGTTCATAGAGGTAGCGGCTGTAGTCTTCCTGAGACGTATAGCCTTTCTCCTTCGTCGAACGATTCTTAAGGGTTAACTTATCAAAGAGAGAGCTCTTCGGCAAATGGCGACCCAAGAAGTAAAAGACGATGAGGGCCAAAACGGTCCCGCCGGCCAGAATATAGATTGACTCATAAGTAGCCCCGAGCATAAAGAACAGGCTGCCGAACAAGAGGACGACGCCGGCCAGGCCGAAAATGCCGATGCCCGGCGATGCCAATTCAAGGCCGATGCACAACAGGCTGACTAAGAAGGCGGCAATGATTTTAAGATCCGCCACCAAGGGTTCGTTGCCGGAATAGAGTAAAAGTCCGCCAAAGACGAAGGCCGTGGCAATGCCGGCACCGATACCGGCCATCTTGATTTCTGCCAAGAGGGCGGCGATGATCAAGGCGACGAATAAGGTTCGTACATAGGGATTCTGTAAAATACCGATCATGTCATCACGCCAATCTTTATCTACATAAATGGTCTGGGCATCGCCAAGGCTGTAAAGAGCCAAGGCGTCGGACAAGGTATCGGCCGAACCGTCCGATACATTCAGTTCTTTAGCTTGTCCGTCGGACAAGGCCAGGATTTTGCCCGGTTCTGCATAGCCCGGATATCCCTTGGTCTTGTCAACCATGGCTTCGGCAACGCCGGGATTGTGGCCGGTCTGAGCCGCCGTCGTACTGAATTCAGCTTTTAAGGCGGCGATGTTTTTCTCCGTGTCGGGAATCGGTTCAGCCGCACCGATACTGCTTCCCGGGGCCATGATGATGTGGCGGCTGGACAAGGCGATGAGGGCGCCTGCCGACCAGGCCCGCGACGTAATATAGGCGATGACCGGCACGTCAGAGGCCATGATCATATCCCGAATCTTTAAAGCACTGTCGACGCGGCCGCCTAAGGTGTTGATAGGAATGACGACGGCCGTATCGCCGTTTTCTTCAGCCTGGCGCAGCCCTCGCTGAATAAAGGCCACCTGACTGCCGTCGATATCGCCGGAAATAGGCAGTACGCGGACCGTATCGGCCTGCACCGACGCGGCCGGCAGGGCAGCTGTCAGCGAAAACATAAGGACCAAGACGGTTATCATGCGCAATACAAAGGTCATTCCCTCACCTGCTTTCATTCGCTCACTTTGTCAGGCGCCGCAACGCATTGAAAATAACCGGCACGATGGAGTTTTTCCAATTCTTCCGGTGAAATATTGCGGGCAGCTTGCTTTTCTAATTCTTCAATCGGTTTTTCCTCAATCATATGGATCTTGTCGACGACGGCATCATAGACAGCCGGCGGCTTATTGGCTTTAATCCATTCCAGCATGTGATCGAACCAGGTGCGGCACGTCCAAGCATCTTTGCCGTGGTTGTGACCGCAGAGAATCTTAATCTGATCCTGTTCCGGAATCTTAGCCAGTAACCAATTCCACCGTTCACGGGCAATCAAATAATGATAAAAGGCATCGACCTCACGCAAATGTTGCTCTTGAAGCTCCAACGTATAGCGTGACCAAAATAAACTGAGAGTCATAATGACTACCTCCAAGCAATATAGTAAAACTTAGATTACCTTACGATAGATATTCTACACCATCTTGTCAAATTCCTTCTCGGCAAAAGAAAAAGAAGGCCTTCCCACCGGGCTGTCAGGTCCCATAAATACGCCCGATGGCAAGGTGATTCAGAGCCTACCCAGAGTATACCATAGCTGTAATTGAACCTCTCCCGCTTATAAAAGCGGGAAATTCTTGAGAAGTTTGATACATGGACTAACGCCTAACAACATATCCCGAGGGAGGTAGTTGTCAGGATATCCTTATTCTCAAAGGGCTGTCCAAAAGCCCTCTACACAGTTCTTCGTAATCGAAGTTCTGCTTACTTTTTCTGAGTATGTTAGCTGCACCGTTTACGTCGGCATTCGCAATCCTGCCATCAGCAAACTGGTACAGGCCACGATGGACACGTTTCCCGCTGAAAGCTCCCGTATACGGCTGTTCAAGATGGTAGACAGGAATATCGTCTAAATCCAAGCAGCTTGCCTTGGAAGTGTAAGATTCTTCCTGCTCGATGTACTTCATGCCGTAACGCTCGCAAAGCCCTTTCAAGGTCTCACGCAAACTGCCGAAGCTGATTTGCGTAAACTGCTGATTGGTAATCTTACCAAGATTCATACTACGTTTGAAGTCGCCATTGTAGCCGCAAACGATGGTGCCGATACGGTGTTCCATGCAGTAGTTGATGATGTAACGGGCAACCTTGCGGATATAGTCTTGTGTCCGATTATTACGTTTTCTAGTCAAAACATAGAGTCGGTGCGTTTTCTTCTGCCCCTGTTTATTGGCGATACCTTGATAGTAAGCTTTCTGCTTATTCCAATACTGGTTAATTGATTTTAGTTTACGCCCGTCCATGATGAACGCCGTCCCGGTATTGGTTACACAGGTTGCCAGATTTTCAAGGCCAATGTCGACCGCAAGCACCTTGTCAGCGGAAACGTCTTGAGGTTCTTCCGCTTGAAGATAGCAGTACTGTATTTTGAAGTACATACCATTGTATATAGGGCAGATACGTATTTCCTTGATGGTCTTGCCTTCAAGCCTTTTCGGGAATGGAATTTTGACCTGTTTACCGCCATGCAATTTGGAGAACTCTCGGCTCATAGGCACTGTCAGGAATCCATCCTTGAGATGTATGGCATTGGCGGACAGAATCAGGTTGAACATACCGCCTTTTTCTCGATAGCGGGGCATTCGGATATCCTTGAAGCGATATTCACCTGATTTTGCTTTCTTTATGAGATTGAAAAATGTCTTAAAGCTGCGGTCAGCAACTTTCAAAGTCTGTTGAGACACGCCAGCCTGCAATAGTCCATAGTTTTCATTTTCTTTGCAGACATGGTAGTTCTCCTCGTATTTCAGAAACTTTTTCTCTTGGAAATAGTATTGCCTGATATTATAGAGAGCCACATTGTAGAGATTATTGCTATACTGGCACATTTCCCGTAGGATGGAGTATTCTTCTTTAGAAAGACCTCTTATGACATTTGATTGAGTTAGATACATTTTGTCACCTCCTTTTTATTATATACTAACTATATACTGAAAAGCATGTGTCGACAAGACTATCTACGTGGATTTGTAATTCTCGCGAACACCAAGCCCATCAACCACACGCCATTCATCTCCCTCCTAAGAGGAAGGAGTCTTCTGGCAGGTTAAAATAAATTCCACTATATCCCTTCCCTTTCAAGGATCATATTTTTCTATTATATATTACAAGACCTTTACCCAATACATTAGCTTGCAGCCTGTCCTTTACCTTCGCCATTCACAACGACATGACACAAACCTGTCACCACCACGATATATCTACCCCAAAAAAACACAAAAAAGTCCAATATTATATTGACACCGGGATGTTATATAAGATAATATATATCATGTTTAAAGGTAGTTTTTAAAGTCTATGGATATCTATTTGTTGTTATTTGCTATTTATTTGCAATCCTTATTATTTTTATCAATTATAATAAAAAATCATCCATAACAGATTGTCAGACTTCGGTTTTCATAGAGTTGTCCGTTACTTATTTTTAATAATTTTAACCATAAGCATAATCACCGACGTTAAAATCATCATAATAATAAACATTTTTTATTTATAAAGCCTATATACACAAAACACGATGATTATCTTTTATGGAATTAAAAAATCTTTATCAAACGCTTTTCCCCGCTAAAATCGCAGGATACTCATCCCAAAAAGGTATACTTGCATCTTAAAAATATCTTGAACTGTGTTTTAAACGTGATATAATAAACTCGAAAGATTACAGTTTGTTGTATCCCAATCCGTATCAAAAAACCTTCATATCCACGAAGAGCCCTTGGATTTCTTATAAAATTTCATGTGTCTATATTGTAATAAGATAGATTCAAAACGACTCATGATGGCATTTATGAAGGTTTTTATGATAGCATAAATTTGATTATTTCCATCAAAATTATACTAAGAAAAGAGGACTTGATTATGAACACCCAGAAAGAGAAACACCTTCTTGCAAAAGTCGCAGCTGTCATGCTTCTCAGCTTCGCGACGGTCGGCGGAACCTACTCCGTCCAGGCTGCCGGCTTGACCGGATCCTACGTCGGCATCGGTAAAGCACCTGCCAGCACGAATGTCGTCGATAAAGGATCAGAAGTTAAGTCGACGGAAACGAAAATTATCGACTATCGGCAGACTTTTAATACGAGTTACATGGGTGGTCAAGATATGTACAGAACACCAAAAAATGATAATGCCAACGGTGAAGGCGTAGACGGCGTTTCCTCCGGTCATGATATCGACGGCGCAGGGACCGGGAATACAGCCATCGGCTTTGGTACCTATGCTGCCCGCGGCTACAGTACCGCCCTCGGAACCTATGCCAGTGCCATTACCAACTCTACGGCCGTAGGCGCCGGCTCTTATGCGGCCAGCAAGAGTGTATCTTTCGGTCAAAATGCCTATGCTAATACGAATGGCCTTTCTATCGGTTTGAATGCTCGTTCCTCTTCGGGTCTTGCTATCGGTCAAGGGGCTACGGCAGGTCTTTTCTATAAATACCTCCAGAAAGATGGCGTTCAAAACTACAATGTTATTAACGATAGTATGGCCATCGGTAATAATGCCACGGCAATCGGCGGTATTGCTATTGGGAAGAATGCAAAGACTAATAGCCTGTATGGTGTAGCATTAGGCCAAAGCTCTTCTGTTGCATATAGTGGTACGGCATTAGGTACCAATGCCAAGGTTTATGTTTCTCAGGGGGTTGCTTTAGGACCTAATTCTGTATCTAATCGGTACTCCAATACGATTGGCTACGTTCCCTTTGCCGATGATGGCGGCAGTTACGTACCGAAGGATATATCCGGATTGGCAACAGCCATTGGAGCTAGCGACAGCTTAAAGGCTTTTAACACTAAATACGCTAATCAAATCACTGAATATAATACATTAAATCAGAATCTGTCGGATGCTCAAAAAAAATATGCGGAGCAAGATGAAATTTTACGGACTACAAAGGGTAGTACTGATGCGACAGAACAGGCAAAATATACGAAAGCATTGACAGATAAAGAAACGTACTATGCGGAAGCTGTTGCGGCAACCAAGGCATTAAACGAATGGGTTGCTCAAAACCAAGACTTTGCGACAGATTTGGGCAATCAGAAAACAGAACTTGGTACTTTTAAATCCACCGCTGGTGCTGTTAGCGTAGGTTCTACTGAATATGATGGCGATGGTCGAGTAAGCTATGTTTTAACTCGTCAAATCACTAACGTTGCTGCTGGTACGGAAGATACGGATGCCGTCAACGTAGCTCAGCTCAAACGTGTGGCTAACGCTACGATTTCCGACATCACCGTCGGTGCCGATAAAGCCAGCAAGGCTGATGGCTTGGCCATTACCAGTGATGCCGATCAGAGCCGTATCGATATCGTCGGTGCCAACAACAATATCACCACCTCTGTCGATGCCGATAAGCGACTGATCCAAGTCGGATTGAGCAATACGTTGAACTTATCAGATGCCGGCAGCATTACCTTCGGCACTGACGGCACGACCTTGAAGAACTCCGGCTTAACGATTGCCAATGGTCCTTCCGTAACGACAGATGGTATCAGTGCCGGCAATAAAGTCATTTCCAATGTTGGTGCCGGTAGTGTCACTGAAAATTCCACCGATGCTATCAATGGAGGACAGATTTTTAACATCCAAAAAGAACTCAACACCTCTATTGAAAACGCGGGCAAAGCTGCTAAGACAGAAGTTACCTCTACCAATGGTACCGTTACGGTTACCCCGTCTACAGATACAACGGACAACCATCAAATTTATGACTTGTCCATCAATACGGCAGGTACAAATGTAGCCTATACAGCAAACAGTGAAACGGCGAAAGCTGTAACCTTAGCTGATGGTTTCAACTTTACCAATGGTACCAATACGACCGCAGAAGTTGCGGATAACGGCGTCGTTAAGTTCAACTTAAACGATGACATTACGCTCAACAGCGTTACCGCTAATAACAGCATCTCCGTTGGTGGCAAGGTAACTATCAATAAAGATGGCATCAATATGGGCAATACTACGATTACCAACGTTGCCGGTGGCTCTATTGCTGAAGGCTCGACCGATGTCATCACCGGTGATCAAATTTTTAACATCCAAAAAGAACTCAACACCTCTATTGAAAACGCGGGCAAAACTGCTAAGACAGAAGTTAAATCCACAAATGGTACTGTTAAAGTTACACCGTCTACAGATACAACGGACAACCATCAGATTTATGACTTATCCGTTGATACGGCGGGCACAAGCGTAGCCTATACGGCAAACAGCGGAGATTCCAAGGCTGTAACCTTAGCGGATGGCTTCAACTTCACCAATGGTACTAATACAACTGCAGCAGTCGATGAAAAAGGCGTCGTTAAATTCAACTTAAACGATGACATTACGCTCAACAGCATTACCGCTAATAACAGTATCTCCGTTGGCGGCAAGGTAACTATCAATAAAGATGGCATCAATATGGGCGGTACTAAGATTACCAACATTGCCGGCGGCTCTATTACCCAGGGCTCGACCGACGCCGTCACCGGTGACCAGTTATATAACGTTCAGCAGCAAATCACCAACATCACCGGTCCTGATGGCAGCTTGTCTCAGAAGGCTAATACAAAATTAGACAACCTCACCGATGCCGGTAAGACTGTCATTACCGATATTGCTAAAGATGCTGCCAAAGGTGCCGTTACCGTTAAAAACGGCGATAATTTCATCAAAGTTGGCTTAAATGAAGAACAAAAGGCTAACGGCGTTAACCAGTATGATGTATCATTAGACAAAGATGCATTGCGCGATGCATTAGGTACCGGCACCAACACGGCCGGCGACAAGAACCTCATTACCGGCGACACCTTAAATAAGGCTATTGAATCCGTCGTATCCGGTCAGGCCAGCGACGGTCATATTAAAGATGTAGCTCAAAAATCCGTTAAAGTCGTCGACGGCGTCAATACGACCGTTACCGAAGGCACCGACGGCGATGCGAAGACCTATGCCGTCAACGTCTCCGACGATGCTATTAAAAACGCTGTCAAACCGGAACTCGACCAGAAAGCCAATGTCGACGGCTCCAATTTGACGACGGAAAACATCAACAACTGGAAGAGCACCTTAGGAGTCACCAATCTGGACAGCAGCGTAAATCAGGTAACCTCCCGCGTCGATACCTTGGAAAGCGACGTATCGGGCTTGAAAGATGACGTCACCAACTTGAACGGCCGCGTCAGCAGCTTGAACGACCGCGTCGATAAAGTCGGTGCCGGTGCCGCCGCTTTGGCCGGTCTCCATCCGTTGGAATTCAACCCGGAAGATAAATTCTCCGCATCTGCCGCTCTCGGCAACTACAAAGGCGACAACGCCGTAGCCCTCGGCGCCTTCTATCGCCCCAATGCCGATACGATGTTCAGCTTCGGCACGACGATCAGCGATGAAAAGATGTTCAACGTCGGCGTTTCCTTCAAATTCGGCAACAAAGGCGACCGCATCTATCGCCAGGGTACGTCCGTCGATGTCAGCGCTTTGACGTCGGAAGTCAATACCCTCCGCCAGGAAAATCAGGCTTTGGCCAGCCAGGTCAACAGCCAGAAAGCTGAATTGGAACAGCAGCGTGCCCTCATTCAGCAGCTGATGAACAAAGTCGGCATGTAATCACCTCTCCTATGGCAACAAAAAAGCGAGACCTTCACGGTCTCGCTTTTTTTATGTCTATGGATGAAATTATTTGCGGAACAAGCCCATGGCTTTGCAGACCTTTTCATAGGTAAGGCTGGCTTTGGCGTGAGCCTTGGCAGCCCCTTTGTCGAGGATGTCGTCCAGTTCCGGTTCGCTGACCAACTGACGGTAGCGCTGCTGGATCGGTTCCAACGTCGAAATGATGGCTTCGGCGACGTCCTTCTTAAAGGCGCCGTAACCCTTGCCGACGTAAGCGGCTTCGACCTGTTCATGTGTCTGGTCGGTCAGAGCCGAAAGGATTTCGATGAGGTTTGAAATGCCCGGTTTCTGTTCTTTGTCATAGTGGACGGAGTTTTCACTGTCTGTCTGGGCCCGCTTGATTTTCTTTTCAATGGCCTTCGGTTCGTCGAGGAGATAAATCGTCGCCGTTTCATTGTCGTCGGACTTACTCATCTTCTTCGTCGGTTCCTGGAGGCTCATGACCCGCGTGCCGTCCTGGCCGAGGTAGATGTCAGGAATGGTAAAGATGTCGTCGCCGTAGAGGCGGTTGAAGCGCTGCGCCAGGTTGCGGGTAATTTCCAAATGCTGCTTCTGGTCGTCGCCGACGGGCACGAAATTGGTCTGGTACAAGAGGATATCCGCAGCCATGAGGGGCGGATAGGTCAAGAGACCGGCCGGGATAGAGTCGCCCTGTTTGGCCGCCTTATCCTTGTACTGGGTCATTCGTTCCAATTCGCCGACGTAAGACGAGGTAATCATCATCCAGCCTAAGAGGGCGTGTTCGGGAACTTCAGACTGGACGAAGAGTGTCGATTTGTCCGGATCGAGGCCGGAAGCTAAATAAATAGCTGCCAGTTCCCGCGTCCGCTGGTGCAAAAGCTGCGGGTCCTGGGGAACGGTGATAGCATGCTGATTGACGACGCAGTAATAACATTCGTTGCCGTCTTGGATTTTAGAAAAGTTGCGCAGTGCGCCTAAGTAGTTGCCTAAGGTAAGATTGCCGCTGGGCTGAATACCGGAAAAAATAACTGCCATAATGGTACCTCCTGATTCATAAAAAAAACCTTCCATCCCCTATACATAGGGACGAAAGGAAAGTCAGCTCCGCGGTACCACCCTGGTTGGCCATATGGCCCGGCTCTAATGCACCTGTTGATGCATCTTTTCAAGGTAACGGTGAAAATTCCGGCGGAACCTACTTCTCGTTCAGTCCGCATCTCCCGGGCCCATTCCCGATCATGGCCTCTTGCCGGACTTCCACTGCCACCGGCTCGCTGTCAAGGGTGTCATGACGGTACTTGCTCCCGCTCATCGACGTTATATATCCTATTTGATGCATCTATCTTATATCGAAGGGCGACCCTTGTCAAGTTTTTCTTGACTTAGAGTTGACTCCACAGTCTATAATAACTACAATAATGAAAATAACTCTAATTACAACATATTTAAATAGGAGGAATTCTATGAAATGGAACCCTAAAAAAATCATCATCCCCATCGTCGCCGTCCTGGCCATTGCAGCCGTGGCCGCCTACCTCTGGCTGCCGGGAACGAAGGCCGTCGCCAAACAAGGCATTCGAGCGACCAAAGCCGCAGCGGCCCACTACTTGCCGACAGAATCAGTAGATGCCTCGAATATCCGCCAGGTCATTACAGCAGACAGCACGACGTCGCGGACCTTTATGTGGCAGTCTGACTATGCCGAAGACAATCCCGTCGTCGAATACCGCAAGACCGGCGACGACGACACCATTATGGAACTCCCCGCTTCCAGCGACGCCTTCAGCGATGACGGCGTGACGACATATATCCACTCGGCAACGGTTACCGACCTTACGCCGGGTACCGCCTATGAATACCGCGTAGGCTACGGCGACAAGCGCAGCGCTTGGACACCTTTCCGGACAGCTGAGGGCAGCAATTTCAAAGCCCTCATCTTCCCCGATTCCCAGTCCAGCGACTACAGCGGCTGGGCCTCCCTGGCGCAAGCGGCTTGGCAGAACAATCAGGATGCCCAGTTCTTCGTCAACATGGGCGACCTCGTCGATAACGGCCAATCCCATTACCAGTGGAATGCCTGGTTCGATGCCGTCGGCCCGATGATCGCCCGCATCCCCGCAGCGCCCCTCCTGGGCAATCACGAAACGTACAACACGGACTGGAAGATGCGCATGCCCGAAGCCTATACGCACCTCTTCTCGCTGCCCCGCATCGATATGGAAAAATATCAGAACCAGTTCTATTCCTTCGACTACGGCGACATCCACTTCGTCGTCCTCAACACCCAGGCACAGGAACTGGCCGACTTTGAGCCGACCTTAAATGACGATGAAGTGGCTTGGTTTAAAGAAGACATGGCCAAGACGACGAAGAAATGGAAGGTCGTCCTGATGCACAAGGATCCCCTGCAGTACGGCTTCGCCAACCGTCCGGAACCGCGGGAAGAAGGATTCTCGTCGGAAGGCCGGTTGTGGATGCCCTTATTCGACCAGTACGGCGTCGATGCCGTCTTGTCGGCCCATCTCCACACCTACCGCGATCGAGGCCATATAAAGAACTTCCAACGCGATGAAAGCGGTCCCTTATACATCATCACCGGCGTCGCCGGCAACGTCCGCTACCCCAGCCTTTGGAAGCAGCACAGCCTCGATGAATACGTCGCCCCTCAGCCGGAAACGGACAACTACATGACCTTAGAAGCGACGGCAGACAGACTGACCTTCCGCAGCTACCTCCCTGACGGACAACTGTTAGAGGAACGAAGCATTTCTTCACACAAATAAAAAAAGTGTGATATAATAGATTCAATCCGGACGTTCCTTCAAAACCATCCGGGTTGTATTTGACAAAGAAGGAGGAAATATACTATGGCACAGATTACCAAAGATACGGGTATTATTGAAGCCGTTCAGAAACACCCGCAGATCATCGAAATCTTCCAGCAGTACGGCCTCGGCTGCGTCGGCTGCATGGCTGCTCACTTTGAAACCATCGGTCAGGGTGCCGGTGCTCACGGCATCGACGTCGATGCCCTCATCGCCGATATCAACGACTGCATCGCTGAAAGCGGTAAATAAGATAAAAGCTGTCGCACCTTTGGTGCGGCAGTTTTTTTATACCCACTCCCCGTCCCTATGCCCCGAAACATTTCCCTTCAGAATACAACACTTTCCTTTCGGATAGTACCTTACTTTTAAGTGCATACTTTCCCTTTTTATCCGTTTATGGTATCATTCTTCTTATCCTAAGAAAAACAAATTATCCATTATGTCATTCATATAAAAGGAGATATTGCCATGAAAGAAAAAATTGATGTTTTTGAAAAAGCACCGGAAATCCTCCGTAATTTACCAAAGGGTATCCTCTTGACGACGAAGGCCGGCGACCGGGTCAACACCATGACCATCGGCTGGGGAACCTTAGGCGTCGAATGGGCTAAACCGATCTTTACGGTCTACGTCCGCCAGAACCGTTTCACCCACGAACAGCTGACCAAGAACCCTGAATTTACGATCAACGTCCCTGTCGGCGCCTTCGACCGATCCATCTTGGGAAAAGCCGGTACAACCAGCGGCCATGACGGCGACAAGATTGAAAAATTAGGTCTTACCTTGGAAGATCCCGAAGTCATCTCCGTCCCGGGCATTAAGGAACTGCCCCTGACCTTGGAATGCAAGGTTCTCTACAAAAAAGACCAGGACTTAGCCGATATTCCCAAGGATATTAACGACGAATTCTATCCCCAGAACGTCGACGGCTCCTTCCACGGTGCCAACCGCGACAGCCATACGGCATACTACGCCGAAATCGTCGCCGCCTACATCATAAAATAAAGAACAGAAACGACGCAAAGGCCCTCGAAAGCCGGACTCCGGTCTGACTTTCGAGGGCCTGTTGTTATATAGCTTACAGAGGCATTTATGATCGTTTAGAAAAATCGGCGGCTGCCGTAAACAGGATGTCTGTCGACGAGTTGAGGGCCGTTTCCGTCGAGTCCTGAAGGACGCCGATGATGAAGCCGACGCCGACGACCTGCATGGCAATGTCATTGGAGATGCCAAAGAGGCTGCAGGCCATGGGAATGAGGAGCAGCGAACCGCCGGCAACGCCGGAAGCACCGCAGGCACCGATAGCCGACAAGACGCTGAGCAAGAGGGCCGTCGGAAAATCTACGGCAATGCCCAAGGTATGGACAGCGGCCAAGGTCATAATCGAAATGGTAATGGCCGCACCGGACATGTTGATTGTCGCCCCCAGGGGAACGGTAACCGTATACGTATCGGGGTCGATGCCGAGTTCTTTGGCCAGGGCCATGTTGACCGGGATATTAGCCGCCGAACTGCGGGTAAAGAAGGCCGTTACCCCGCTGGTCGAGATACACTTCCAAACGAGCGGATAAGGATTTCTGCGGAGCTTGGCATAGACGATGATCGGATTGACGATAAAGGCGAAGATGAGCATCGTCCCTACGAGGAGAGCCAGAAGCTGGGCGTAGCCGACGATGGCTTCGATACCATTGGAGGAAATGGAATCGGCGACGAGGCCCATGATGCCCAGCGGAGCCAGGCGGATGACCCACTGAACACAGGTCGTGACCGCATTGGCACAGTCGTCGAGAACGGCTTTCGTCGATTCAGAGACGCGGCGGATGGCGATGCCGAAGAGGACAGCCCAGCCGAGGATACCGATGTAGTTGCCGGTCATCAAGGCATGGACGGGATTATCGACGATATTCTTAAGGAGCGTCGTCAGGACTTCGGCAATGCCTTCAGGAGCTTTGTTGGTCGCAGCCGATACGTCGAGTTGCAGGGTCAGCGGGAAGGCGTAGCTGATCATGACAGCGAAAAAAGCAGCTAAAAAGGTACCGATGAGATATAAGATGATGACGTCTTTAATTTTTGATTCATGATTTTCTTGTTTCCGGCTCAATGCCGAAGCGACTAATACGAAGACCAAGACCGGAGCAATACCTTTCAAGGCACCGACGAAAATGACGCCCAACAGGGCCAACTCATGAGCAGCTGCGGGAAAACTCATGGCCACCGCAATGCCGATGATCAAGCCGACGATGATCTGCTTGATCAAGCTGATGCGATTTAGGGCACTCCATAAACTATGCATACCAAAAACCTCCCATAGAACATATCGTTCGAAAAATACAAATGTACATTATAACAGAACACTTCATTTATTATAGAATAAAATCCATAAAATTTCAATACAAAAAAAATGAATAGCCTATGCTGTCAGAGACAGACATAGGCTATTCATGATAAGGAAATTGGCGATAGTCCCGCGGACTAAAGCTTTATGGTGTGAAAAATTATTCGCTCAAGACACTGGCACAGCGAGCGCAGAGTGTCGGATGAGCCGCATCGGAACCGACGGTGTCGGTGTGCATCCAGCAGCGTTCGCATTTTTCGGCACTCGACGGTACGACGACGACCTTCATGTCGCTGTGGTCTTCACCGGCTGCGGCATCGGCCGGGGCTTCGCCTTTGACGAGTTTCGCTTCGCTGACGATGAGCAAGGCAGCCAGCTGATCCTGCCAGGTGCTGAGGAAGTCGTAGTCTTCCCCATCGGCATAGATGGTAACGGAAGCATCGAGGGCGTGACCGATCTTGTGTTCCTGACGAGCCCCTTCAAGGATACGGGTCAGGTCGCGGCGATAGGACAGGAAGTGGTCCCAACGAGCGTCGAGGTCGGCATTCAGGTATTCTTTGTGCGCTTCCGGCCAATCCGTGAGGAGGACACTTTCTTCTTTGCCGTCGACGGCAGGCATGTTCTGCCATACTTCTTCAGCCGTGAAGGACAGGACCGGAGCGACGATCTTGACCAGCGTATCCAAGATGATGTACATGGCCGTCTGAGCGCTGCGGCGGATCGGAGCATCGGTCTTTTCCGTATACAGGCGGTCTTTGATGACGTCGAGGTACATGGCACTCAAATCGACGGTGCAGAAGTTGTGGATAGCATGGTACATGACGTGGAACTGATAGTTTTCATAAGCGTCGGTGACTTCTTCGAAGACTTGTTCCATGCGCAGCAGAGCCCATTTATCGAGTTCCGTCATATCCTGGTAGGCAACGGCATCTTTCGACGGATCGAAGTCGGCCAAGTTGCCCAAGAGATAGCGGAAGGTATTGCGGATCTTGCGGTAGACGTCGGAGAGCTGTTTCAAAATCTTCGGCGACAGGCGGATATCGCCCTGGTAGTCGGCCGACGATACCCACAGGCGAAGGACATCGGCACCGTATTTTTCGATGACTTCCTGCGGTGCTACGGTGTTGCCGACGGATTTACTCATCTTGCGGCCTTCGCCATCGACGGTAAAGCCGTGGGTCAGAACCGATTTATACGGAGCATAGCCGTTAACGGCAACGGAGGTCAGAAGCGAGCTGTTGAACCAGCCGCGATGCTGGTCCGAGCCTTCAAGGTACATTTCGCAGGGATAATCGAGGTCTGGATCGTGCTTGAGGACGCCCTGATGGGTGCTGCCGCTGTCGAACCAAACGTCCATGATGTCGCTTTCCTTGCGGAAATGGGTACCGCCGCAGTGGGGGCATTTATAGCCTTCAGGCATCAATTCTTTGACGTCGTACATCCACCAGGCGTCGGAGCCGTCTTTGGCAAACATATCCTGCAAGTGGCTGATCGTTTCGTCGTTGATGATGTGTTCACCGCAGTCTTCGCAGTAGAAGATTGGAATGGGGACGCCCCAGACGCGCTGACGGGAGATGCACCAGTCGCCGCGGTCGTGGATCATATTGTAGATGCGGTCATGGCCCCAGGACGGAATCCATTTGACCGTATCGATGGCGTCGAGGGCCTTTTGACGGAAACCGTCGACGGAGGCAAACCACTGTTCCGTTGCCCGATAGATGATCGGGTTCTTGCAGCGCCAGCAGTGCGGATACTGATGGCGGAAGGTGCTTTTTGCAAAGAGGGTTCCCTGTTCAGCTAATTTCTTAATGACCGGTACGTTGGCGTCGAAGACGAACTGACCTTCAAAACCGGGAACCTTATCGGTATAGCGGCCGGAGCCGTCGACAGTGCCCAAGGGCTTGAGACCCCAGGCTTCGTACTTCATGCAGACATCAAAGTCATCTTGCCCATGGTCAGGCGCCGTGTGGACGAGGCCCGTGCCGGCTTCGAGGGTGACGTGATCACCCAGGATGACCGGGACCTTGCGGTCATAGAAGGGATGCATGAATACCATGCCTTCGAGCTGTTTGCCCGTCATGACGTCGGGCAGGACTTCGTAGTCCGTAACCTTACCGGCCTGCATGGTAACGTCGACTCGTTCCTTAGCCATCAGGAGATATTCATCGCCGACGCGAACCCAGACGTATTCCAAGTTTTCGTTGGCACTGATGGCCAGGTTGCAGGGAATGGTCCAAGGCGTCGTCGTCCAAATGAGGGCGAATACCTTTTCCGGATCGGCATCTTTCGGCATATGGCCGCTGACGTCGACGGATTTGAACTTGACGTAGATGGAGAACGATTTATCGTCGTTGTATTCGATTTCAGCTTCAGCCAGGGCCGTTTCGCAGTGCGGGCACCAGTAAACGGTCTTCAGGCCCTTGTAGATATAGCCTTTTTTAGCCATTTCGCCAAAGACGCCGATCTGAGCGACTTCGACGTGCTTGCGAAGGGTCAGGTAGGGATCTTCCCAATTGCCGAGAACGCCCAGGCGAATGAAGTCTTTTTTCTGTTCTTCGACGCGGGCTAAGGCGTAGTCGCGGCATTTAGCACGCAAGTCAAGGGGCGTCATTTCGTGGCGATTGAGGCCCGTATCCTTGATGACGGCGTGTTCAATCGGAAGGCCGTGGGTATCCCAGCCGGGAACGTACTTGGTATAGCAGCCCTGCTGCGTCTTATATTTAAGGATAATATCTTTTAATACTTTGTTTAAAGCATGGCCGATATGAATCTTGCCATTGGCATAGGGAGGGCCGTCGTGCAGAATGAACTTAGGCGCTCCGTCCCGTTTCTGCAAGCGTTTTTTATAAATGTCATGATCCTGCCAAAATTTCAAAAAGTCCGGTTCCCGTTTCGGCAAATTGCCGCGCATGGGGAATTCCGTCTGGGGCAGATGTAAAGTCTTACCGTAATCCATGATGCTTCCTCCTCTTATCTGTGTGAAAAAAAATAACGTCTCCGCCCCAAAAAGGGACGAAGACGTAATCACCGTGGTACCACCCTATTGACTGCTCACGCAGCCACTTTGACGCAATATAACGATGCGACCCGGCAGTTGGTTCACAGCTGCAGCTCCCAAGTGATCCGCCGATATACAGTCTCTGCCGGGCTTTCACCATCCCCGGTTCGCTAAAAAGGCTGCGCCATATCGGCCGTCTTGTTCATAGCTTTTACGCTTAATTATTTAATACAATTATCATTGTATATAAGCGTATTGTAAGGTCTCTCCCCCTATTTGTCAAGAGGATTTATTTCCAATACTGTACGGTACTTTCGTCGATGCCGATAGATGCTGCTTTAAAGACCGGAATTTGCCCGGCTTCACGCTGCTGCTGATAATCCTTCATGGCATTGACGGCGACTTTGCTGAGGATAAAGCAGGCCGGGATGTTGATGAAGCACATGATGGCCATCAGGATGTCGGCAATGGCCCAGACGGCGGCCATAGACATGCCGGCACCGATGAAGACGACGGCGATGCAGACGATGCGGAAGCTATGGACGAAGCTCTGAGACGGAGCCCCTTTATGGATGAAGCGGATACAGTTGTCGACGTAGTATAAGTTGCCGATAAGCGTCGAAAAACCGAAGAGGAGCATGCAAAGCGTGATGAGGAGCGGTCCAAATCCACCGAAGACGGCCGAAGCGGCACTCTGTACGTAAGCTGCACCGGCTGCTTCTTTCACGATGGGAACGCCGGAGAAGAGGCCCATGAAAGCCGTAGCACTACAAACTAAGAGGGTATCGATGAAGACCGACAGCATCTGGACCAGCCCCTGTTTGACAGGGTGGCTGACGTCAGCAGCAGCTGCTGCGTTCGGAGCCGAACCGATACCGGCTTCGTTCGAGTAAAGGCCGCGCTTGATGCCGTAAATGAGGCAGGAACCGGAAACGCCGCCGAAGATGGCTTCAAAATCAAAGGCATCGGCGAAGATCATGGAAAATACCTGAGGCAGGTTGGAAATATGAGCGACGACGACGACTAAGGCTGCCAAAATGTAGAGGGCGCCCATGACCGGTACCATGACCGACGTGACCTTGATGATGCGCTGGCCGCCGCCGATGAGGCAGTAGCCGACGAGGGCTGCAAAAATGGCCCCGAGAATCCACGGCGTCATCGTAGGATCATAGAAGTCATACACGAGGAAGGTCGACTGCATATTAAACGAACAGAGAAGATTGAAGCCGCCGGCATAGGTAAGGATCAAGGACAGGGCAAAGAGGACGCCCAGACCGCGGTTATGCATGGCCGTTTCAATGTAGTAAGCCGGGCCGCCGTAGCTGTGTCCTAAGGCGTTGCGGCGTTTGTAAACCTGAGCCAGTGTGCTTTCGATGAAGGCCGTTGCACCGCCGATGATGGCGATAATCCACATCCAAAAGACCGAGCCCGGGCCGCCGAGGCAGATTGCCGTCGATACGCCGATGATATTGCCCGTACCGACACGGGAGGCCGTCGAAACCATGAGGGCCTGGAATGACGATACGTTTCCGTCTTTTGTCGGCTTTTCCATGACGACGCGGATACTTTCAGCAAACATACGAAGCTGGATGAGCCGTGTTTTCCACGAGAAAACGAGGCCGGCTGCAACGAGGATGACCATTAAAATCGGATAATAAAGGACATCGTCAAGGTAATTCAGGACGTCCATGACCATAAAACCACTCCTAACCATAATAAAAAATGATAAATAAATGTAACAATTCCTATAAAAAATCATAAGATATAAATGGACACTTTGTCAATGGTTTTTGACAAATTAGCACAGGATAATTTTTATAATCATTCATTATGTAGTATAATATCGATAGAAAGGCAGGCGTTTTTATGATATCCATCGAGCAGGTCATCCAAAAGGCCGTCGCCTATGACAAAGACGACGCCCGGCGTATCCACCATTTCCTGAAAGTCTATGCCTATGCCGACACCATCGGTCGGTTGGAAGGTCTCTCAGAGGATGAGCAGTCCATCCTCCAAACAGCGGCTGTCCTCCACGACATCGGCATTCACAAGGCCGAAGAAAAATACGGTTCGTCATCCGGCCATTTCCAAGAACTTGAAGGGCCGGCTCCGGCACGGGCTATCCTCGAAGAACTGGGCGCCCCGGCACATCTCATCGACAGGGTCACCTTCCTCATCGCCCATCACCATACCTACAGCGGTGTCGACGGGGTTGATTACCAAATCCTCTTGGAAGCCGATTTCTTGGTCAATGCTTATGAAGATCACCTGAAGCCGGAAGCCATTCGGACCTTTAAAGAAAAAGTGTTCCGCACCAAAGCGGGACTCGAATTATTGAAATATACTTATGGCGTGTAATGAAGGGAGTTTTTTCTATGACAGCAATTGAAAAGTTCGTCGACATGGTCAAACATTCGGACAACATCGTCTTTTTCGGCGGCGCCGGCGTCTCAACCGAAAGCGGGATTCCCGATTTCCGCAGTACCGACGGCCTCTATAACCAGCACTATAAATACCCGCCGGAAACGATACTCAGCCACACCTTTTTCCGGGAACAGCCGGAAGAATTTTACCGCTTCTACCGCGATAAGATGCTGGCCCTCAACGCCAAACCTAATATGGCCCACCTCAAGCTGGCAGAACTGGAAAAGGCCGGAAAATTAAAGGCCATCGTCACCCAAAACATCGACGGCCTCCATCAAAAAGCCGGCAGTAAAAATGTCCTCGAACTCCACGGCAGCGTCCACCGCAACTTCTGCACCCACTGCCATAAATTTTTCGATGCCCAGTATATGAAGGATTCTACGGGCATTCCTAAGTGCGATGCCTGCGGCGGCACCATAAAACCTGACGTCGTCCTCTACGAAGAAGGCCTCGACAACGGCGTCATCGAACAGTCCCTGCACTATATCAGCCAGGCCGACATGCTGATCATCGGCGGCACGAGCCTCGTCGTTTACCCCGCAGCCGGCTTAGTCCGCTACTACCGCGGCAAAAAACTGGTACTCATCAATAAGTCAACGACCGACATGGACAGCGCCGCCGACCTCGTCCTCCACGACGCCATCGGCGACGTCTTCAGCCATATCGTCCTATAAGTCCCCTCTTTTGTGAAAGGACTCCGATGAAAATCACCATTCTTATGAGCAGTCCCAGAAAGAACGGCAACACCAAACAGTGTCTCGACCCTTTCTGCGACGAATTGAAGAACCTCGGCCATGAGTACCAAATCTTTTGGCTCTATGACTATCAAATCGATCCTTGTTACGCCTGCCGCGGCTGTCAACAGGACTGGCAGCATTTTGCCTGCGTCCGCCGCGACGAGCTTTCGCCCATTGCAGACGCCATCCTCAAGAGCGACCTCATCGTCCTGGCCACGCCCATCTACTCTTGGTACTGTCCGGGACCGCTGAAGAACGTCCTCGACCGCTTCGTCTACGGCTTCAACAAGTATTACGGCGACGAAGTAGGCCCTTCTCTCTGGGCCGGCAAAAGGGTCGCCTGTTTCGTCACCTGCGGCTATAAACCCATCCACGGTGCCGATCTCTTTGAAGAAGGCATCAAGCGCTACTGCAAGCACTCGAAGCTCCAGTACCTCTCTATGTTTGCTGAGCGCCACTTAGGCTATAAGACGGTTTTTATGGACGATAAAAAAGCCGAGCACGCCCGCCAGTTTGCCCGGGAAATCACGGCCGTTTCCGAAACATAAGCTCATACGCAAAAAAGCTTCCATGAAGAAAATTCATGGAAGCTTTTTTTATGGATAGGATCAGGCTTCGACGACGCTGATACGCTGTTTGATGTGGTCGCCCTTTTCGATTTCGTCGACCATGGCAATGGCGTAATCGGCGTAGGATATAATGGATTCACCCTTACTGTTCAAAGTGAATTCTTCGCCGGCCAGGATGTATTTTCCGGTCCGTTCACCGTCAGCACGGAAGTCGGCAGCCGGGCTGATATAGGTCCAATTGACGTCGTCATGACGGCGGAGCAGTTTGAGGGCTTCACCCATGGCATTGGCAACGGGCTTATAAGCGTCGGGGAAATCAGGAGAATCGGATAAAGCCATAGAATGTTCCTTATCGAGGAACAGCGAGCCGGCGCCGCCGACGATGAGCAGGCGAACAGGACTTCCGCTTAAAATCCGGCTAAGATGTTCCGTCGTCTTCGAATGATCCGGTAAGGTTTCCGGTGTCCAGGCACCGAAGCCGTCGACGACGGCGTCAAAGCCTTTCAGGTCGTCTGCCGTCAAATCTAAAATATCTTTCTGTACATAATGCTGAGCATCCGTCATGTTTTCAGCTTTGCGGCCAAAGGCCGTAACGTCAAAACCGCGGTTAACGGCTTCGGTAATAACTTTGCGGGACACTTTTCCACCGGCAGCAACAACAGCAATTTTTTTCGTCATGATACAACACCCTTTCTCATTTCACAAAACACACTCAACGAATCTTTTTCGTTGTAATTAAATTAGTTACATTTAGGATAGTTGTAATATATCATATTACAACTATCCTGTCAACGTTTTTTACTACAGATTTACAAAAAAATCCTCTGCCTTTTGATGGTTCACCAAAAGGCAGAGGATTCTGCACTCATTAGAAGTATACTAAGGTAACGCCGGCACCGCCGCCGTCGACGTCATCGAGCTGATATTTTTTTACGAAGGGCTGGTCATCTAAAAAGGCATGGATTTGCCGGCGCAGGGCACCGCTTCCCTTGCCGTGGATGATTTTTACCGGACTGAAACCGGCGGCGAGAGCCTGATCGAGGAATCGTTCAACATCCGGCAGGGCCTCACTGAAGGTCTTGCCGATGATGTTGAGTTCCGTTGCCACCCGGGACGAGCGGATGGGCCGATAGGAAGAGCTGGCGGCAGCTTTCTTTTCAGCCTGTTTTTCTTTCTTCAATTCGTCAAGATAAGGTGCGCTGACGTCACTGAATTTGACACGGACCGTCATGCCCCGCAGGGACACGGTAAGCTGCTTACTGCCCATGTCCTCGACGGTACCGATGCTTCCTAAGGTATTGACGAAGACCTGCTGCCCCACTTTTAACTGACTGCGGTCGATGGGATCGCGGTGCGGCTTTTCCGCTTCGGGCAGGGAAATCTGCTGGATGGCCCGACGGGCCTGTTCAATGGCCTTGGCCGCTTCGCGATCGGACAAGGACTCTTTGGTCTGAGCCTTGAGTTCACGGATGATCTTTTCGGCTTCGACGCGAAGGCTGCGCTTGAGGTCGACGGCATCACGGCGGCTGGCATCGATAATATCCTGCCGCTTAGACGTGACCTTATCTTTTTCCCGACGCAGGTCGTCTTCCAGTTTCCGGGCTTCCTTCAGGCGATACGTAAGTTCTACCTGTTCTTCATCCAACTTCTTCGCTTGGGCATTGAGCTGGGTCAGGACTTTTTCCATATCCATGTCCTGGGCTTTGCTTCGCAGTTCCTTGGCCTTTTCGAGGACTGACTTGGGCATACCCAAGCGTTCACTGATGCTGAAAGCATGGGAGCTCCCGGCTGAGCCGATGCGCAGTTTATACGTCGGCTTCAGCGTTTCCATATCGAATTCGACGTGGCCGTTTTCAATACCCGGCGTGTTGTAGGCGTAGTTTTTCAAATCATTATAATGGGTCGTGACCATGACGTAGGATTCCTTCTGATAGAGAGAATCCAAGATAGCGATGGCAATGGCACTGCCTTCTGCCGGATCGGTCCCGGAGCCCAGTTCGTCGGCCAGGATGAGGTCGTCCGGACCGCAGTGCTTCAAGATATAGACCAGCTGCTTCATGTGGCTGGAAAAGGTACTCAGGTTCTGAGAGATATCCTGTTCGTCACCGATATCGGAGAATACATCGCGGAAGACGGGCAGTTCCGACGATTCTTCGACGGGGATAAAGAGTCCTGCCTGATGCATGAGGACCAAGAGGCCCAGGGTCTTCATGGATACGGTCTTACCGCCGGTGTTGGAACCGGTAATGAGGAGGATCCGGTAGTCGCCGCCGAGGACAATCGTATTGGGTACGACATACTTGGCATCGATGAGGGGATGACGGGCCCGGATGAGCTTGATTTGCCGCGTCTTGGAAACGGCAGGCCGGCAGGCCTTCATCTGTCGGGCCAGTTGGGCCTTAGCAAAAATGAATTCCAGCTGGCCGACGCAGAGGGTGCTGTCGTAGAGTTCTCGATACTGCTGCTGTACTTTAGCTGTCAAACGGCGGAAAATCCGTTCGATTTCCCGCGTTTCTTCAATGCGGGCCGACTGCAGGTCGTTGTTGGCGTTGACGATGGCCAAGGGTTCGATGTAAAGGGTCGATCCGCTAGCCGACGTATCGTGGACGATGCCGGGAAAGGCATGGCGGTATTCCTGCTTGATGGGAATGACGTAGCGGTTGTTTCGCACGGTGACCAAGGCATCTTGAAAGAATTTCTGGTACTCTTTATTTTGCAGGACGTTATTGACGTAGCGCTTCGTCTGCCGTTCCAGTTCTACGATGCGGCTGCGAAGACGCATCAACTGAGGTGACGCATTGTCACGAATCTGGTGGTTGTTGTCAAAAACCGTGGCAAAAGAATGGGAGAGCTGGGAAAAGTCGCCGATAACCTCGGCCTGTTCAGCCAGGTGCGGGTATTCTGCTGCCCGGTCGGCAAAAAAGGAACTGATTTCACTGTAATGCTGAAGATTGTTCCATACATCTATACATTCACGAGAATCGAGGGTTACTTCGCGCTTGGCTTTTTCCAAAGCCTGCCGGATGTCGACGATGCCGCCAAAAGGCGTGCTGGTCTCGGTCTGCGTGCAGCGGACGGCTTCTTCCGTGTCGGTCAGTTGCTGCTCAATGACATCGGCATCGCTCACCGGCTTCAACCGGCGGGCGATTTCCTTCGACAAGCGGGACGGCGCCAGGCGCACCAACATGTGCTGAACCTGATAGAATCCCAAAATTCTCATACTTCGTTTATTCATCTATGAATACTCCTGTATTATAAAATTCCGTGGAAGAAGTGGCCCCGGGTGACGGTCTGGTCTTCTTTGCCCAGAACCAAGGTCTCCGTACCGTCGATGAGGCGGCGATATCGCCGAACCTGTTCGGCCAACCACTTCGGACTGCGGCCTCGGCCTTCGATGCGGACAGCCGTAATGCCGGCCCGGACGAGGTCCTTATAGTACGGCGCCATATCGAGGTCGCGGCTGTTTAAGATGTGATTGCGGCAATATTGGTCAGTGGCAACGGGAAAATCTTCATCCCGCCGATCACGCAGAGCGTAAGCTCCACCCTGACAGACGTTGGGGCAGCCTTCCTTTTTACCATTTCCGGCAAAGGATGAGATGACGCACGATTCGGTGACCATCATTTCTACACGGCCTTCAACGACGGCTTCAATAGGGCAAGAACTCTTATGGGCCATGCCGCGGATTTGTCGCAGCGTCGCTTCAAGCGATGCCGTAACGGAACTGCAGCCGAGGGCCGCATAGGCCGACGCCGCCTGACTGTTGAAGATATTAAGAGACCAATCGGCCCGGATAGGAAGGTCGTTTCCAACCTTTTTAGCCATCGTAAAGACAGCCATGGCGCCGACGTAAATACCGTCGATACCGGACGCAACGGCTCGTTCGAGTTCGCCCTGTACGGCCGCTCTATGGGCTTCACGAACGATGCGCGGTGTCCCGGCCCACAAAGCCGCGTCGTGGTCATGAGCTGCCTTGACGGCTGCCTGCCAGTCCTCCTTAAGGAAGGGACGATGATGATACGATTCGCCGCCGAAGATGACGACGTCGGCCCCATGTTCGGTTGCTGCCATGACGGCGTCGACAGTATCACAGCGGGCGACAAGCTCCATGGCCCTCCCCCTCTCCGGACCATCGGCCCGTTCAGGTACAGGCACGGCCTTTCCGGCTGACGGCCGCGGATAATCAGCCAAAATAACCTCGGTCAGTGCATCGACAGCCTGCCGACGCAAGTCATTGAGGACACTGGCCGGAATCATCTTCGTTTCATCCCAGGCCGTCACCTCGGCCAGGGCGAAAGGCGTCTCTCCGAGGCGTCCCAACTGTTTTTTCAGGTAATCGATGGTTGCCGGACGCTTCGAAGCCGGCTGGGGCTGAAAGTCCGCCGCAACGACTGCCGTATGGGCCTTTTCATCCCACAAGGTAAGCCCTAGTCGGCCATCACCATCGACGTCGACATGAGCGTAAATCGGAATCTTTCGCGTAAGGCCCACAGCGGCATCGGCTGCCGTCTGCCGGCCCGACGGATTCTTCTCGGTCAGGGTTCGGCGATGGACCGTCCCTCTTAGAAAATCGTCCTGATAGCTGCGGTTAAAGGCCGAATCCAGTAAGGCTGCCGCTTCATCATGAGCCTCTTTACGGGCCTTAGGACTGCTGTTATGGGCATCGATGACCTTGCGGTACGCCGTGACGACAGTCCGGACATAAGTATCGCCCTTCATGCGCCCTTCGATTTTAAAGGACGTGACGCCGGCATCGAGGAGGTCGTCAATATAATCGAGGCCTTTTAAATCCTTGAGACTGAGCACATAGGCCTCTTGTTTCATGACTTCTTTACCGTCGCGAACCAAAGTATACGGCTGACGACAGGGCTGGGCACAGGCCCCGCGGTTACCGCTGCGGCCGCCGAGGAAGCTGCTCATCAGGCACTGGCCGGAATAGGCCATGCAGGATGCCCCATGGATGAATACTTCAATGGCAAGCGGCGACGAAGCACAGACGGACTGTATGTCGGCGAGGGATAATTCACGAGATAAGACGGCCTGGGTGAAGCCGTTTTCTTCCAAGAAACGGACACCGTCCGAATCGGCAACGGTCATCTGCGTACTGCCGTGAAGGGGCAGGTCGGGCACGACGCGCCGAGCGAGGAGGGCCACCGCCATGTCCTGGACGATGATGCCGTCGACACCGGCCTTATCAAGGGACTTCAAATAGATTGTCAGGTCATCGAGTTCCGTATCGGCCATGAGAATATTGACCGTGACGTATACTTTTACGCCAAATAAATGGGCCGTTCTTACGGCTCGGACGATTTCGTCATCGTCTAGATTATGTGCAAAGCGGCGGGCATTAAAGCTCTTACCGCCAAAATAAACGGCATCGGCACCGGCATCAATGGCTGTAAATACGTTATCCAAAGAGCCTGCCGGCGCTAATAATTCTGCCATACTATTCCTCCTATATTGAATCAGGCCGGGCCCGATTACAACCTTTTGTAGATGGTCGTCAAATCTGCGGCCGTTACGTCATAAGGCGTTCGCTTAATACCGCTGGTCGGCATGGTCATGGTCACAAACTGTTCAATTTCATCATCGGTGAGGCCGACCGTATCGCCCATAAGATCCTTCATGAGGGCTGCAAAGTCTTCGCTCCCGGAAAGTCCGAGGATAGCCCAGACTCGTTCGGCCTTATCGGCCATCGATTCTTCCATGAGTTTCATGTAAGCCGGCAAAAGCAGGCCATTGGCCCGGCCATGGGTGATGCCGCGATAATAGGTCAGCATATAGCCCATACTGTGAACCATCGTCGTTCCCGTCTGGGCAATCGTAAGGCCGGCCAGCATCGATCCATAGAGTAAGTCTTCCCGGACAGCATAGGGAATGTCGCCTTTCAAGTCGGTCAGGTGAAGGCCGATAAATCGCATAGCTTCTTCGGCCCAGACGTCACTCATGGGCGTCGACAGGTTGGACATATAGCCTTCCACGGCATGACTCAAGGCATCGATGGCTGTGTCGATGGTAACGGTCTGGGACACGCTTTCCGTATAGGTCGGGTCGGCAAAGGCATAGACCGGAAAAATGAAGGGCGTATTGATGGACTGCTTGGTCCCGGCATGGACATTGGTAAGGACACTGACTTTAGTCACTTCGCTCCCCGTTCCGGATGTCGTCGGCACGGCCACAATGGGCAGAGGATGTTTATAAGGTCCTTTGAAAAGTCGTTCATCATCGAGATCATCCGTGCAGAGCAGGGCAATGGCCTTAGCGGCATCCATCGGCGAACCGCCGCCGATACCGACGACGAAGTCAACGCTATTCTCCTTGGCAAAGGCTGCGGCTCTGCGGATCGTATCGATAGAGGGATTGTTTTCAACATCGTCAAAGAGATACCAGGAAATGCCCAATTCATCGAGTTTTTTCGTAACCGCATCCTGCGAGCCGTTGATTTTGGCGGAATGACGTCCTGTGACCAATAAGGCCCGTTTCCCCAAACCGGCTAACACCTGACCTGACTCGGCAATACAGTTTTTCCCGAAAAACACCTGCGTCGGCATATAATAGGTAAACATAAAAAATCCCCCTTTATGATACATAACATCGTTTATTTTCCTATCCATTTTATCATCTTTGAGGCTCAGAGGCCAGTTTTCTCTACGCCAAAAAGGTCCCGCACTAATGTACCGAGACCCTCCTTGGAATCACAGTATTCCCTTCATAATACAGGTTTCACTATTTACGTTCCTGCTTGGTTTCTTTCTGAATGAATTCAACGATTGTACGTGTCAAAAAGCCGCTCATGGTATCCCCTTTCATTTCTAGGATCTCCATTAATTTTCTTTTGATGTCTCCATCCACTCGAAAGCGTATATAATCCGTCTTATTGCCCATTTATCCATACTCCCTAATCCAAAATTTTCGCAATAATATTATTATAACATTGTTATAACAGCTCTATCAACACCTGCAACAATGCGATTCAATCAAGGCGTAAAAAAGCCCCAGCAAGTTATATTTAGGACTACATCTAAGATATAAACGACTACCTATACACAAGACAGCACAACAGTAAATCAATGAAAATAACCTGTTGCAGAGTGTGTATTGTCTGTATATTGTTCGTATATTTCAAACGCGTTCTCACAAGAGTTTCTTGATTCTTGAATAGACTCAAGCTAACAAGAAACCCGCATAGACACAGAGTCCATGCGGGTTTTCGTATGCATAGGTTTGTCGGTAATATACGGATATATTAACGTTTCGAGAACTGAGAAGCTTTACGAGCTTTCTTGAGGCCGTATTTGCGGCGTTCTTTTTCACGCGGGTCACGCGTGAGGAAACCGGCTTTTTTCAGTGCCTGACGGAAATCGCTGTTGACTTCCAACAGAGCGCGGCTGATGCCGTGACGGATTGCGCCGGCCTGACCGGACGGACCGCCGCCCTTAACGTCAGCGATGACGTCGTACTGTTCGGTTACACCTGTGAGTACGAGGGGCTGTTTAATAACCAATTCCAGCGTTTTACGGCCGAAATATTCGTTCAATTCTTTTTTATTGACGGTGATATTACCCTGACCCGGAACCAGACGAACTCTAGCAACGGATGTCTTTCTACGGCCAGTGCCGTAGTACTGTGCTACTGCCATGAAATCTTCCTCCCGGTATTAATTAGCGAATGTTTAACTTCAAAACTTCAGGTTGCTGAGCCTGATGCGGATGTTCAGCGCCTGCATAGACGTTCAGTTTACGGTACATCTGTTCACCCAATTTATTTTTCGGGAGCATACCGCGAACTGCCATTTCAACAACACGTTCCGGCCGTGTTTCGAGCAGATGGCCGGCCTGAGTGAATTTAGATCCACCGGGATAACCGGAATGATGGAAATAGGTCTTCTGGATTAATTTCTTACCAGTCAATTTAACTTTTGCTGCGTTGACTACAATTACAAAATCGCCTGTATCGACATGCGGGGTAAAAGTAGGTTTATGTTTTCCCCGAAGAACTTTAGCTACTTCGGCAGCAAGACGGCCTAATGTCTGGCCTTCAGCGTCAACAACAAACCATTTACGTTCGATGTTGCCTGCATTGGCCATAAATGTAGTTTTCATGCTGTGTAATTCCTCCCTGATTAACTAACTGACCAAGCTTTTGGTGCTCTTTCTCCGGGGCTAATGGAGTCCAAGTGAAAAGCTTACTTATTTATTTTACAGATTTCACTGCCCCTTGTCAACAATTATTTTGCTTTTTTTAAGCTTTTCCCGGATAAATCCCCGGCCGGAAGGACTTTTCCGCCTCAGCATAGCTGATGATTCCTCTTTCGCATACTATATATATCATTATATATTTAAGCAGTACCTTTATATTAGAACGTTTAACTTAAAATTTCTTGAATTTTTTTCGAAAAATCATTTGACAAGACCGTGTTTTGATGATAGACTTACGTCAACAACTTGATAGTGTTGCAATGAAGAGAAGAGTACACGATAGGACTTGGCACAGAGAGTTCCCGATTTGGTGAAAGGGAATGCAATGAGCATCGTGGAAGATGGACTCCGAGCAGGCTGGTCGAATAATTAGACCGTCCGGGCGCACCCGTTACAGTGCTAAGGTATTGAGGGCGAGATTTGCCTGCGTACCTGAAGAGGCTTATCCTGTGAAGGATAGGTGAAATTGGGTGGTATCACGGTGCTTCCGTCCCTTACATAGGGATGGAAGCTTTTTTTATTACAAGGCTTTCAAGTTTATACTACATTCATATTTTTTAAGATCTCAGGGGGAAATGTATTATGAGCGAAAACAAAAACTACAAATTCGAAACGTTACAGCAGCATGCAGGTCAGGTTCCGGATCCGACGACGGGTTCTCGTGCCGTTCCTATTTACCAGACGACGTCTTATGTCTTTAAAGATACGCAGCAGGCAGAAGACCGCTTTGCATTGAGAGATCCGGGCTTCATCTACAGCCGTTTGACCAATCCGACCCAGGACGTCCTGGAAAAACGAATCGCCGCCCTTGAAAACGGCACGGCCGGTCTTGCTACGGCCAGCGGCGCATCAGCTATCGCCTACTCCATCATCAACTTGGCCGGCGCCGGCGACGAAATCATCGCCGCTCCGACCCTGTACGGCGGCACGGTCGAACTGTTTACGGAAACGTTCAAACACCTCGGCATTACGACGCACTTCGCCGATCCCGACGACCCGCAGTCCTTTGCCAAATACATCAACGACAAGACCAAGGCCATCTACCTCGAAAGCCTGGGCAATCCGGCCATCAATATTCCTGATTTTGAAGCCATCGCAGCCATTGCCCATGAAAACGGCCTGCCGGTCATCGTCGACAACACCTTTGCCACACCGTACCTCTTCCGTCCGCTCGACCACGGTGCCGACATCGTCGTCCATTCGGCTACGAAATTCATCGGCGGTCACGGCACGACCTTAGGCGGCCTCATCGTAGAAAACGGCAAATTCGACTGGGCAGCTTCGGGCCGCTTCCAAGAATTCGCTTCGCCGGATCAGTCCTATAACGGCGTCAACTTCGCCAAAGACATTCCCGGTGCCGGCTTCGTCACCCGCATCCGCGCCAAAGCCCTCCGCGACCTCGGCGCCTGCATCAGCCCGTTCAACGCCTGGCTCCTCATCCAGGGCCTTGAATCGCTGTCCCTGCGCATCGAACGCCACGTTGAAAACGCCCAGAAAATCGCCGATTTCTTAGAAAACAGCCCGAAAGTCGCCAAGGTCAACTATCCGTCCCTGCCGTCTTCGCCGTACTACAAATTGGCTCAGAAATACTTCCCCAAGGGAACGGGCTCCATTTTCTCCTTCGAACTGAAAGGCGGCTACACGGCAGCTCGTAAATTCATCGACAGCGCCGATATCTTCTCGGACCTGGCCAACGTCGGCGACTCCAAGTCGCTCCTCGTTCACCCGGCTTCGACGACCCATCAGCAGCTTTCGGAAGAAGCTCAGCGTGCCTGCGGCATCACGCCGGGTACGGTCCGCATCTCCATCGGCCTCGAAAACATTGAAGACCTCTTAGCTGCCGTAGAAAAAGCCTTAGCTTCGATTTAAGTATGACCTGATAAAGGAGGGACAGACGATGCCGATTAAAATTGCTGACGGCCTGGCCGCCAAGGAAAAATTACACGACGAAGGAATCTTCACCATTGATAAGGGTCTGGCCCTCCATCAGGACATACGGCCCCTGCACATTCTCATCCTCAACTTAATGCCTTTAAAGAAGCCCACGGAGCTCCAGCTCTTGCGCCTGCTCGGTGACTCGCCGCTCCAGGTCGAAGTCGACTTCTGCCATACTGAAATGCATCAGAGTACCCATACCGATGCATCTTACCTCGATGAAAACTACTGCGTCTTCGAAGACATTAAGGACCGTTATTATGACGGCCTGATCATTACCGGTGCACCGGTCGAACAGATTCCCTTTGAATCCGTCGACTACTGGCCGGAAATGAAGACCTATTTCGACTGGGCCAAGACCCATGCCTTTTCGACGCTCCTCTTCTGCTGGGGCGCCCAGGCCGGGCTCTACCACTACTACGGCATCCACAAGCGGGATTTACCGGCAAAGCTCTTCGGCATCTTTGAATACCAGCTGACACAGAAGCATCATCCGCTGCTTCGGGGCTTCGATGACCGCTACTTCATTCCCCAGTCCCGCCATACAGCCATAGACGACATTGCCGTCTACAACACGCCGGAACTGGAAATCCTGTCGCGGTCCGCCGAAAACGGCATCAACATCATCGGTACGCCGGACCACCGCCGCTTCTTCGTCCTCGGCCACTTCGAATACGACCGCCGGACCCTCGAAGAAGAGTACCTGCGGGATAAGAAAAAAGGCCTTCCCATCGCCGTCCCCAAGCATTACTACCCGGGCGACAACGATACCAAGGAACCGTACTTCACATGGTGCAGCTACGCCCATCTCTTCTACCACAATTGGCTGAATATCGTCTATCAGGAAACGCCTTATGAATTGGAATCGATTCATAGCCTCGCTTCCTGCGGCCATTAACAGACAGAAAATCACCTCCCAAGCAATATGGGAGGTGATTTTTTTATATGCCGTAATAAACGCGTCTTATTTCGTGCCGAAGATACGGTCGCCGGCATCGCCAAGACCGGGAACGATATAGCCTTGATCATTCAAGGTATCGTCGAGGGCGGCCACATAGATGCGAACGTCAGGATGGTCGGCGTTGACTTTCTGAACGCCCTGAGGAGCGGCTACCAAACACATAAGCTTAATGTTCTTGATACCCTTATCCTTGAGCAGGGTAATGGCTGCCGAAGCACTGCCGCCGGTAGCCAGCATGGGATCGACAATGATGAAGTCGCGGTTTTCAACATCAGGCAGTTTGCAGTAATATTCAACCGGTTCCAGAGTCTGCGGGTCGCGATAGAGGCCGATATGACCGACTTTCGCCATAGGGATGAGATTCAGCATCCCCTGAACCATGCCCAAACCGGCGCGAAGAACGGGGACGATGCCCAGTTTCTTACCGCTGATCTGCTTGCCCGTCATCGTAGCGACCGGCGTTTCGATGGCTACATTTTCCAACGGCAGGTCCCGCGTGATTTCATAGCCCATGAGCATGGTGATTTCTTCCAAGAGGTTGCGGAAATCTTTCGACCCCGTTTCTTTTTTGCGCATGAGCGTGATTTTATGCTGAATAAGCGGATGATCCATTACTTGTACATGCATGTGTGAATACTCCTTCCTCATTTATCCATGTCGGCAATTTTGGCAACGCGTTCAGCGTGACGGCCGCCGTCAAAGCCGGTGGACAGGAAAATACGAACGATTTCTCTGGCCAGGCCCGGTCCGATAACGCGGCCGCCCATGGTCAGAATGTTGGCGTCGTTATGGCGGCGGCAGAATTCTGCCGAAAAGGTGTCGTGGCAAAGGGCTGCCCGGATGCCGTGAACTTTATTGGCCGCAATGCCGATACCGATGCCGGTGCCGCAAACGAGGATTCCCCGGTCAAAGGTACCGTCGGCAATGGCTTCGGCAACTTTTTTGGCAACGTCGGGATAGTCGCAGCGATCGCCGCTCAAGGTGCCGTAGTCGGTAAATTCAATGCCTTCTTCTTTCAAATATTCTTTGATGTTTTCCTTCAGTTCAAATCCGCCGTGATCGGCGCCAAGTACTAATTTCATCATTAAATCCTCCCTGTCTGTGTGCTGGTATAATCCTATCTTATTATACATCTTCCCGGGCTTTGCGAAAAGCCTTAATCGACGACGATGACATGGCCGCCGGCAGCTTTCTTCATGCGGTTCATGATAGCCAGGCCTAACCCTTCATCATCGACGCCTTCGGCTAAGATGACGTCGACGACGTCGCTGTCAAAGGAAAGGAGACCCGTATAGAGCTGGTTAGCCAAAGCTTCTTTGTCGTCGTGATGTCCCCAGACGTACATGTTTTTATGAGGAAAATGGCTGCCTACTTCTTCACTGACCAAGAAGCCGACGGTCTTCCCTTCTGCCTTAAGTGCTTCGTACAGAGACTGAAGTTTTTCCGTTACCCTATCTTCCGTCCCTACGACGACCGTCATCGGTGCCGACGGTGCATAATGGCGGTACTTCATGCCAGGCGCCTTGGGAACCCCCTTGCCGGTCACCAACGTCGTATCCATTTCGACGATGGGCACGATTTCCTTCAGCATTTCAATGGTAACGCCGCCGGGACGAAGGATGGTTACCTTGTCGTCGCCATTGCATTCAACGATCGTCGATTCAACGCCGATGTGGCAGGGACCGCCATCGATGACCATATCGACACGGCCGTCCATGTCGTGCATGACTTCAGCCGCCGTCGTCGGACTGGGACGAGTCGATAAATTGGCGCTGGGACCGGCTACAGGAACGCCGGCACAGCGAAGAAAAGCCCGGCAGATATCGTGATCAGGGCAGCGTAAGGCCACCGTATCGAGGCCTCCCGTAGCCGCATCAGGAACGATGGGTTTTCTAGGCAGGACGATGGTCAAGGGACCGGGCCAGAAATAATTCATCAATTTCTGCGCCGTCGGCGAGATGACTGCCGCTGCCTGAAGGGCCCCTTCTTCGTCGGGAACGGTCAAAATCAAAGGATTGTCGCTGGGACGCCCTTTCGCTTCATAAATACTGCGGCAGGCGTCGGCATCAAGACCGTTAGCCCCGATTCCATACACCGTTTCCGTCGGAAAGACGACCAGGCCGCCGTCGCGAATAATCCTTCCGGCTTCTTCAAGAATCTCCCTCTGTTGCTCTATATCCGTAATTTCTACAAGTTTCGTCTGCTTCATGATCTATTACTCTTTTCTTGTAAATAACAGGACTCTGTCAATGCCGCCATAATCTTTAACGGTCTGCTCATGGTCATAGGCACCGGTCCGGCAGAAAATATCGATGACAGCCGGTGCTTGTCCGGCCCCGATTTCGACGGCACAGTGGCCGCCGCCTTTGACATAGGCCGGCGAGGCTTCAGCCAGTCTCCGATACACAGAAAGTCCATCGTCACCGCCGTATAAGGCAAGTTCCGGATCATGGCGCACTTCAGGCTGAAGATTTGCCATATCCTGAGCCGTCAGATAAGGCGGATTCGACACCAGCCAGTCACAGGCCATGGGCGGGACCTCCGTCAAAAGATCACTTTCAAGCCAGGTTACGCGGTCGCTAAGGCCCAAGGTTTGGCCATTCTCGGCGGCCACGGCCAAGGCCTTCGGGGAAATATCGACACCAAATCCCGTTGCCTCCGGTAAGTACGACAAGAGACTGAGGACAATGGCACCACTGCCCGTGCCGACGTCGATGACGACAGGCTTTGTTCCCTTAGCCGCTGCTATCACGGTTTCTACGAGCATCTCCGTTTCCGGCCGCGGGATGAGCACATCCTGACTGACCTTAAAATCAAGGCCCATAAAAGCCTGGTTTCCCAGGATATGGGCGACGGACAAACGGCTGCCCCGCTTTTTCACCAATTCCCGATACGCCGCCAGTTCTTCGCCGTTCATGGGCTCATCGTAATGGGCATATAAATAAATCCGCTCTTTTTTTAAGACATGGGCCAAGAGAATCTCTGCATCCAGACGCGGTGAATCGATGCCTTTTTCTGCAAAGTACTGCTGAGTCCATTGCAGCAAGGCACCGATAGTCCAAATCTTATTCATTTTCTGCTTCTTTCATCAGTTCAGCTCGGCGAGTTTCAGCCAGAGCCTGAATAAATTCGTCGATATCGCCGTTTAAGACGTTATCGAGTTTGTACAAGGTCAGGTTGATGCGGTGGTCCGTTACCCGGCCTTGGGGGAAGTTGTACGTGCGGATTCGTTCACTGCGGTCGCCTGTCCCGACCTGGCTGCGCCGTTCTTCCGTCAGTTCGGCATCCGCTTTCTGCTGAGCCTGATCGAGGAGACGGGCTTTCAAGACGCGAAGGGCTTTGGCCCTATTTTCCAGCTGCGACCGTTCGTCCTGACATTCGACGACCATGCCCGTCGGAATATGGGTCATGCGGACGGCAGAACTCGTCTTATTGACGTGCTGACCGCCGGCACCGGAGGCACGGAAATAATCGACGCGGACGTCGTCCATATTGAGGTCGATTTCGACGTCTTCTGCTTCCGGCAGAACGGCAACGGTCGCCGTCGACGTGTGGATACGGCCGCCGGCTTCGGTAACGGGAACGCGCTGGACACGGTGAACGCCCGATTCATATTTCAGCTTGCCAAAGACGCCGGATCCTTCAATAGAGAATACGACTTCTTTAAAGCCGCCCAATTCCGGTTCGTTGGAGCTGATAATGCTCGTCTTCCAGCCGGGCTGCTTTTCGATATATTTCATATACATGCGGAATAAGTCGCCGGCAAAGAGAGCTGCTTCGTCGCCGCCGGCACCGCCGCGGATTTCCATGATGACGTTTTTGTCATCCCGCGGGTCCTTGGGCAGCATGAGGATGTGCAGCTGATCTTCAAGGTCAGCCTGTTCTTTTGTAAGACCGTTCATTTCTTCCTTGGCCATGGCCATAAGGTCATCATCGCTGTCGGGGTCGTTTAAGATTTCCTGATCCCCTTCTATGGTATGGGTGATGTCCTTATACTTGCGGAACGTTTCGACAAGCGGCATGAGCGACGCATGTTCCTTCGTCAGCTTCTGCCATTCTTCCTGACGGGCAATGACCGCAGGGTCGCTGATCTGCTGTTCCAGGTCCATAAATTTATTTTCCACGGCCTGTACTTTATCCATAAATGAGCTCATAATTCTCTCCTTACTTTATCTCGGTAACGTCGCCTTCGTCAGCCGGTTTCGCAGCCTTCATAGCTTCGATGGCAACTTCTATCTGGTCGGGGTGCGGTTCGCGGGTCGTCAGATATTGAAGCCACAGACCCGGTCGGAATATGGTTTGAATGACGGGATTCGTCGTGCGCCCGGCCAGGCGTATCATTTCATAACTGATACCGGCAACGACAGGCATGAGGACGATACGGGACAAGACACGTTCGATGAAACTCGGCCAGCCCAAAAAGGCAAAGACGAAGATCGACACGACCATGACGATGAGCAGAAAATTCGTGCCGCACCGCGGATGAAGGCGGGTATGGCGCATGACATTTTCAACGGTCAGCTCTTCGCCTGATTCATAGGTCCAAATCGTCTTGTGTTCGGCCCCGTGATATTCAAAGACCCGGCGAATGTCTGCCGTCATGGAAATGGCCTTTATATAGGATAGAAATATAATCAGGCGCAAAATCCCTTCGACGACGTTGAGCCGAAAGGCACTGTCCGTGACACCGGGAATGAATTTAGCAGCATATGTAGGGATGACCAGGAAAAAAACGATGGCCAAGAGAACGGAGACAGCCATGGTCAGGGCCATCTGCCAGCTCGACAGTTGTTCCTCTTCTTCACCGGCCGCCTGAGCCGAATAAGACAGGCTTTTCATGCCGTATATCAGGGACTCGACCAAAGCAACGGTTCCTCGCAAAAAGGGTTTCTTCAGAATCGGAAATCGTTCGGAAATGGATCGAATGGCCTCTTTTTTTACCGTAATTTCACCGGACGGCGTCCGAACGGCCGTGGCAATCGTCTGGGGACTGCGCATCATAACCCCTTCGATGACAGCCTGACCGCCGACATAAATCTTCGGTTTCTTCAAAGCGCTACCTCCCTTTCTCTACATACAAATAGAGCAGAGCATTTCTGCTCTGCTGCCCACTTGTACTGCTGCTTATTTAGCTGTTTTACCATAACGTTTATTGAACTGTTCGATACGGCCACGAGCCTGCTGAGCACGCTGCTGACCCGTAAAGAACGGATGGCACTGAGAGCAAATTTCAACACGCAGTTCCGGTTTCGTAGAACCTGTTTCAAACGTATTGCCGCATGCGCAAGTTACCTTGGCATTCGGATAATACTTCGGATGAATACCTTCTTTCACCACTTACACCTCTTTCTATATCAATCATTCAAAACCTATGCTAGAATAGTTTATCACATCGGGCCTTGAATTGCAAGGAAAATATCGATGGGTTCACGGGATTCCGGTCACTCCATCAAATGTCGCAAAAGAAGACGTCAACAACGGACGCCTCCTTCTTTATATACTATATATTATGTCTTCTTTAAACAGTACTGTCATTTCCTGATTAAAAGGAGACGCTTTCACCGTCTGCTGGCATGATAGAATCGGACACACCGTGCGTAGACAAAAAGCCGCACAGGGCATGACGCGGCAAAACGGCGTGAGCGACGGTATCCATACGGGTAAAGAAAATATTGGCCGAAAACACGCTTTTGATGAAAGATAAAAAAAGACGACCACCTTCGTGATCGTCTTTTTTCTTATGGCGGAGAGCGTGGGATTTGAACCCACGATAGAGCGTTCGCCCTATACATGATTTCCAATCATGCTCCTTCAGCCGCTCGGACAGCTCTCCGCGTCTACATATCCTTTGCTGTATCTTCGGGATAGATACGGATATGTAAAATATGGTCGGGGCGACAGGATTTGAACCTGCGACCTCTTAGTCCCGAACCAAGCGCGCTACCAAACTGCGCCACGCCCCGTTACCTGACTTATATATAATATCACACTGGAAGAAAATGTCAAGTTTTTTCTTTATCTAGACCGCAATTTTCCCTCCCCGGTGAAGGGATTTCCAAAGAAAGCCGCCGATAACCGTAACGCCCAACAAGACAATCTTCATCGCGGTCGGATTCGCGGCTGCCCAGCCGACATACTGCGCTAAATACGGATCCGTTGCCACCATGCCGCCGGAAGCCCAGCCGAGGATAGCTCCGCCGATATAGACCAAAATGGGAAAACGGTTCATGACTTTGACGACGACGGTACTGCCAAAGACGATGATCGGAACCGAAATGAGCATGCCGAACATCAAAAGCCCCCAATGGTTATTCGTAACGCCGACGATACCCAGTACGTTGTCTAAACTCATGAGGGCATCAGCCATCATAATCGTCCGCACAGCCGCCCATAAGGAATCCTTCGCTTCGACGTGGATATCTTCGGCGGCTTCATCGGCTCCGATGAGCTTGATGCCGATGAAAACGAGCAGGACAGCACCGAGGGTCTTCAAAAATGGAACCTGGAACAACCAGGACACGATGAAGGCCATGATAAAGCGCAGGACAATGGCCCCTGCCGTTCCGTATAAAATAGCCTTCTTTTGCAGATGAGCCGGCAGATTCTTGGCTGCCATGCCGATGACGATTGAATTATCGCCGCCTAAAGCCAAATCGATGAGCACGACTTGCAGAATCATGGTGATGTCGAATACCAGTGTTGTTTCTAACCCTGCCAAGGCAATTCCCCCTTTATCTTGCCAAAACAATATCTCACTCATTATATGATACTTTATAGGTCATTGCAAGACAAAAACGGCTCCATAAAAGGTTCACTTTTATGGAGCCGTTCTATCTCATAAGTATCCGCAATAGTCAGCAGAAAGACTTATTTTACGATGACCGATACGCCGTCAGGAATGACCGTAATCTTCGGTTCCTTAACGCCTTTTTCAGCCAATACGTCTTTCGCCATAGCCAAAGCTTCTTCGATAGACGAAGCGTATTTCATATGCATGTCTTCAATCATCTGTTTCGGAGCTTCCGTAACCATGATGATCGTAAACCGCAGGAGCATGCGCATGAGAATCTGAGCTTCCCACTGGTCAAAGACCGTTTCGTTGCGGCCGCGGGCCAGGATTTCATCCATAGCCTTCTGGAGGGACGTAGCATTCTTCAAGTTATTGTAGAAGTCTTCCCCACCGTGACCGTCAGAGCAAGACGATACGTCGATGATGACGCCGCCTTCTTTACACGTAGCTTCAGCAGCCGTCATGCCTTTTACGGACTGGTAAATGTTCTGGTCCAAAGGATAGCCGCCGTTGGTCGTGATGACGATGTCAGCCGGAATCGGTTTTACACCGGCCAATTTCATTTCGAAGTCGACACCGGCATAGTGAGCTTCTTCGCGGTCGCCGGCAAAAGCAGCGATGACCTTCTTATCGGCGTCGATGACGACGTTGCAAATGAATGCCAGTTTAGCCGCTTTAGCAGCATAGAGCATGTCTTCATGAATCGGGTTGCCCTTCAAGATACCCGTACGGGCATTGGGGCTGGCGATGAATTCAGAGCAGTGGTTAGCCAAGACCGTAATTTTACTGGCAATACCCGGCAAAACGGATTTACGGCCACCGGACATGCCGGCGAAGAAATGCGGTTCAATGAAGCCTTCCGCAATGAGCAGGTCTGCATTGGCAGCCAGTTTATTAATGAGGCATTCACCGCCGGACGGCAAGGTGCCGATGCTGACCATGTCTTCGTCGTTACGGCTGACATGGATGGAGAATTTTTCGTGTTCGGCAATTTCTTTACCGTATTTAGCAACTAATTCATCCTGCGTTGTCGGGCGATGCATCCCCGTTGCAATGAGGATGGTAATGTCGATGTCCGGATTTCCTTTACGCAGTTCAGCCAGGAGCTGCGGCATGATGACATGGCTCGGTACGGGACGAGTATGGTCACTGGAAATGATGACGCAAGTTTTTTTACCTTTGGCCAATTCGCTCAGTTTCGGGCTGCCAATGGGGTTAGCCAAAGCATCGGCAACGAGTTCTTCTTCCGATTTCGGTGCTTTGTATTCGTGAGCATGGGATACGAGAACGCCGGCTACCTGTTCATCCGACAGTTCAAAATTGATTTTTTCTTTGCCAAAAGGCACTGCAAACTTCTGCATACGTACACACCCTTTCTAAATCCGCGCTATTTTCATAGCATTTCATAGCTCTAAAGAGAAAGGGCAAAGCCTTGGCCTTGCCCTTTTCCTCAGTATGCAACTATAACTTATGCTTCGACCGGTACTTCGTCGTTGATGCTGACAACTTTGCCCGGGTTCATAATGTTCTTCGGATCCAATGCTTTCTTAACAGCTTTCATCATGCTGAGTTCAACGGGGTCCGTGTATTTTTCGAGGAGAGCTTCACGTTTGTAGCCAATGCCGTGTTCGCCGGAGAGGCGGCCGCCGAGCTTGTAAACGAGAGCATAGATTTCGCCCTGGATTTTCGGGAGCATTTCTTCCCATTCTTCCTGAGTGCGGTCATCTTTCAAGATATCGATATGGACGTTGCCGTCGCCGCAGTGGCCGGCGCAGTGCATAGCAACATCATATTTTTCAGCCAAGCGGGAAATCTGCTGTACAGCATCAGGGATTTCCGTCATGGGAACGACGATATCTTCCATGGAGAAGACTAAGCTGCGAGCGCGGTCAGCTTCGAGGTATGCTTTACGGGATTTCCAAATAACAGCCGGGTCAGCAACCAGGGAGTCAATAGCGTTGTTTTCTTCAGCCAATTCGACGATCTTTTCGCACTGTTCGTCGAGGACATCTTCACTGTCGCCGGCGATCTGGATGATGATGTAGTTACCGACGTCAGATTTCGGCAGTTTTTCATCGAGGAATACTTCAACCTGTTTGATAGAAGCGTTATCCATGAATTCAACACAGACCGGAGTGATGCCGGCGCCCATGACTTTCGGCGTCAAAGCGATAGCGTCGTCGAGGTTGTCGAATACTGCCAAGAGGTCCATCTGGTATTTCGGAAGAGCAACCAATTTGAGGTAAATCTTGGTGATGATGCCAAGGGTACCTTCAGAACCGATGAAGAGGTGCATCAGCATGTAGCCCGTAGCATTTTTACGGAATTTACCGCCAAGGGTTACAACTTCGCCGCTCGGAGTAACGACTTCCATGCCCATGACCTGGTCACGAGTTACACCGTATTTAACAGCGCGGTTACCACCGGCGTTGGTAGCAACGTTACCGCCGATGAAGCAGGAGTCCCCACTGCAGGGGTCGCCGCCGTAGAAGAGGCCTTCTTTCTGAACGGATTCCTGGAGAACGGCCGTCGTAACGCCCGGTTCAGTAACACAGACCATGTTTTCTTTGTCGATTTCGATGATGTTGTTCATGCGTTCGATGGAGATGATAACACCGCCGAACGTAGCAACAGCACCGGCTGCAAGGCCCGTACCGGCAGCACGCGGAACCATAACTGTATCGTTTTCATAGCAGAGTTTTACGACTTTAGAAACTTCTTCCGTCGTAGCAGGGAGAACGACGACCTGCGGTTCTTTCATGTAGTGAGGGTCCGTTACTTCATCGTGGGAATACGGTTCGAGTTTTTCTTTGTCCGTATAAACGTACTTTTCGCCAACGATTTGTTTGAACTGTTCAATTAACTCTGGTGAAACTTTACCTTTTGCCATAATACATACCTCCAAATAATGAAAAGAATAAGCATAACACTTATTTACATCCGGAAAGGACTTCCAGATTAAGACCGAATATAACGAAAATATAAACTAGTCTGTTGTGTTTATTCTTCGTTTATCTCTTACAGGTATCATTATACTCTACTTTGCTATGCATGTAAATTACATTTGTACATTTTGTACATATCACTTTTCGATTGATTTACACTATTCCATGATAACTTATCATAAGAACGATTTATTTTTAAATAAACCGATGGCAAACGAAAAATTTTAAATCGTAATTATTTTTACGAATTTTTACTATGCTTTAAAGTAATATTATATTATTCCTATAAGGAAACGTTTCGTATGAGGAACATTTCACAACAGATTATATCACATTGTTCCCTTTAGAAAAAGGGTATGCTACATAGATATGCAGCATACTCTTTCATGCCTGCCTACTATATATCAGTTGACTAAGAAAGGAACGACGCTGGGAGCTACAATGGTAATGATACCGGCAATGACCAGTAAGAAGAGACAATATCCAACGGTTCCCCGCATAATTTCGCCTTCTTTACCATCAGCAACGGCACCGACAGCACCGATACCAAGGGCAATACTCTGCGGAGAAAGCATCTTGCCGATACAACCGCCAAGGGAGCTGGCACCTGCAAGCCAGGGCTGACTCATGCCGAGACTGGACGCAACCGAAGTCTGGAGCGGTCCGAAGAGGACGTTGGCGTTCGTGCACGACCCGGTAATGAAAGCGCCTAAGCCGCCGACGAAGGGAGCGAAGACCGGATAACCGTTGCCGGTTGCAAAGACGAGCGCATCGGCGATTTCCTTGGTCATGCCCGAATAAGTCATCAGTTTCGCAACGACGACGACGGTGATGATCGTCAAGTACGTAAAGCGCAGGCCGACGAAGTTGTCTTTAAAGACCTGAGCGATTTTACCGATGGAAGCACCCTGATAGAGACCGCCCAAAACCGAGGCGATGAAAATCATAATTCCGGGAACGGCAATCCATGTAAAGGTGTACGGTTTTGCACCGGCACCGGCGTAAATCGGAACCGTCGTTTTAATGGAAGCCAGCGGTCCGTTGATGAACGGGAAGAGTTTCGACGTTCCGACGAGAAGGACGAAGATCAGGATGAAAATCATAGCAGCTTTTACGCCTTCACCAAAGGAAACGGCTTTCTGATCATCCGTTTTGAAGTCAACCTGGTATTCCGGATTGCTCGTCGTTTTGCAGGCTCTGGAATAAAGGACGATAACGGCCATGATGATGATGGACGAAACCATGACCGGCAGTTCGGCACCGATGGTCACGGAAATGAGCAGCTGCGGGATAGCCAAGGCTAAACCAGAAAGAAGCGTAACGATTCCGACGCCCTTGATGGCTTTCAGGCCGCCGCCGATACAGATAACCATTAAGAACGGAACGATCAGATCAGGAATAAAGGATACGATGGAAACCTTCGTAGCCAAGACACCGGAATCAAGACCCGTAACAGCAGCCATGGTCGTCGTCGGAATACCGATGGAACCAAACGAAGGCGCTACGGCGTTAGAAATCAAGCAGGCAACGATGGTCTTGATCGGCGGGTAGCCGAGGGCAACCAACATCGCTGCCGGAATAGCAACAGCCGTACCGAACCCGGCCATGCCTTCCATGAAAGTACCGAAGCCCCAAGCGATGAGCAGGAACAGTACGCGTTTGTCTTCACTAACCGTGGTCAGCATCTGTTTGATAATTTCCAGGCTGCCCGTTGCAACCGTCAACTTATAGGCAAACAGAGCCATAACGATGACCAGCAAAATCGGCCAACATGCCAAGGCAACCCCTTCTAAGGCCGCCGAAATAGCGATGGGAACCGGCATGTCATAAACGGCCACAGCAACAATAAATGCGATAATGGCTGCGATTGGGCACGCTTTCCAACCGGCCATCTTCAAGAATCCCAATGCTACAATGAGAAATAGAATCGGGAGTAAGGCCAAGATAACCATTACATAACACCCTTTCATAAAAAATACACGTGTCACGCCTTTAAGAGGCATGGGCTCGTCCATAAAAAAATTATGGGCAGCGCCGTTTCTCATATTAGATTGTATCCGGATACAGTTTCTATGCTTGTTATTATATACCTGAAAGTAATATTTGTAAATTACATTTAGACATAATCATATGCCTATTTTCGATATAAATCACAATATTCTTTACTATTTTGCATATTAACCCGTAAAATTCTTGAGTTTGTAAAGTAAAAATAATTAAATATTATTTTTACTATTACTTTTTGTAATTTTTAAATTATCTAAAAATCGCATAACAAAGCCATTTATAAACGATTTATAACGAAAAGTGTCCCTCCATTTTTACTAAAAAATTACCCGGTGAAGATTTTCGAACCTTCGCCGGGTAATGAGATTAAAGATTTCTATTCTTTTCTGCCGAAGCACTGACGGCCTTCATGACCGCAGCCCGGAAACCGTTTTCTTCCAAAGTCTGTACGGCTTCAATGGTCGTTCCGCCGGGAGAGCAGACGGCATCTTTCAAGGCACCGGGATGGATTCCCGTTTCCAAGACCATCTTGGCTGCCCCTAAGACGGTCTGAGCGGCAAAGGTATAGGCCATCTGCCGCGGCATACCTTCGCGGACGGCACCATCGGCCAAGGCTTCGATAAACAGGTAGACATAAGCCGGGCCGCTGCCGCTGAGACCGCAGACGGCGTCAATCAATTTTTCATCGACAACTTCTGCTTTGCCAAAACTGGAAAAAATATCGACAGCACCGGCCGTTTCTTCAGCCGTCACGTTGCCGTTTGACGAAATCGAGGCCATGCCTTCCCCGACCATGGCCGGTGTATTGGGCATGACGCGAACGATTTTAGTCTTCTCTCCGGCATAATCGGCAAGGGTTTCCAAAGAGAGGCCGGCGGCAATCGAAATGAGGACCGTGTCCGATGCCAGCCCGTCACGAACAGCATAAATCGCCGGTTTCATCATATTCGGCTTGACGGCCATAATAAGCGCTTGGGAGAGCTTTGCTAATTTCAGCGGTGAATCGACGACGACAGCTCCCGTTTCTTTCGCTAAGGCATCTGCTTTTTCCCGATGGATATTGTACAGATAGATATGATCTGCAGCCATAGCCTTCGAAGATACCAGGCCTTTGACGATAGCCTGTCCCATATTGCCGGTTCCGCAGACACCGATAGTTTTAAACATAAGCCCAATCCTTTCCTCAGCCGTTACTGCTGAACGCCGACGGCATCAAAGGTCGCTTTAATCTTAGCCGCCAGTCCGTGAATCTTTTTCTTGGAAACGGAGCAGACAGCCAAGCGGATACCCTTTTCCAAGGGAACGAGGAAGATATTTTCCTTTTCCAATTCGTCACAGACTTTCTGAGCGCCGATTAAGGGGATGGTAATGAAGAACCCGGAAATATAGCGCAGATATTTCAAACCGCATTCGTCGGCTTCCTTCATGAACAAATCGGCCCGTTCCTGAATGAGATGAAAATACTTGGCCCGTTCAGCATCGAGTTCAGCAACTTTCGCCGGATCCTTGCAGATATTGGCCATGACCTTCATGGCAGCGCTGTTGGAGTTGGACCACGTAGCACGGCTGGTATACTGGTTGATGGCAACGAATTCATCGGCAATATCTTTATTCTGGGTAATACCGATCATAGCCCCCATACGCTGCCCGTACATGGTAAAGCCCTTGCTGCAGGTATAGGCCACGATGATGAAGACATTGTCCGGCATGTTACCGAATTTTTTGAAGAACTTGCGGCATTCATGTTTTTCACCGCTGTAGTCAAGATAAGCTACATCAGAGACGAAGATAATATTTTTATCCTGCCCTTTGACGACGTCTTTAAGGAAGGACAGAACCTGATCCCAATCGGAGTCGGACAGACCGAAACCGGTCGGGTTGTTGGCCGGTGAATTCATGATGATAACCGTGTTGTACTGCTTGGCAACCATATCACTGACATGCTCTTTAAAACTTTGGAAATTAAATTTCCCGTCGTCCGTCAATAAGTTAAATTCCCGCAGCTTCCGACCGTTATCGTGACACATGGAACCGTAGGCACCCCAGTGCCAGTCACTGGTCAGGATATCATCACCCCATTCAGAATAATTGTGAATGACATGATGGAGAACGCCGGAACCACCAGACGTAACACAGGCACGAATGTAGCCGTCCGGACGGGATTCACCAAAGCACTGATCAATGGCAGCTTCCAGATAATCGGGATAGCCCTGGATGGGTGCATAAGCGACGATTTCTTTCGGTGTCAGTGCTTTATAAGCTTTTTGTACGACATCGAGCATGACCAAATTGCCGTCTTCATCGAGCAAAGAACCGACAGTCCCGTTGATGACTTTATCAGCCCCTAATGTTTCTGTCAAAGCAACGGCCCGATTGTTTGCGCCAAAAATTTTATCTTCAGCACTCTTCCCCTTTGCCTGCGGTGCTGCAACACTTTTTACCATATGAATCAACTCCCCTTTCTTAGTTACATACACATTTATACCACATTCAAAGTAGAATGACAACAAACAGTCTATATATATCTGCGATGTATTCAAAATACAAAGGATATACACGGCCTGCTGCTTATCCTTTTCTGTATTTGCATGAATGGCTTAAAATAATTGTATAAGTGTCAGAAAAATCGTTTCATGAGGGAATCGTCAACTACTATAATTATATGTATTATAGTGAATAGCTATTATAAAAAGACGGAAAAAAGAGACTCGAAAGAAGAGACAAGCCCTTGGAGCTGCATCTTTCGAGGTATGCCTTGTAAAGCGGACTATGGGACGGGAGGATACGTTGACGAGAAGAAAGGTTCGCATTTTAACGTATCGATTTCTTTGAGAGCATCCGACCGGTCGCCCTTGGCTTCCGTCTGAAAAGATGTCATATGAGTGAGATGACTTCTGTCTAGTCGCTTGCAGCATCCATCTTAAAGGCCGGCACATCGTTCTGATGACGACAGCCTCGTCGTCATTCGCATCCGTCGAAAACCTGACACATCATGCTGACTGCGGCAGTCTTGTCGCCTCTCGGCATCCGTCGCAAAGGCGACACATTGTTCCGATAACGGCAAGCTCGTCGTCTTTCGACATCCGTCATTTCTTTATTCTATTTCATCTTTCATATAACAAAAGAAGCACTAGCATTTGCTAGTGCTTCTTCGCTGAATCAGCGGCTTCCTATCCTCCCAGGGGGCCTCCCCCCAAGTACTTTCGGCGTTT
>ENA-ORUV01000133-ORUV01000133.1-human-gut-metagenome-genome-assembly--contig:-NODE-133-length-65149-cov-18.428_pt1 | contig 65149 bp, 59 predicted proteins | sample MGYA00242089_ERZ509229 | MGnify/ENA primary metagenome ERZ509229 (study PRJEB26280, sample SAMEA2338805) | human gut metagenome | biome: human gut; feature: human-associated habitat; material: faeces...
AGCAGCACTTTTAGCACCCGTTTTGACTAATAGCGTTGTATTTTTATGTTTTGAGGCCTTTTCAGCACCCGTTTTGACTAATAAGCCTCATTTTACAGGAAGTTTCACACCCAGGACAATACCCGTTCTGAACAGGTCTTCACCCTTGATCATCACATCGGTCTTCACCTGCCAGAAGAGCTTCCAGCCGTGTCTGAGTGTATAGTTTTGCTCATAGCCGAGGTGGATGCCACCCAAGAACCTGTCAGTATCGCTACCTGCCGATGCTCCTATGCGCATGTTGCCATGGTGGTTGCGTCCTCTTGCCACACAGGGCTTATAGGCAAAGCCGAAACCATAACTGCGGTAGTTGTTCCAAAAACTCTCAGGACAGACATGACCGCACGATGCGCACTCGTTCCACTTGATATATCCGTTTGCAAAATACTCCCACGCATTGTGGTACTTTGTCTCATACTCGTAGGACAGCGTCACGTCCAGTCCTCGCTCATACAGGCATCCGAACCCCAAGGATATGCGGTCGCTATTCTGCTGCGCCATTGCCGGAGTCATGCTTGCCATAAAACAGATGACAACGAGTAAGGTATGCACAAGCCAATTCCTCACTCCTAATTCCTCATTCCTAATTCTCATTATTCCTCCTCCAACAGTATATGGTTAAACGAATCGGCAGACAGCACATCCTCATAGTCGATGCTGAGCGAGATGGTGCGTCCACTTATCTGTTTTTCCGACAGCTCGATGGTCAGCACCTTGTCGTTGGGGAAGGTCATCTTCTTCACCACAATCACGTTGCGATAGCCATACTTGAAGGTTTTCGCATCGTCCAACACAAGAGATGGGGTCAGTTCCACTATCTGCGCATTGGTAGCCTTGCTCTGCTTCTTGTCCGATAGTTTGATGCGCATCTCGTCGATGTCGAAGCGGATGTTGGTCTTGTTCTCCACGGAGAAGTCGATGAAGAAATATTCGCCCACGCTGTAGATGTTGTTCAGGCGCATTACCATGCGGTGCATCTTCGTCGCCACGTTGCGGTATTTGGCAGACGATGACCATATCTGACGTGCATACTTGGTCATGTCGGCAGTGGACAGGCTTACAGCGGGATTGTTGTAGGCATTGCGCTCCGAGCATTCTATTTCCTTATCGGTTACTGCCTCCTGCATCCTCGTGGTATAGAGCAGTGCATACTGCGTGCGGTAGCGTTCCGTCACGATTGTCACTATCGCCAACACCTCACCGTCGGCATACACGTTGTCCTTCGGCTTCAGGCGGATGGTGTTGTTGATGGGTTGGTCGCCCACCACCTTGTCTGTGGATATATCGACAAAGCGGATGGGTTCGGAGGCGGTGATGACGGTGGTCACTTGGTCGTTGACCGTCAGCTGCTCCATCTCCATGTAGGTGGTCTGCGCCTTGGCTGAAAGCACGCTCAGCGAAAGCAATGCACAGACATTCATTTTCTGAAAACAATTCATATTAGTTGATTTTTTGATGTTTATACTCTATGAGCCACCGTTCCCGACAATTCCGTTGTCGGGCAGTGTCTATTTCCTTTTCTCTTTCCCATTTACAAGGTAAACAAACGTCCCATACTTCAGCTTCACTTTGTTCTTCTTGATAGCCTTGCTGATGGCATTGCTTGTCTTCTGGTAGGCATTGGTCACGGCTTGCATTCCCCATTGCGAGAAACTGTTGTTCGCTCCACTCTGGTCGATGTTCATGTTGCTCTGCATAGCACCGCTCGCCACATCTTTCGTGGTCTCACGGAACTGGCTGCCGGGGACATACAGTCCCTCCAGTCCGTCCGTGTCATAAAGCGAAAGCGAAACCTTTATCAGCTCGTCATCCACAAGGATGGAGTTGATGCTACCCTTCACTCGCTGCGAACCGAAACCGCTCATGGTGGCATAGAGGTACGACCCTTTCTTCACCACGGTCTCACCAATCTCAATATCGTCCAACAGTCTCAGCCGCACCCTCGACCCGTCCGTAGCCTTCACGTCCTCGTCAATGATGGCCTTGATGAGCTTTGGCTCATGCTCGTTCTGCGTCAGGGTGTTGAAATAGTCCGAAGTCACCTTCACCTTCTTCACCACCTCCTGTGCCTTGTCCTCCTCGTCCAGTGCCTTCACCGCCTTGCTGTCCTCGGCAATCTGACCTTTCACCTCAATCTGCTCCTTGGGAGGCCCAGCCTGTGTGGTATCCTGGGCCACGGGGGCAACTGCCGCCTGTCCTCTCAGCCTCGCTTCGGCGAGTGCCTTGTTGAGTGCTTCGAGTGCTTCCGCTTCTCGCGCCTTGGCATCGGCCACTTCGGCTGCATCGTCCTTCTCTTCTGCCTGACGGACGAGTTCCGCAAGGTCTTCTTCTGTGTACTTGGATTCATACGCTTCTTTCTCTTCTTCGTTGTCACGCTCAATGTTATCAACAGCCGAATAGTCTGCTATGCGACCATACGACTTCGCCATGTTCTCATACTTGCCACCGATGCCGTCACCATTCTTAATCTGCGCTCCGGGCAGGTTGGGGTTCAGAAACTCGGTGGTCTGCAGGTTCTTGTCCTGCGTTTCCGCCACCTCCGTATTGAACATGTCAAAGACAAAATAGCCTGTGGCAATCAACGGGATGTACACGATGGCTGGCAGCATGTACTTCGGCTGACGGAAGTTTATCTTATCTGTTATTCTCATCGCTGTCTGATTTTGATGTTACTGACTTGTCTCGATTCTCCTCGTTGGTTCGATGCGTCACGGGAGGAGTGATGCAATGGGCTGCATTCATCATCTGCTTCATGCGCCCTTCCTGCCGCTCGATGGCACTTGCAGCCTCCGTCCGATGACCGTAATACCGCACCATCCTGTAGATGTTGATGCCGAAGCACGTGGCGACAAAGCCGAAGACGATGACGAGAAACAGCGTCTTGTGGGCATTGGCAAAGCCTTGCACCTTAGCCGCCGCACGGTCTATCCTCGCGGTCTTGGCAAACTTGCGCCCTGCCGCCACCTCCTTCTCATACCGCTTCTTGTACTTGGGGTCGTTCTTGTCGGGCATATCCTCGCCCACAAGCATCCGTCTGATTCCTTTTACACTCATACCGCTAGGATATTAGAAGTTTGACTTCGACTTCTGCTCAATATCCTTGTTGAGCAAGGTTCTCCAGTTCGTGATGAGCAGTCCATGAGGATTGTTCTCCGTCCTCGGCACGCGCTTCACCTGTCCCGCCGTCACCAATTCACGCATCAGAATATTGCTCCTTCGCTCTATCCTTTGCCTACCGTAGTAGGTGAACTCCATCTTCTCCTTGTTGAACTTGATGCTGTCGCAAAAGATGCTGAACACGGCACTCGTACCCATGATATTGTTGTAAAAGCCCTTTTCCTTCAGCGTATTGTACTGCGCCAAACCAGTTTCATCGACCAAATACATCGCCTTCTCCATCGAATAGCGGATGTACTTGTCATCGGGAGCAAGCGTAAAGAAGTAATGGTGGAACATCTCGATATGGCTCTTTGCCTCCACATCCAGCGTTTCCTCCATCGTGGTGCGGTTCACCAGTATGGGCACGTTGCCGTCCAATACATACACCTTTTGCTGCGCGTCCGTCACCATGCAGCGCGCCGTCCAGATGCTCGACACCGAGATGATGATGCAGCCCATGAGGAACGCAGAGCAGATGATGCCCACCAGCTTGATTTTGTTTTCTAAGTTCTTGATTACCATACGTTACTGCTTGTTTGAGGTCTGATTTCTCTTCATTCTCACATATTCACGGTGCAGGATGGTGTATATGTCCTTCTCAACTTCTTCCACCAGTTTGGCGTAATACTTGATGCAAGCCTCTACGTAGATGCCTTCGTATTTCAGTTGGATCCACACCCACCAGATGTCACGTTCACGTCTCCGTCGATTTCTGTAGATTTTGGCACGATGCAAGCGATAACTCAGGTAATCTACCATAGGCACTACATACTCGTCGTTATCCTCAAAGCCTTCTGCCATCTCCTCATACTGTGGGTCGATGTAGTTGTTTTCGGAATTGAAAAACTCTTCCTTTGCACGCTTGTTGGCAAACGCCATGAATTTCTCATCTTTGAGCCAACGCTCAATTTCATTTTTTGCTTTCATTTTTCTTGATGGTTACTTTTATTTGTTTCAATAGGAGGTGCGGTGACTCACCGCACACTCACATGTTATCTCATCACGGTCGCCATGGTTCCCGTAGCCGTCATCTTGGCTTGTTGTGCCACGCCCTCGCCGAAGTTTCGGGTTGAGAAGGCGGTGTCGCCCTCTGGTATCATCCATGCCGCAAGGTCGGGCACGAGGTTCAGGCATTTCAACGCCACGATGCTCGCTGCCATCAGATAGCCTGCCGAGAAGAACGAGTTTTGCAGATAGGCTGCCATCGTCTGCTCACTGGCGGTGATGGCCGTCAGGTTCTCTACCTGTATGCAGAGCACAATATCAAACAGCAACAGGACGTAGAAACCGACGAAGTAGAGCATGGCTCCGTAGAAATGAACTGTCAAATAACGGGTTAGCCACTTCGCCCACGCTCCTTCCCACTTGGGCAGCAACGAAAATGCCCATTGTATTGGACCGAATATAGTGAGCATTCCGAGCAATATCTGCTGACAGTATATCGTCGCCCACCAACCGATGCGGAACACGATCAGGGCTATCAGCATCACTATCTTGTCGATGCCCACCACGGCCCCTGCCGTCAGTGAGGTGAACCACAGTTTGCTGGCATCCTTCTCCATGTTGGTCACTTCGTCCACGCCCGTCTGCTCCATCGTCGCCTCTATCAGGTTGGGGTCTGATGTGCCCTTATGCGCCACGTCTGCCTGTGCCTGGAGGTCAGTGTACATCGAGTCCCTGACATATACCAACTGCTGCACCTCCTCAAACTTGTCGGAAATTTGGGTCGCCTCTGCCTCATAGAGGTCGTGGGTGTAACTGCCGATGCAATTGGGAATATAGGATAGAAAATCCAATACGCACCAGCTGCTGCCGCTGTTGGTCATGCCTGTGTCAGCAGGTGGGTACCACCAACAGAGGATGATGCTCACCACCAAGGGCTTGAACAGTTTCATCACGTCCAACGGTTCGTTCTTCACCATCATCTTGTAGGCCATGCTTGCCGCCACGATGATAGAGAACAGTGCCGCCAATGCCATACACATTTGGAGGATCCACCAGAACGGCCCTTGTGAGCCTGTGAAGGTGGCATCGGTCAGGAACTCGTTGGTCTGGAATATCACATCGTCAATCTCCTCTTCGAGGATGTTGATGCCGAAATCGCTGAGTATGTTGTCTGCCATCAGTGCCTGGTTCTATTGTTGATAATCTCTTTGATAAACTCTATGCCTTTCGGTGTCCATGACAGATAGAAGTGGTAGAAGCAGCGCATCCTGCCTGTGACATATACCGCAATGCCCTTGTCCTGAAGGTCTTCACGCAGTTTCCACATTCCATATTCCTTGGTGATGATGCCTTCCTCTTTGAGGGTCTTCACAATCTTGCCGTAGTAACTTCCGACATATTTGTGAAGCTTTGACATTGAAACTACCTCTAAATCAGATGGCATATAATGCTCATCAACGATGGGTGTCCTGCCGATAACGCTGATTCGCTTCGGCATCCTTGACATCTCCAACTGCCACTTGCCGTTTTTCCTCTTGGCGGCATAGAGACGTAACTGTATTTTTGATATTGATTCCATAGCTATTTCTTTATTTTATGTTCTTTCGATAACAGGAATGACTCCCACGCTCTTCAGTTTCTCATAGAGGAAGCGGCGACCTTTCTGTGTCCATTTGGTGTTCATGCGCACATCCTCCGTACCGTCCTTGTGTTTAATGAGGTAGGTCTCGCTGGTCACATAACCGCAGTCCTTGTAGTCGGCATACAGAATCCACTGCTTGCCACGCTGATACTGGATGTTCATCTCCTTCAGACGTCGGTTGAAGCGGATGGACGACTCGCCATAGTCCTGTGCTATCTGTGTGACCAGGACACTGCTCTTCGTGGCAAGGATGATGTCAAGGTAACTCACCTTGTCCTTCATCTCCGTCACCTCCTGTTGCAGGTCATCCACCTTGGATCCCAACTCAACGATGCGTGTCCTTTGGTGTTCACACTCCTGTTCGACAAGCAGACGCTTTTGTCGTTCTTCCTTCAGATTGACTGCTAACCGTATCAGGAAGTCTGGCTCTGCCAATGCCTTCTCGATGGTCTGCTGTGTCATATAGGCACCATGCTTGCGGATAGAGGGGAGCACCTCCGATGTCACCCACTTGCGGAAACGTTTGGCTTCGGGTTTGCGACTGTCAAGGATGACATCATACAGTCCGTCTTCATTGATAAAGTTTGTAACCTGTTCTCTTCCAAGACTATCCGAGATGGGGTACTTTGAAAGTACATCATCCGAAAGTCGTTGTACCAACTTGCTGGTTTTTAGTCCAAGAACTCTTGCCACATCAGCCAAACAGAACAAGGGTTGCTCTGGTGTTCCTGTGGTTCGGACTGCTCCAAATTCCTCGTTGTTGAAAATCTGAATATCGTTCATATCTCTATGCTGTTTTGTGATTATTTCTTCTCTTCCCTTATTTCTATCTGTTCACACTTTCTTCACCCTCACCGCTGTTGGCATCATCGCCGTCAGTGCCTGTCGAGCTCCTCACGCCCTTCATGTTTTCCTGCCAACGGCTCTTGGCATCGCTGATGATGCTGCCTTTATGTACTACACGGTCGTTGGTGGCTGCCAAGAGGGCGGTAGTCTGGCTTTGGGTGTTGAGCTGCACAAGGTATTTCAGTAGTGTCTCGTTCTGTGTCGTCAGGTCGGCATAGATGCTAAGATACTGCCGCTTTCTCTGTGCATTGGGCATATAGGCATCCTTGGTGGCTTTCACGGCACACTGGTACATATTGTACAGTTCCTCCCACCGACGCTTGTCGTTGATGGTGCCTCCTGTAGGGATGATATGGTCTATGTTCGCCTTCATCTTGTCCAACTGACCGTTGATCTTGCTGCTTTCGGCAAGCCAGGCGAGGTCTATCTGTCGGTCGGCTACGTTCAAGGCTTCCACCTCAGCACGCTTGGTGAGGGCAGAGTCTATCTTCTCCGCATCATCTACTTGGTTGTAGAGGTTGATGCCGGCAAGAGTGCGGAAACCTAACTTGTTCTTCTCTGCCGCTGTCTTCTTATAGTTGTTATGTAACAGCCAATAATAGAACTCAGGGGTGAGAGAACCGCCACCTGTCTCCATCACCGTTATCTGGTTCTGCTTGGAGGAGTCGTGGTTGTAGGTCACGCTCTGGGCTGTGGCTTTGATGGTGGTTGCTACCGCCATGATGAGTATCATTGTCTTCTTCATGTCCGTTCTTCTTTTGTTTACAATCCGTCAATAGTCAAGTTTTCCTGCCACTTTCCATCGGCTGAAGGCATCTTCCAGTATCTCTTCCTTCGTCCTCGTCCGATACACCTTCTCCTTCCAATAGCCCATGCGCAGCTGCACATACCGCCATGTCTGGAAGTAGGCTTGGTTCAGATGTTTTTCTATCAGGTCCAACGAATTGTTGATATTGTCCAACACCATCAGCAGGTCGGAAGTTGAACAGGCTGCCGCTCCTGTGGCATACAACACGAGGTCGTTGACGCTATGGTAGAGTTGGCTTCCTTCGTTGTATATGTTGTCGATGGCTTTCTTGTTGATGCTGATGAGCATCGTGTCAGCCAGTTCGATGTGTTTCCGCTTGATGACCTTATCATTGAAGTCCTCCAACAGGTTCTTGTAGTCACTGATGCGGTCGCTCACCGTCTGGTAGGTGCTCTTCACGTTCAGCACCGTGCGCAACGACTGGTACATCACATCGATGATGTCGAAGGCCCGGGTGTATTTGTCCAAATCCACATTCAGTTCCTTGTATTTGCCCACCTCTTCACTGCTGTATTCATGCAGCAGTTGATTGCTGTACTCCAAAGTGCTGCGTGCCAGCAAGAGGCTGCGCTGCTTCTTGTGGTCGTTGATGTATGCTTCCACCGATACCGCATCGAATCCCCATTGCGCCAAGGCTGTATTGGGGAAGAGGGTAATCAGCAGGAGAGCTATGATGATGGTATGTCTCATTCTCCGTTCCTCCCTCAGTTTTCGTTCTCGTTATCTTCACCATTCCCTCTGTTAGGGTCTGCATTCTCTCTCCATCGCTCGTAGCACTCTTCAATGAGTGTCCTTCTGCGACCTTGGTCTGCGTCGATTGAAGGAAGAATGTCCTTCAGCACGTCAATGATGCTGCGCTTGTAGTGCATCATTTTTTCTAATGATACCAAGTCGGCGTAAATCTTGGTGATACGGCTATCTACTTCACGGGCTATCTCCAGACGGTCGCTCGACCAGAGCAGGTGTATTACATCGTCATTGTCGGCGGTCTGGGTTGCCTCGCTCTTGGCATATTCTGTGGTGATGCTGCACGACGGGAACTCCTGGGCTATCTCCGAGATACGGCTGTTCACCTGCCTCGTCTTCTCCTCGTCAGAGGCATTCGGGTCAAGGGTCAGCACATCCACCACCTGTGTGTCGGTGTATTCCGAGGTCAGCTCCCACGATATTTGCAGTATCGCACGGTGTATCTTGATGCCAAGGAAGTACTTGGGCTTCCTTGCAATGGACAGTGTCGCCTTGAAGGTGATAATGCCGTTGATGTTGGGCATGGTGGCAGTTCGGACGTAGGTGTAGCCGTTCCACGAACCGGCACCTTGCCACGTGAGATTGTAGGCTGACTTCACATCCTGCATGATGGCAGGGATGCGGTAGTAGTCATCGGTGGAGGTGGCATTGTCGTTAGCCGCCTCGCTCTTGGCATTCTGTATGTCTGCCAACTGCTGCTGCCATGTCGCCAATTCCTTCTTCAGGTTGTCTATCTTCGTCTTGTTGACATTATGTTGCTGCCGCAAGGCAGGGGCTTCCTCCACAGAGGCATTGGCTATCTGCGTGAGCAGGTTCCTGTTCTCTGTCTCCAACTGGCTTATCTGCGCCTCCAACAGGGCTATCTTGCTATTCGCCTCACGTTCCTTCTCGTCCAGTTCCGATAGGTCGAGATTATTTTCTGATACGCTTGTCCTCATGGCGCATTCCTTGCTGTGGGCATTGAGCGAACCGCCGCACTCACGGCACTTGTACTGCGTGCTGCCCTGTCCGAGGGTGACACCGTCCGAACAGGTGACGCTGATGGTCACGCTCTCCACGCCCTTCAGTTTGGCGGCATCGGTGGCTTGATAGTAACGGCGTGCGTCACTGCCGATGTAATAGACATAGCCCTCCTCGTTGTCGTTATACTCCGAGAGACGTGCCTGCAACTGACGCTTGAAGGTATTCAAGTCCATGCTGTAGGAGTCGAAGACATCCTCATACACCTCTTCCACGTTGTTCCAGCTCTTGGTAACGTGTATCTCGTAGGCGTAGGCCTTCTTGGTCTGCTTGCCGCCACGGCTGATGATGTACGACGACATCCAATAGTTCATCGTATAGGTGAAGCCGTCGCTCTGGGCGTTGAGCTGCTGCACACGGCTGCGGCTCCATCCGGCATGGTTCTCCGAGTTGGCCAGTATCTGCTCTCGCTGCGTGCTGTTAGGGTAGAAGTTGGGGTCGGAGGTGTTGATACGATACCAATGGTCACCGTTCAGAATACTGTTGTCATCGGTCGGCGGATAGTAGTCACAGAGGCTTACGCTGCCTTGGTCTCGTCGGGCAATGTACCAACGCTGTGTATAGTAGTTGCCCTGCGTCTCGCTCAGATAGTCTGTCATCCACGAGGTGATGTTGTAGTTGGAGAGGTCGAAGAGGGCTGCCACGTTGTCCTCGCCACCCACCAGACTAAGGAGTGTGCTGCCGATGCCGTTCTCTGCCTGTTCATAGAGGTCATGGTAGTTGTCATAGATGTCGATGATTTTACTCACCTTGCCATTGAAAAGGTCGTTGAAGGCACTCTGCTGCAAGAGTGCGCCTGATGCCCCGTTGATACCTGCCGTCGCCAACGATGCTCCCATATTGTAAAGCGTCTCGATGTCGGCGGTGAGGTTCTCCACGGTGAAGTTGCCGGGCACACTGGCGATGTCATCCAACAGCTGCTGCCAATCTACATTGCCTATCTCCGAGAGTTTGAGGATGGCGGCTATCTCTTGGTTGATTTCCAAGAACTGAATGTCGGCAAAGGTCAAGCTACTGTTGGTCACGACACTCTCAAACTGCATACACAGCGACTTTGTGTCGGCGCATATCTTCATCAGGTAACTGCCCCAGTAGAGGGCGGTCTGCGGACTTTTCAGCATCATTCCTGCCACCGTCCATATCTTGGGCATAATCTTGTTCGCCACCATATTGTGGATGCGGCGGTAATAGTAGTTCTCCGTGCTACTGCTCCAAATGCCGAGGTCGGTGAATGCCTTGCGCTCCAAGAACTTGGCAGCGAAGATGCCGGCAGTGGCAACCTCTGCGGCATTGTAGTGCTTCAAGATTTCGCCCACCTGCTCGTTATAATAGCTCTCTGCCATAGCTCCAGCACCGAATGCGGCAGCCATGGCGGCAACGATCTGCTTGTCGTAGTTCACGCTGTAATACTGCGCATGAACCCTTCCCACGACAAGTGTAAGACACATATATATTATAATAAGGTATAAACGTCTCATTGCTTCACTACTTTACGTTTTTACTACTTTCAGTTTCTACTATTCCACTACTTTACTACTTGTAGTATTTACTATTGGTAGTATTCACTACTAATCGTATTTACTACTAATCGTAAATACTACCCAGCCACCGTTCCCGAAAGTTTTGCTTTCGGGCATCTGGGCTTTACGTCTATTCCGGGATTTCCGTTTCCATCAATCAGCCCCCGTGCTCGCCGTGTCAGCGGCGAGTGGCTCCATCGTCCGTCAAATTGAGCACATGCCCCGCCTCATTGACCTTCTGCGCAAATGCCAACGACTTCCCGATGCCACTGGCATCCCAATCTCTGCAATACCGCTCGATAGCCTCCTGATGTCTGCACTTCAGTTCATGCTTATAGAGTTTCAATGCCTCCTTCTCAGCTCGCTCGGTGGTGTAGGTCATATAGCACTCGTGCGGCTCCTCCACACCATACACTCCGCTCGTCGATCCACGTCGGATAAACACCTCACGGAAGAAACTTCTTCCCTCCTTGTTATCCAAGCGGTTGACAGTGAATATCTTCTTGCAATCCACATCCGTCAATCCTAATATCGCCTTGATCTCGTCGAATCGCTCACGAAATTTGCTTTGGTCGAGCAGCATCACCACGTCGGAGTTGTTGATGATGGCTTCCTTCACGATGGGACTGCCGATGATGTCCTGTATCTCCTGTGTCACTACGCCCACGCTCGCCCAGAACTTTCGGGCTGTCTTGTATAGGTACTTGATGTACTCGGCCATCAGCGGCGAGGCGATGGCTTTCCATGCCTCCTCGATGACAAGGCACTTGCGGTTCTTCTTCAGGCGCATCTTCTGCAGGAACACGTCCATGATGATGAGCGTCACGATGGGGAAGAGCTGCTTGTTCTCCTTGATGGCATCCACCTCGAAGACGATGAAGGTCTCGTCGAACAAGGTGCTATCCACGTTCTCGTTGAGAATCTTGTCGTACTTGCCGCCACGGTAGAAGTTTTGGAGCATATAGGCGAAGTTGTCGCAGTCGATGGTGGTGATGTTGTTCTCGATGCAGATCTGGTCGAGACGCTCACAGGCGAACTCATAGAATGAGTCGAAGGAGAGGGTCTTCACGCTCAATGCCATGCGCCGTTCCTCCAGTCCCTTGATGAGTTTCTCCACCTTGTCGTGTATCTGCGTCAGCTCCGTGCCGCGCCGCTTCTCCATGGTGGAGAGGTTTTTTCTCAGTGTCTCCTTCTGTGAGGAAGGATAGGGCTGCACACCGTTGAAATAGAAATCGTAATACTCCGTCACCAACTGCTCCACGACACGGAACTCCAGTTCGGGTATCTGCGTCTCCGAGCCTTTCCATATCAGCAGTATCAGGTTCTTCAGGAAGTCTATCTTCTCAATGTTCAGCTCCCGCTTGCTGATGTTGAAGGGGTTCATGGTGATGGGCTTGTCCTCCGTATAGGCGATGTACTTGCCGCCCACATACTCGCAGAGTCCCTCATACGAGTTACCCGTATCGACCATGACGATGTCGGTGTTCTGCTCCCACAACTGACGCACCACGCTGTTCATGTGGAACGACTTGCCGCTGCCCGAAGGACCCAAACAAAAAAAGTTCGAGTTGTCGGTCAGCTTCTCCTTTCCCTCCTTTCCTGTGATGTCGATGGCTACGGGCACACCTTGGCGGTCGGTATAGTATATCTTCAGCGGGGTGTCCTCATTATGCACGATGCGCTCCTTGTACATCAGACAGGTGGCGGCATCGCCGAGGGTGAGGAATCGGTCGTAGTCGGCATTCATGCCATAGCAGTTGCCGGGGAAAGAGTTGACGAACAGCTCCAACTGGTTGTAGGCCCGCTTGCTGATGTGGATGCCCATGCGCGAGAAGGAGTTTTCGAGATGGTTGGTGCATTTCTGTATGTCGGTGTCGCCGCTCACTGCCACCACGAGGTTGTAGTGGGTATAGACGAGCTGCTTGCTCTCACGGGCTATCACCTCCTGCACACGCTTGATGTCCTCTACAGCCATCAGGTTGCTGGGGTTGGGCATGGAGGCATGGCGTTTTTTCTTCTTGTCGAGTAGGGCAAGCTCACGCTTCTGGTTGGGCACGAACACCATCTGGTTGAACACCACGCAGTCGGCTCCGGGCACGCTATCGACGATGCTCACGAGATCAACGGGCATACTGGTGTTGTTCACCTCGATATTTGCGTAGGGACGGATGACCGACGGCAAGTTGGCATAATCCACATCCACAAGGCTATACACCTTGCAGCTACGGTCCCCCATGCCGATGGTCTCGTCATCGACCTTGAAGTTGGTCATCGACACCACCTTGTCACGGAAGTTCATGGAGAAGAAACGGTCCACATACTCGCAGGCTTCCGTTTTGCCGAGGAATCGGGACTTCACGCCGGCATCCCTCAGCTGGTCGTGCACCTTGCGTATCTTCACCAAGAAGTCACGCCATTTCTTGTTGTCGAACGACATCAGACGGCTCTTCTTGTTCTCCTGTGTGATGGTGAGGTAGCAGACGCTGTCGGTAAAGGGTCTGCCGTTGAAATAGCGGAAGTAACTCTCGCTCAGGAACTCATGATTTCCACCGTTCTCTTCCTTGAATGCCTTCCTCACAAACACGTCCTGCTTGTGCAGCGCATAGCCTTCGCCCAAGGTCTGGGCAAGGGCGGCGAAGAGGTGGGTGAACTCATAGTAGGCCTCGATGTTGGCGGAATACTTCTGCACAGGGTTCTCCATCTTCAGAACAGCGGAGTATTCGCCCGTCTTGGTATAGAGCACGCCGATGCCATCCACTTCCTCGATGGAGAAGTAGATGTCCTGGAAGATGCGCTTGCGCTTCCCTCCCGTGCCGAATGCCTTGACACTGATGGCCATGCCCACGCAGATGGCTGAGAATATGAGTATGATGTATAGGGTCATTGTTCTTTTTCTTTTTTAATCGCAAAAAGGCGGGCGCACCCTCATGCGTGATGCCCCCACCTCCATTCACTTACAATCATTGATAGCTTTCCACTTGGACATAATGGATTCTCTTTTTTGTTTTACACTTTCTTTGAATAGGCATAGATGAATATGCCGTTGTCACTCTTCTTGCTGTGCAAGCCCTTGCGCTGCTTCATGACGATGAGAACGCCACCGACAGCTACGGCGAGGACTAGCAGCACGAGTCCTGCCACGAAACCGAAGATGCAGTAGCCGAGGATGAAACCCGCAACGGCTCCTCCTGCGGTGGCTGCCGCCCAGTAGATGTAGCGTCCCTGCAACCCGAAGAACTCCAATGGACGTTGCAGTCCCTTGAAAATGGGATAATCCGGAAAACGCTCTTGCTTTGTATCTGCCATAACTGTCAGTGTTTTAACGTTCTACATACTCACAATCTCACGCTGCGTTTAACCTCCAATGCCGAAGAACAGAGGCAGTGCCTGGGCTGCTGCAATGAGGAAAATACATGCGCCGACGACCATCATGATCTTCTTTTTCACGTCCTGTTCCTCGTTGTTCATGGCGATGTAAACGCTTATGGCTCCGACAATTGCAACGACACCTGCAATGGCATAGCAGAGCTTCACCACGATAGGTACATACTTGGCAATCTCCTCCGAATAACACAAGATTGTGTTTAAGTACTTGATAATCAACACATGATAGGTGTAAAGGTAAGTATGATGTTCCCAAAATGTTCCAAAAAACATATTTTAATGGTGAGTTTGAATGTACTAAAAGAGGGTGTGTTCAAGGACATTGAAAAGGCTTCAAAAGTGAAATTGAGCGATAAAGACTTGTTAACACGAAATTAAGATTTGATTAACACATTTATGAGTGCATGGCGGCTTGTAAGCCGCAAGTAGTATATGTTTAATAAAAATGCAAGATGTTACGGACATAGTGTATATTATCCGTTACTTTCCACATTTTTTCTTTTCCCTATTTTTGAAATATCAAATTTAGGGAAATAAAAGAGTGAGCAAGTTACATATCTGATACTAACAAGTAGTGAGAGTGTTAAAAGTGGGGCTGATAGAGATGAAAAACCGAATTTTGTATCGTTGTTTGGAAACAAATCATTATCTTTGTACCATAATTCAAAACAAAATGGGCATCAACAAGCTAAAAGTGGTGTTGACAGAAGAAGCACAAGCCTTTTTGGATGCACAGCCATTCAAAGCTCAGCAGAAGATATACTACAACATCTTCAAGGTTGAGGAGGGAGTGATGAAAGTTGACATCTTCAAGAAACTGGAGAATACCGAGATATGGGAGTTCCGCACTCTCTACAACGGTATCTGCTATAGGCTATTCTCCTTTTGGGACACTGAGGAAGAAACTTTGGTTATTGCCACACATGGCATAGTCAAGAAGACTCAGAAAACACCTCTAAAGGAGATTGCCAAAGCAGAAGAGATAAGAAAAGAGTACTTTAACAATAAAAAGAAATAGCATTATGGCACAGATGAAATTGATACCAGCAGATAACATGAAAGATAAACTTTGGGGGAAAATAGGAACTCCTGAGCGTGACGCAATGGAAGCCAAACTCAAAGAAGATGTGAACGCCTATATTGTAGGCGAAGCCATACGCAAGGCTCGACTGGCACAAAACCTCACACAAGAACAGCTTGGTGAACGTATTGGTGTGCAGCGTGCTCAGATTTCTAAGTTGGAGAAAGGAGCAAGTGTTATCACATTGCCAACAATGAGTCGTGTATTTCAAGCATTGGGCATTGCAACAGCAACCCTTGATTTGGGTATCGCAGGAAAGATTGCATTGTGGTAAGATGAATTTATAAAAATAGGAGACAGTCAAAATGAAGAGAATCTCATCAAGCATTGTATGGGCTATAATAGCTGTATTTGTTTTGCACTCAAACCAAATGCAAGCTCAAGCCAAATTCCATTTTGATATAGACTATCACTATAATCTTGGTCTTTCAACCTCATACGAAAATGGCTCTGAAAGCGGACATTGGGGACGAGGTGATTATAAAATGGGAGGAAACTCTATCCATTTTACAGGACGCTATGACATAAATGAAAAATTTTCAACGGGACTTGGATTTGGATGGGATAGATATACAGAACCCGAATATAACACTTTGCCAATATTCGCAACATTAAGATACATGCCAATTAAGACTTTGAAAAATGCGTATTGCTTCACAGACTTAGGTTATGGCATCAAACCAAAAGACACATACAACTCTGGCTTTCTTATGAATTTGGGAGTCGGTTATACCAAAATGTTTTCTGCTCATTTCGGGTTAAATTTCCAAATTGCCTATAACTACAAAGTATTCAATGATGGTATTATGTCTATAGTTACTGATGACAAAGGGAATTATCTTGATTGTGAATATTTTGACAATACGAGACATTCAATATCTTTCGGTGTAGGTGTTACTTTCTAAAAAATGAGCTTTTGCGAAATGACGGAGGTTGTCACATAAAATAGCAACAAGAAACATTTAGCTGTATCAAGACATTTATGCCAAAATATGGTTTCGTTCCCATTTGTAATGCTATGTGCAATCTTGGTAGGATTGTACAAAATAACGGCTAAGATATTGAAACTCAGTATAGACAATAACCTTACATAAATAATTGTTCCCAATATGAGAATGTAGATGTGTTGTTTTGATATGTAAGCAATGGAAATTTGATGGTTGCACAACTCTAATAATGCAATAAAATAGCCATACTTTCGTTTATTACAAAAAGATTTAATCCGAAAAGAAATGAAAGCAAAATTATCAATATTATTTCTTGCCATATCGATGACTTTTGTAAGTTGTGAGGCAGATGAAACTACAAATGCAAGTTCTCCAATCATGACTATAGAGGATTTTCCTGTGATTGATTGCTCTACTTCAACCCAACCGCTAAGTGTCATTTTGACAGCGAAGACATTAGGTTTACCTTATGTTTGGTGGAATAATGCAGTCTTAGATCAAACGTGGTATTGTAGGATAGACTATGACAAGGCAACAATCTCGCAAGGTGAAAAGGAAGTCTTGGAAAGCAAATTGAAGTGCAGTACCACTCACGGCTCATACACAAACCTTATTGATGGCAACGTGGAACTCATCATAGCCTCTCGCAATATATCAAGAGATGAGAAAAACTATGCCGATGAAAAAGGAGTCTCATTGATAGAGCATCCTATTGGACGTGATGCATTTATCTTCATCGTCAATAATAACAACCCTGTAAATAATCTGACCATTTCACAGATACAAGATATTTACACTGGGAAAACAAGAAATTGGAAAGATGTTGGCGGCAACGATGCCACAATTAGTCCTTACATAAGGAATGCCAACTCTGGAAGTCAAGAGAAAATGGAAACCTTGGTTATGAAGGGCTTAACAATGATAGACTGGCCAGAAATGATAACACATGGCATGGCTGGACCATTTTTTTCTTTACGCTATGATAAAAACGGCATAGCTTATACTCCATATTTCTATTACAGCATCATGGCACGAGGTGAGCAGGCTTGGGCAAAAAGCATATGTGTCAATGGTATTGAGCCAAACAAAAGTACAATCTCAAACAATACATACCCCTACGTGTCAGAAATTTATGCAGCAGTGCGTTCTGATATAGACAAGACTTCTACTGCGTATAAACTATTCGAGTACTTAACGACTGCATCAGGGCAAGACATCGTAAAAGAGAGTGGCTATGTTCCAGTTTCCACAAGTACAGACATCAAGAAAGTAACATCCCAATCCTCTTCATCAGCGTCCTACACAGATTTGTCTGGCAGGAAAATAAATGGTTCTCCCAAAGGATTGGTTATTAAGACTGAAACAATAAAAGGAAAGGTCGTTTCTGAGAAAATTATCGTGAAATAGACGACTTGGATGATATACCATCTATGAGATTAGGAATTTCGTTATCTACCTTGTACAACTCATATTTGTTGAGCAAATGGATAGCGTCAATCACAATTCGTTGGGCAGCAATGCGTCTGCCCAACAGAATTGTTTCCTTGTTGTTGCCACAAGACCGATTGGCACCTGTGGCTTCAAAATATTTCTCCAAGGCATCTTTCATGAAGAAATATCCTTTGTCTGTCTTAGCCCAATGAACAAGTGCGTCCCTTGCTTCGACTCTCAATTTGTCAATAATTCTATTATCCATAGTTCCGTTATTTCTTTATATAATACTGTTGCCACAACTGGTTGGTTTCTTTTGAGTGAGCTGCTTCATCAGAATATACCATATCCACATAGTTTACAAACTCAGCAGTTTTGGGCTGCGAAATGGCAAACTTGCGTATAAGTATATTCTTCTTTCTATCTTTCTGCAAGTCGGCATTGTCCCTTGCCAAAAATAGAGTCAAACCAATAGACAACGCCCAAGAACACAGCATGAGTATAAAGGCAAACTGTCTGACATGACGAGAATACCAAATGCGCCTTATCCAATACCAGGGAATGGTGCATAGCAGAAATGACGGAACTTCCTTTAATGTCTTGGGCATTGGTGGCTGCTTTACATCTACATTTGTTTGCACATCCAGTTTGGTACAGATAGAGTCCAGTGTACTGCCAATAATCTTGATACATTCATCGGATTTCTTATACCTGTCATTCAAAGAAGAAGCCAAAGCTCGTTCCTTTTCGATGATGTTTAGAAGCCCTTCGCATCTGGAAAGGACAATATCATATCTTTCGGATAGAGAAGCCATGTACTCATCTTGGGTTATTCCGAATTTCTCTTTGTCATTTTTATCCTTTTCCTCACGTTGCTTCTGTCTGTCATCCAACAAGTTTTCCACAGCCAATTTTGCAGCGGATGCCACATCAGCCTTGAACTTTTCCACATCCAAGTTGTCCGTTGGTTGTGAGCCGGTTTTGCTTGACAACGAATTGAGCGCATCAATACAAGTCTGCAATTTGTCTTGCAGTTCATCAAGAGTGTCGATTTCTTCGTCCTTCAAAGGGACAGGTTTCTTGTTTGCCATAATCATCTGCGTCTTGGTTTGTACTTTTTCTTGTCCTTCTCATCATCGTCAGAACGTGACGAACCGCCACCTCCACCAACAGACGGAACAACATGCGGTTGAAGCGCCAACTCCGTAACCATTCCTACAACATCAGACATACCAGCAGAAGTTTCGCCTGTGTCATTCGCTGTTGAAGCACTTTCATCATCTGCAATAGACACGCTTTCCCCATTGTCGGAATTTAGGGAAGAATACGATGGAAAATAGGACGAGGACTTTGCGTTATCCATGCCATTTGCCACCTTGTTTTCCGTGTAATTTTCGTTTCCGATATTCTCCACAGCATTGACTGTTTGCCGTTCATCAGTCAGTAACTTCTGAATATTCCCCAAGGTTAGGGCCCTGTCAATCCTGCCGCCAGAGAATGTGACATTGCCATCAGAGAAAGAAATCCCTTTGACACTTCCGTCCGCCCTGTGTATAAAATCCATAGTTATACCTTTCTTGGAAAGAACCTGTCTAAGGCTATCCCAAGTACGACAATCTTTCAATGCTGCTGTAATGAGGTCATACATTCTGTACTTGGCGGCATCCTTGCCTTTTAGCCTGTCACGGTTCACATTCTTCTTGCCTTTGCCAAAGGTCAAGCCGTATTCCCTTGTGAGTGCCTTGGTGATGGCTGCTGACTTCTTGAAGTTGCTGTCACCAGTGATTGCGTTGCCGTCATTATCCACCCTGTTGTACACAATGTGAACATGGTCGTGCGCCTTGTCGTGGTGACGGAAGATGACAAACTGGGTGTTCACTATCCCCATTCTCTGGAGATACTTCCTTGATATTTCCGCTATCAGTTCGTCACTCATTCGCTTGTAATCCTCTGGCGAAAAGCTCAAAGATATATGCCCGACATACGCTTTGAGTGTCGGACGAGCCTTGGCTTGAATGTTGAAACTGGCGACAATGGACTTGTTGGTAGAAAGGTCAACACCCTCGGATGCGATGATGTTCGTGTCCTTGTTCTTGATGTCGTTGGCATACGAAACCAATCCGCCAAAGCCCTTTCCTTGCTTAATCTTTGCTATCATAGACTATAACTGTTCGTTGATTTTGATGATAATGTCACTGATGGATTGTGCCAGTAGTTTGTTATCTTCTGCCACAGCCAAGCCACCGTGGATATGTCCGAGGTGTGCCAGTTGGTTCAAGTTGTTTGCCATGCCCGAAAGGTCACGGATATACTTCATGAGTTCCCTTGAAATCGGCTCTTTGACATAGCCGTTTACCGCAAGGTTATAGACAATTGTTGATAACGGAGTGTTGTCTCGCCTCTGTATGCGGAGCAGCTTCCTGTAATTGGCATCGTCAAAATACACCTTTATGGGGTGGGTGCGCTGCGTACCTTTCGGCTGTTTCGGGCGACCGCCTTTTTTCTTTTGTTCTGTTGATGTTGGGGATGTCATTGTCTGGTCGTGTTTGAAGCACTTGTGCGGACACTCTCGGCTTGTGAGCCGTGGTTTTGTGGAACACTAAACCTATACTTGCTCCCCAACATCCCCAATAATCAAAGATACGCTTGGCGGTTCGACTGACCTACAAGGGATTGATTTGCCAACAGCCTTACCATAAGGTGTGGCTATGACGAACTTAGGGAAGAAAAGAAGCAAGGCTATCGGAGAGTGTCTTGACTGGTGCTGTGATGTTACAAATGTTACTTCTTGGCTCTGTCATTGAGTATCTTCTGAATGTCCGACAAGGCGAACAGACGTTGCCGTCCCATTTTGGCAGGGACAAGATAGCCAGACTTCGCCCAAGACCATAAAGTGGTGGCGCATACACGGCACATCTTGGCTGCTTCCTCTGCGGTCAGCCATTTCTCCTCATCGGGATTGTTTGCCAGTTCCATTGCCTTTATCTCCTGCGACTTTGTTATAAGTCGATCGGCAAATGTGACCAGATCCTCGGAGGTCACTTCTACCTTGAAGTGTGCTCCATTCTGTATCATTGAGTATAAATCCATATTATTCCTTTCTTTTGATTTTTGTGTGAATACGTGAACCATCAACCGATAAGGTCAACAAGCCCACGCTTGATGTCATCGTCTATTGTTCGGTATCGGGCGAAAGCTCGGCTGCCATTGGCATGACCAGACATTGAGGAAATCAAATTCGGGTCTTGCACTTGCTTGTAGAGATTTCCGATGAAAGTTCTTCGGGCGGCATGGGAAGTGGCAACTTCGTATATCGGTCGCATCTCGTTCTGTCGGGTCTGAGGGTTGAGTATCGGCACTTTCCTGTCAAGATGTGCCAGTTCCATGACCGCACGGACACCCTTGTTGAAGTCCGCCACGTTGTAATGGGGAAACAGCGAAAGGGTCGGTCTGTCTTTGTTTCTGTCATAGATAGCGAGAGCCTTCTCTGTAAGAGGCACACGGACGGTTCTTCCGTCATGATTCTTGGTCTTCTGCGGAAGATACTCCACCACACCGTCTATGACATTCTCCTTTTTGAGGTTGAGCAGGTCACCGAAACGGCAACCGAGGAAGCACTGGAAGACGAACATATCTCGGAATGTAGCCAAGTGCGGATTGTCCGAAAGGTCAAGTTCGTAAAGACAATCACGCTCCTCTATGCTGATATACCAAGGAGTTCCATATACAGCTTTTGGCATTTCAAACTGTAGAAACGGATTGTTGGTGGTGATGCCACGATGTATGCACCACATGAAGACTGTCCGCAGGCGTGCGAAGTTGGAGTGCAGCGTGTTGTCTGAACGCACGGCTTGCGTCACAGACTTTGCCGCATTTCTGTACAGATATGGGTATAACTTGACATACTCATGCTCATGCACCAAGAACTGGTAGAAGTCTTCCAAATCTTCTGCAGTAGTATTGTCAATGCCCATTACATAGTCAGTGCGTTTCTTCACGGTCTTCTGGTATTGTTCGAAGCGTTCTATCTTCCCGATATTGGCACGTATTACGGATGCCTGTCTTTTCTCAAAGCCTTTTGCCTGAATGTATTGCTCCACAAGCACCGACAACCTTGTCTCCTGGCATTGGTTGTCTTTCAACTTGTAGGCATTGGGATGATGGAAGACGAATATCACACGTTTCAGCCATTCTGCGGTTGCCCCTATATAGTATTCTTTTGATATGAGTCTCTTCAAGTCAAGAATGGCATCATTAAGCTGCTGTCTCTCGCTATCCTTTACCAAAGCTATGCGCTGTTTGTAACTCTGACGCTTGGAATCCCAATGGCTGGGATTGATGGTCAGTTCGCTCGCACACTTGATGTCACATTTCTCGTCACGGACACGGAAATATATTGTAGCCTTGTCTTTGGCTGATGTCTTGCGTATAAAAGCGGTTACGTTCATAATCGTCACTTTATAAGGTTGATAATTTCACGTTTCATGTCATCGTCTATAGTGCGGTATCGGGAGAATGCTCGGCTGTTAGGAGCATGTCCTGTGAGAGAAGCCACCAACGCCTGGTCTTTGACATGCTTGTAGATGTTCGCTATAAAGGTTCTTCGTGCGACATGGCTTGTAGCCACCTCATACAAAGGCTTCATTTCCTCTTGCCGTGTTAGCGGATTGAGAACTGGCACCATGCGGTTGACACCAGAGAGTTCAAGAACAAACTGGATAGCCAAGTTGTAGAAATGCTCATCCAACAAAGGGAACATTCTCGGGCTGTACTTCTCGTACTTCGCCAGTATATTCAATGCCTTGCCGCATAGGGGAACACGGACTACCTCTGTCTTGCCTTTGTTGAGGTTCTTGCTCGGTATGTATTCCAAGAAATCCCCAACGACATTCTCTCTTGTTAAAGCGAACAAATCGCCAACACGACAACCAACAAGACAGTGGAACACAAACATATCCCTTGCCAGTTCGATACGTGGACTGATTGAGAGGTCTCTGTGCAGCACTTGGTCACGTTCCTCAATGGTGAGGTAGTAAGGGATGCCGTACACATGCTTGTCCACCTTGACCGTTCGAAATGAGGTGTCAGTGGTGTAGCCTTTCTTCACACACCAGTTCAAGAACGCCTTTAACCTTGTTCCTCCACTAAAGGCGGAATTGGCAGATGATGGCTTCATTGTGTTGCGGTAAATCTCAAATCGGCTGAAGAAGTCGGGATTGTTGGCGAAGTATGTGTATTCCTCAGTGATATACTTCATGAAGCGCTCTAACTCGTCCGCTCCAAAATTCTCGATACGAAGAACAAAGTCCTTACGACCTTCCATTTCCTTTTGCCATGCCTCATAGCGGTGAAGTCTACGGAATATGGATGTGATAGCACATTTGCTTTCCGCTCCATTCTTTACCTCTCTCAAATACTGCTCGGCTCTGTCAAAGAAACCAGTCTTGGTGTTGTCAATGTCCTCATGCTCCTTTCCCTGCTTGTCGGGATTGAAATAGTTATCTACAATATGGTGCAGGAAGTCAAGTGTACAGCCTGTGTGATATTCTTTGCCGACCAAAAGAAGAATGTCTGCGAGTTGTCTGTTGAACTTGTCCTTCACTTCTTGAGGCACATTGCTTTCTTTTGAATAGCCAGGCACGGATGCGTCGTAATGGATAGGGTCGATGTACAAGTTTGTTGATATTTTGTAATCAACGTCCTTTCCGTCTCTTACTCTTACATAAACGGCAGAATTACTCTTGCGAAAAAATGGTATAATCTTCATCTCAAAAACAAATTTATGAATGTTCAAAACTGGGGTAATATTACCCTTTTTCAATGCAAAGATAATATGGTTCCCACAAATGTTCCCATAGAAATCAAACTTTATGCAAACCGATTAAGTATTATTAAAATTCACTTTTACGCTGTAATTCATTGTGTATGAAGTGTTATTGCTCGATAAGTATGATTTTATGCAAGTATTATATTTAGTTGGATTTACCCCAAAATTGATTTCCTCCGTCACTGTGGTAAGCGCGGTCGTTCCTGCCGAGTAGTCGCCGGCTGCGTTCTGTGCCATTGCTGCGGTGGTGCCGACAAGCAACATCAGGGCGAGCGTTTTCATGCGCTGTGAAGAGAAGAATCCCTTCACCTTCTTGTTAATCCTTTCAAACATTCTTTTTACCTTTTAATTTGTTACACTTTGAGTTATCTTATCTCGTATCACCTGTATCTCAAATCTGATAACCGAAGAAAGCGGGGAAGACGATGGTCGCTCCTATGAGGAACAGGCAGGCTCCCACCAGCATCATGATGTTCTTCTTCACTCCTTCTTCGCCCGTATTCATCTTTATATATATCTGCAAGGCGCTGACTATGACCACGATGCCCGCCACTGCATAGCACAGATAAACGATATAGAGCATCATCGTCACGGCATAGTCATGGGCACTCGCAAGTGCGTCCGCTCCCCAGCTGTAGTCCACGTTGCCACACTTAGCACTGGCCAGAGCTGGGGTTAAAGCGGCATATAATGATAGAAATGCACTTCTTGTTTTTGACATCATATCTCATTATTGAGTGATTCCACCTTGACCATGTCACGTCCATTGTGACGAAGACCGCGGGCGATGATGGTGTTGTTCAATTCTTCCGAATACATGGGGTCGGAATAGGTGGTATTCACTTCCTCCATCTTCTTCTCGATTGCGCTTTGTATCTTTTCAAGCACATGAGGCTTGCTCTCTTCCGCAGTGGCGGCTGCCTCCTCTGTAGGCTCTGCAAGCTGCTTCTCCTCGTAGGCTGTCTCATATTGGTTGTCGCCTACGCTGAAACCACCGTCGCTCTCGCTGACCGCTATCGACTCTTCCTCGTCGGTCATGTCACTGACATCAAACGACTCGCCCTGTGACTTCTCGTCCTTGGGCTTTCCGTACAGATCCTGCACGATGATGACCGTATAGTAGATGACATAGATTATGGTCACGACAATGGCGAATATTACAAATGACTTCATATTTTCAAGTTTGATTTTACTATGGTTTGGCTTATTGCCGATGCAAAGGAACTACCTTTTCTTCAATCTTAAACCGAAATGACTTTCCGCGGAGCCAAATCTTAACTCTAATTTTGATTACACTCGCAATCATACTCAAAAATCAAACTCGAAAGGCACAAAAAAAGCCCTTCCGATAGGGAAGAGCTTGTAAAGAGGGTGGATGAAAAAAATGTGGATGGCTATATGGTCAGGTACTTGCCATGGGAGAAGTCCTGATGTTCGTTAGAGAAAACATAGCCCAACTGGTTGGACAAGCATTGGGTGTTGCCTATCCTGGCATCGATGTTGGTGTGCGAATGTCCGTATATCCAATAGTCTATGCCGCTATCGGTGATATAGTCCTCCAACTCTACGGTGAACGCCACGTTTGCCTTGCTGCCTTGAAACTTTGGGTGGAGCATACGGAACGATGGTACATGATGGGTGACAACAATCTTATGGGCTGCTTGCGAATATGCCACTGCATCCTTGATAAAGGTGAGGCAACGTTCATGCTCAGCATTGAATTGGGCATGGGTCATCAGCTCACCTTTATATAATATACGGCGGAAGTCGCTTATCACTTGCTCGGTGAAGTAAGCGTCCTCCAAAGGAATCCTCGACCAAAGGGTGGAGAGGATGATGTCGGTGTCGCCAATCCTCGCAATACCGTTGTAGTGGCTGAATACATTGGGACGTACCTCCAAGAGATAGCCGTCGGGCAGTGTCGCCACATCATAATATTTGTAGAACTCATGGTTGCCCATGCAGCAATGCACCTCCTTGTAGTTCTCCGATGCCCAGTCCCAAAAGGGATGCTTGGAGTAGTTGTCATCGCCGAGATAGCCGATGTCGCCGGCAAGCAGCAGTATGTCGCCCGTCACCTCCAAGGGGTGGGCTTTCAGATACCGCCAATTGTCGGCAAACTCCAGATGCAGGTCGGATGCGTATTGTATCTTCATATTGGTCATGCTTCTATAAACAATTCATCCAGTTGATCTAACAGTCCGGTCACAAATGCCTCGTCTTGACCGAGTGACTTTGACAATGGTTCTGCGAGAGTTGACCAGTCGGCTCTGATGGAGGCGACAAACTCCCTTATACATGCCACTATTGAAGCAGGAGCCTCAATGTTGTCCTCAGTCATTATGACCACATTTTTCAGGATGTCCGAACGGTGCTTCTTGATGTCTTTGGTGTTCACATGCTTGCCGTCCCGCTTGTCTGCCATGAGATTTAGGTAGGCTCTTGCCTTCAGTGCTATCAAGGCAGCGGAATTGGCATGGCGTATGCCATCAGTCAGTTGGCTGTGTGCGATAGTAAAGTGATAGTAATCATCGTCCATGATGATGGCACTAAGACTCGACACATCTTCATCGGTCGGGATAGGTTCTATGACAAATCCCTTTGGCTCTCCAAGCACGTCGGGGTGGCGTGACAGCAGTTCTATCATCTCGGGATAGCCGTCTTTACCATCAAGGAAACGATACATTTCATACCTTGGTGGCTCACCAGCCTCCTGTTTCCTCTTTTCAGGTCGATAGCCAGCCTCCCGCACAAACTGCCAGAAGCGATTGGCGAAAGCCTCGGTCATGTTCTCTACGATGACTATCATGTCGATGTCGTGTGTGGCGCGTGGACGCACCACGGTATTGGTCATGGTGATGTCACAGGCTGCTCCGCCTATCACCACATAGTTTTCTGAGTATTCCGCAAATGCTTCACGGAACTTGACTAATCCTTCCATTTCTGTTCACTGATTATTCGTTCTACTTCTTTTTCTACTCTCGGATCATCATCATCTCTCAACGAAAGGACAAGGGAAAGGCGATCAACCCACTGGCTTTTGTCGCCCATTTTGCTGACAACAGGGTATTTCCATACCTCTATGATATAGTTGCCGTCATAGATGTTGGGATTCTCCATGACATCAGCCGACTTGACGGCACGATATTCCTTGCTTGTCATCATTATCATCTCTTCCCGGTCACGATTAAGCATGGAATAATGTGCCAGGGCATTGATGCCGCATACGGGGTATTCCGCATCCAAGCGTATGTCATCGCAAAAGATGCGGTTCTCCACAGGTGACAGCAAGACGTTCTGAGCCTTGTCCCACAGTTCCTTGCCCTTCAACTCGAAGTGTACCACCTTGCTGCGCTGTCCGTTCTGAATCTTTTGACACAGTCCTACATCTTCAAGACAGGTGACACCCAACGTGACGCTTTCGTAAGAATATGGAAGCAACGGTGCAATATCCCTTGGCGACATTCCTTCAATACTGCCCACCTGTAGGTGATAGAGTAGTATGTATTGCGCCACAGGGGTCAATACTTCGGCAATCTTCCTGTTGCTTGTCTTCTCCAATGCTATGATGCCTGGCAGATGGGCATATTCCTCGGACATGACAAAGAAGACTCCTTTGTCTGCCAGTCTGTGTCGCTCGTAGGTGGGTCCGGGCGCAAGGATAAACACCGCAGGCAGTCCCAGGGCTTCGGTCAACCGCTTGCCCGTGATGGCGCAAGTCCGTGGAGAGGGATTGCCCTTCTTGGGCTCAACGAACAGCAGGGGCGTGCCTTGGTATGTGCCATCATAGAAACGGTATGAGAGTTTCTCGCCAACCGTGATGCCTTTCAGGCTTTCCTTGGCACGAGGTTCCACCTCAAAGCGTCTGCCCAATATCCTTATTTCTTTTTTCAATTCCATTCTGCTACATTTTAATAATGTATTAAAACGATGCAAAAATAAGGATAATAATTGAGAATCAAGCATGTTTGGGCGAAAAAGTGCAGATTTGATATGTAATTTCAATGCATTTGAGCCATTTTTGCATCAAATGATGGTGTTTTCGTCTTTATAATGTCATTCAGATGCCGTTCGTTTCTTCCTCATCAGATAGTCGTTGACATCCTTGTAGTCGGCATATCTGAAGGACTCGTCCGTCACCCTGTACTCGAATACATTGCTGATGCTCTCAACCGTCTTGCGTCCTGCCTGGTCGTTGTCGAGGAAGCAATGGATGTGGGTGTAACGGTCAAGGTAATGCAATGCCTGTTTGAGGTTGGCGACTGAGTTCAGTATCATATAGTCGCAAGGGCTTTCAACGACAAACCATCGGTCTTGCTGTTTAACGAGGGTCATATAAGCAAGGAAGTCCATGAAGCCCTCAAAGACCAGACAACCGTTTTGCCACTCGTTGAACGTATGGGCAAGCAGGGTGATGTCCTTATGCCCGATGCAGCCCTTGAAATAGGGATTGCGCACCTCATGTCCTTCACTCAGATTGCCAAAGGCAATGCCATAGTAATGTTTTTGCTCAACCTTGTAGTGTATCTCCCTGCAATACATCCTGCCAATGGTGATGTCTATCCGTCGGCTACTGAAATAGGACAGCAGAGAATGGTTGCTCAGTGGGAGCAGCTTCACATCGTTCATCTTGGTTGTCGTGTATTCCTTGGCTGCGATAGCGGTCTCGATTGCCTTATCCACAGTGGCAATACTCTTGGACGCAAGGTAGGCAAGGGCATCGGAAACGGATTGTTTGTTATACATACGCTTTACCAGCTCCACAAGGTCACCGCCCTCCTTAATGGCGTAGTCGTACCACAGGTTCTCCTTCTTGCTGACCTTGAACGATGCGGTCTTCTCGTCCCTGAAGGGTGACAGATACCAGTAGGCATTGCCCTTCTTCTTTTTCAGCGTTACATTCTCCTTGTCTAAGAAGTCTATAATGCTCAGTTTCTTCGATTGTTCAATATTCATTGTACTTTCATTTGTTCGGTTTTACTTTGTCCATGGAAACAGTTTACTTTACCCTTTCTCCTATATAGGCACACCCGTAAACTAAACCATTTGCTAAACTACTTTTCCGCTTCCCAATTCAGCCTCCGATTTCGGTTTACTTTGGCCTTATTTCTTATATATAGGTACGGACGTAAACTAAACTGGTTTCTGAACTGTTTTTATTCCTCTTCATGGAACAGGTCAATCTCGGCAGGTGTATATCCGAAATAGTAATGATTATCCCGCTTCACTATGAGCTTTTGCTCGTTAATCAGGTATTTCAGCATTTTGATGATGACGCTTCTGCCACGCTTAAAGCCAATGTCTGCATAGGCTTGCGTTAATTCCTCCACCATGCGATCGAATCCTTTGATAGGTTTCTCCTTGAATGCAGCCGTCAGCGCCTCGTTATGCTGTTCGGATGTCAAGTCTTGGTAAGTAAACCTTGACGGTTGCTTGTCACCTTCTTCCTTCTCCGGCGTGTGCTCGACAATCTCTGGCAACCCTTCCTCATTGACTGTAAAGGCAAACGGCTTGAACTCCTTCTCACGGATGTGCATCGCCTTCACCTCGCTGATGTCGGGATTGGTGGTGCTCTTGGTGATGACAAGCACCGTCTCTGCCTTGTTGTTCATCTCCGTACCGATATGCCCGCGCACGTTATTGTCGCCCTTGTTCTGATGCAATACGCAATGGATGTGCAGGTCATACTTTGATGACCATTCCATCATCTTGTTGATGACCTCGACCGATTCTCCCGCATTGTTGATGTCGAGAAGCAGGTCTCTGATTCCGTCGATGATGACCAGTCCATAGCTTTGGTCTTGGGCAAGCGCATAGTCTATGACCTCTATCCTGACGGAGGGCGTGTACTCTCTCAGACAGATAAAGTCAAGGTTCTCGTTGTCGATGCTTGTAGGTAGACCAGCGAGCTTCAGGATGCGCTCCAGCACATTATGGCAGTGATAGCGGCTCTGCTCCGTATCTACATACAGTATCTTGCGTTTCCCCTCTGGCAGACTGGCGCGATAGTTCAGTACCTTGCCGTTGGCGAGGGAAGCGGCTACCAAGGCAGACACGTTGAAGGTCTTTTTCGCCTTTGCCTTACCAGTAGAAGCACTGAAGTTGCCCAATGTGGCTATGCTGGAATTATCAACCCATATAATCTGAGGAGGTGTTTTATAAGTATCTGTTGCCTTTATCAACGATTCGCTCAATATGCGATTGAGACGCTGTACTCCTTCCTCTTTTGAGTTAGGCTGTACATGTTTGTTATTTTCTTCCATTTTCATTCTTTCGGATTATCAATTTCTATTTTCGTTACCATTCCAATGACCTCTTGTTTGTTTTGGAGCAGCCACTTGTCGATTTCTTCTCTATTAAAATACAGCATTTTTCCCCTTGGCTTATAGTGTGGAACTTCTTTTGCGGCTGTAAGTTTGTATAGCAGGCTTTCAGAAACACCAATATACTTACATGCTTCGTCAAACCCCAAGACGGTTTTGGTCTGCTTGACCATCTTCTCCAATTCCTCGATTCGCTCTATTAGTTTGTCAATAGGTCCCAAAGCCTCCAAACTGTCTTCTATTGCGACAATTCGCTCATAGAGTCTAAAATGTCTTTCATTCATGTGTCACGTACCTTAATTAAATTGTTTACAGACAGTAGCACGGTTATATTAGCCGTCTATTCTTTCTTTGTGTAGATAGTACATATTCCTCTGCTTCTCTTTGAATCTCGTTCTTCGATTTGCCCTTGGTTCCTTGAAGCCATTCATCTATCTCAGATTTGAGGAACATGATGCGTTTGCCTCTCTTGTGAAACGGTATTTCCCGATTGCTTGTCCAGCAATATATGGTATGCTCTACCGGATGTGTTGGGAGATAAGCACATAATTCAGCAACCGTAAACCATGTTTCTTCTTTTTCTGATTGAACAAGTTCATATATACCATCAATCTTGTCTTCTAATGATGACAGCTTTTTCAGTACCCCCGTTATAGCGTTGGGAATATCTTCAAATCTTATACTATTTTCTTCCATGCTAATTATTTTTTATGATTTTTGATGCAAAGTTATGGGGAGACTGTCACTAAATAGAAAAAGTAACGTGATAGTAAGGCAGTATCAACCAAACTATCACGTTTTTACTTTCATTTAGCAGAATTATTGTGATTTATTCCTCTCTTAATATCTGTTCGATGGATTTGCAGATGGCATATTGACTTGCTGTCATGGAAACGTTTCTTCTTATCCTTGAAAGAGAAGAGGAAAGACAACTTGAAGTTATGAATTTCTCTGTTCCATCCTTTTTGATACTGGTTAAGAAGCGACCTTCTCCCATGACATATTGCCAATTATTGTTTATCAAATGGTATTGAGCCATAGCGTCAAACAGTACGGCTACATTACGTACATTCTTTACACGGATAGATGCGTCCAAGTCGCACTTGAATAGGCGACACAACTCGCTACGCACATCACTGTTGTCGGCAAAATCAAATATGTCGTGACTTTGGACAAGTTCTACCAACAAATCCATCTGTCTGTCTGACAATTGGCATCCCAAAGTGAGGATGGACGATTTCTTTCGGGTAAGGATTGGCAGACCAGTACCCACATGTTGAAGAAACAACTCAATAAGTTCCTGCTTGGAATAATCTTCTTTTTTCTTGATTATTGACACACACTTAGAGTCTCTAAACAAAGTACCAATAATGCCAATTGCCATCTGTCGCGAGTTCTTACAACGTGCACAATCACAGTCAATATATTGGTGACTGCGCTCAAATAGTTCTATGAAGTACTCTGTCTTCATATGATTCTTTTCAGCTTGAAGATACCAACTTCTTGCGATCTCAAACAACTCATACAGTTCTCTGTAGAAGTCTTCTGTACACTCCACATGTTTGTGGACACGCTTGCTCTCTTCAAAAAGAGAGAAGCCAAAAAAGGCTGTCTTTTTTCATTTTTATCTGTTTATTGTTATAAATGTTTGGTTTCCACGAAAGGTTAAAGTGCCAAAACAATAGCATCATTACATAGAATGTTGAAAATGAAAGGCACTAAAAACCACCTGTACAATAAAGGACTTATTGATACAAGTGGTCTTCTATACTAAGTGCTTACAAATGATAATCACTATTCATCTATGTCCAACTTAAAAGCTTCTGTAGCTTCATCTTTCTTCTTGTCAATTACTTTTGCGTAGATTTGCGTGGTTTTTACATTGGTATGCCCTAACATTTTGCTTACGGTATATATGTCTGTACCGTTAGCCAATTGTAACGTTGCATAGGTGTGGCGGAAGCAATGAAAGGTGATGTGCTTGGTAATCCCTGATGCTTTTACCCACCGTTCCAAAGGCCTAGATATCCATGAAGGGTCAGGCAGTCCGGCAAACACCAACAGTTCTCCGTCTTTCTTGCGCTCACCGCAAAGCTTGTATGCCTGTGGCGATATAGGCATGTATTCAACGCCCTTAGTCTTCTGCTGAGTGAAATTGAGACGGTACCCACCATTGTATTCTTCAACCTCTGACCATTTAAGCTTTTGAATATCGCTATGTCGCATTCCTGTCAGTGCAGAGAACAAGGCTGCCCGTTTTAGTATATCATCACACGGAGTCTTTGCCAATATATTAAGTTCTTCCAGTGACAGATACTCTCTTCGAGCACTCTGAAACATGATATTTTTAGCCTTGGCAGCAATATCACAATTCAGATAGCCATCCACGAAAGCTTGTTTGAGTGCCGCCTTGAAGATAGAGAAGTACGTCGATGCCGTATTCCTTGAAATAGTTCCTTTCTTAGAACCACCCTGCGGTGCCTTTATCAAGAAGGAACGGAATGCCTCAATATACTTCATGTCAATCTGCGAGAACTGTATGTAGTCACACTTGGCAAACATTGACAACAGTGTGTGCAATCTGCGCCAGTTGACAACTATCGATTCTGACGCAGTTTCCTCTCTTTCTTTGATTAACTTCTCAATATACTCCAGAACATTGCATTTTGAGCGTTCGCTTTGTTCTGCCATTTCCATTTGCTGGTCAGTAAAGAGAGCCATGTTGTCGTACTCTTTTTGACGCAGGACTCGAACGCCATCCGCATAAAGGCAAGTTTCCATATCTTGCTTGGATTTACACTGAATAACGCCATTGTCATCTCGCTTGGGCTTGTACTTTATTCTACCAGCAACGGCTCGCTCGCTTCGTCGTTTATCCCATATAGGGGTAGTAATAGACCTCCTGAGATATTCACGCACTCGTTTGGGTTTGTCATTTCCCGTCTCATAAACAGGATAAGCTTCAAGATAGATGAACCACTCATCTCTCCACTCACTTTTCTTTAATTTGACGGAGACTTTAGTATAATCTAATCTTTTCATAATGGTTTTATATCTTTATAAAGTTTGTCTATTGATTCCTTGTGAGCATACACATAATTACCGATTTGCCGGGTCGGTATTGAGTATTTTCGTATATGAGCATACACGGTGCTGTCATCCAGATGAAATTTCTTGGAAATCTCACCTATTGTATAGCAATCCTCTGGTTCCATGCGGTACATGGTAACTGGTTTCCTTGGCTTGGTGTCAAGCGGAGACTGTCTTAACGGAAACAGATTCATTAGTTCTCCTTTGCATACAAGTCGTATTCCTTTCTCTGGCTCAATGAAGGAAATCTTTTTCATGTAGATGAGCCTATAAATGGTTGAGCGGCTTGCACCAAACATAGCATACGCTTCCGTTATGCTGATATACTCTTTAGACTTGGGCATATTGCTTACAATCTTGTCCAGTTCAAGTTGGCGTTTTTCTTCATCATGCTTACGCTTCCACGCCACCTTGGAGCATTTGGGTGAACAATACCAGGACTCCAAAGTCCTTGCGAAGAACTCTTCTCCGCACACAGGACATTTCCGTACTATCTTATACTTTGCTACTGCCATAATTCATTCATTTTGTAGTTCTTAATATCTATTCTTCTCATCATATCTACTTTTTCTTACAGGTACAAATAAGGTACAGATGTTTATAATAATAACGCAAAGATAGCAATATTATTGTGTACGGCCAAAAACAAGAAAAGCGTGTAACTCATTGAGCTACACGCTTTCCATTTGATATTGTATTCTTATTTCTCTATGTGCTTATTTCACCTCCTCGAAGTCGGCGTCTTGGATATCGTCGTTGCCCTTGTTGTCGGATGAAGAAGTCTGCTGAGCACCGGCACCAGGCTGTTGACCGGCACCAGGCTGAGCACCTGCTTGGCTATACATGTCAGCGCTGGCAGCTTGGAATGCTGCGTTGAGTTCGGCCTTGGCTGCGTCGATGGCTGCAATGTCTTGCGACTTGTGAGCTTCCTTCAACTTGTTGAGGGCTGCTTCGATAGGAGCCTTCTTGTCAGCGGGGATCTTATCGCCAAGTTCCTTGAGCTGATTCTCGGTCTGGAAGATCATAGAGTCAGCCTCGTTGATCTTGTCTATGCGTTCACGTTCCTTCTTGTCTGCCTCAGCGTTAGCTTGAGCCTCAGCCTTCATACGGTTGATTTCGTCTTCGGTTAAGCCGCTTGAAGCTTCAATACGGATGGCTTGTTCCTTACCTGTGGCCTTATCCTTTGCGGAAACCTTAAGGATACCGTTGGCATCGATATCGAAGGTTACCTCAATCTGAGGTACACCACGACGGGCTGGAGCGATACCAGCGAGATTGAAACGACCGATGCTCTTGTTGTCACGAGCAAACTGACGTTCACCCTGGAGCACGTGGATGGTCACTTCGGGCTGATTGTCCTCAGCGGTTGAGAATACCTGGCTCTTCTTGCAAGGGATAGTAGAGTTAGCATCGATAAGCTTTGTCATTACACCACCGAGGGTTTCGATACCGAGTGACAACGGGGTAACGTCGAGCAATACGATGTCGCCCACACCGCTTTCCTTATTCAAGATAGCACCCTGAATAGCAGCACCTACGGCTACTACTTCGTCGGGGTTAACACCCTTTGAAGGAGCTTTGCCGAAGAATTGCTCTACGAGTTGCTGTACGGCGGGGATACGAGTTGAACCACCTACGAGGATCACTTCATCAATGTCGGCAGTGGTCAAGCCTGCACCCTTCAGAGCGGCTTCGCAAGGAGCCTTACAAGCTTCGATGAGGTTGTGAGCAAGGGCCTCAAACTTAGCACGTGAGAGAGTCTTAACCAAGTGCTTAGGCACACCACCTACAGGCATGATGTAAGGAAGGTTGATCTCAGTAGTAGTAGAACTTGAAAGTTCAATCTTAGCCTTTTCAGCAGCCTCTTTCAAGCGCTGCATAGCCATAGGATCGGTAGTCAAGTCGGCACCTTCGTCGTTCTTGAATTCCTGTACCAACCAGTCGATGATTACATGGTCGAAGTCATCACCACCTAGATGAGTATCACCATTGGTAGAAAGCACTTCAAACACACCGCCACCAAACTCAAGGATAGAGATATCAAATGTACCACCACCGAGGTCGAACACGGCGATCTTCATATCCTTATTGGCTTTGTCGATACCATAAGCAAGGGCGGCTGCAGTAGGTTCGTTAACGATACGCTTTACGTCCAAGCCGGCAATCTGACCAGCCTCTTTAGTGGCCTGACGCTGTGAATCCGAGAAGTATGCAGGCACGGTGATTACGGCCTCAGTTACTTCCTGTCCAAGGTAGTCTTCAGCAGTCTTCTTCATCTTCTGAAGAATCATGGCTGAAATCTCCTGTGGAGTATATTGACGACCGTCCACTTCAACGCGAGCGGTGTTGTTTTCGCCGCGTACTACCTTGTAAGGCATACGTGCAATTTCTTTCTGAACCTGATCGTAGTTTTCGCCCATGAAACGCTTGATAGAGTAGATGGTGCGAAGTGGGTTGGTTACGGCCTGACGCTTGGCAGGATCGCCCACCTTACGTTCGCCGCCCTCAACGAATGCTACTACTGAAGGAGTAGTGCGCTTGCCTTCGCTGTTGGCAATAACGGTAGGTTCGTTACCTTCGAATACGGATACACAACTGTTTGTTGTACCCAAGTCAATACCAATAATCTTTCCCATGATTGTATGATGTTTTATTTGTTATTATTCAAGTTTGTTTATCTGTGCTACTTTTGTAGTACGCTCTGTATAATGCAAGGGGCGTGCCAAACCTTCTATGTCTCTTTATTTTTTTACACTGACATACGTGTCATATTTCGTTTATACATTGAATTTCAAATAGTTAAGCACTTAGATCAACTCTATTTTATAGTCTTTCCTGCTATATTTGTCAGATGATTGTCACATAAGAGTAGTATGTTGACGAGAACCAAGCTCATATCTTTGCATGCTTAGATTTGGTTTTACACTTCTCCTTCTCTACACCTCCGGCATGAATCCTGCCCAAAAGAAATCGCCCTCCATTCCTATATAATTATTTTATTCTATAGACATATTTACCCCACCATACTATTGAAGCCTCTTCCGTGTTACTCATGCTACAGATTTAGAACACAATAGAGAAAAGAGTAATAGCTCTGCTTCTACAGAAGTATGACGAGAAATGTATTCCCGAATAAGACTCCTTTTAAAATTAAGCAAAGCATAAAAACGACTTGTCTACTCAAACGAAGTGTTCTCTATTTTATACGATGCAAAAATTCCCTCACCTTCAAGGAGGGAAGGTGAGGGACTATGTTTATTTAAAGTTTTACTTTTACACCGGCCATCACTAAGAATCCGGGTTGGCGCACATTGGCCAAATCATAATAAGGATGGTTGGTTAAGTTGGTCAGGTCGACAAAGAGCGTATAATGTGGATCTGTCCAAGAGAGTTTACAATCGAGTAGTGCATGCGTGCCATACGGCCGAAGTTCTGCCGTAGGTTTAAGTTCGCGATAGACGAGGTAAGCCCCTTCGCGCTGTTGCATCCTCATGGTCCAATTAGCTGAGAGACGTGACACAATCCGATGCGAGAGTGAGATCACTAATTTATGGCGCAAATACTCCATGGCGTAGTTAGACTTAAAATAGTCCTCTCCAGCGCGCCTATGTTGCGTGGTCCATGCGTAAGACATCTTAAATCGTTCAAAGGGTTGTTTCACACCCCACCACTGGCTGAGCGAGAGGCTAAGGTCAGCGCCAAGGCCATAATTATCTAGCGAGAAAGATGTAGCGTGGTATTTATCATCGGGCGTGAACATCACCCAGTCAATCATGTGCGTGCCACGCTGATAGCGAGCTTTTAGCCGTAGTGAGAGAACAGACTGCACATAATCCACCCCGAGACGGAAGGCACTACATTCCTCAGGACGCAGACCAATGTTGCCTTCCTGTGTAGGACTTTTATACCATAAGTCTGTGAAAGAGGGCAAGCGCAACGAACGATTCCACGAAGCGAACAGTTTCCACTCATGAGAGGGACGATAGCTAAGGTCGACACCTGGATAGAATCGAAAACGTGAATCAATGGCATTGTTACGCTCGGCCATGACACCTGCTGAGAGAGTGAACTGACGCCACACCACATTGTGTTCTACGAAATACGATAGGTTCGTGCGGTCGTCTTTCTTGGTGTACATACGTCCGTTTTCGCGGGGTATCTCCACTTGTAAATCAGACGAGAGATCGCGTCCGAGATTGGTGCTATAGATCACTTCCTCACGCAGTTCTGCCCCCACGGCAGTTCGCCCCAAGGCCCATTGCGTCCAAGCATTAACCCCTGCGGTAAACACGTCACCACGATGAAAATTTTCGCCCGTTTCCGAACCATGAATAAGTTGGAAATGATCCAAACTTCTTACCCACGAAACTTGAGGTACAAGATGCACACGTCCTTTGCTCTCGGCACGAGCTGAGAGTAGGTAGCGGCGAGTAGCTTCCCACTGATTTGGATAGGCTGCTGAATAGAACGTGTTGGCTCCGAAATCGTTGGTAGTGACGCCTGCTTGCACCTGCAAATTGAAGTCAGTACCCGTATAGGTAGCTTGTCCATAGCCTTTGGCACCTTTAAAGTAACCATTTTTCACTGCACCATCCGAACGTTGGCCACTACCACTTGCCGAGACCATCCATCCTTTGCCTATGCTCCAAGATGTACGAGCTTCTCCTCTCACAGTGCCATAAGAGCCACCCTCTACCATAGCTTCGAGGGGCGATACAGAGGCAGCTCCACGAGTCACCACGTTGATGGCTCCGCTAAAGGCTTGACTACCCATTACACGCGAAGCAGCACCCTCGAGTATTTCGATGCGCTCTATATCAGAAATATTAACTGGGAAATCGGCAGCATTGTGCCCTGTCTGTGGATTAACGAGAAGCACGCCGTTGAGAAGAATGGCTATTTGATCGTGCGTGCCGCCGTCGATGCTTATGTCCGTCTGAATACCAAACCCTCCGCGTTGCCGGACATCTACACTTGCTGAGAGTTTGAGAACGTCGTTGATGGTGCGCACCCCCGCAGCCGCGAGGTCATCATGCGTCAGCGTCAACACTTGTCGGGCTACCACATCGGCAGCCAAAGGAGCACGCGAGGCCGAGACATCGGCTAGTCCTAGGCTCAGAGTGTCGGCAAGGAGGGAAGAGTCGGTGTTGCCTTGTGCTTGTTGTGGCATAGCGGCCATTAAGCGAGGAGTAGCGCTAGCCAATGTTGCCACGCTAAGCACACCTATTTTCACCTCACGATGCAGACAAGCAAACAGACTCCATCCTTTACGGCTGAAGCTATTAAACGTGAGCGCACGTGCTGTTGTGTGTGAATTTGACATTAAGATAAATTATTGTGTAAATTGTTTTTGAGCGCGCAAAGGTAGTACAAACTGAGCGCACAGCCAAAAGAAAGATTGATTTTATTCACCGAGAATACTCAATTTCCCCCATGGGTCTTTCATTTTAAAACGCTTGTTTTTTCAATTCTTTTTTGCTCGCGCGCCACCCCAAGCCACCCACTTCCTATTATACAAACTATGACGACGTAAGGAAAAAGTACGACTACATTATTATGTCTTCCCTCTATCAAAAAAACGTACTACATTTGGTCAACAACTCTATAATAAGGTAATAAATAAAAGAGGATGCATCGTTTTTTGACACACCCTCTCATTATTGCTCTTGTATCAAGAGACTTATGCTGTCGCTTCGGCTGCTTTCTTAGGTTGTGGCTTAGGTACGAACCCCAAAATAGCCACCAAGCAACTCATGATCGGACTTATAATATTGAAGAAACAGAAAGGAAGGTAGACCAATGTAGGGATGCCGAGCACCGTGCTCTGCGTCATGCCGCATGCCGTCCATGGCACCAGTACGGAAGTGACCGTGGCAGAGTCCTCTGTGGAGCGGCTGAGTAGTTCCGGTCTATAGCCACGTTCCGCATACTCATCGTGATAAATCGAAACGTTCATGATGATAGATAGGAATTGGTCGCCCATAATCAAGTTGAGCAGTACGCCCGAAGCCACAGTGGAGCACACCAGCGAAGCCGTGCCCTTGATGCCCTTTAGTATAATATGCGTAATACTTCTCAACATGCCGCTTGCCACCATGCACGAACCAAAACACATGGCACAAAGAATGAGCCACACCGTGCTGAGCATGCCCACCATACCTCGTGTAGCTACTAAGGAATTGATTGCCTCAAATCCCGTGTCGATATTCGTCTTCGTATAGCACGTAAGCATCAGTCCCTCAAAGATGCTTGTCGCATTTATTTCCTTTTCACCAGCAATCTGTATCAGCGCTTCGGGTTGAAGCACAACAGCGCAAATGCAAGCTGCGAGAGCAGATAGAAGTAGCGTGATAAGCGAGGGCATCTTTTTATAAATCAGTAAGGCTGTAAAGAGCGGCACGACCATGGTCCATAGCGATATGTTGAAGCCATTGTTTAGTCCTGTAAGGTACTGATTAACCTCCACCTCCTGTCCGTTGTAGAACAATCCGATTACCAAGTAGAGCACTAAGGAGATGACAATGCTCGGCACAGTGGTGTAGAGCATATAGCGAATGTGGCTAAATAGGTCGGCGCCCGCCATTGACGAGGCCAATACCGTGGTGTCGCTCATAGGCGACATCTTATCGCCAAAGTAAGCACCAGATATAATGGCTCCCGCCGTGTAAGGCTGTGGAATGCCCAGCGCATCGCCTATACCCATTAGTGCGATGCCGATGGTAGCAATCGTTGTCCACGAAGTGCCTGTAATCACCGAGATAAACGAGGAGATAATGCAAGCGCAGGGCAGAAAAAGCCATGGCGACATCAGTTGCACACCATAATAAATCATGGTGGGCACCACGCCGCTCACCATCCATGTGGCCGACATCATGCCGATAAGCAGCAGAATGAGTATCGACACGCCAGCGTCGCCCACAGTTTTTTTAATCATCTCCTCAAACACGGTCCACTTTGTTTTGTACACCAGCATCGACAGGGCCACGCACACCGACGAGGCCACCATCAGTGCCACCTGTGAGGCTCCGCTCAGTGCATCGTCGGGAAACAATCGGAGCACCAGTGTAATGAGTGCAATCAAAGCAGCCAGCGGAAGCAGGCTTATCAAGGGGTGGGGGTGTAGAGCTTTTGTGTTCATAGTCTTATTGTCGGGGCAGTCATACAACATTGCCTATTGAAATATTTAAGTAAATACAGTTAAGTTTTGTCTTAGCACTTGCGAAGGTAATAAATAATTGTGAATTTTCTTTCTAGAGTGGTGCTTTTAATTCTGATGCTAGGCTTGCGTGGTAATGTAAGAGTGTGCTCCTCGATGGTAAATGAATGAGTATAGAGGAGTATGTGACTGAATATACGATTATCAAAAAAAGCGTTTCCAATAGTTTACAAATCCACACATTGAATAAGGCTATTCATTTTCCAGAATGAATAGCTTTCTCTATTGAGAATGAATTAGAGTGAATTTGTCAGAGGAAAAAGTAAATCTTCGCCCCATTCCCTGTGAATAACAGCAGGGTGGGGCGAAGACTGTAAATGGAGAGATAATAAAACTTGAATTATTTATCATTTCGTATTTCGTTTACTCTTTTGCGTCCAATCCAAAGAATAGACAACGCTCAGCATAAAATAGCGTGGCAGAATGTCTGTGTAAGATTCTACACGACTTGTGGCATTGATGCTTGAATAAATGTTGTTTTTCGGAGTAAGTATGCCATTGGCTATCAGTTTAACAGACAATTGGTCTGACAAGAAACGGCGTGCCAAAGAAGCGTTCCACTGACAATGAGCCTTGTTAATAGAGGCTTCAGCAAAGCCATTGTAGATGTCGGCGCAGAAGTCTGAAGCCAATTGGAAATTCCAAGGCAAATCCCAACTAAAGTCGGCTGCCAACCTCGTTTCGCGATAGTGTGTGTCCATACAACTTTGCTTAATAGTGCTAAACGCTGTATTCCATCTGCTTGAGAAGCGGAATTTATTGCCTACGGTTCCACGAAGTGTTGCATTGGGGGTTACTCCGTATTGCTGCAATAAGCCACCCTTTTCGGTTGCTGCACTAAGTTGTGACATATCTGCGTTCTGACGATAGTTGCCGCGTACCGAAAGGGTGATATAGAATCTCTGATTCTTGTCGAGAGGCAAACTATACCCTACATCGCCATTGGCTGCATGCGTGCGATTGGTGTTAACCATTTCGTAGATGCGTCCACCGTTTTCGGCATTGTAGATAGATGATGCTACAATGTCATTATGCGTGCGCGTATATTGTATTGAAATATAAGTGCTATGCCCGCTTTTGCGCTGATTCATGCCATAACGAAAAGCCAACTGGTGGGCATATATGCCTTGAAGTGAAGCATTACCACGGAAGAGGTTGAGCGGGTCGGCATAGTCTTCAATCTGAAGCATGTTGAGTAGGTTGGGCAGTTGCTGCTTGCCTGTGTAGTTGAGTCGAAGCTCTGGCGACCACTTGTGTTTTCCATTCGACCGATATTCCATGGTGAGCGTGGGACGGAATGAATAGGCATGGCGTTCGATATTGTAGGATTGTTCGTTACGTTGATAGTCCAAATGCTTGTATTGAAGCATTGCACTTAGGTCAGCATCGAATTGAATATTGCCACGTTTTAGTCCTGTCAATTTGTGCGAAAGACGCATACCGACACTACCTGTTTGCTTCTTTTCTTTGCTATAATAGCTGTTTTCATTGTCAAAACAAATGGCTTGCCATTCGCCATCGGGCAATATACCTAACGAACCTTTTGTCCAATCCAATGCATCTGACCACTCTTGCATACGTTCCAAACGATAGTAAGGGTGTGATAAGTTGCCGTAGGTATGGTTAAAGGCTACGTAAGGGGTAAATACACCATCATATTTATCGTTTTTAAAGTACTTGTAGCCATAATCTATCGTGGCATCAACCGTCGTATTGTGCTCCGTATGATTATTATAGATGCGACGGTGGTCGTTGTCTTGCGTACTAAGATAGTCTAACTTATAATTATTGTACAAGTCGTTTTGTACATTGTTATGATTTACTTGCAAGTCTATATTAAAGGGATTGCCACCTAAAACCAATGATGTTTTCCACTCGGGCTTGTACGTAAACGTTTTTTGCTTTTGTAGTGTAGGATTGAGCAGCGTGTAAAGCATGTCATCTGACGACAAGCGCGTTACATTATTCCAAATGCTATCCACCTCCCAAGTATGCCAATCCTGATCTCCCCTTTTCCAAAAGGCAAGTGTAAGGGCATCTTGTGCATTGCGCATATTATCAAAAGTAAAGTCAAACTTTAGTTCGCTCTGCCACTTCTTCGTTTGTCTGGCGCGAAGGGCGGCATAAGCGTTAATGCGCGTGTTTTTATCTGAAACGAAGGTTTTGTTCTTCGCCATGAGGTTATCGGGCGCAAGGAATGTTTCGGTGTTCGTCCATGAATGAGTTTTTTGCTCTTTTTGTTGTACGGAGGCGTTGCTGCTAAATCGCCAAGTATTGTTGGGTTCAAAATAATACTCAATATTCGCTACTTTATTTTTATGTCTTCCCGTTGGATAGCTATTAACCATGTTGCCTATATCTACCATTTTACGTTCTTCATTGAAGTTATTGACGTCTGCATCAATGCTAAGCATTTGTCTGTCATCCATACGCATCAAGAAGCCTTGTCCGCCCCATAGCTTTTCAGTGGCAACATCAGCTTCAAGTTTGGCCATCCAAGTGCCAATATATTCACGCTTCAAATGCACGTCCATCACATATTGCTTATCATGCATATCACGTCCCGTCAGTTCACTCAGTTCTCCTTGCTTATCATAGACCTTTACCTTACTCACAATGTAGGCTGGCAAGCGGTCAAGCGCAGCATCAATGTTGCCATTGAAAAAGTCTTTTCCACTGAATAGCAAACTCTCAATGGCTTTGCCGTTGACATAAATCACACCTTCTTCAATCTTGGTATTAGGTAGTTGCTGCACCAATTTGCGAAGTGATTCATTCTTGAGTATATTAAAGGCATCGGCATTATACACCAACGTATCCCCCTTATAATACATTTTAATCTTCGTCGCCGTAACCGTAGCTTCGTTAAGATTACGCTCCTTCATAATGGGAAGGAGGTTAATCGTTCCCACATCGATGCGTTTCTTCTCCGAATCTATACGTATGTTTTTCTTTACGCTATCGTAGCCCGATGCACTAACTATTAGCACTACGTCTTGATATGCCGAAGAGATTTTGAGATTAAAAACGGCACCACTATTCTTGTCGAGATATCCCGTTGAGTTGCCATTTCTTTCCTCCACAATCATGTTGAGCTTAGCCTTGGTTGATGCCAAAACGCTATCGTTGGCTGCATTCATTACCTTTACAACGGCTTCATGTAGTCCTTCGTTGGTAATTGGATTGATTACTTCACCCGTCAACACTATATTCTGAGCAGAGGATACTGAGAAAAATGTAGACATTAGCAAAATAAAGAGTATTTTATACATGGCAGAAAACGTTTTAAGAAGGCGAGTGTGTAACCTTATTGCAGCTGCACACTCGCATACGTAATCCCTTAATGGAATGAGATCATTAGATAAACGTGAAGTTCCTCTCTAGTCGTCTAGACAGACCTCAAGCATGAAGTAACAGGGCGAGGAAGTCTCTTCAGCTTTCTTTCGGCATTCGGCGTCGCCGTGTTCTGTCCAAGTGACGCAGAACACGTTGAGTTTAGGATAAATGTTGGCTAGCTTGGAAAGGGGCATATACTCCTTGTCGCGCTGGTTGCGAATAATGCAGGCATAATAGCCTGGCACATCATTGAAAGTGTGGAAAAGAGTGACGTACTGCGAAGCATCGAGCTTGAGTTGCAGCGTGTTAATGAGGTACTTGTTGATGGTGACAGAGAGCAACTCTTGAGCCTCTTTCCGCCGGTCGGACCAGTGGGTGAGTTTTTGGAGTATTTTGATGTTGGTGTCGAACACGGTATACGCACTTCCAAAGTTAATAGTGGGTGTGCTGCTGAGGCTCTTTCCCATGAGACCATGAAGGATGAATACTTTGAATCTCACTTCTTCTTTTCGTCCCTCTTTGTAGAGCCACCATTCCATGCCCTCGGCGGTGCGATACGAGGGATTACCTGTATCTTGACAACGCATGGACATGTAGCAACGTCCTGGGCCGCCAATAATAAACTCTTGTTCGCCTTTTTTGAAGAAGTGGGCCACGCGGCGCGATTTTATTTGACATCCCTTGTTTAGTGGAGCTATGGAGCTGTAGGAATTCAAATTCTTGCTAGCGCTTTCGAATTGCGATTGGATGCGCTCTATCAGCTTGTCGATTTTGTTCTTATCGCTCTTGCTAGAATAAGGCATACGGAATGTATATGCGCGTAAATAGCATAGGGAGTCGAGGTCGTCGTGTCCTTGAATCTCTTCCGTGTTGATGAGTTGGGCTCGTGGGGCAGAACTTAGCTCCTTGTACGCTTCGTGGAAAAACTGTGCCCGAAGTTGCATGGCTGATGCGCATGCAAGAGCGAGGAGGATGAGAATGCGTTTCATAATGTGTTGATGTCTTGATAAGTTAATGCATAGTTGATTACGGTATCAATGAGTTGCAACTCAAATAGGGCGTTTTCTATTTGTTCTTGAATTTGTTGTCTTTCGTTGGAGGATATGGAGTCAGTGCTGGCAGTCATTTCGAGCGGTTGCTCCTTGACTATGGCCTCCTCATTGGCCTCTTTCGGGGGAGTTACTTTAATTACTGTCTGTTTGTGCTGGGGCGAGGGCGCCTTCTGCGGTAGTAGTTGCGGGGCTTCGGAAGTAGTCAAAGATACCTTTTGAACTATTGCAGGGGAAAGTTTCCTCGGCACACTAAGATTCATGACGGTGGTGGACTCTTGAGACATATTGTTTGCATAATACCACGCAGCCCATGTACCACAGATCACGCATACCACGCAAGCCGCTGCATAACGAACGATGGCAGGCCAGCATCGACGGCGTTGGGCGTGACGACGTCTCGCGAGCAAGCGATCATATTCGCGTGCGCCAGGTGTAAGTTCTTTCAGCATCTGCTGGTATAACGCTTCGTCGCTGAGTAGAGTTCTTTTATTTTTCATTGTCAATCAGTCTTTTAAGTTTGGCTTTTGCCATGGATATCATGCTCTTTACCGAGGGCTTGGGCAAATGTGCTTCGGCTGCAATCTCGTCCACGCTCTTATCGTCAATGTGGCGTGCTTTGAAAAGCGACTGTTCGCGAGGCGAGAGCTGGCGCATGGCATGGTCGATACGTTGCATCGTCTCTTGGGCTAGAAGTGGAGCATCGGCTTCAGTGGTGCATGGCGCGAGCGATTCTTCCAGAGGCGAGGTGGGTATTTGCCCAAGTTTGTGATAGCGTTCCACGCAGACGTTCTTGGCCACCATGACTGCTAGTGCCTCCAGGTTGCGCTGAGCGTTGAGCTTCTCGCAGTAAGTCCACAATCGAATCAGACTGTCTTGTGCCACATCCTCGGCATCTTCGGCATTGCCAAAGAAGTCGCGTCCCACTCTGACCATGAGTGGGCGCAGGTGGGGAATCATATGTTCAAACTCTGCGTGTGTCATATCTACCTAATATACTGCTCAGCGAGGGAAAAGTTAAGTGCGAAGATTCGATTTTTTTGAGAATCTTTCGTTTTCACCCAGTACAGGGGAGGGCGACGCGTCTCGCTTCGGCATCATTTGCGTCTTAAGAAATTTACTTATAGGAAGTGGGGGCGAAGCGTCTCGCTTCGGTCTGTCTTGTGAAGGCTCGATGCCGAACAAGGCTGATGATTATGGACATCGCAATTTTCTGTTACGCCACTTCGGGGCATCGAACCCCTCGTGACGTGCCGAAGCGAGACGCTTCGCCCCCACTTCCTGTGAGTAAATTTCTTATTTGGGGGCAGACTTGCAATCCAAAGACAATGCCGCACTGTAACGCGTTGCCTATATAACTGAGTGAGAACTATTTCCTCATCTCCGCTTCCTTGGCGCGAAGATACAGCCTTTCTTCGAAGCACGCAAATTCTCCCTTCAGCACAGACAGATTCTTCCTCCCTGCAAACGGATGATTTTGAACGCAGCGAACGGGATGTATGAAACTTCATCATTATCATGCTTAAACTTAGGCCGTTCCATTTCTTTTTGATAACTTTGCCGTTGTACACCGGGCGGTGAACGATCGTTCATTGGGCGTTGAACGCTCAGTCACTGGGCGGTGACTCATCGTTCACCGAGCGGTGAACGATGGGAAGATGCCCATCCGTGAACGGAAGGATGCTCATACGCAGACAGAAGAATGATTATCTGCAAATGAAAACGAGCCGGTCAAGAAGTCTACTCATAGGCTGCTAAGCCGAATCGAGACGCTTCACCTGTGCTGCAAGTGGGTAGACTTCTTATCTTATATCGAAACACTTCAATAGCTTGTAATACTTTATACTTCAATATTTATGGCAATCACATTCAAACTCCAAGAAATACCGCACGCAAAGGACGAAGAATTGCGTGGCTACTTCCCCGTATTGGCACATTCTGCACGCATTACCTCAGCCGAGCTCTGCCACATGATACAAGAACGTTGCACAGCTACTGAAGGCGATGTGAAAGGTGTGATGAGCGCTATGGCGCAAGTAATGGCACAAGCTTTGACAGAGGGAATACGTGTGGAAGTGCCTGAACTTGGTAGTTTCTCGCCCTCAATCTCGAGCGATGAACCTATCACAGATGCTGCAGACAAGCAAATAGCCCGCCATCTACGCATAGACAATGTCAACTTCCAGCCCAAAGCCACACTCATGAAAGACTTTGGCAAAGTGGCATTCCGCAGAGCCGACAAGATGGTGAGGAAATCTCCCACATATACTGATACTGAATTGATAGACCGCATACGAACGTTTTATGCTGAACATCCTGGTGAAGTGATGGATCGTCCGTCTTTCCAAATGCTCTCTGGCTATGGTCGCACCACTGCCTATAAGGTGCTTTCCCGCCTTGTTCGAGAGGGGCTGCTCAAGAAGAGAGGTCGACCCCGTGCTCCGTACTACATGGTTGCGAAAGTAGAGCCTTAGGGGCTCAACAAGGAAGATGAGAGGGAATGAGAGGAGAAATGCGATGCATTTGCATTTTCCTTCTTAGAAAAGCGGAATGATTGAAAGGAATTGTATATCTTTGCCAACGAAACATCAAGAGCAGTTTAACTCTGCACCAACCGAGCTATTGACAGCCGCGGTGGTAAAGGTACGATGTGGAAGATAATCTTTAACTTCAAAAACAAGTCATTATGAACAATTCTCTTTATGATCAGTTCGCTGCACGTTTCGCAGCAAAATCCCTCTCTTCACTTGTAGACTCATTTAATTGCCAGGTTGGTTGCCGTGGCTTTAATTCTGCACGCGCTGCTCACGACAGAGCCCTTATCGATGAACTCATCAGCCGTGGCATAGACCTTTCGGCTGTAAGAAGCGATGGCGGCACCTCGTTTGCTCACCATGTGAAACTCGAAGACAACCGTTTCGTTACGATTGACTAAACGGACAAAACCTAACGCGTTATAATAGATAGAAATCCGATGTTCCCGTTTGCTCTTGGGAATATCGGATTTCTGTGTGTATATAAACAGAGACGGTCATCAGTGAATGCAGAGAGTGCCTTGACTGATGACCGCTATGTGATTCTATTCTGCTTATGAAGCAGGTAGGAAGGAAACGGGGGAATTACTTCTTGATGTTGGGCTTCTGCAGACCATAGCCTTTGCGCTTGTCTTCCATGATGAGCAGGAGGGAGATGATGATGGCAACGGCACCGAAGCAAGCAAAGATGGTCATCGACTGGGTATAGTCGATGGTTTTACCATCGGCCAAGGTGTTGGCTTGGTTGACCTTACCAATCCATACGGGCACAAGAGCCAGACCAATGTTTTGGATGTAGAAGATGAGCGCATAAGCCGTACCGAGGAGTTGCATCGGGATAATCTTGGGCACAGAAGGCCACATGGCTGAAGGCACTAGACCAAAGGCGATGCCGAGCACTACCATAACAACGATGGCAAGAATCCATGAGTTGAGAGGTAGAGCAAAGGTGATGTGTACGAGGGTGAGAAGTACGCTGCCGATGAGCATGAGCGTGGCGCCCTTGCCATATTTGTCGTAGATGCCACCGAAGAAGGGAGTGAGGAAGATTGTGCCGAAGGGGAGCATGGCAGGGATGAGGCCTGCTACGTTTTCGGGTACGGAGTACTTCATGACCATCAGTTTGGTGGCAAACTTGAGGAAGGGGAATACGCCTGCGTAGAACATGAGGCAAAGTACTGCCACGTACCAGAAGCCGCGGTTGCAGAAGAGTGTGCCAAGGTCGGAGAACTTGAATCCTTCTTCGGGTTCGCTCTCAAGGGCAGCTGCTGCAGCATCTTCCTTGCGGTCCATTACGCAATAGACGATGAAGGCTATCATGCCTGCGCAGAGCATGGCTGCACCAAGGCCTACGGATGCTGATACGCCTCCATGAGCCTTGGCAAAGGGAAGTGAATAGGCGAGTGCACCAGCTGTGCCGATACGGGCGAGGGCTACCTGCAGACCCATGGCGAGAGCAAGCTCATGGCCAGTAAACCATTTTACAATAACCTTGCTCACAGTGATACCTGCAATTTCGCAACCTACACCATATATGGCGAAGCCGAGGCAGGCGATGAGTACTTGTGTGTGGTAAGTACCGATGCCGAAGGGAAGGGTGACGGAACCCTCGAAGTCGTGGCCTACGGCATACCACTTGATGAGGGCTCCGCTAAACATCAGTACGGTGGACATGATGCCTGTGAAGCGGATACCGAACTTGTCGAGGATGATACCTCCGAAGAATAGGAGGAGAAGGAATACGTTGAAGTAGCCGTAGGCTCCAGAGAAGAATCCGTAATCATCGCTCGACCATCCGAGGCCGAGGCCACCATCGCCTTTGGCTGCCGTGAGCAGCGGTTCGAGAGGCGACATTACATCGGTGAAAAAGTAGCCGAACATCATCGTCACGCTGACAATGACAAGGGTTGTCCAGCGAGCTGACTTAGAGTCGCTGAGTTTTTGTTGAATTGCTTGTGTCATATAGAGTAATTTGTTTGATTTCTTATGTTGGTTTGAAGTTCTGAGGTTGTAAGGTTATAAAGTTCGCCTTATGCTCGTTGTGATCAAGGTTACTTTATAACCTTATAACCATAAAACTCAAAACTTATTTAAGGTACTTGTCTAACCAACGGAAGAAGGTGCGCTGCCAAAGAATGCCATTCTGAGGCTTCAGCACCCAGTGGTTCTCGTCGGGGAAGAGAAGCAGTTGTGCATCGATGCCACGCATGCGGGCTGTGTTGAAGGCCGATTCGGCATGCGTGTACTCTATGCGGAAGTCTTTCTGACCATGGATGCAGAGGATGGGAGTGTCCCATTTATCTACATAGAGGTGGGGGGAGGTGGTGAATACTTTCTGCACCTGTCCGTCGGCAGCCTTTTTCCAGGGAGCACTGCCCATGTCCCAGTTGGGGAACCACATCTCTTCTGTTTCGACATACTGCTGTTGTGTGTTGTAGATGCCGTCGTGGGCAATGAATGCCTTGAAACGTTTGTCGTGATTGCCAGCGAGCCAATATACGCTGTAACCGCCGAAACTGGCACCTACTGCGCCGAGGTGGTCTTTGTCTACATAAGGCTCCTTACAGATGTCATCGATGGCGCTGAGGTAATCTTTCATGCAAAGGCCTGAATAATCGCCTGAAATTTCTTCTAGCCATTCCATGCCAAAGCCAGGCAGACCGCGGCGATTCGGGGCAATCACAATATAGTCGTTGGCGGCCATAATCTGCATGTTCCATCGGAAACTCCAGAACTGGCTCACAGGCGACTGCGGACCGCCTTCGCAGAAGAGCAGGGTGGGGTATTTCTTCGATGGGTCGAAATGAGGCGGATAGATCACCCAGCAAAGTTCTTCCTTGCCATCGATGGTTTTTACCCAGCGTTCAGCTACCTTGCCAAAGGCAAGATGATCGTAGAAGTATTGGTTTTCGTTGGTCAGCTGTTGAGCTGTGGCGTTCTTCTTTAATGGAAGCACGAAAACTTCGTCGGCTGCACTCATGCTTTGGCGCTTGCAGTAGAGGTTCTTTCCATCGGGGGCAAGGCCGAGCAGCGAATAGTCAGCTACGTCATTGGTGAGGGCATGGTGTTCTCCCTTTAGGTTTGTCTGATAAATATTGGTCTTGCCATGCCATACGCCAGTGAAGTAGAGCGTTTGATTGTCTTTGGCCCAGCAGAATTCATTGACACCACTCTCAAACTTCTCGGTGACATAAGTCTTCTTGCCTGTCTGAAGGTCGAGCACGCAGAGACGTGTGCGATCGCTTTCATAGCCATCGCGCTCCATGCTGCTCCAAGCTATGTAGTGTCCGTTGGGCGAGAATTGTGGGTTTTGGTCGTAGCCCATGTTGCAGTCTTCCTTGGGATGATTGACGGCTTGGTCTTTGAGCGAACGATCTTCTTCTACTGTGGGTGCCACGTAGTCGGCGGGCTTGCAGAGGTTCTTTGTAGAGCCCGTGGCAAGGTCGTAGAGGAAAATGTCGCTATCTGTGCTGATAGCGTAAGCTTTGCCCACCTTCTTGCGGCAAGTATAGGCTATGGTCTTAGAATCGGGACTCCATGCCAACTGCTCTATGCCACCGAATGGCATCATGGGGCATTCGTAAGGTTCGCCTTCGAGCAAGTCTTTGGCTGCGCCAACGTGCTGTCCATCAAATTCAGCCACGAAGGGGTGGGGGGCAGATGTTACGTAAGTATCCCAGTGCTTATACATCAGATCATTGATAACCATCCCTGTGGCAAGGGGAAGGTCGGCATCGTTCTTCTGAATGCTATGATTTTGGTCTACTTCCATGATGAGGATTACCTTCTTTCCATCGGGCGAGAACAGGAAGTCGGCCACGTCGCTTGGCGCATTGCTTATTTGCTGGCGGTTGGTACCGTCAGTGCTCATTTTCCAAAGTTGACTGCTTCCGCTTTCTGATGAGAGATAGACAATCTCTTTGCCACCATTGATATAGGTGGCTCCCATTTCGCTCTTCTTGCTTGTGGTGAGTTGTTTTACTGCACGCGACTTGAGGTCGATGGTGTAGAGCACAGAGTGACTTTTGTTTTGCTTCACGCTATAGTAGGTGACAGCATAGACGGCTTGTCGTCCGTTGGGTGAAACCTTGAATCCGCCCACACGTCCCATGGCCCAGAGAGCTTCTGGTGTCATGCGGTCGGAGGTCAGCGTGGGTTGCTGCTTGCCAATAAAGTCGGCATTCTGTGCCTGTGCCGGAGAGGCAATGGCAGCCGATGCAGCAAGGGCTGTAGCTGTAAGCATGGTTGTAAGTAAGTTCATATAGTATGATTTGTGATTACAAAATAAAAGAAGCTAAAAGCCAAAACCATAATGTGTGTATAGGTATAGCTTTTAGCTTCTTTCCTGTTAGCATGTTAGAGATTTCTTACTTCTGCTGGCGGCGCTGCTGAATCTCTTGTTGGCGCTTCATCATCTCTTCTTGTTGTTTCTGAAGAGCTTCGAGGCGTGCTGCCAATCCACTAGGTTTCTTGTTAGGATTGTTCTTGTTGGCCTGATAGTTGGCTTCGAGTTTAGCAAGAAGTTTTTTATCGTCAGTAGTCTTGCGCAGATACCACATGGTCAAGGCACTGAAGAGAAGTGAGATAAAGTAGTAGTAGTTAAGACCTGCAGAGTACTTATTGAACATGAAGAAGAAGAACAGCGGCATGAGCATCATCATCCATTGCATCATCTTCATCTGCTGAGCTTGTTCGCCCGACATCGTTTCGCGTTGCTGACGCATGGTCATGAAGCTATAGAGCAGGTTGGTAGCACAGAATAGGAGGCAGAATAGGCTGAGGTGGTTGCCAAGGCCCCAGATGTTGGTGTTCCATGATACGAGCGAGTCGTAAGTAGAGAGGTCGTCTGCCCAGAGGAAACTCTGCTGACGAAGTTCGATCGCATTGGGTACAAAGTTGAACATGGCAATCCAAATAGGCATCTGAATGAGCATAGGCAAACAACCGCCCATGGGGCTCACGCCATACTGCGAATAGAGCGACATGGTCTCTTGCTGACGCTTCATGGCATCCTCTTGCTTGGGATACTTGGCTGCAATCTCATCGATTTTGGGCTTAAGCACACGCATCTTTGCGCTGCTCAAGTAGCTCTTGCGCGTGGGCACATATACGATGGCGCGAAGCAGCAAGGTGATGAGCAGCAGAACGATACCCATCGGCAGTCCGAGGCGAGTGAAGAAGTCGAACACGTAGAGTGTGAAGAAGCGGTTAATCCACTTCACGATAGGCCAACCTAGGTAGACAAGACCTTGCAGGTCGTTGTCGTGTTCTGACACCTTATAGTTGTCCATCTTTTGCAACAAACGATAGTTGTTCGGACCGAAGTAGAACTGAAACTTAGAAGGCTTTGCTCCGCTGGCATCGAAGGTTGCAGCCATGTTGGCAGAGTAGTTCTTCAAGTAGCCGCTACCTTCTTCGAGTTGTTCGCTCTTCACGTTGACGTTCTTCATAGGTTCGGCAGCGAGAAGTACGGAACTGAAGTATTGGTTTTTAAAGGCAATCCAATCTACGCTTTCCGTTACGCTTTCCTCTTTTGTCTCATTTTCAGACATTTTGTGGGTATCATCTCCATGCTTCTTATAGGTCAGCGTAGAATACATGTTTTCGAAGTAGAATCCTTTTTCCTGCTGAGCCACGCGGTCGTGCCAATCCATTTGGATGGTCTGTGTGGTAGAGGGTAAATACTTCTGCATTCCGTTGGCCTTTACCGTGAAGTTCACCAAGTAATTGTCGGTCAAGAGTTTGTAGTCCACATCGATGCTCGCACCATTGCTAGCTTGTAAGCGCATGGTTACGGTGCTATCGGTCTGATTGATGGGAGTGAAATAATAGTTAGAGAAGTCGAGTGTGCCTTCTTTCGTGTCGAGCTTGAAGTTAAGGCCAGCGTCTTTGTTGCTATAAAGGAGAAGCGGATTTTCCTTTTTTGCTTCAAAGTCTTTGTAGCTCTTGTATTCGTTTAAGCGCACTTCGCTGATAGCTCCTCCTTTGGCGTTGATTTTTACGCTGACTTTTTGATTCTTCAATTCTACCACTTTAGGCGTCTGTTCCTTGGTGGCGGCATAGAAGATGTCAGTACTGTCAGCAGTAGTCTTTACCGGAGTAGTAGTTGCGCTCGGCTGCTTATTGTCTGTTGCTTTTTGTGGGGTAGTCTGTTCGGTCTGATTGCTTTGCAGATTACGCTCTTGGTTTGTGTTGTACCAACTGAAGCCAATTAGTACAGCTGCCATAAGCACCAGCCCAATAATTGTGTTTTTATCCATGTCTGTGTAATATGGGTTATAGGGTTAGCGGGTTAGAAGGTTAAAATAGTTACCTTATCGTAGTGCGTCAGGAGACTAGCGGGCGAGGATAGCTATGTTTTAACCCTCTAATCTTCCAATCTTCTAACCCGAAGAGTCATTTCTTATTCTCAATAGTTGCTTTTACGAAATCGAGGAACAAGGGATGCGGCTTCAATACAGTGCTAGAGTATTCAGGGTGGAACTGTGTGCCAACATACCATGTCAGTGTGGGAATCTCTACAATTTCTACCAAGTCGGTGTCGGGATTAGTACCCACGCATTCCATACCTGCTTCTTCGTATTGTGAGCGGAAGTCGTTGTTGAACTCATAGCGATGGCGGTGGCGCTCGCGAATGATTTCTTTACCATAAATCTCGCGTACGCGGCTACCTTCGCGGAGCTTACATTCGTAACCACCCAAACGCATTGTACCGCCCATATTGGTGATGTTCTTCTGATCTTCCATCAGGTCGATCACGTTGTGGTCGGTCTTGGCGTCCATCTCAGCAGAGTTGGCATCGGCATAGCCCAATACGTTGCGGCCGAACTCAATGACCATCATCTGCATACCTAAGCAGATACCGAAGGTGGGACGATTGTTCTCACGGCAATATTGTGCAGCAATGATCTTGCCTTCAATACCGCGTTGTCCGAATCCCGGGCAGATTACGTAGCCATCCATACCAGCGAGCATCTCGGCTACGTTTTCCTTATTAATCTTTTCAGAGTTGATGAAGTGACACTTCACTTTTCGGTCGTTGTACGTACCTGCTTGTGAAAGCGCTTCAAGAATGCTCTTGTATGCATCTTGCAGGTCGTACTTACCTACAAGGCCGATGTTGATCACTTCCGTAGCTTTGTGGCGACGATCAAGGAAGGAACGCCAAGGACCGAGTCCCGGAGTTTCTCCTACGGGCATATCGAGCTTGCGCAGAATGGTTGCATCTAATCCTTGCTCCTGCATGCGCAAGGGCACTTCATAAATTGTGGGCATGTCGAGGCTCTGCACTACGGCCTCGGGTGAAACATTACAGAAAGCGGCAATCTTACGACGAAGGCCTGTTCCCAATTCGTGTTCGGCACGGAGCACCAAGATATCGGGTTGAATACCGAGGCTTTGCAATTCCTTTACAGAGTGTTGCGTTGGTTTTGTCTTGAGCTCTCCTGCTGCTGCCAAATAGGGTACGTAAGTAAGGTGTACGCAGACAGCGTTCTTACCTAAATCCCACTTCAATTGACGGATAGCTTCCAAGAAGGGTTGGCCTTCGATATCACCTACCGTACCACCGATCTCGGTAATCACGAAATCGTATTTCTTGGTCTTTCCCAAGTAGAGCATATCGCGTTTGATTTCGTCGGTGATGTGGGGAATTACCTGGATCGTTTTACCCAGATAGTCACCGCGGCGCTCTTTGTCGATTACGCTTTGGTAGATACGGCCAGTGGTGAAGTTGTTATAGCGAGTGGTGTGAATACCCGTAAATCGTTCATAGTGTCCGAGATCCAAGTCAGTTTCCTGTCCATCGTCCGTCACGTAGCATTCGCCGTGCTCATAAGGGTTGAGCGTTCCGGGGTCGATGTTGATGTAGGGGTCAAACTTCTGAATCGTGATGTTAAAACCACGAGCCTGCAACAATTTGCCGATGGATGCGGCAATAATTCCTTTTCCCAGTGAGGAAGCTACGCCTCCAGTCACGAAAATGTACTTAGTCTCTGACATTTTGTACTCTGAATTGAAAGTTTCGAATGTTTCAGCTTGCAAAGTTAGTGATTTTTCTACTACCTTTGCAGCAAATAGCTAAAAATATGAACACAGATATTATCTTTCAATACTTTCCTGAGTTGTCTGACACTCAGCGAGAGCAGTTCAATCAGCTTGACGCACTTTATCGCGATTGGAATGCAAAAATTAATGTGATTTCGCGTAAAGACATTGACAATCTTTATTCTCATCACGTGCTTCATTCACTGGGTATAGCCAAGGTTATCAAATTCCGTCCAGGCTCGAAAATAATGGACATAGGTACGGGCGGAGGCTTTCCTGGTATTCCTTTGGCCATTCTCTTTCCTGAATGTCAATTTAAGCTTATTGACAGTATTGGCAAGAAGATTAAAGTGGCTACAGCTGTGGCGCAAGCCATTGGATTGAAGAATGTGCAGATAGAACATCGCAACGTGATGGAGGAAAAAGGAAAGTACGACTTTGTGGTAAGTCGTGCTGTGATGAATGCTTCTGATCTTGTGAAGTTGGTTCGTAAAAACGTTGCTCGTGAGCAGCATAATTCCCTTCCCAATGGTTTGATATGCTTGAAGGGAGGAGATGTTACGGCAGAACTTGCTCCTTTTGCTCATTGTTCAGAGGTGTGGAACTTGAGTCAATACTTCGACGATGAGTTCTTCGAGACGAAAAAGGTTACTTATATACAATTATAATATAAATAGGAGTGCTGCATGAGCGCATGCGCTATGAATGGCGCTCTTTGCTGCATTCAACGAAATATATGCAAATTACTCGTTTTGTTGTAAACATGATACAAGAGAACTGCTATCTTGCGTGGGACGATACGCAGGAGGCGGTTCTTATTGATTGTGGTGCTTTTCATCCAGAAGAGAAGAAAACTATTCAGAATTTTATAGCAGAGCACCAACTGAATTTGACCCACTTGTTCAATACGCATGGTCACTTCGACCACGTGTTTGGAGCACAGTTTGTTCACGATACGTACGGAGTGGATATTGAACTTTGTGCCGATGAACGTGAAACTTATGAGCAAGCGGCTCAGCAGATGAGTCAGTTCCTTCATCTTGACTATCCTCTAACGCTTCCCCCTGTGGGGCATTTCTTTAAAGATGGCGACGTACTGAAGGTGGGGAATATGGCTTTTCGTGTCATAGAGACTCCTGGTCACACTCCGGGCGGGGTGTGCTTCTATGAGGAGAAGGAGCACGTGTTATTTAGCGGAGATAGCCTTTTCCGTCATGAGATAGGCCGATGCGACCTCCCCGGAGGTGATGAGGCTTCGCTAATTCATGCATTGAAGACGCGAGTGCTTACCTTGCCCGACGATGTACAGGTGCTTCCTGGGCATGGACCAGCTACTACGGTGGGTGAGGAGCGCAGCCTAAACTATTATTTGCGTTAGCTTTCCAAATCTTCCACAATAGATGGATAGTAGATGCCTCCTCTCCCCATGCTCTATGATGGGAATCGCCATCTGCTTACTCCTTATTGTATACTCATTATATATATACATTACGTTTTCTAATGAACAAGAATATCATGTTTGCTCTTCTGCTTTCTGCTACCCCCTTATGTGCTATTGCAGAAAATGAGAACAGCGACGAACCCAATCCCTATGCCAATCTCGATTACGAAACAGAAGGCTATACTTTCAAGGCAAAGCCCGACACACAGTCGCGTATGTTGCAGCAGATGCAACCTTCAGTAAAGTTCGGTGGTTACATCATGGGAAAGTATTCCATCAGCGACCGCAGTGGACAAAGTAACAATGGTGGCTTCGACCTTCGCTTTATTCGCCTCTATGCCGATGGCCACGTCTATAAGGATTTCTACTACAAACTACAGATGGAAGTGAATGGAGCTCCAGGGGATAATAAAGGCCCTCGTGTGCTCGATGCTTTTGTAGAGTGGCAGCATTTTGACTTCTTGCGCTTAAAACTCGGACAGTTTAAACGTTCTTTCGGTTTTGAGAATCCTATGAGTCCACTCGCCATAGGTATGGGGAGTTATTCCCAAGCAACAATGAAACTCGCTTCTATCAACGATCGCAATGGCGAGGGGGCTTATAATAAGAGTTCGGGTCGCGATCTTGGTTTCCAAGTGCAAGGCGATTTTATTAAAGGCAGTGATGGACACCATTGGGTGCATTATCAGCTCGGTGTGTTTAATGGCCAAGGAATCAATCATACAGACAAGGACCATCACAAAGACCTTATTGGAGGACTATGGATTTCGCCTGTTAAGAATTTGGCCATTGGAGGTTTTGGGTGGAATGGCAAGTATACCAATGAGCTGAACACCTCGCAGAGCGTAAAGCGTGTGCGTTGGGGCGCGGGCCTCAAATACGAGAGCGATTGGACTGTACGAGGTGAGTACATGAGTTCTGTAGGCGGCGGAGTGATGTCGGCAGCTGGCATTCCCGATCGTTCTGATGCATGGTATGCCACGGTGGGTGCGCCTATCATAAAGAATCTGAAGGTATATGGCCGTTACGACTGTTATCGCACAGACAAACATTCTTGGAAGTCGCTCTGTACCAACTATGGCCTTTCAGCCAACTATACTTTAGGTAAGAACCTTATCTTCCAGCTCAACTATGCTTTCACTGACGACCGCTCAGCACGTCATGCTGCAACTCCGAAAGACTCTCATTACAATACCTTCGATGTGCAAGTAACGGCTCGTTTCTAATCTGGAATTAGTCTGCTTCCGCAGAGGAAGGACAGTCTATAAAATCGTTCAAAGCCCCTGGCATCAGATCCTTCGATGTCAGGGGCTTTGGTATGTTGGTGGGCGAGCATATAGTGCTCTAATCACGATGCTCGCAGTGTTATAAGGTGAAGTCTTTTACTTTTTCAGCACAGGCTCGCAAGTAAGATTTACGCCCAACTTCTTAAATATCTTCTGATCTACTTCGCTCAGCATCACGGTGCAGTGCACTTGACATCCGCGAAGTTTGGGCAACTGCTCGAGTGCGTGCTTACAGTCTTCGTCGTTTTCGGAAAGTACGGAGAGCGCCACAAGCACTTCGTCAGTGTGCAGACGCGGATTATGTCCGCCCAAATAGTGAATCTTAGTATGCTGGATGGGTTCAATCATCGACTGCGGAATAAGCTTACGGCTGTGGTCGATGCCTGCGAGATGTTTCATTACGTTGAGTAGCAAGGCAGCGCTGCATCCTAGCAGTTCACTTGAGCTACCCGTAATAATCTTACCATCTTCCAATTCGATGGCTGCCGAAGTATGGCCAGTCTCCTTTAGAGTCTCTTTGGCGGCAGTAGTGGTGCGTCGGAAGTCTGTGGTGATATGAGCTTGATTGAACAGCATCTGGATTTTGTTGATCTCTGCCTCATTGCAAGCACCGCGAGCTAGTTTGTTGGTAGCATCGTAATATCGTCTTACAATTTCATTCTTCGAAGCTTCACAGCAAGCCTCGTCATCGCTGATGCAAAATCCTACCATGTTCACGCCCATGTCTGTGGGCGATTTGTAAGGATTCGAGCCATAGATACCTTCAAACAGGGCGTTGAGCACGGGATAAATCTCAATGTCGCGATTGTAGTTGATAGCAATCTTATTGTACGCTTCCAAGTGGAAGGGATCAATCATGTTCACATCATTGAGGTCGGCTGTAGCAGCCTCATAGGCAATGTTTACGGGGTGCTTCAGTGGAAGGTTCCACACGGGGAAAGTCTCAAACTTGGCATAGCCAGCACGTACGCCTCGCTTGTTCTCATTATAGAGTTGGCTCAAGCAAACAGCCATTTTGCCGCTACCGGGACCGGGTGCGGTCACGATGACGAGTGGACGCTCCGTCTCCACGTAGTCGTTTTTGCCGAAGCCCTCGTCTGATGCAATGAGTTTCACATCGTGGGGGTAGCCCTCAATGAGGTAGTGGCAGTAGGTCTTAATGCCATCGCGCTCAAGACGTTGCTTAAACTGTGTGGCAGCAGGTTGACCATTATAGTGAGTGATGACAACCGATCCTACCATGAATCCGCGATTCTGAAATTCACTGCGAAGGCGGAGTACATCCTCGTCGTAGGTAATGCCCAAGTCGGCGCGTTTCTTGTTCTTCTCAATGTCGGCAGCGCTGATTACGATGACGATCTCAATGCTGTCGCTAATTTTCTGAAACATGCGCAACTTGCTGTCGGGCAGGAAGCCCGGCAATACGCGGCTTGCGTGGTGGTCGTCGAAGAGTTTGCCACCGAGCTCGAGGTAAAGTTTACCATCAAACTGTGAAATTCTCTCCTTAATGTGTTCAGACTGTATCTTCTGATACTTCTCGTTGTCAAATCCTATTCTCATGGGGTGCTACTATACAAAAATTTGGTTGCAAAATTAAGAAAAGTTGCTCGCATATGAGGGGGAAATCCTTTCTTTTTTGCAACAAATGCTTTTGCGTGACGCTAATTTTACTCTGTGCGTTCTATGCAAAAATCCCATCCCTTAGTCGTAAACTATGGGATGGGATAAGAGACTGTTGCACGAGAGGTGGCTATTTCACCACTTTCTTGCCATTGATGATATACACGCCACGTTGCAGACTTTTCAGTTTGCTGCTAGATATCTGTCGGCCATTGAGGTCGTAGATGCTTATGGGCTGGATGCTCGTTGAGGTATTGGAGGCGTGAATGCCTGTCAGTGCAGCAATGTTGATGGTTGGGGCAGAACTATCATCGCCAGTCAGCATGGCTGTGAATGGAGATATACTGATGGTGCTTTCCTTATCGAGCAATTTTAGCAGCGTGTAGTCTTCATTGAACACGTAGATGCGAGCCGTAAAGTTTGCTCCCTTCGTACTGCCGTTTACTACAGCGCCATTGAGTTGCTTCCATTCTGCTTCGGAATGGGGAAACTGCAAGGTTAGGCTCTTTCCGTTCCACTCTTCGGGGATGCTCATAAGGTAAATACCGTTTTGAATCTCGCTTGCATTCGTGAAAGTACCATTCTCGTAGCGAAGCAAGTTGAGCTTGCTCTCAGATACTTCGTCGGCATCAACACCCTCCACAAATATGCCTGTGGGCACTGTGGGGAAATAAAATGAGCCGTAAACGTTAGCAGGCATCTCGATGGAGAGCCATACGGGTATGTCTTGACTTAGCGTAGATGCTGTGGAAACATCTTCTCCAGCACTCTTTAAGTATACAGCATCCTCGGAAGTCAGTTTCAGAGCTGTCGCGTCAGCCAAGTCGTTCGAACCGCTCACCAAGGCCAGAATGGGAAGTCCCCATGCTTTGCGATAAGCCTCGATATTAGATTCACCCACCTGTGCGTAGAGTTTGCATCCATCAAAAGCCTTGGCCATAGCTACGGCGGGCGTAGCGTTGGTGCAAGAGATGTAGCGCAAGTTGCGGCATTGGCTGAATGCCTCGTTGCTGATGGCCTTTACCTTTGAGGGTAATTTCAAGAAACTGCTCAGACGGCCTGCGGGGCAAGCTAACAGTGTAGTGCCTTCGGCATCGTAGAGTACATCGTCGGTGGCAGAGAAGTAAGGATTCTCCTTGTTTACGCTGATGGTTTGCAAATTGGTGCAACCTTTCAGCGGATTCACGCTGACACCCGTAAAGCTTGCCACGAGATTATTCAAGTTAACACCTTCGGGAAGAGCCGTGCAAAACTGCTCTACGTCGTTGAGTTCATAGCTCTTTTCGGTATAGCTATCCGTTTCCGAACCATTGTTGATGCTCACGCTCAAGTCGCCCGCAGCATTGTGAACTACGTTGACAGAGAACGATGTCTTTCCCTGCGTAAGAGTAAATATCTTTTTCTCTTCGCTGCCGAGTTTCAGCACGATGTTGCCCGAAGCTGCTAGATAGAGCTGAAAGCCCTTGTCGTAGATGCTGGCTAAGGCTTCTGTACCTGTGGCGAGGAGTGAAGAACCCCACTGATTGAAAGTCTGTCCGCCATTCTCCACGTTGAACGATACCGACCAAGCCTTGTTGGCAGTGAGGTTGGCGCTCAGTTTGATAGCATCGTTCTCGGTTCCCTTGCCTGTATACGACCCTGCGTAGATTGCCCCCGATGCAGCAAACTGCTTTATCGTAGAGGGCAAGGAAATAGAGGTAATCTTCGTGTTTCCCTGCAAGGCTTCGGGAGTAATGCCCACGATGGAATGGCTCTCGTACGAGGCAGGAATATCAAGTGCGCCGCTTCCGCTTGTGGCACGTGTGAGGGTCAGTTCATCATTGTCGTTGGTAGTGTACTGAAATGTCCAATTACCGATGGTGAGTTCCCCTGGAAGCTCTTTTTGAAAATTTGCGGTATACGTGCCACTCTCAGGAGCATGGAAACGCAGGAAGTTGCCGTCTATCCAACTTTTCGGTACGGCACGTCCATATTGGTCAGTCCATTTTACGGAGTAGCCCGCGATGGGGTAGGAGCGGAGCACAATTTCGTTTCCGGTATCGTAGGTGAACGTCTCGGGTTGTCCGTTGGCATCAACTGTACCCTTGGACAAGTCAGCGCTCTTCACTGTGATGGTGCAAGGAGTTGAGGCTTGACTTGTCACTTCTACGGGCACATCGTAGACCATACGCATGGCTTGAGCCTTGGCGGGCATGGCACCATTGCTGTCGTAGCCCTTGGCCCAAGCACCATCCAAACGCAAACGGATGTGTGTAATTCCCTCGGGTACATCGTAGGGGAGAAGCACTTTGAGCGTGTAATCATTGAGTTCGGGGTTGTTGCTAGTCCCTTTCTTACCAGCGGTAGCTACGAGTTCGTTGGCATCATCGAAGTCGCCATCGCAGTTCCAGTCGGCATAGGCTGAGAGGTTGCAGTAGTTCAATCCGCCGGCGCTCGTCCAGTGCAGTGTGATCTGGCTACCCTTAGCAGCTTTTATAACCTGTGACGTTTGGCAGAGCGATTGCGGGCAAACGTCTGTGCTGTAGATAGTCTGCTCGCTGCTGCCATTCTGGCTCATGTCCAATTGTTTGATATATTGTCCGTAGTCACTCACTACGCCGATCTCGCTACGGTCTTCCTCAGGCGAGCCCCATTTGTTGACGATGAAGTTCGCGCGGAATGTAGCACCCGCAGCGCCATAGTAAGTATAAGGATTGTCTGTACTTACCACGTTGCCTTGAGCATCTGTCCAATTCAAGAAGTCATAGCCCCCCTTGGGAGTAGCCTTCATGGTCACTTCATCCTTGCCCGTTACGCTCAGTGAGTTGCTACCTTCGATGCTCACGCTTCCTTGCTGATCGTCGGCAGAGCTTACGCTTACGGTGCGATCGGCTTGGATGTCGTCCTTAAGAGTTACTTTAAAGTCGAGCGAAGTGCCATCGTTCAGTGTGAACTTCGCAGCCACTTTGCCAATAGCAGCATTGGCGGGAATGGCAACGGAGAGCGTGCTGAACGTTTCATTGGCTGAGATTGTACCATCATTGTTGAGGTCGATTCCCAATGAAGCAGTTGTGCCATCGGGCACGTTCTGAAGTGGGAACGTATAAGTCTCGCCACGCAGTGCCTTCTGTGCAAAGGTCGACGTGAGGTCCGTGTTCATGTAGCGATACAGATAATAAGGAGTGCCGTCGGCCTGTGTCAGAATGGCAAAGTACTTATCGAAGAGCGTCGTAGCCACTTCGGCGGTACTGCCTACGGGCTGGTTGCTATAGCTCAGTTTGGCATTGTGAGCCCAGTTCCAGTCGTGTTCATACCAGTTGGGCAGAGCTGTCCCCTTATCGCGATTGTCGAAGAACGCCTTCCAACGGTTGTAATAGAAGTCTTTGAGCATGCCTCCCCATTCACGATAAGAATAGTCGCGCAGGCCGCCCAGTTCACTTGCGTTGTAATCACCCCATGTGGTGATGAGTGTGCGTGCATTATTCAGTTCGAGCCATTGCTTGTCGCTCTCCGTAGTGCCAGTAGTCTCGTCGGCAATGGCGCGAGCCATTGTGGTCCATCGTCCCAACATGAAGTTCTTGTTCGTGTTGAGCAATTGATCCATGTCGAGCAAGAGCTGCAAGAAAGCATCGCGACGTGTGGCATAAGCCGTCTGGTCACCGCGTGTAGCTGCATCGTTGATGGATTTGAGCAGGAAGTTGGCATAGTCGGTCAAGGCTTGGCGTGAGAAATCAGTCAAGTCGTAGCTAAAGTTCTCACCGCTGATTGCAGCCTTGGCTTGCAAAAGCTTGTAAGCTGCGTCCACCATGTCCTGAGCGTTGTAGAAAATGTCTGTTCCGCCCCAGCTTGACACGCGATCGACCGTGAGCGACGGACGGGCACAGAGCACTGCCTCTTGCGGACCTTGGAGCGAAGAAGGACAGTTGAGTGCAGAGTTGCGTGCTTTCTCCCAAGCCTCTTGAGCTTCGGTATTGGTAGCACCATAGCGAGCTGTGGTATAGTTGGCAAGCCAAGCTTTGGCATCGGGAGCAGAGGCGTACCAAGGCAGTTCGTAGAGTGCATCGTAGAGCACGGGCACTTGCTCAATGCCCTCGGGCGTAGCGCCCACGCCCTTCATGTTAGAATGATTGGCCTTTTGGGTGAAATAGTCGGTCATCACCTTCGTCAAACGGCCAAAGAACCCCGTGCGAGCACCGAAGTTGGGCAGTGCACAGTACACAGCATCGTGACCTTGATATTCCCCAAAGTGAGAGTGTGCGTCGCTATAAAGGTCGAGCACGATGAGCTTTCCTTTATCAACGTTGGAGAGCACCTTGTTCTGGTCGTAGCTCCACTGCCAATACTGGATCACCCATTTGCCTGTGCTATTGGCTTTTGTCATGGCTTGAGCTATCTTGGCATAGGCTGATGCCACATCGATATCCCCTGTCTGAGCACCTTCGTGGAAGGGGTCCATGCTGTAATACTCCGACTCTCCCATCACCTCTTTCAGTCGTTGATAGTACTTTTCTGCCACGTCGGTGAAAGTCTGCGAGTTGGGGTCGAGTATGTAAGGACGAGTGAAGTAGTTCCAACCGCCCTGAGCATAGGCTTTATAGCCTTTCTTCGATTCAATGTCACTTGGCACCATACCCGAATAGCCTGGCAGTACGGGTTGCATGCCCAGTTCGCGCTCGCGGGCCAGAATCTTCTTGGCAAGCTGTTCTTGGCGCGTATACCACCAGTCGGGATTCGGACCACCCCAACCTTCGAGGTTGTTCATTCCAAACCATCCTTGGAAGCACGGACCGGCGATAAACTTGTTTGCGTCGGCAGAGGAGTAGCCTAGGTCTTCAGTGAGCAGTTTCTTCCACACCACGTCGACACCGATGATCTGAAGCGGCATATTGATGCCATGCAGAGCCATCCAGTCAATCTCCTGCTGCCAGCGTTCCCAAGTCCATGTAGCCATGGAGTAAGAGAAGGTGCAGTAGTTGAGATAGTAGCGATAGTCGGCTGAGCAAGTACGCTTTTCTTCCGTAGTGGGGGTGGGAAGCGATGCTTGGCTGAGGTCTGTGGTTAGATTGTTCCAAGCCAGATTGATATGGGCATAATGGTTGAGATACCAATTGATACCCGTCGTGATAGCCAGCACGGAACTACCCTTGATGCAGGGCTTTCCACTTTGGCTCGTAATGGTGAAAGCATCTTTACCATTTGAGGTCAAAGAGGCATCAAGCACGGTCTCAAAGCGCGATGCAGCGCCCTCACCGCCTATGCGATTGAGCATGGCAGTTACGGCCTCAGGATTCTTCTTGCTAGCCGCCCAAGTGTGGATTGTGCTTAGACACACTAAGGCTGCTATGATACAGAATGTGCGAAGGCACAATAGATTGTGTTTCATTGATTATATTGTTTGTAAGTAATTGTTTGAATGAATGTGTAAAAGTATTACGATTTAAGAGAGTCACTCATAGGCAGTGGGGGCGAAGCGTCTCGCTTCGGCATGGCAGCGAAGAACTTGATGCTCGAGCTGACATAAGCTTAATGAAGTAAAGTCATGCGAGGCTCAATGCCGAGCATGACTTGCCGAACCGAGACGGTTCGCCCCCACTGCCTATGAATCCCTTCTTTCGCATCCTATGAATTATTTAGGTTTCGGATTTAGTATGAGCGGGCTGAAAGCCCAATGGAGCGCATAGCACTAAGTTTGCAGATGAAAGCGGCGAAGCGAAGCTGAGCCGCTAAAATGCAAACATAATATAATTGCAGTTAGATGTCAATTTATTACTTTTGTCGTATTAAAGAAATGGATTGATAGACTAGAAAAGAAAAATAAGTCATAGCAAGGTCA
>ENA-ORUV01000146-ORUV01000146.1-human-gut-metagenome-genome-assembly--contig:-NODE-146-length-61058-cov-23.1752_pt1 | contig 61058 bp, 44 predicted proteins | sample MGYA00242089_ERZ509229 | MGnify/ENA primary metagenome ERZ509229 (study PRJEB26280, sample SAMEA2338805) | human gut metagenome | biome: human gut; feature: human-associated habitat; material: faeces...
TCTAAAGAAAGTCGTTTCCTTATCTCGCGGGCATGTGGTTGGGAATACTCATCTTAATTTCCTCATCATACAACTGGGAATATCCGCTGACCCATGATAATGCAAGAAGGTAGAAGAGAAAGAAAACAAAAAAGCAGTGTCATATAGACACTGCTTGGGGAAAAAAGAGCCCTGCTGAAAAATGGGGATGGAGCAAGCAGGGCTCAGGGGAAGGGGAAATAAGTTGTTCCACTCCGATTCGAACGGGGACTGAGAGAACCAAAAACTCTAGTGCTGCCATTACACCATGGAACAATCCTTAATTAGAAAGCAACTCATCTGAATTGCGCTGCAAAGATAGAAATTAAAACATTAATAAGCAAGAGTTTTGCCAAAAATCTTCACAAATCTGCTTGAAATACGTATGTATTCGGTCATATCTTAGTTGTCTCATCGATTATTCCCCCTCATATAGTGAGATTTCATGTCGAGAAACTTGTCGCCCTATAGTCGTACGATCGTGGTCTTTCCTACTTGTCGCGCACCTTTAATGAGAAGAGCTTTGTTTGTGGTGGATTCCTTCCAATCTTCTAACTTCTTGATAATCTTGCGTTTTAGCATATTGCCTACAACTTTTTTCCAGCTAAATAGCAGGTTGTTTGCAACTTTTTTCCAACAAATCTATAGTAATTATGCAACTTTTTGCCAGAGGATGCATGAATGCTCCCCCTCCTTATTGCGTTCTAAAGCGAATGGGAAGTTTGAAGAGGGAGCGTACGGGGCGACCACCTTGTTTAGCGGGGAAGAATTTCTTTAGTTTCTTGATAGTCGCAACGACGGCAGCATCACATTCGGGAGAAAGGGTACGCTCTATCTTAATATCTCCGATGGTGCCATCCTTCTCTACTACGAAGCTGGCTAAGACTATGCCCTGAATGCGATCTTCCATAGCTTTGACTGGGTATAATAGATGGGCGCTAATGTCTTGTAGTAGCGCTGTGCTGCCTCCTGGATACTGGGCCATTTCTTCGGCCACGGCGTAAATGGTACTATCGTTATCGGCTTGAGTGGAAGATTCAGTTCTACGGATTTGCATCTCCGTAGTGTCGCCTTTAAACACGTATTCGTAGAGCACTTCACCTGTGTCGGCGCGGTAGAGGTAGAGCTTTTGCGGAATGAGGATAATCTGGTTTACATCGAGAGTGGACAGGCTGTCTGCGATGCTCACCACGAGCAGTGCTTTCGTGGGGCCAGTCTCTATCATGTAAGCTAAATCCTCGGGAATTTGGGGTGTAGAGAAGTTGAAATCTCGCTTGATTTCATCATAAGAGAATTGGGAATCGGTGATTTGAAATGTAAGGAATCGCTTGGCGGGGTTGTAGAGCTTGAATGTGAAGTTTTGTTTCTCTAAATCGTATTGAGCATTGAAGTCTGCCTCGATGTAATAATCGTGCTCAAGCAGACAGGTTCGTTCTTGCTCAAGAGCCTCCAGCATGTCCTTGTATTCCTTGCTTTTCATGTACACTTCCTTTTTCAGCGGAGTGTTCACCTCGTCTTCTAGTGAGTAGTGTGTGATGACATCCTTCTCAATGAGATTTTCCACCTCTCCCCACGAAGTCTCGTCTACGGGCACGGTTCCATCGTTGTTCATCTCTGTGGCACAATTGGGCATAAGCAATCCCTCCGTACTGATGGAGGCTCCATTCAGCGCCTTCTGTAGTTGTTGTATGGGGGTGAGTGTGTAAGTTCTTTCCTTGACAATGGTAGGAGCTTTGGAGATGGTGGTTCTGTGTGCAGGCTTAACTTTGTTCCTGTTTTGAGCAAAGCAGATGCCCATGGTGAGAGAGAGTAGGAGGGTAAGAAGGTACTTTAGATGTTTCATGGTGGATGGGGTGAATGATTATGATGCAAAGGTAAGGAATGCTTTCTTGTTTTGCAAAAAAGAGATAGATTCTTTACGGAGAGAAACAAAAAAGGCAACCCACACAAGGGTTGCCTTTTATATCGCGTTTTCGGGAAGGAATACTTTTACTTCACCTCTTTAATTAGATAAATCTGGGTGGGTAAGTGGTCGGAGTAGCCGTTGAGCCATACACCGCCAGCGTGGGTGCGAAGGGGAGAACCCTTATACTTTCCTTCTTGCTGGAAAAGGTAGTCGCGCATGAATATGGCGTGCTGATAGTACTTCAGCGTGGAGCGATCATTGCCTACGAGATTGCCACTCATGACGATTTGGTCGAAGAGATTCCACTTTCCGTTGTAGAGCAGGGTGCCTTGTCCTACCTTGTAGAGCGTGTTGTACCAGGGGTTGTACATATCCTCAGCACTCTTGATCTTACTAGGTTCGCTCTTGCAGCCAAGTTGTTCGGTCATACTCTTGTTGCCAGGATCGTCGTTCATATCCCCCATGATAATTATTTTTGCTCCAGGCTCGCTCTTTATCAGTGCATCCTTGAGTTGTCGTACTTGCCATCCGGCACGCTGGCGCACTTCGTCGCCTGCTGCGCGCGAGGGCCAGTGGTTGACGATGAAGAACATCTTCTCGCCTGCCAAGCGGCCTTCCATCACGAGGAATGGGCGCGTGATGTAGGTGGTGTCGCCCTGCAGGGAATCAATGGCTTGCACCTTGCCTTGTGTGTCGATGGTGAAGCCTAGCATGGGGTCGTCGACCTTGCCTGTGGGACCATAGTTGTATTGCACGGCAAAATAGCGTTCGAGACTGAAAAATTTAGGATTGTAGAAGAAGGCACACTCTATGCCACGGCGGTCGTAACTGGTAATGTCTACGTACTTGTAGCCGCGCTTAGCTAGGGAGGGCTGTTTTAATAGGTCGTCGAGCACATTGGAATTTTCGATTTCAGATACACCAATCACGGCTGCGCCCATGGGAAGTTTGTCTGTGCAGAGTTCACTGAGCACGCGGCTCATGTTGTGGAGCTTTGCTTCGTACTTCATCTTGCCCCACTTCTGTGTACCGGTGGGCAGATACTCGTAGTCGTTCTTGCCTGCATCGTGGATGGTGTCGAAGAGATTTTCAAGGTTGTAGAAGGCCACACCATAGAGAGCGTAGCGCTTCTGCTGTTGAGACTCGCCGCGTGTAGTAAACGAGGTGAGCGTGGTGAGCGCCAAGAGAATGAGCGCAAACGATAGAATGGATTTTCGCATACTGAAAATAGATGTGATAGTTTTTATACTGCAAATTTCTTCTTTTTTCCGTTATTAGCCAAGAAATTGTATAGTACATGTTGAAAAATTCACAGAAATGTAAAAGCCTGCCCTGTTTTTTTACGTATCTTTGCAGCGAATATAAATGTTTAAATCCGCGATAGGACACGAAGACGAGTAGTCGAGAATCAGGTATATGGATGGAGAGATTGCTCAAGAATACGCCCTAACGCGGAATACTTAATCCTCAACTTTACATGACAAAAGGTGTAAAACTTACGGCAGCTGCTTTGCTTCTGGCCACAGGTGCATGGGCACAAGCTCCGACTGACACCCTGAGCCTCGACAATTCGGACTTTACGTTTACAGAGTCGCAGCTCGATGACGACAACGACGCCTCTCAAGCAGTGTCGGCCATCGTTGGTGGTAAGAGTGATCCTTACAATTCGGAGGTAGGCTACTTGTTTAGTCCCATGCGTTTCCGTGTGCGTGGTTATGACAACATGTATAGCAACTACTACATCAATGGCCTTCAGCTCAATGACTTGGAACTTGGTCGGTTTGGCTACAGCATGATTGGTGGTATGAACGATGCTACACGTAACCAAGAGGGCGTCACTGCCTATGAATTTAATCGCTATGGCATAGCTGGTATTGGTGGTGCAACGAATGTGAATGCTCGTGCAAGTCAGTTTGCGCAAGGCAATAAGCTCACCCTTTCTGGTTGCAATCGCAACTACTTGGCTCGTGGTATGTTTACTCACGCCACAGGACTGCTCCCCTCAGGATGGGCTTTCGCTGGATTGGTAGGCTATCGTTGGGCCAATGAAGGCGTGATTGAAGGCACGTTCTACAATTCGCTCTCTTACTTCCTTTCTGCAGAGAAGCGTTTAGGTGACAAGCATGCTCTCTCGCTCGTCACCTTCGGATCGCCTACAGAGCGCGGCCAACAGGGGGCGTCGACAGAAGAAGCCTATTGGCTTGCCAACTCCCATTATTATAACCCAAACTGGGGTTATCAAGGAGGAAAAAAGCGCAACTCTCGCGTGGTGAACGACTTTGAGCCTACTGCCATCCTTACTTGGGATTGGACGATGCGCGATAACATGAAACTCTCCACATCGGCCGGCTTTAAGTATTCCATGTATAGCTCAACGGCGCTCGGATGGAACGGCAACGCTTACGATCCGCGTCCCGACTACTACAAGAACTTTCCGAGTTCTATATTTAATGTATACGAACCTAAAATAAACAACCCCGACTTCTTCAATAGTGCGGAAGGTGCGTGGGCACTTGAAGGATGGAACAATCTCTACAACTATTGGACTTCGCATAAAGCCAATCGTCAAGTGGATTGGGATCGCATGTATGCTGTCAACCATGCAGCGGCAGAGCAGGGTGAAGAAACTCTCTATTATCAAGAGCGTCGCCACAACAATCAGATGGTGGAAACTTTCAACACCATCTTCAATCACGAAATCAATCAGCACCATAAGTATGCCGTAGGCTTCCAGTACAACCGCACCAAGGGTATGCACTATAAGACTTTGGCTGATATGCTAGGCGGCTCTACCTTTACCGACTACGACAAGTTTGCTGCCAATGAATATGGACGCAACAGCGTTGAGGCTCAGAATGACTTGAACAATCCCGACCGCAAGGTGAACGTTGACGACAAGTTTGGCTACAACTACAATATCTTCGTAGACAAGGCGCGCGCTTACGGACTCTATCAGTATACCGAGGGCAAGTGGCAGTACAACATGCAAGCCTTTGCCGAAGGTACACTCATGCAGCGCGAAGGCTTGATGCGCAATGGTCGTGCAGCTGACAACTCTTACGGCAAGAGCGGTAAGGGCAAGTTCTTGGGTGGTGGTGGACGCTTCGGCATGACATTCCGTCCTAATGGCTCGCATATTCTGAGCTTGAATTTCGGCGCAGAGAGCAATGCCCCGTTGGCACGCAACTCATTCGTGGCTCCGCGTATACAAAATGATTTTGTTAATAATCTGACCAACGAGAATATCTTCCATTCCGACCTCTCGTATCAGTTCCGCTTCGGTAATTTCTCGGGTAAGGTCAGTGGATACTATGCTCGCTTGAGCAGTGGTGTAGAGCAGACAGCTTTCTACAACGATGATGAATCGCGCTTTACCTATCTCACCATGACTGGCATCGACCGCGAGCACTATGGTGTGGAAGCCGCATTCAGCTATCAGATAACGTCTAACTTCTCCGTCAACCTCATTGGTACTTACGGCGAAGCTAAGTACGTAAACAATCCTTACGCACAGGTGGCCTATGAAGGCTCGAGCGCTGCTACGCTCCAGACTCTCAACTCTTGGACCAATCCCGTGACCAATCAAGCAGAGACCACTCCTCTCTTTGTTCTGGCAAAGGGCATGCGTGAGAGCGGAAGCCCCATGGCCGTGGTAAGCCTTGGATTCGACTACAACGTGAAGGGCTGGTTCTTTAGCGCCAACCTGAATTACTACGACCGCGTATACATCGATTTCTCAGAGTATCGTCGCTTGTCGAAGTCGATTATTGCCAATCGTGGTCTATACACGCCCGCAGTAGATGCCTCTGGTAATCTTTCCTATGGCAATGTAAAGCAAGCTGATCTTGACAGCTATGGTGGTATATTCTACGACCAATCAGGCAATATCATCGATACTTACAGTCCTAAGCAAGAAAAGGCAAAGGGTGGCTTTATGCTCGATGCTTCTATTGGTAAGTATATCCGCTTGAAGAAGGGCAAGAGCCTGAGCATCAACCTCTCTGTACAGAATATCACCAACAACTGCAATCTCAAGACGGGTGGCTACGAACAGAATCGTTCGGATAGCTACAATACCGGATATGACAAACCTTATGTATTCTCGAAAAATTCGAAATACTACTATGCGAATGCCATCAACGGATTCTTGAATATCGGCTTCAAGTTCTAACTCTCCATTCTGTAAACGACAAACAACAATGAAACTGAAGTTTTTATCTATCATAGCAGTTGCGGCAATGGCCACTCTCTTCGGCACAACCTCGTGTATGGACGACCACGATGCGCCCAATGTCGAAGACTACATTGTGACAAGTCCCACCGATATAGGTGAGGTCAACGCAACAATACTCGATGTGAAAGCAAAGTATTGCAAGGACAATACAGAGGCAGACTACTCGCGCAACTCCTCTAACTGGCACACCAAAATCAATGAAGACGTAATCATAGAAGGCGTGGTCTGCGCAAACGATGTGAGTGGCAATCTCTATCAGACATTACTCATTCGTAATATCGACAACAGTAAGCCTGCCTCGGATCCTGCTCACGACCAAAGCATCATTCTCGCCGTGCGTAGTACCTCGCTCTATCCTTACTTCCGTCTAGGACAGCGCGTTAAGATTAACTTGAAGGGACTCTACGTGGGCGTATATAGCAAGACACCGCGTATTGGTATGCCTTACAAGACATCGTCGAACAATATTAACCTCGGCCCGATGGACTTCAATATGCTGAAGACCAACGCTCAAATTGTGGGTAAGCCCGATACAAACGCTCCAGAGCTTGTCCCCGTAGATAAGAGTGACGCTGCCGGATGTGCATGGCTCCGCGCTTCGGCTAACAAGACGTATGAGAACACGCCGATGCTCGCCACCGTGCGCGGTACCATTAAGCAAGCTTCGACTGAACCAGAGAAAGGCACAGCTAAAGGAGTAGAAGGCCTCACGGAGACACTCTCTGCCAATGGCAAGAAGATTCTTGGCCCGTATGAACTCCACGATGATGGTTATGGTGTAGATCGCGATCTTGATCTCGGCAATGGCTCTACCGTAGCCGTTCGTACTTCTACTAAAAATCGCGTGTCGTTCCTCGAACTGCCCGATAATGCTCGTTCTTTCACCGGTATCTTAAGTTACTATAGTAACTGGCAGATTCAGCTTCGCGACATCGATGACATGTCGGCCAACTAAAATTCTCTTCCTTTATAATATTTAAGCAAACACATAACATTATGAATAAGTATATTCTCTGTCTTGCAGCCGCCCTCTCGCTGGGCGCATTTACTGCTTGCGAAGACGTGCCCGCTCCTTACGGTATCAACAATTCGGGCAATAATAATGGTGGCGATAATAATGGTGGTAATACGGGCGAAACCAAGACCATCTTCGCAGCTAGCTTCGATACAGGTGCTGATGACTTTACTTTCCAAAACGTAACACTTGGCGAAGGTCTCACTTACGTATGGAAGCAGGATTCCTACAATGGCAAGGGTTATCTTAAAGCTTCAGCTTATGCCAACAACAAGAGCAATCCTAGCGAAGCATGGGCAGTATCACCTGCAATCAATCTCAGCGATTGCACCGAGGCTACGCTCAACTTCCGCCAGGCTATTAACAAGATAACTCCGGGTATTCCTGCTGAGATGTATTCCGTATGGGCATCGACCGACTATGCAGGCGATGTAAATACTGCCACATGGACACAGCTCAATGTGCCTTCTTTCCCCGAAGGTAATAGCTGGGCATTCTCCGATGCAGGTGCCATCGACTTGGCAGCTTTCTGTGGTAAGCAAAACGTGCGCATCGCTTATAAGTACACTAGTACGAGCGAAGCGTCAGGCACATGGGAAGTAGACGAATTCACCATCACTGGCAATGGCACTCCTATGAATAATGGTGGCGGTGGAACTCCCGATACTCCTGACCAGCCTTCAGCACCCACAGGCTCGAACCTCATCGCTAATGGTGGCTTTGAAAGCTGGACTGATGGCATGTGTGATGATTGGAAGTCTACTACCTCTGCAAGTAGTGCCACCATTTCACAAAGCCCTATTGCTCATTCAGGAAAGTACGCAGTCTTGGTAGCTGGCAACGAAAGCAGCAATAAGCGTCTGGGTTCTAAGGAGTACAAACTCAATCCTGGCACATACACCATCAGCATGTATGTAAAGGGTGCAGGTCAGGTGAAGTTGGGCTATGCTGTAGTAGGCGACGACGGCAAGATTGCCAATGGCGATTCCTACAATTATAGCAACTATGTGACAACAACGGACGAATGGACATTGGTCACTTATGAGTTCACGCTCGAAGCCGCTACGACAGTCAACTTCGTAGTAATGAATCCCAAAACTTCAAAGTACGCAACTACATCTGATAAGTTGATCGACGATTTCTCAGTAGTTACTTCAAATGGTGGCATCGCAGCTTCTGCCATCCATCGTGTAAGAAAGTAAAGTTGCAGATAGAATAGCCTCCTATCTATTATTACAATATCACAGGTGCTTGGGAAGTACTCATCCGTGCGTGCTCCTCAAGCACCTATCTTTTCGCTCATGAACACAATAAATAATAAATATATTCAGACTATCGCAAGCAAGTTCCTGTTCGGTGTAGCCCTACTTTTTGCGTTACTTTCTCTCCACTCTTGCGGCGAAGACCATGTATGGGATAAGCCCAATACGGGCGGTAGTGGCTTTTACCCCACATCGAGCTTTACTGCTCGTATGGAAACACCCCGTGTGCTCACTGATGGGTCGACCGTATTGATAGACCACTCCACGACGGTCAATGGCAAGAACGTTGTCACTTACGAACTCGAGTATGATAAAGAAAAACTCCACTCTCGCTGGGTAGCTTTCCGCTTCGATGGCAACACGCGTGGCAAGAGCACGGGGCGTTCAGACGAACCATTTCAAGACGATCCCAACCTAAGCTCCATCTATCATATAGGCCACTACGGCTTCGGTGGGAAGTACAATCGTGGCCACCTTTGTGCCTCCAATGATCGCTTGTACAATACCACCGCCAATGAGCAGACGTTCTACATGACCAACATGTCGCCCCAACTTGGTTCGTTCAATCAGGGCTATTGGATCACGCTCGAGAGCCTCGTGCAACGCCTTGGCCGTAATGCCACATTCTCAGATACACTCTACGTGGTGAAAGGCGGTACCATCCGAGATACTCGAGATAATCAAGAAGTGATGGACTACGTATCACGCTCCAACGGCAAGCGTATAGCAGTGCCTAAGTATTATTATATGGCATTGCTTAAAGTAAAGAATGGCACTTACTCTTCCATTGCCTTCTGGATGGAGCATAAAGAGTACGGCTATACCTACAAGAATCAAGCACCATTAAGCGAAATCAAGAAGACTGCGATCACAGTCAACCAGCTCGAGGAGCGTACGGGGATCGACTTCTTCCCCAACCTGCCTGATGTGGCAGAAGAGATTGTGGAGAATTCATGCTTACCCGGTACTTGGGGCATGTAAGACAATCTCCTCCTTATTCCTATTTCTATTAGTCCTCCTTTTCTTCTTCCCTCCCTACGCGAAAGACAAGGGCATGTGATGCGGCTTAGGGATGAATTCATCCCTAAGAATACCTATAAATATGCAATAATTCGCACAAAAATCAAAGAAACGTGCAATAAAACGTATCTTTTTGGTGCAAAAGTTTGTCAGTATTAGGAATAAGCATTACTTTTGCACGCAGAAACAAAGCGAAAGCACATAAATCATTAATTCAAAATAAGAAACTATGTCTGATATTGAAGCAAAAGTAAAGGCTATCATCGTTGACAAGCTCAGCGTTGACGAATCTGAAGTTAAGAACGAAGCAAGCTTCGCTAACGACCTCGGTGCTGACTCTCTCGACCTCGTAGAACTCATCATGGAGTTTGAGAAGGAATTTGGAATCACTATCCCTGACGATCAGTCAGAGAAGATTTCTACCGTAGGTGACGCTATCGCTTACATCGAGGAGAACGTCAACAAGTAATCAGCTTGTCTACGACAACCTCACACAACACATTTAACGTTTAACGTTACGCGTCAGCGTCGCCTCCCGCATGGGGCGGTGGCAAGGATGTTGTACGTTAAACGTTAATTGTTTTTGGAGCCCCTTTGTGCTCCGCTTTCCTTCAATTCACCTTATTTATTTCATCTCGTAGCTTAGCTGCAGCGTGCATTTATTTGTGGGCGTCTGCTCTGTCAGAAGGCGTTGCCGCGTTAGTTAGTAGATTAGTGAGTACCATCAGAATCGGCCTCTAAGCAAGGCTGCGTGCGTGCTAATCTACTAAAGGTTGTGCCTCTTCCCGCTGCGTCCTCCCTCTCAGTGATTCGAAAGCCGTGAAATTGTGCTTTTCGAGGAACATTAAGGAACTATGGCATGCATAAGCAGCGAAGCAACGATACACACATCTTACACACACATTATGGAACTCAAAAGAGTAGTAGTGACTGGCCTTGGCGCCCTCACCCCCGTAGGTAACACCGTACCCGAAACTTGGGAAAACATTAAGAACGGCGTAAGCGGCGCCGGCCCTATCACCCATTTCGATGCTTCAAAGTTTAAGACTCAGTTCGCTTGCGAAGTAAAAGGCTTCAAGGCAACCGACTTTATCGACCGCAAGGAAGCTCGCAAGATGGATCTCTACGAGCAGTACGCTCTTGTGGCAGCAATGGAAGCTATCAAGGACAGCGGTTGGGATCTTGAGACGATCGATAAGAATCGTATCGGCGTGGTGCTCGGCGTAGGTATCGGCGGTATTCACACCTTTGAGGAAGAAGCCGGCTACTATGCCCTTAACAAGGAGAATGGTCCCAAGTTCAACCCCTTCTTCATCCCTAAGATGATTGCCGACATCGCAGCTGGTCAGATCTCTATCCAGTACGGCTTCCATGGTCCTAACTACACCACTACTTCTGCTTGTGCTTCTTCTACGAACGCTCTGGCCGATGCCTTCAACCTCATCCGCCTCGGTAAGGCCGACGCTATGGTAACAGGTGGCGCAGAAGCAGCTATCTGGCCTTGTGGCGTAGGTGGCTTCAACGCAATGCACGCACTCTCTACTCGCAACGACGATCCTACCCACGCTTCACGTCCCTTCAGCAAGAGCCGCGATGGCTTCATCATGGGCGAAGGTGCAGGTATCCTCATCCTCGAAGAGCTCGAACACGCCAAGGCACGTGGTGCGAAGATCTACTGCGAGATTGCAGGTGCTGGTATGTCGGCCGATGCTCACCACATCACCGCTTCTCACCCCGAGGGCCTTGGTGCCAACCTCGTGATGAAGGCTGCCCTTGAAGATGCAGAAATGCAGCCTGAAGACATCGACTACATCAACGTACACGGCACATCTACCCCCGTGGGCGATATCTCAGAGGTAAAGGCCATCACCAAGCTCTTTGGCAAGCACGCTTATGAGCTCAACATCTCTTCTACCAAGAGTATGACGGGTCACCTTCTCGGTGCTGCAGGTGCTGTAGAGGCCATCTTCTGCTGCCTCTCTGTAAAGAACGACATCGTGCCTCCTACGATCAACCACGAGGACGACGATCGCGACGAGAACATCGACTACAACCTCAACTTCACCTTCAACAAGGCACAGAAGCGCACCGTACGTGCTGCTTTGAGCAACACCTTCGGCTTCGGTGGTCACAATGCCTGCTGCATTGTGAAGAAGTATGAGGCATAATCTCACGTCTGCTATATTATCCATCTTATACAGCCCCTTCCTCATCCCCTCTCCCGTGATGGGAAAAGGATGGGGGAGGGGCTGTCATGATGGACAATTCTTCTACCACTTTTTCTTATGATACTCAATCTTTTAGACCGGATGAAACTCCCGTTTCGCAAGAACAAGGAGTTCCTTTCGGCCCTTTATGATATACTGGGCTTCTATCCTCACAACATAGAACTCTACCGTGTGGCTTTCTCGCATAAGTCGCTCGGCTACCGCAAGGATGGTGGTTCCAGTGCAGGTCCTTTCAAGGACCGCAAAGACCGCAAGGGTGGTCCCGCTCAGCGCGACCGCCGACAAGATCGCAAATCGCGTCTTGATACGCCTGTACGTCCGCTTAACAACGAACGTTTAGAATATCTCGGCGATGCCGTCATCGAGAGCATTGTGAGCGATATCCTTTTCCGCCATTTCCCCACAAAGCGTGAAGGTTTTCTCACTTCCACACGTTCCAAGATTGTGCAGCGCGAGTCGCTCAATCGGTTGGCTACGCAGATGGGGTTAGAAAAACTCATCATCGCTGCCCAAGGCACACACATGAGCCACACCAACATTGGCGGCAATGCTTTCGAAGCTCTTATGGGAGCTATCTATCTCGATCGTGGGTATAAAACGTGTCATTGGTTCCTTTCCAATCGCATTATCGGTACGTATATTGACCTCGACAATGTGGCTCAGAAGGAAGTAAACTTTAAGAGCAAACTCTTAGAGTGGGCGCAGAAGAATCGTATCAATACGAAGTTCAACGACCAGAGCGATGGCGAGCGTGGTTTCCATTCCTCCATCGTGCTTGAAGGCATCACGATCGGTCGCGGAAGTGGCCGTTCGAAGAAAGAAAGCCAGCAGGAAGCTGCCAAGGAAGCCCTCACCCGCATGCGCCGTGAGCCTAAGACGTACGATAGTATTTTCCGTAGCAAGGAGAAGCGCACTGCGATGGAGGCGGAAGAAAGTTTCGCGCTGCCTAAGATTGATGAGATAGAAGATAATTTCAAGTCTGCTAATTCTCGTCGGGGTGGCAAACCCATATTAGCCGATGCCCCCGTGATGGAAGAGAAGAAGCAGCGTCAGCGTTCCGACTCCGACGAAGCTTATGATAAAGCCTACGATGCTGCGGCTAATTATGAAGTAATCGACACTCCGCCCGCAGAGCCTCAGCGTACGTTGTCAGACTATGAAGCAATGGGCATTCCCGCTCCTCCCCAGGAAAACGAACTCTTGGAGGCAGATGAAAAACTGCGCAAGAAGCGCACACGTAATCGTGGAGCGAAAACCCTCGGTGATGCCGTGAAAGGTCAAGAAAAGGGTGCTTCTTCGGCCGAAGAGAAAGTAGCACGCCGCGAAGCTGAGCGCATGGCCGAGGTAGAGCGCCAGCGTGCCAAGGCAGAGCGTAAGCGCCAGGAGGCGGAAGCTGCTCGTGAGAAGGAAATTGCTGCTGAGGCCGAACGTGTGGCTCGTGAAAAGGCAGAGAGCAAAGCCAAGGCTGCAAAGGCAAAAGCTGATGCTGAGCGCAAAGCTCGTGAAGAAGAGCACAAGGCGCGTCTTGAAGCCGAGGAACTCGACCTCTTTAGTCAAGCTGAGGCTGCCAACGCATTGATGGTCAAGGAAAAGACCATCAGCAAGCCAGAAAAGCCTGTAGTAAAGTCCAAGAAAGCGGCACCGAAAGAAGAGGAACCAGCTCTCGCTTCGTTGCTTCAAGCCGTGGCTGAGCATATAGAGGAAACCGATGCGGAGACTCCTATATCTCTATCCGAACCGGCTCTCTCGCCCGAATCAGTCAAGACTCCCAAGCAGTCTGAAACCATGGCTCCTAAGCCCGTGGCACAGTTGACACCTTCAGACGAAGAGGTCAACGAGAATATGATTGCTTCTGAAGCCGCCAACGTTACTCCCGAGGTGGTCGCCTCTGTGAGTGCTGCTATTGCCGATGAGACCTTTGAGGATGCGCAGTCTGTCATCGACGCCGATAACGATGCTACAGAATCCGCCATGGAATATGCGCATGAGGCAGCCGAATCTGTAGAAGAGCTTCAAAGATTTGTTGAAGTGGAGAATATGGAATCGCCTTTTGCTCCTGACGACTTAGAACGTGCAATTCAGGCATTTGCTCAAGACGTTGTGACCGCCGATGAGGCTCCCACCGCTCTTTCTGTTCCAGCGAATACTACGGAGGCTGCGACAGACAAAGCTGCCAAGGAAACTCCAATCGCTCACGAGGCCGAATCGGCTGCACCTGTTTCTACTACAACAAGTCAAGCGCCTATCTCTGCCGTAGAAGCAGAGGAAGCAAGCGAAACTAGCTCTTGCAATTTGCCGCCGATATCCTTCGATGAAATAGTGTTCTCCACCGAGCACGATGAGCATCTCGGAGAATACTCTGCTACCACAGATACCGACTCCGCTGCTCGTCAACACAAGCAGAATCGTCGTCGCCGTCGTCCTAACGGACAGAAGCCTTCGTCCGAAGTTCGCAAGGAACTTGAAGAAGGAAAGCCTACTGCTGCAGGAGGAAAAAAGGATGGTGAAGATGGTCGAAAGCCTCGTCCGCATCGTCCCCGCCGTCGTAGACCAAGCGATAAGGGTAGCAAGTCCGCTACGGAATAATTTTCTGATATAATACATCTTCAGCCCTACTCCTTGGAGTGGGGCTGAAGTGTTTAAGGAGGGAAGAGCTCGCGTAGGATATTTTTATATTTGAATGCTATTGCCTTTGTCGTGATGCAAAGTTCCTTCCTCTCTGCTCAAAGGAGTGTATAAGTTGCATACTTTTCCCCACACTAACTCCACCTTCTGCGTGTATACATGCACACATTACCTCCTCCCACAAAAAAGCATGGAGACCAAACATTCCTTTGAACGTTTGGTCTCCATGTTTTCTTCAAGCGTACTGAAAGGAGAATTTCAGAAACGCCAGATCTCTACCATCATTTAGCGAATCAACTTTTCTCCGTTTCCGTTGATGTAAACGCCATGTTGTAGGGGTTGATGCAATTGTCTTCCCTGAAGGTCGTAATAGACGTTGGAAGAAACGGCAGAAGAGGTGTTGACATTGTTGATGGACGTTAAGATGTTGAGTTTCTCAAATGTCCAGATGCTGGCACCCCATGCAATGGGCTTGAGGATGACGTTGTTGGCCCAGCTGCTAGCATTGACATACCAACTATAATCACCAGAGGCAGAGATGATGCGTACGCCCGTCTTGCCTTCGTCGCAAGTGTGTTGGTCGAGCTTCCATGAATATTCCTTGCCCAAGAGGATGTTCTTGGTCTCGGCATCGGAGGCCGGATAAGCCGGTTGGTCACCCACCTTGCTGAAGATGCTCACCGTGCCATCGGCATTCTTGCGGATGCGCCATTGATAGGCATCGGTGTTGTTGCTCATCGTGCGAGGCTGCACCGTGTTGGAAGTGGAAGCCATGGCCAGATAGTTGGTGAAATAGGCGTTACGCAAGTTATAGTAGTAACCTTCATCCAGCGCGTCAAGCACAGAGGTGCGCGGCATGGCCACAAACTGTGCGTAGAGTGCGAGGAATTTGTCGTATTCGCTGCGCGAAACAGCGCCCTTGTCAATCAGCGTCTTAGCTGGTGTGATGATTTCGTTGCTGAGCAGACTGAGAGCCGCTTCTGTCGGTTCGCCCATCTCGCCCTGTTTCGTGTTGCGCAAAATGCTTTCACATTTCCCAACGAGGTGATTGAGCATAAAGGTGAAGTCTTTCACCTCCACAATGCGCCATGTGCCTTGATAGCAGAGTGCAGCGTCAGTGCCGCTCTTGGCATAACCTGTGCAGTCGGCCGTGAGGTATTTGTCGCTAGAAAATATATTGAGCACGGCAGGAATGTAGGTGTATTGTCCGCTGGCTTTGGTGGCGAGCGCAATTTTCATCACACTGCCGTTTGCCGTCAGCGTCATGTTTTCGGCATTACCCGCCGGCATGGTCAAAGCCTTGCCCGTGAGCACGTTCTTCACCTTATAGCCACCCGTTGTGGCTTCAAACTGCCAGATTTCTTCCGGTTCATATTGCTTCGTATAGTGGAAGCGCACGTTGTTGTCGCTGGCATAGAGCGAAGAACCCTCATACTTTGCTTTGTAATAAGTGGAAGCAGAGAGAATCTGATAATATTTTCCCTCTTCCGGCATCGTGATGTCTGCCTTCTTGTATTGGCTAACAGACGCTGTCAGGGCAGCGAGTTTGTCGGCATTCTCCATGTCGCCCTTCAAATTGCTGAGCGCCTCTGTCAGTGCTGTTTTCTTGTCGGCAGCAGGCAGACCAACGTAATCGCCGGCAGCGGCAATGATACCCTCAGCTTCTTCAATGGCCGTTTGCGCCGCAGTCAGTTCGGGCTTTTCGAAATAGTGAGTGGCATACGTTACGCCCATTTCATCGAGTACGCTGCGCTGCGTCTGAAGGCGCATATAAAAGCTCATCCAGTTTTTCTTGTCAGTCGGCAACCATCCCGTTTCAGAGAGTGCCAAGAGGCGCGGGAAGAGCTGGTATTCGAGTTCTATGCTGTCGTTGCACGTTTCAGTCCACATATTTCCCTGCACGCCCAAACAAAAGTCTTCACGTCCTGAGAGCGAAGCCACGGGGTTGACATTGTAGACGGTTTCCACACTGTTGACCCAGTTGTCGCCCCATCCGCCTTGGTATTTCTCGTTAATATCTCTCTGCGCCGTCGGCGCCTGCATCATGTCGAGATAGAGCGACTGGTAAGGCACCACGATGCTCTTGAAACCCTTGTCGGCAGCCTTGGAACTCATGTTGATGTTGTTCCAGGCCATGATGACGGGTTTCACCTTGTTGTCGGCATTCCAGTGTGAGAGGAGTTCATCCCAAACCACGATGTCCTTGCCATATTTCTCCTTCAGATAGAGACCCAGTTCTTCAACGAGCCACGACTGGAGTTCGTTGACGCCCGAAAGATTCTCTTCCTTCACACGGTGGAGACAGTCGGCATTGTTGGCCCACTGGTCTGTCGGACATTCGTCGCCGCCGAGGTGGATATACTTATAAGGGAACACCTCTGCCACGTGGCCGAGCACACACTTGAGAAAGTCAACCACTTCGTCCTTGCCGATGTTGAGCACGTCTTTCGAAATACCGCCATCGATGCGCACGCTGTAAGACTTCGAAGGATCGCAGCTCAGTTCGGGATAAGCAGCCACGGCAGCCACCATGTGTCCTGGGAGGTCGATTTCAGGAATGATTTCAATGTTGCGGTCCTTGGCATAGGCCACGATTTCGCGCAAGTCGTTGAGCGAATACCACATGCCGCGTCCATATTCTGTGTCGTCGAAGAACTTCGAAGCGCCACCAGCATTGGAGAACGAACCGGCACGCACGCTTCCCACCTCCGTCAAACGCGGATATTCGGGGATTTCAATGCGCCATCCCTGGTCGTCGGTGAGATGCCAGTGGAAACGGTTCATCTTGTAAGAAGCCATCACGTCGAGCACGCGCATCACTTCTTCCTTTGAGAAGAAATGGCGAGCTACATCGAGCATGAAACCGCGATGGCCGAGGTTAGGTTTGTCAACGATTTCCACGTAAGGCAGCGTCCATCCATCGCTTTTCTGCAACGTCTTGCCATAGATGGCCGCTGGCAGCAACTGCTTGAGGGTTTGCAGGCCATAGAAGAAACCAGTGCTATCGGCCGAAGCGATTTCTACGCCCGAGGCGTTGATGCTCAGTCGGTAAGCCTCGTGTTCGAGCGTATTGTCGGCCACCATAGAGATGGCGCAGGCTGCAGAAGCGGGGTTCACCTGAAGATCAATGCCCAGCGTGCGCTTGGCCTGACTAGCAAATTCGCTGGCATAGCGCAAGGGAGCTTCGCCCGTTGCCATGATACCATCGATTTTCGATAGGCTTAAAGAGCCGTCGCCCTTAGTCACACTAGCAGGGTAAGGTATCAAGGAGAGATTATTGCCCATCTTCTTAAAATCTTCTTCACTCATGAAAGTGAGCGGTTGGTTCTTATCAGATCGGTCGCTCCAGAGGCCGAGTTTCTTGCCTATTCCAGCACCGGCCCACTGGTTCATGTATACACCTTGATTTCCTTTTGGTGAAATAACGAAATCGCCAGAATAGGTGGTGTTAGTGGTAGTTTGCCAAACGAAATATTTGTTGGCGTTAGGCGTTTTCCCGGCCTTGAACATACCATTCTCCTCCGTGGTAGTGGTATAAAGCGTGAGACCCGAACGGCTTGTGAGGGTATATCCTGTTGTTTCCGACCCTTCAATTTTCCAAAATTGAGTGTTCCGTCCCATCGGCATGCCCGTAAGCACTTCTTCGCCGTCGCCCTGCGCCGTGAGCACACCTTTCCCGTTCGACATTTGAACGAGATACCATGTCACGTCGTTGCCGACGCTTACTTTCGGCTTTTCTGCCGCCCACAGTTGCGTGACTGTAAGTAGGCAGAAGAGGCATAGCAGTAATGTTTTCTTCATATAAAATACTTTTTAAAATTGTTGATTATGTTGCACTTGCAAATATACTTTGAATAATTCAGACGAAGAAAAAAACTTCGGACTAATTGCCACGTGTGGCACGGTTTTTTCATTAAGAAACGCTTGTCCTTTTTTAATTTTTTGCTTGCGCTACCCGAAGCCACCCATAATTTCTACCTAACTCATTGATCTTCATGACGCAGAAAAGTGATAATAGGCATGGCCGAACTGATGAGGTCTGTGCCATTATGCTTTACCAAACTCCTGCATTTTTTGCATCAAAAAAAGCAAATAGTCAAATAATGAGAACAATATAAAAACTTTGAAACGCAACTATTGTAGATTTACCTATTATTCATCACGAAATGGGTAAGGGATACTATGTCTCTACTCTGAGCTTAAATGAAAGAGCCATGCACGTGTGGAGAAAACAAGGTGAATCAAGTATAGGGGTGATCTGAATGATGACATATAAAAGCAAAGATATAGCTCCCGTAGCACATGGTGAGCAATCTAGGAAAAGCGGAAGCAGAGAATGTGTGATCGTGAATCTCTTTTCATCCTAGAAAGTGTTCCTTTTCTCTTTAAAAACGTTTGCATTTACCGATTCTAACAAAAAAACAAGGGGAAATATTGTGAGGTTAGTAAACTTTTCGCATTTTTGTAGTTTCAAGAAGTAAGCTGTCCAAGCAGCCTCTCCTTTCTTGCTCATGAAGCAAAGGAGCAAGCAAGGGCAGCCGAGAACAACCTTTCACCCCCCCTAAATGAAGTTTCGGATTTAGAAAGCCTAGGGTGTTTATCCCGTCCAAGTTAAATCTGAAAGTAGAGTAAATCATTCTCACATACCAAATATCCAACCTAATTCATAAACCATTAATATGGAACCTGTACAAGGAAAACTAGGCGTCATGTGCGTAGGCCTCGGCGCTGTAACCACCACGTTTATGACCGGTGTGCTCATGGCACGTAAGGGCTTGGCAAAGCCCATCGGTTCAATGACTCAGTATGACAAGATTCGCGTAGGTCGCGGAAAGGACAAGAAATATCTTCATTACGGAGAGATTGTGCCCCTAGCCACGCTCGACGATATTGTGTTTGGCGCATGGGACGTATATCCTGCCAATGCTTACGAGAGTGCGCTCAATGCGGAGGTGCTCCGCGATCGTGACATTGAGCCTGTTCGCGATGAACTCAAAGCCATTGTGCCTATGAAGGCAGCCTTCGATAAGGACTATGCCAAGCGCCTCGATGGTAACAACGTGAAAGATTGTAAGACACGTTGGGAAATGGTGGAAGCTCTGCGCGAGGATATTCGCAAGTTTAAGGCCGAAAAGGGTGTAGATCGCGTAGTCGTAATCTGGGCCGCTTCTACTGAAATCTATGTACCCGTTGACGAGCATGTACACGGCACTCTTGCTTCGCTCGAAGCTGCTATGAAGGCCGACGATCGCGAACACGTGGCTCCCTCTATGTGCTACGCCTATGCAGCCCTAGCCGAAGGTGCTCCTTTCATCATGGGCGCTCCTAACACCACGGTAGACATTCCCGCTATGTGGGAAATGGCCGAAAAGACCAAGATGCCTATTGCCGGTAAGGACTTCAAAACAGGCCAAACTCTTGTAAAGTCGGGCTTTGCTCCTATCATTGGTACGCGCTGCCTCGGCTTAAGTGGATGGTTCTCTACCAACATCCTGGGCAACCGCGATGGTCTGGTGCTCGACGAACCAGCCAACTTCCACACAAAGGAAGTCTCGAAACTTTCTACCTTGGAAAGCATTCTCGAGGCCGACAAACAACCCGATCTCTACTCGAACTATTACCACAAGGTTCGCATCAATTACTATCCGCCCCGCAACGATAATAAGGAGGGATGGGATAACATTGATATCTTCGGATGGATGGGCTATCCCATGCAGATAAAGATCAACTTCCTATGCCGCGACTCTATTCTTGCCGCTCCTCTGTTGCTCGACCTTGTGCTCCTTTCCGACCTCGCTGCTCGCAAGGGACGTTATGGCACGCAGCGCTTCTTGAGCTTCTTCCTCAAGAGCCCTATGCACGACTATACGCAAGGTGAAGTGCCCATCAACCACCTCTTCCAACAGTATGTCATGCTCAAAAATGCAATCCGTGAAATGGGTGGCTACGAGGCTGACGAGGAAATCGACTAAAATAATATAGACTTTACATATCTCTGCTCTGGTAAGAGCCTTACCGCTCCTCTTCCGTAGCAGAAGTATTTCCACCTTAACTATGAAAAGCTTCATGCTTCGCTCCCGATGTTCGGGATGGGGCATGAGGCTTTTCATTCTCTTACAAGAAATTTATTCAGCCGATATTAGGGCTGAATGCCCTATAACCTCTAAACACTTCCAACTCCTTCCTCCCGTGAAACGAATAATCTCACTCCTCACACTCCTAATAGCCTACGTCGGCATGGCGATGGCACAGCAGACCCTCTCGGGCACGGTGGTCGACTCTAAGACGGGCGAGAAACTGCCCTTCGTCAATGTTGTGTACACAAGTGGTGGTGGCACACAGACTGACTTTGACGGACACTTCTCGCTACCTTTTCGAGCCGGACGTCTGCGCTTCTCCGTGATAGGCTACGAAACCAAAACCGTGGCAGTAAAGACTGCGGGCGATTCCTTAGTGTTTAAAATCGACGCTATGGAAAAGTCGCTCGGTACGGCAGAGGTCACGGGAAAGAAAACGAAGTATTCGCGCAAGAACAATCCCGCAGTGGAACTCATGCGCCGCGTTATTGCTGCTAAAAAAAGTAGCGACCTACACCATCATGACTATTACAGCATAGACAAATATTCGAAGATTACTTTCGCATTTAACGAGGTAACCGACAAAATCTTTGAGGAGGGAAAGTTCAAAAAGTTCCCCTTCCTCAAAGACCACGTGGAGGTGTGTAACGAAACGGGGAAACTCATCCTTCCTATCTCAGTGGATGAAACCGTGACCCGCCTCATCTTCCGTCGTGAACCACGATCGGAAAAAAACATCATCCTCGGTCAGCGTTCCAATGGTGTTAACGAATTGCTCAATACGGGCGACATCGTCAATACCATGCTCAAGGACTGCTTCACCGATGTGGATATCTACAAAGACGAAGTACGCCTTTTGCAGTATCCCTTTACGAGCCCTATCTCGTCGAAAACGGCCATTAGTTTTTATCGCTACTTCATCGTCGATACGCTCATGGTAGATAATAAGGATCGTTGCATACAGGTGGACTTTACTCCCAACAATCCGCAAGACTTTGGATTTTCGGGAAGCATCTACATCATGGCCGATAGCACGTATCGTGTGCGCAAGGTTGATATGGGTATTCCCGTGCGAAGCGATGTCAACTTTGTGGATCGAATGCGTATCATCCAAGAATTTCAGCAGCTTCCCACGGGTGAACAGGTGCTCACCAAGGACAACATGCTCGTGCAACTCAAAATAGCTAAATTCTTACACAAGTTTCAGGTGAAGCGCTCTACGGAATATTCCAACTTCTCGTTCGCCCCCATTCCCGATAAAACCTTCAAGTTTAAGGGGGAAACGCTCACGGCAGCTAATGCGCAGATGCAAGACAAGGAGTTCTGGCAAGAGCACCGAGCCGATTCGCTGACCAAGAGTGAAAGTTCCATGAGTCAGCTTATTCGCAAACTCGAACAGGTGAAAGGTTTCAAGCCCGTATTGTGGATAGCGAAAGCCTTTATCGAAAATTTCGTCGAGACAAGTGTGAACCCCGATAAACCTTCCAAGGTGGATATCGGTCCTGTGAACACAATGATTACGCAAAACTTTGTGGATGGCTTACGCTTGCGCCTTTCGGCACAGACTACGGCCAACTTCAATAAACACCTCTTCTTTAGAGGGTATGCCGCTTATGGCTTCAAAGATCAAAAGTGGAAGGGAATGGGCGAGGTGACTTATTCGTTCAATAAAAAGGCTTATCTGCCCCGTGAGTTCCCGGTAAATAATCTCACGTTTAATTATTCGCGCGATGTGATGTCGCCTTCCGATAAGTTCCTTCCCACGGATAAGGATAACGTGTTTACATCGTTCAAGTGGACTACCGTAGGCCACATGATGTATTACGAAACGTACAAACTTCTTTGGGATCGCGAATGGGCCAATGGTTTGCGATTCAATATCCAAGCCCGTACATCAAAGGATTCGCCTACGGCGCGCCTCTTCTATCAGCCCATCCATCAAGGAGGTATCTCACAAGATGCTTCGCTCAATCATCCCTATATCCGCACGTACGATCTCAGTCTCGGACTTCGATTCCAGCCCGGAGTGACGTGGATTAATACCAAGCAGCGTCGTATCGCAGCTAATAATGACGCTCCGATTCTCAGTCTTAATCATACCACGGGACTCTATAACTTTGGTCGAGCTGACTATTCCTACAATCTCACCGAGGCTAGCATATATAAGCGTTTTTGGTTGGCTTCGTGGGGTAAGATGGACGTTATGATGAAAGGTGGTGTGCAGTGGAATAAAGTACCCTTCCCCTTGCTTATCATGCCAGCAGCCAACCTTTCGTATATTATGGAGGACAACACGTTCAATCTTATAGACAACATGGAATTTCTTAACGACCGCTACGTGTCGCTCATGTATTCATGGGATTTGAATGGTAAGATTCTCAACCGTATACCCTTGATTAAGAAGCTCAAGTGGCGCGAGTATATAGGTTTTAACATGCTCTGGGGCACGCTTACAAGCAAGAATAATCCTTTCTTGGAGAAGAATCAGAACGATTCGCGTTTGCTCTACTTCCCTGGCAATTGGAGCAATGAAAACTTTAAATTCCAGTCGCGTGTGATGGATCAGAAGCGTCCTTATTTTGAAGTGGTGGTGGGTATTCACAACATTTTCAAGATTTTCCACATAGAGTATGTACGTCGCCTTAACTATATCAATTCTGACACGCAGAAGTGGGGCATTCGCGGTATGTTCCGCTTGACGTTCTAAGGTTAGTTTAGAGTTTTAAGGTTATGAGGTTATAATGTTACCTTAGCTTTAAAGCTAACTGGTGCAGCAAATCTATTCAGAGCCTATTGGGGGCGACGCCTCGCCCCCAGTAGGCTCTGAAATTTTGCAAGAAAGCATTACTTTACTCAAGTTTTCTCTAAAGAAAGTCGTTTCCTTATCTCGCGGGCATGTGGTTGGGAATACTCATCTTTATTTCGGATTTAGTATGAGCGGCATTGGGCTTTTATCGTCATTATCGGCTGCGTCTCAGCAATGCAAGCAAGCTTGATTGCTTATCGTTCTGTTCCGAAATCATCGTATGTCCATCTTGAAATGAGGATTCTTTGCTCTACCGGACGGCAGTGGTAGCTTTACCGAACGGCAGCGGTAGAGCAAATGATGCTCATCCAGCGACGGTAATAGCTTCGTTCGCTGATGGTAAGATGAAGTGTTACTTTATACTTAATACTTCAAATTAGCCGTCTTGCTAATAAAGTATCTCGGTCTGCGCTTTACCTCTGTATAGATTTTTCCCACGTACTCTCCGATGATGCCGCAGGCAAGTAGAATAGCACCGCCGATAAACCATATACTTACCATCTCAGATGTCCATCCTGCAATGGCCTTGCCTTGGAAATACATCACTATGCCATAAACGATAGCAGCAAAAGAAATGAACATACAGATGAGGCCCAAGAGCGTGATATATTGTAGCGGACGCACAGAGAAAGAGGTAATACCATCAAGCGCAAAGCCAAGCATCTTGCGAAGCGGATACTTACTCTCTCCCGCGAAGCGCTCAGCGCGATCGTAATAGACCGTGGCAGTATTGAATCCTAGTGATGCTACCATGCCGCGCAAAAAGAGATTTCTTTCAGGGAAGGCCATGAGTGCCTGCAAAGACCGACGGCTCATCAGACGGAAGTCGGCATGATTGTATACCACGTTGCTGCCCATGCTCTGCATGAGATGGTAAAACATCTGCGCCGTAGTACGCTTAAACCACGTATCTGTAGAGCGTTCTTTCCTCACGCCGAATACTACGTCAATGCCCTTATTGTAGAGCCTCACCATTTCTGCGATGGCTTCTACATCGTCTTGTAAATCTGCATCAATTGATACCGTGGCATCACCATGTTCGGCGGCCCATTCTAGCCCCGCCCAAAGTGCGTGTTGATGACCCACGTTGTGAGCCAAGCTAATGCCCGATACTAGGGCATTTTCTTTTGATAAACGCTCTATGAGGCTCCATGTGGCGTCTTGACTTCCGTCGTTGACATAGAGTATCTGTCCCTCTGTGATAGCGCCTTCCGATTGCAAGTGGGCGATGATGGACGATAGGCGAGAGGTAGTCTCGCTAAGCACGGCTTCCTCGTTATAACAGGGTACTACAATGACTAATTTCATGAGCGTTTGAATACAAATTTTACTAATAGAAAGTTGACGGGCACGGCGATGGCAAACACGGGGATGGGGGCTAGCGCAGAGCGTATGCCCAACCATAGGAAAAGGTTGAGCAAGCAGATATGTAAGAGATAGTTTACACCGTGCGCTCCCGCCATGCCCGCAAATTTATTCCACGATGGGGCAGAGTGGAAAGTAAAGTAGGCTGTAAGATAGAAATTAACTACGAAACTCGTCGCATAACCCACGGTGTAGGCTATGCTTAGGGGCATCCATGCTCTTAGCATAAGATAAAGCCCATAGTGGAGCGCTGTGGCAAATACGCCCACGGCTATGAAACGCGCAAAAGCCAAGCGTGGATGGTTTAGCATGCGGCGGGAGATGCGATTCTCATTCATGGGCAGATGCGAATGGAGCGAAGCGGTAGAGCTTGATGTATTTATGGTCATCGCAACTGCGGCGATGGAAGTCTTTGACTAGCCCGATGCATAGGGTGGGGTAGCGCTGCTTAAATGCCTCAATGTCGTCATTGCCCACAAGAGGTAGTCCTTCCTGCGGATGGAAGGCTTCAAAGGGTACGACGCGGTTGCCTAAGTAGAAGTTCACCGTGAAAGGATGGAGCGGATTGCCTGGTGTGAAGTCCGTTCGGAAAGAATAAATGCGTCCTTTGGGAGCAAGTCGCTCCACATATTGAGCCACGCAGAGGTCGCTTTTCGTGTTGAGCACTAGGGGCTGATACAAGCCGTCGAGGGCAAAGAATATGCTGAAGACGAGGGCAAACATCCCCGTGATCGGACTCTTTCGTCCATTCTTAGCGAAGAATGCAATGCTCAGTATGGGGAGAAGCATAGCAAGCCATCCCATCACCGTGAGTGGCGTATGAGCCAATGCATTGTACAGGGCTAGATTCTCTGCGGCATGTCGTCCTTTCGCAAAGAGGACTTCGGGAACAAAGCCCATTCTCAGTGCGAGAAAAGTCAACGTGAGCAGTGCGGCAATGCTTGCTAGCGTCCAACCAAAGGCATATAACACTCGGCAGTGATTTCTCCGAAGCCACATGACACCTTCTGCCATGTAGTAGGCCAAGAAAGGGTAAATGGGCAGCAAATATACGCTGCGTTTGCTCTTCGGAATGCAGTAGAACACGAATATAATTATGAGGCTGAGCAGTGAAAACAATCGCACATGATCCATGCCTCTCAGTCGCTCCCAATATGAGTGATTTTGGGCTTTAAAAGATATCTTGTTCCATTTCCACTTTCTCCATTTCACAACAAAAAGCATCATCAGGGCGAGCAGCGTATAAGGCACAAAACCAGCCACAACTGTCATTACATTGTACGTCCACGGGTTGACATGGCTATCGTACGACATCTTGCCAAGCAGCCGGAGCACATTCTCCTCGTATATGAGGTGTAGGAATTTATCGCCTCCTTCTCTCCAAGCGGCAGCATACCATGCAACGGGTAAAATGCACGAAAGTAACCCCACGCCCACAAGTCGCAGTAATGGCTTCCAAAGTCCCATGCCTACCATCCAACAGTAGATGAGCGTCACGAGGCAAGGCAGCGCGGCTCCTACCGGTCCTTTGGTAAGGAAAGCTCCGCTCAGACAAAGCACTGCCAACCACGGCACACGTTTCATTCCCCGCTCAGTCCATCGATATAATGCATAGAGCGAGAGCACCATCATGCACGTAAGCACCATATCTACTCGACAAGCCACGCCAGCTCGGTGTACCTCAAAATTGCTGAGCAAGATGAGGCTGCTTACGAGTGCTAGCCCCAAGCCTCTACGCCGAGCATAGAAGCGAAATCCTGCTAATGTCATCATGCTTAGCGCAATGGCCGATGGCATACGTGCCGAGTATTCCGTCACGTAGCCTAAGGGAAGTGAACACAGTGCTACCAACCAGTGGAAGAAAGGGGGCTTATAGGCCATATCAATACCATTGTTGATGGGAAGCACCCAATTGCCTTCCTTTAGCATCGACAGTGCCACTACTGCTTCTCTTGGTTCTCCTCGCGTATTAAATAGCGTATCGTCCAAGAAAAGGAATAGCGAGCATAGGCACACAAGGGCGAGTAGCCATGTGAACTTATTTATACTAATATTTTCTCTAATATCGTTTGTGAACAGATTCATTGTACGAAAAGTTTCTGCAAAAGTACAAGATTTTTACGATAAATATTCTTTGACGTGTGAAGATGTTATTTCATGTGGTGAAAATGGCCTTGAGTATTTACGTATATCACGGGAAATGATTGTCCTGTGCGACACGTTGGAATGTACGTCTTGTCATCCTCAAATGTAAATTCGTGAAAGACAAGACGTACATTTGTGGACGGCATATAAGTCACTTTCCTCATCATACAACCGAAAATATCCCTGACACCAAATAGTGGAATGATATAGCATATTTGAAGCAGAAAAAAGCCCCCTTATCACCCGTGTGGGGGTGAAAGGGGGCTTCAAGCTTCTATGGCTTATCTTTCATTCAATTATTCCGAGATTAGTCGTTGCGGGGACGACGTGCGGGGCGGCCTTCGCCACCTTCGCGGCGTGGACGGCGTGCGGGACGATCTTCCCAACCTTCGGGCTTCTCTTCGAGCACGCGGTGAGAAAGGCGGAACTTGCCTGTTTTCTCGTCAATCTCGAGGAGCTTCACCTGAATGGTGTCGCCTTCCTTGATGCCAGCTTCCTCGACTGATTCGAGGCGCTTCCAGGCAATCTCTGAGATGTGGAGCAAGCCTTCCTTACCCGGCATGAACTCTACGAAGCAGCCGTAGGGCATGATGCTTACTACCTTGGCGTCGTATACTTCGCCTACTTCGGGGATGGCTACGATGGCACGGATCTTGGCTACTGCTGCGTCGATGCTATCCTTGTTAGGACCTGATACTTGGATCTTTCCTACGCCGTCTTCTTCTTCGATAGTGATAGTTGCACCAGTCTCTTCCTGCATACCCTGGATGATCTTTCCGCCCGGGCCAATAACGGCTCCGATGAATTCCTTAGGAATCTCGAAGGCTTCGATGCGGGGTACGTGGGGCTTGAGTTCGGGACGGGGAGCAGGCATGGTCTCGAGGATCTTGCCGAGAATGTGCTCACGGGCTTGCTTGGCTTGTGCGAGTGCCTTTTCAAGGATTTCGTATGAGAGACCATCGCACTTGATATCCATCTGTGTGGCGGTGAGTCCCTTGGCAGTACCAGTGGTCTTAAAGTCCATATCGCCCAAGTGATCCTCGTCGCCGAGGATGTCGCTCAATACGGCATATTTGTCTTCACCAGGATTCTTAATCAATCCCATGGCGATACCGCTTACGGGAGCCTTGATGGGCACACCGGCGTCCATAAGGGCGAGTGTACCAGCACATACGGTAGCCATTGATGAAGAACCATTGGATTCGAGAATATCGCTTACTACGCGTACGGTGTAAGGATAGTCTGCAGGAATCTGGCCCTTCAGGGCGCGCCATGCAAGGTGACCATGACCAATCTCACGACGGCCTACACCACGTTGAGCTTTGGCTTCACCTGTTGAGAAGGGAGGGAAGTTGTAGTGGAGGAGGAAGCGCATGTAGCTTTTATCAAGTACATCGTCTACCATTTTTTCATCGAGTTTCGTACCGAGCGTAGCGGTAGCGAGAGCCTGTGTTTCACCACGAGTGAAGATGGCCGATCCGTGGGGCATGGGCAGAGGAGAGACCTCGCACCAGATGGGGCGGATGTCGGTGGTCTTACGTCCGTCGAGACGCTTGCCTTCGTCAAGGATGCAACGGCGCATAGCGTCGCGCTCTACGTCGTGGTAGTAGCGGTCTACCATAGCATTTTTCTCTTCAAGCTCATCTGCTGAGAGCTCGGGGTGAGCTGCAGCGTAGCGTTCTTTGAAGTCTTCACGGATTTGGGTGAATGCATCCTCGCGCTGATGCTTGTCGTGGTCGCCTGCTTCAGCAATGGCGTAGGCGGGCTTGTAGCACTCGTCCTTTACCTGCTGACGGAGTTCTTCGTCGTTCACCTCGTCATCATATTCGCGCTTCACGTCAGTGCCGAGTTCCTTAGAGAGTTCCTTTTGGAGTTGGCACATGGGCTTAATAGCTTCGTGTGCCACCTTGAGGGCTTCGAGCAGAGCGCTTTCGGGTACTTCGTCCATTTCGCCTTCCACCATCATGATATTCTCTTCAGTAGCACCTACCATGATATCCATATCGGCCTGCTTGAGCTGGTCGAAGGTGGGGTTGACCACGTATTCGCCATTGATACGAGCTACGCGTACCTCAGAGATTGGACCTTCGAAGGGAATATCGCTAGCAGCGAGTGCTGCAGAGGCAGCGAAGCCAGCCAAGGCATCGGGCATGTCTACACCATCGGCAGAAAAGAGCGTGATGTTGACATATACCTCGCAGTGGTAATCGGAGGGGAAGAGGGGACGGAGAGCACGGTCGACGAGGCGTGAGGTAAGAATCTCATAATCGCCTGCGCGGCCTTCGCGCTTTGTGAAGCCGCCGGGGAATCGGCCTGCTGCACTGTATTTTTCTTTGTAGTCACACTGGAGGGGCATAAAGTCTGTGCCGGGCTGAGCCGTCTTTGCAGCACAAACGGTGGCAAGCAGCATGGTGTTGTTCATGCGCAACATTACGGCGCCATCAGCTTGCTTGGCCAATTTGCCAGTTTCGATGCTGATGGTGCGTCCATCAGGCAGCGAAACGGTTTTGGTTATCACGTTCATCTGATTATGTTTATGGATTTTTTGTTTTACCTTCTGTAAATCACGCAAAAGTAGCAAATATTTTTCGGCTATGGGTTACTTAGGTCCATCTTTTTTTATTTTCATGTGGAAAAGAATGGCTTGATGGGTAATAGATAGTCAGTAGAAACGCTTTTTGTACGGCTTTTTGCTTGTTTGATTTCCCCTTATCATCTATCTTTGCAACGATAAAGTACGCAGACTTTATCATTTGCTAAAACACTCACTTTTGCTATGAAGAAGTCCTTTCGATATATTCCAACCCTTTTTGCACTATGCCTTGTAGTTTCTCTACTGTCGGTTGTGCGTGTGTATGCTCTGCAGGGCAGATGCAATCTGTCGTATCTTGAGGAGAAACTCACGATGCATCCTGCGGCATCGGCCGAAGTCCGCCATTCCCATTCTGTCACTGACCCTACAATGCAGGCCGAGCGACTCTTTGAGTGGTTCAAGGCTGCCTCGGGCTTCGATCGCACCTATCCACGAGAGAAAGTGTATCTTCACCTTGACAATTCTGCCTATCTCGAGAATGATTCAATTTGGTATAAAGCCTATGTGGTGAGGGCGTCAAGTTTGCTTCCCACCACGTTGAGCCGCGTGCTTTATGTAGAACTGTTGAATGCCGACGGACAACTCGTGGAAAAACAGACGTTGAGGCTCGATTCGTTGGGCCAAGCCGATGGGTGCTTCAAACTCAAACTTCCTGTTCGTGCTGGTTATTACGAAATTCGTGCCTACACCCGCGAAATGACTAATTGGGGAGAGAGCGCCTGCTTCTCGCGTGTCATTCCCGTATTTACGGCCTCTAATCCGCAGCGCAAGTTAGAGCAATCGCTCTCTACTAATATAGCCGACCTTTCCATCCCCGAGCCCACAGAGCATGGCGGCATCTCCATAGGGTGTCCGCGTCCGTATATAATGAAAGAGTCAAAGGAACGCTTGCTAGAATTTTATCCTGAGGGGGGATTGCGAGCCAAGGGAGTGGAGCAGCGTATTGCTTATAAACTGACTGATGGACGTGGTCAAGCTGTGGAAGATACGTTGCAACTCTTCGATGATGACGGGCTACTCATTGGCGAGACTTCGCCCGAATATGAGGGTATGGGTTCTTTCCTCCTTCCCGCCCAGGTGCGTGGAGGATATGCTTTGCTAAAAGACCATCAGCGAAGAGTGCGCGAAGGAAAGAATCGTTTCACTCTGCCCGAAGCTACGCAGGCTTATGTAATTGCTACGAAGATGGGCGCAGATGGATTAGACGTGACCATCACAGCCAACGACTCAGCTCTCACCGCTCAAAGTCTCTTGGGCTTGGCTGTAATATGTCGTGAGAAGACGTGCTATTTCGATACACTCACCGTGCCCCGTGAAGGACTTGATATTTTTGTGCCCCGCAAAGCCCTGCGCGCAGGTGTTAATCGGGTGGAACTCTTCGATGTAGCAGGCCATAGTCAATGTACGCGCTTGGTATGGGTTCAGCCCAACGAGGCAGAGAATCGTCACGTAACCGTACATCTCTCGCAAAACAAGGCCGAGTATGGCCCTTTTGAACCTGCGGCCTTACGCTTGCAACTTACCGATGCTAAGGGGAATCCCGTAAAGACGACCCTCTCTGTGGCCGTGCGCGATCTGAATGGCAATATTACTGATCCTAATGATGGTGGACTTGTGGCCGACCTTCTACTTTCGTCCGAGCTTCGTGGCTACGTGGCGCGTCCCGACCTATATTTCCAAAAAAACGATGCTGCCCATCGTCGCATGCTCGACCTCCTACTCATGGTACAGGGATGGACGGCCAACACGTTTAGCGTGATGTGTGGAGCAGATACTTTCCGCCTGCGCCAGCCCATCGAAGACCGACTCTTACTGCGTGGTGGCCTCTATACTTTCAATAGGCGCGCGCCGCAATCCAACTTCTCGCTCAATTTTCGTGCTTATTCGCTAAAGGGCAATGCCATTGAGGGCACTACACGCACCGATAGTCTAGGTCGCTTCGCCTTCGAGTCGATGGTCGACTTCAATGGCGACTACATCGGACAGTTTAATACGCGCGATTCTGAAAATAAAAAGCGCTGGAGTCGCCTCACGCTCGACCGATGGTTCGCCCCCGAACCGCGTCCGTTTACGGCAGCCGATCTAGACTTGAAAATTCCCGTGGTAGAAGATAGCATCGTATCGTTTAAACAGGTAGGAGCGGATAAACCCGAATTATTTGAATGGACCGACACTCTTTCACGGATTTCTTCCACATTGCTCAAGGGCGTGGAAGTAAAGGCTAAACGCAAGTATCATGGCTTTACGGGCAATCGTTTCTCTTATGGTGGAGGGCCGCAACATGGCATGAAAGCTGCTACCAAATTCTACAATGCCGAATGGATGGTGGAGCATGCCAAAGACTTGGGTATCGACCTCGGAGAAGTGGGCAATCTTGTGAGCCTTTTGGAAGTAACTTACGATGGAGATAAGAAAAATAGAGGTTGGGACTACCTTTCGGCAGCACAAGGCTTGGGAAGATATACTACTTCACGCAGTGCGGAGGAAGTGGCCGATCCTTATAACTCTTGGGGAATGTCTATTGATAAGGAAACTGGACAAGTTATCACCGAAGATGGAGAGAAACTCGATAAGCTCACCTCGCTCGAAACGGGTTCGTGGAATGAATTGTTCAAGGAACTTGATAGGCAGAATAATTCTTCTCACTCCCTAAAGGTCTACTACAACAATAGACCTGCTGCTGAAACGGGTGGCTCCTATGATGATTTGTTAGCTGAGGAGGTGAAATATATTGCCGTAGTGACCGACCCCTATGCCACTGATGCCGTGACGGGCGAGAGTAAGCGTAATAGTACTAAGCGCTATTCCGTCTATATTTATACTATTCCAGATTTTTATCGTTATCGTAGCAAACGTGGTGTTGATCGTCGTCGCATTCAAGGTTTCACCGTAAAGACGAACTTCTATGCCCCCAATTATCGCACAGCCGACCTTCCCAGCGATAAGGATATCCGTCGTACGCTCCATTGGGATCCCTCAGTTCAGACTGATGAGAAAGGGCAAGCCTCGTTGCTCTTCTTCACCAACTCGCGCGATGGACAGACACTCGATGTTTCCGTTCGTGGTGTGAGTGCCGAAGGTGGATGGATAGAGTAAAAACTAGATTTTTTGGAGAGCGAACTTTTTCCCTGATGAGGAAGAGTTTCTGAAGTTTTTTGCCCCTCTCTAGCACAGAGTGAGAAATATCTTTTACAGAATTTTCCGGTGCGAAAATAAACGCTTTTTCGGATCACGCAAATGTAGTGCTTTTCAACCCATAACGGGCTAATATAACTAAAGTTTCCCACCCCCAATAAAGAGGGTGGGAAACTTTAGAGGGCCTTTCTTGTGAGAGTGAAGTTCTAAAAATGTTCTGTCACCTTCTTCTCCTCTACATGCCATACCTTGCGATGCTCAATAAAGGGGAAGAGGTGCTCGTCGTGGCTCACTACTACAATCGCTCTCTTTTGAGCCTCATGGCCGAGGATGCGGTAAAGTTCTGTACGGGAGGATTCGTCGAGATGCGTTTCGGGCTCGTCGAGCAAGAGAAGGTCGGGCTTTGATACGAAGGCACGGGCTAGGAGCGTGCGCTGCCACTGACCACCGCTGAGGTCGGAGATGGGTCGCGAAGCAAGGTCGGTGAGGTGGAATAGTTTGAGTGCCTCAGCAGTTTGCTTGTGATGCTCAGATCTGAACGACTGCCAGAGCTGCTTTCGGCAAGCCATTCCCGAGAGTACAATGTCGGCAACGGTGGTGGGAAACTGACGATCAATATGGCGATATTGTGGCAGATAGCCAATCACCACGTGCTCTCTTCGCTCTATGCTGCCACACGTGGGCTGTAGCAGTCCTGCGATGAGGCGAAGTAGCGTGGTCTTGCCCCCACCATTAGGTCCTGTGAGCACCACGAAGTCGCGCTCACCGAGTTGCTCGTTGATGTGGCAAAGCACGTGGCGCTCGCCGTAGCTGAGGCACACATTGTCTATACTCAGTATCGTGTTGTCGTTCATTCTTGGGTCAGTGATTTTGCAATAAGCCTCATTTGTTGTGTTATGTCGTAGGCCAAGGGATTGATTTCTACAATGCGAGCTCCCACCTCGCCCGCAATGCGTCGGGCTGCCTGTCCGCTATGTTCTTTTGAGACGAAGGCCACTTTTATCTCCTCGCTTCGGCATGTATTGACGAGTTGCTGGAATGATGCCGCCGAGGGTTCCTTGCCGTCATGTTCCACTGCTAGCTGCACAAGTCCATACTGACGAGCCATATAGCCCAGGGCGGGGTGGTATATAAGGAATGTGCGGGAAGGGGCATGCAGCAGGGTGGAGCGGAGTTGCTTATCAAGTTCCTCTAGTTTAGCTATGGTCGTGTTGAGACGTTCCTCGTAGTAGGCGCGGCGAGCAGGTTGATGAGTGCTGAGTGTGCGTGCCACTTGTCGAGCCATTAGGCAAAGATTCTGTGTAGACATCCATAGATGCGGGTCGATGCTTTCGGCCACAGCCCCATGGTGGTGGCCATCCTCGGCTATGGGAGTGATGCCTTCGCGCAGTTCTACTAGATGGAGTTCGGGCGAGGAGGCTGCCATTTGTCTGAGTCGCGTTTGCTCAAAGCCCATTGTTCCCACGCTGAAAAGAATTTCGCTCTGGCTCAGGTTAATCATCTGTCGTGGCGTGGGTTCGTAAGTTTCAGGGCTTGCTCCTTGCGGCATGAGGGTGGTGACCTCATAATCTTCTCCTGCTATGTGGCTCACTACCCATCGCAGTGGCTCAATGCTCACGGTGAGTATGGGCTTCTCGGAAGAGGTTCTTCCTCCTTTGCAAGCGCTGAGACTAAGCAGTAAGAGAAGAAATAGGTGAAAAATGTGTCGCATAGGAGAGGGAAGGGAAGAATAAATAAAGTTAGTAAATATTAGGCAGTACTTATCAGGTATTGGCTAAAATAGTATTGGTTGAATGGTGGCAATGCCCACTTTATATGGGAACTCCCACTCTAGACTACGCGATAGGCTTGAATCAGTAGCCAATAGCGTATGAACTTACCAATGGCTACGGTAATCATTGAGTAGATTAACTTTGTGCGTAGAAAGCCCATACTCACTGTAATCACACTACCGATGATAGGCACCCAAGCCAGCAGACCTGCCCATGCACCGTAGCGGTGAATCCATTGCTTACCACGCTCAAGCTTTTCTGGCTTCACTTTTGTCCAGCGCTCTATCCATTCCTCTTTGCCGAGTGAGCCTACACCATAATTAAACAACGCGCCAAGCACATTGCCTGCAGTGCCCCAAAGCAAAAGCTCTGTGGGATCAGTGCCCGCAGCTAGCAGACCGACCATCACCACTTCGGAGGCGAAAGGGAAAAAACTCCCAGCAAGAAAAGCAGCGGCAAACATGCCAATGCCACCATGTTGGATGAGTATTGTGAAAAGTGCATCCATAAATAGAGGTGTGAATAGCGGAGGAGAGAAGATGTTTATGCAGAGAACAAATAATTGTAGATGCCTAATGCTCCCAAGAGCATGAGTATAAGGTAAAACCATGCATTGAAGAAGCGTCCTTTTCCCAATGCATAATGGTGAGCAATGAGCGTTGACGAATTGGCAATAAAGAGACGCATCAGTTCGTCGAAGTATTTCGGGACAAGCAATAGTCCGGCCATGATGATAAATTCCATCGTGGTAATGACGTAGATAAGCATTCGTGTGCGAATCTTGTCGTTGTAGGCCGTATGAAAGAAGTGAACGAGCGCCATTATGGCAAGGAAGGCCATCGTGCCCGCTGTAATCCATTGCGGAAGAGAGAGCTGGCTATAGTCGGGCTGGGGAAGAGAGAGCCACGGCTCTAGGTATAGGAATGCCGTGTCAAGTTGGTTCTCCCATATAGCAATAGCGGCGTAGAACCAATAGGGAACCATCGCGCCGAGCAGACCAGCTAAGAATGTGCGCCACGTGAAATTGCGTAGTTGGAATATCATGCAAAAATAGCTCGCTATGGCCAGCATTAGCATAGGAGGGAACTTGATGCTCGCTAAGCTGAGAAACAAGAAAGCATGGAACACATAGCCCTCGCCTCTTGCTTTCTGATAGGAGGCAAATAGCATGAAGTAGCTCAGCACGAGGCAGGGCACAGCCAATGCGCCCGAATCCCATCGATGGAGCGCGGGACATACGAGCATGAGGTATAAGAATGTGGTACTCATCAAGCGGGAGCGGATGCGCAGCAGTGCGTTGCGATTGTTTAGCTCCATGATGAGGTAGGCCGAGAGCCCTGTCACGGCCAATCCTGCCCATAGTTGCCAATCGGCGGGGGCGGGCAGTATCCACAAAGCCAATGTGACGAGTGCCATAATCGGCAGGGTGAGCGTGCCCGAAACGATATTGTTTCTCAGTGTGTGCACAACGTTGATTTGCTATTGGAGAGTGGGCAAAGGTATTAGGGGGCAATTCATTCTGAAACAGAAAGCGTCTCAACTTTCGGATTGAGTATAGGTGAACTGAAAGCTCAGATCTCTTTGATAGTGAAATCAGTCACATAATTTGCTACGTTCCTTCATTTACTTACTATCAAAAGTAAACTTTCCTTATCACACAAGATCCTCTTTCAGAATGAATATAACCACCCTAAAAGGCTAATGTGGACTAGAGCCAATGGTGCGGTGCGTTGGCCATGAAAGCTTCTATGAAACTTTTTCATTGGCATCAACCCATTCACTTATTGAGCGCAAAGCGCATCATATTAGCCTGCCTGTCGTCTACTAAAGGTCCGCACCAATGTCTGTGCGGAAGTATTTCTTGTTAAATTGTATGTGTTCGGCGCCTTTCATTGACTTGGCTAGTGCTTCGGCCTTGTCCTTACCATATGAGCTAACAGCGATGACACGACCACCTGCCGTGACGAGTTTGCCATCTTTCATGGCTGTGCCAGCATGGAATACTACGCTTCCAGGAACATCGGTACCCGTAATCTCAAAACCCTTTTCGTAAGCTTGCGGATAGCCGCCAGATACACACATTACGCATACGGCTGCACGATCATCGAATTCCACATGGCACTGGTCTAAGTTGCCTTGAGCTACGCCTTCAAAGAGATCAACGATATCGCTTTTCAAACGAAGCATGACTGTCTCTGTTTCCGGGTCGCCCATGCGGCAGTTGTACTCAATCACCTTGGGCTGTCCGTCGCAGTTGATTAGACCGAAGAAGATGAAACCTTTGTAGTCAATGCTCTCGGCAGCGAGACCATCCACAGTGGGACGAATGATTTCCTTGTCAACCTTCTGCATCCATTCTTTGGTGGCAAAAGGTACGGGGGATACGGAACCCATGCCGCCCGTATTGAGCCCAGTGTCGCCCTCGCCAATGCGTTTGTAGTCTTTAGCCTCGGGTAGAATTTGGTAGTGCTTGCCATCGGTCAGAACGAACACAGAGCATTCTATGCCCGAGAGGAATTCTTCGATTACTACGCGGCTAGATGCATTACCAAACATCCCGCCGAGCATGTCGCGTAGTTCCTTTTGGGCCTCCTCAAGCGTGGGCACGATAAGCACACCTTTGCCCGCACAGAGTCCATCGGCCTTGAGCACGTAGGGAGGTCGCAGTGTTTCCAAGAATTGGCAGCCTGCCTCCACCTGAGTGCCATCGAAGGTCTCGTAAGCCGCAGTGGGAATGTTGTGGCGCTTCATAAAGCCCTTAGCAAAGTCTTTCGAACCTTCCAATACGGCACCAGCCTTTGAGGGACCTATTACAGGCACCTGCTTCACGTCGTCGCGATTCTTGAAATAGTCGTAGATACCCTTTACTAACGGATCTTCAGGACCTACTACTACCATATCTACTCCATGTGTTACCACAAAGTTGGCTACGGCATCGAAATCGTCAGCTTTGATAGCAACGTTCTCGCCCACCTGTGCGGTACCGGCATTTCCCGGAGCAATGTAAAGAGTTTCTACCTTTGCACTTTGTGCAATTTTCCAAGCCAGTGCGTGCTCGCGGCCGCCACTGCCCAAAAGTAAGAGTTTCATAAGCGTTAGAATGATTGATGCTACAAATTTACGGCATGATGGGCGAAAGGCAAAGTGTTTCACGGAAAAACTTTCGTTTCTCCCCATGTTAGCCTCGCTTTAAGCGCCCTCTTATAGCCATCGTTACTAATTGAGACAAGAATATAATGAGGAGAGAGGAAAATAATCCTGTGTAAAAGCGCTTCGTATTCCGAGCAAACCTATAACTTTGCAGCATGATACGCATTCGCAAACGAACCCTCGAGGAGCGTTTCAATACGCTGACTCATTTGGCAGGTGTGGTGTTTACCCTCATTGCCGCATGGAGTATTCTCCGCCTAGGCTATAGCAGTAATTGGAAAAATGCCTTTGGTACGACTTTCTTTACCTGTGGAATGCTCTTGATGTATGCTGCCAGCACTCTCTACCATTGGGCCATGCCTGGCCAGACGAAGGCGATGCTTCGCGTGCTCGATCATATCAGTATCTACGTGATGATTGCTGCTTCGTACACGCCGATGTGTATCGGCGTAGTGGGAGGAGTGCTCGGATGGACTGTGTTCGGCATATTGTGGGGCGTGGCTCTTGGTGGAATGGTATATAAGATTACAGCTATCAATCGCTTCCCGCGTCTTTCGCTCTTTATCTATCTGGTCATGGGATGGACTTTCGTGTTTATTGCCGAACCTGTATGCCGTAATATTAGTACGGGAGCTCTGCTCTGCTTGCTAGCTGAAGGGCTCTTCTATACTTCGGGTACGTATTTCTTTGCTCATGATAATCGCTGTTTTTATCACGGAATATGGCACATCTTTGTGCTCCTTGGTTCGGTGAGCCATTGGCTTGCCATACTTTTAATCCTTTCGTGAGGAGAACGACTGTCAATCTTTTACTCGTCGCTGGGATTCTAAGGAAACACCAAACAGCAAATCTACTTGCATTTTTTTACTAAAACATACAACATTATGAAAACTCCTATCGCAACTACTCAGGCTCCTGCAGCCATTGGTCCTTACAGTCAGGCTGTCGAAGCTGGCAATGTCGTATACGTGTCAGGTCAGCTCCCGATAGATCCTGCCACTGGAAAGTATGCCGAGGGTGGTATTAAAGAACTCACTGCACAGTCGCTTACCAATATTAAGCATATTCTCGAACAGGCAGGCTTAACCATGGATAATGTGGTGAAAACAAGTGTTTTCTTGGCCGACATGGCCGATTTTGCTGAAATGAATGAGGTTTATGCACAATTTTTCACGGCTCCTTTCCCCGCTCGTTCTGCAGTGGCTGTAAAGACTCTTCCCAAGGATTCGCGTATTGAGATTGAATGCATTGCTGTAAGGTAAGTGCTGAAAGTAAGAAATCCTCGATGAAACCATAGAAAAATGCAAAAAATAGGCGTTTATCTCTCGTCGAAAGAGAATCTTCCTGAAAGCTATGTACAGGCTGCTCGCGAAGTGGGTGAACTCATCGGGAAGACGGGACGTATCCTCATCTATGGCGGTGCTCGTAAAGGCTTGATGGAAGTGCTTGCACAGAGTGTGAAGCAACACGGAGGGCGTGTCTACGGTATGGTACCCGAAATAATAGAGAAGCGTGGTCTCGTGAGTGATGCAATAGATGTAACCTTTCGTTGTGTAGACCTTAGCGATCGCAAGATGATGATGAATCGTGAAAGCGACGTGCTTGTAGCTCTTCCCGGAGGTATCGGTACGCTCGACGAGGTGTTTACAGTAATGGCCAATACCGTGATAGGTATTCGTCATCAGCCCGTGGTGTTCTACAATGTAGATGGTTGTTGGGATGCTCTCCTTGCTGCATTGGATAATCTCTTTGAACAAGGACTTGTAAGCGGTTCTCCATCAGACTATTACAGTGTGGCACACAATATACGGGAATTAGCATCTCTCATCTAATCGGGTGGGGGAATGTAATGAATAGAACCTCCCTAAAGTCCGTTGCAAACTGCTAGGTGAACGAAATTTCGCCACGCAAACAGAGGTTTCTAAGGGGGACTGAGTAAAGCAAGCGTATAGGCAAAATAGTCTATACGCTTGCTATTCTTTTTTCTTTATGGTATTTTCGCATGAGCGTCATCTCCTCCTTATCGTTGAACTTGGGTGAAGTTCTTACAGATTTGACGGCTCTGCGGAATGCCACGTTGCTCATACCCTTTCTGAGTAATGTTTTGGAACTTCGCATTTGCCGTTCTCAGATGTACATTCCCCCGTTTCCAGATGTATATCTTCCCATCGTTCACCGCCCAGTGAACGACGGGAAGATCTTCAAATAAAAACGGAAAAACCAAAGTTTTAGCGTGATAATAACGAAGTTAGAAGCACTTCATTGGCAGTCTACGAAATTCTCCGTTCACAAGGGGAAAATTCAATCTTCAAGTTTCGGTTTTAACTTGAGCGGGCAGGATCTGGAACTTTGATGGCAGTTGTTGTCCAGTGCGTTGCAGTGTCCTCTTCAAGTATATTGTTATTAGGCTAAAAGGCCGTTGAAGTTTTCTTAGAACGTTATCTAAGTCATCGTCCTTCGACCGAAGGACATGCGTCCCCCGACCGAAGGACATGCGTCCCTCGACCGAAGGACGTGCGTCCTTCGACCGAAGGACGATAACTTGAACGGCCTTTTTGCGTAACTTGAATGCCAATGTAGAGATAATTATCCCAAGTTTCTGGCTTAACTTCAGCGAACTTTTATCGCCATTATCGGCTGCGTCTCAGCAATTCAAGCAAATTTGATTGCATTCGACTTGCACGATAATTCAGTCCACCTTGACTAATTCCGAAATTAAGATGAGTATTCCCAACCACATGCCCGCGAGATAAGGAAACGATTTTCTTTAGAGAAAAACTTTTCAAAGTTCTCTTTTAGCATTCATACATGAAAAATGTGTGCTTCCTGAATGGGATATTTTTCTTTTTCATCCCCATTTGCTACTTTTTTAGAAACAAAGACGAAAAAAAGCGAGGTAAAATATCATTCAACACCAAAAATAATTGCTAATTTTGCGCATTACTATATAGTTGTACGATATGAACGACGAATTGAGAGTCATCATTAGCGGCGGAGGCACTGGTGGACATATCTTCCCAGCCGTGTCGATAGCCAATGAAATACGTGCGAAACGCCCTGACGCCAAGATACTTTTTGTTGGCGCTGAAGGTCGTATGGAGATGCAACGTGTACCTGCAGCTGGCTACCCAATCAAGGGACTTCCCATTGCTGGATTCAACCGCAAGAATTTGCTCAAAAATGTGCCCGTGCTTATCAAAATTATGAGAAGCCGCAGTTTGGCGCGCAAAATTGTACGTGAATTTAAACCGCAGGTAGCTGTAGGCGTGGGCGGATATGCAAGTGGTCCTACGCTTAATGTGGCCGAATCGATGGGTATACCTACCTTGTTGCAGGAACAAAATTCTTACGCCGGTGTAACTAATAAGATTCTTGCTAAGAAGGCACGTAAAATCTGCGTGGCTTACGAAGGTATGGAACGCTTTTTCCCGGCAGAAAAAATACTCTTTACGGGAAATCCCGTGCGTCAGAATTTGCTTGATACCTCTGTCTTGAAAGATGAAGCCGTACGTTCTTTCGGGCTTATTCCAGGAAAACGCACTATCTTGATTGTGGGTGGTTCGCTTGGTGCTCGTACGCTCAACGAAAGTGTTTTGGGCAATCTCCCTCTTGTGAAGCAGCAAAGTAAGGTGCAGTTTGTATGGCAGACGGGTAAGTATTATAGCGAACAGATTAAGGCAGAGCTAGAGCGTCGCGGATGTCCTGAGAATCTCAAGGTAATGGACTTTATCAGTGATATGAAACAGGCTTATGCTGCCGCTGATCTCGTTATTTCACGTGCTGGAGCAGGTAGCATATCAGAGTTTTGTCTTTTGGGTAAGCCCGTGATTCTTGTTCCATCGCCTAATGTGGCTGAAGATCATCAGACAAAGAATGCACTTGCATTGGTACAGAAAAGCGCTGCTCTCTATGTGGCCGATGCGGATGCGCGCCGCACACTCCTTCCTCTTGCAATCAATACCGTAGAGGATCATAATAAACTTGAAAGTTTGAGTCGTAACATTGTGCAACTTGCTCGCCCCAATGCTGCTTCCGATATTGCTGACGAAGTGATACGCCTAGCAGAAGAAGAAAAGTAGGAGGCAAGAAAAGAGGTTTAATGGCTGAGATTTATCGAGCAATCGGCTGAAGAATATAAAGATAAATGTAGCGACTAGTAACTTCGCTTGCAATAATAGCATATTATTCTAAGACAATGAAATCTGTATACTTTATTGGTGCCGGTGGCATCGGCATGAGCGCTCTTGAGCGCTACTTCCTTTCAAAAGGCCTCGTTGTAGCTGGATACGATCGAACTTCGTGCGAACTGACTGAAGAATTGCGAGCCGAGGGTGCCGATATTCACTATGAGGACAATCCCGATCTCATACCGGAAGCCTGTAAAGACAAGGAACATACGTTGGTGGTCTATACTCCCGCTATTCCTGCTACACATAAGGAACTTACTTTCTTTCGCGAAAATGGATTTGAAATTCAGAAGCGTGCTCAAGTGCTTGGTATGTTGACACGCTCTATGAGGGGGCTTTGTGTAGCTGGTACGCATGGTAAGACAACTACCACTTCCATGACAGCCCATCTTCTTCATGAGAGCCATGTGGGTTGTAATGCATTTTTGGGAGGTATTACGAAAAATTATGGTACCAACTATCTGCTTTCAGCTGAAAGTCCTTACGTAGTGATTGAGGCTGATGAGTTCGACCGCTCATTTCACCACCTCCGTCCATACGCTACAGTGATCACTGCTACTGATGCCGATCATCTTGATATTTACGGCACAGAGGAAGCTTATCTCGAAAGTTTCCGCCATTACACGGAACTGATTCAGCCAGATGGTGCTCTCATAATGCATCGCAATCTCAAGATGAAGGCCCATCCGCAAGAAGGCGTTCGCGTATATAGCTACGATCGTACCGAAGGAGACTTTCATGCAGAGAATATACGCATCGGAGAGGGTCGCATCGTGTTCGACTTTGTTTCGCCTTTGGGAAATGTTTCCGATATAGAACTTGGCGTACCTGTCAGTATTAATATTGAAAATGGTATTGCTGCCATGGCACTCGCTCAGATAGCAGGTGCAACATCCGACGAAATACGCAAGGGTATGGCCACATTTGCTGGTGTAGATCGACGTTTCGACTTTGCACTAAAGTCGGATAAGCATGTGCTACTTTCCGACTATGCTCACCATCCCGCAGAGATAAAGCAAAGCATTCTTTCTATTCGTGAAGTGTTTACAGGTCGTAAAATTTCTGCAATTTTCCAACCGCATCTTTATACGCGCACGCGCGATTTTTATAAAGACTTCGCCGATAGTCTGTCTCTCCTTGACGAGGTGATACTTACCGAGATATATCCTGCTCGAGAAAAGCCCATTCCTGGCATAACGAGCCAAATAATCTACGATAATCTTCGTCCTGGTATAGAAAAGCATCTCATTCAGAAAAAGGATATTCCTACCTTTGTTGAGAGCAAAGATTTCGATGTACTCATCGTCCTCGGAGCTGGTGATGCTGTAGATTATATTCCACAAATTAAGAAGATTCTGGAGAATAAGTAAACGCGATTCAGTCCATAATAGAAATCCTCTACATGAAGACATTCATTAAACTCCTCCTGTTGGTAGGCATCATCGTATATTTGGTGTTTGCCTTTGCCGACTTTACACGCCATGGCGATACCACGGTGTGTCAACAGGTAGACTATACCATAATGGATAGTTCTCATGCAGGTTTTATTACAGCAGAAGAGGCAGATTTGCTTCTACGCAAATCGGGTCTTTATCCTGTGGGGCGCGAAATGGATCATGTAGATGGTATAGCCATAGCTAAGGCTTTGAAGAAGAACTCATTCATCGATTCCGTGATGTGCTACAAGGCTCCTAATGGCACCGTCAATGTGCTCATACAGCAGCGTCTTCCTCTAATGCGTATCATGGCCGACAATGGTGACGATTATTACATCGATGACAAGGGTAACTTAATGAATCCTCAAGGCTATTCGGCCGATCTTGTAGTGGCTACGGGAAGTATCTCCAAGTCTCTTGCTAAGACGCAGCTTATTAAACTCGGACGATTCCTCCGCGACGACGCTTTTTGGAATAATCAGATAGAGCAAATTTACGTATCACCCGATCAACGTATGCAGCTAGTGCCTCGAGTCGGAGGACATGTCATCGCCTTTGGAAATACCGATAGCATTAGTCAGAAGTTTCGCAACCTTTATGCGTTTTACGAAAAAGTAATGCCGCAGGTGGGGTGGAACAAGTATGCTGAAATATCGGTGGAGCATATTAGCCAAATCATAGGACGCAAGAAACGTAAAGGTTGAGGCTCTCTCATACACCTATATTATATATAGAGAAATGCATACGCACATAGTTCATAACGTGTGAGAAGAATGTGCTTGCCACATACAATCCGAACAAACCTGAGAATAAACCTGATATAAACCCTCGAATACAAAAAAGATTACATACATGCCAACAGAAGACAACTTAATAGTAGCTATCGAGTTGGGTTCGTCTAAAGTGACCGGTGTGGCCGGACGCAAACAACCCGACGGCGCCATCCAGGTGCTTGCCTTCGCCCAGGAACCTTCTACCACCTTCATTCGTAAGGGACGCATCAACAATGTAAACAAGATGACACAGTGTATCACTAGCATGAAGTCGAGCTTGGAACAGAAGATGCAGAAGAGCATTAGCCGCGTCTACGTGGGAATAGGCGGAATGGGCATGCACACGGTAGCCAATAGCGTGGTACGCCACTTCGACTCGAAGATGGAAATCACGCAAGAGATGATTGACGCAATGAGTGATGAAAATCGCAGTTCGGCCAACCCCGACCGCGACATTCTAGAATCTGTTCCACAGGAATTTCACCTCGGCACGCAGTATACCATAGACCCTGTGGGTATACTCTCCGACGGTATAGAGGGTCACTACCTTAATATCGTGGCAAACTCATCAGTGCGCGAGGAAATACGCAATTGCTTCCGTTCGGCGGGAGTGAGCATTGCCGATTTACCCATCACGGTGCAAGCCTTGGCCGATGCGATGCTGACCGAGCCAGAGAAGCGTTCGGGTTGCGTATTCGTAGATATGGGTGCAGAGACCACTTCCGTGGCAGTATACAAGAATAATCTCCTGCGCCATTTAGCCGTGATACCTCTCGGTGGTGCCAATGTAAACCGCGATATCATGTCGCTCCAGATTGAGGATGATGAAGCGGAAGAACTGAAACTTAAATATGGTAGTGCGTTGCATGCCACCGATGAAGAAAATCAGAAGACTATCAAGCTCCGCGATGGTCGCACAGTCTCTTACGAAGAGTTTGCTGGATTGGTGGAAGCCCGCGTAGAGGAAATAATCCTCAATGTTAACAATCAGATAGCACTCTCGAAGTACGATCGCAGTCAGCTCATTGGCGGACTCATTATCACCGGTGGAGCTTCGCATATGAAGGATATTGATAAGGCTTTCATGCGCGATACGAAATTTGAGAAAATTCGTTTTGTACGCAATATTCGTGTGCCCTTGCGCACTTCCGACTATCCTGGATTTAATAGCGATGGCGACTGCAATGCCGCCATTGCCTTGATAGATAAGGGCGAGATGAATTGCAGTAACGGTGAGTTGGGAAAGGCTGACCTTTTCAACGAAGAAGAAAAAGCCGCTGAAAAGGAGCAACAACTCTCTGCCGAAGAGCAAGCCGCAGCCGAAGCCTCAAAGAAGGCAGAAGAGGAAGCAGCAAAGCAGCTCGAAGAAGAGCGCATCCGCCAGGAAGCCGAAGAAGAGCGCCTACGCATTGAGGAAGAAAAACGTCGTAAGCAGCAGCGCTGGAAGAATATTAAGAAGAAATTCTCAAAGTTTGGCGATTGGTTCGGCAAGATCGTCGACGAAAACGATGGTGATAACGCATAACATCCCCTAATAACTATGCCAGAAGATAACAACGCACCCCTTATAGACATGAGCATGCCCACGACGACCCCCAACATCATCAAGGTGATTGGTGTAGGAGGTGGTGGTGGCAATGCCGTCAACCACATGTATCGTGAAGGAATCCACGAGGTAAACTTCGTGGTATGCAATACCGACTCTAAAGCCCTGGCCGATTCTCCCGTGCCTGTACGCCTTCAGCTGGGAAAGGAAGGTCTTGGGGCGGGTAATCGCCCCGAGCGAGCCCACCAAGCTGCAGAAGAGAGCGTGGAGGAAATCCATTCGATGCTCAACGACGGCACGAAGATGGTATTTATTACCGCAGGTATGGGCGGCGGTACCGGCACTGGTGCTGCACCCGTTATTGCCCGTGAGGCAAAGGCTATGGGCATTCTTACGGTGGGTATCGTGACCATTCCCTTCCTTTTTGAAGGAAATAAAAAAATTGACCAGGCCCTTGATGGTGTGGAAGAAATATCTAAGCACGTTGATGCCCTCTTAGTAATTAATAATGAGCGCTTGCGCGAAATCTACCCCGACCTCAATGTACTTTCGGCCTTCAATAAAGCCGACGATACGCTGAGCATCGCAGCCCGCTCCATCGCTGAGATTATTACAATGCATGGTATTATCAACCTCGACTTCCGCGACGTGTGCACTGTACTTAAAGACGGCGGTGTGGCTATTATGTCGACCGGATTTGGCGAGGGCGAGAACCGTGTAAGCAAGGCCATTGAAGCTGCCCTTCACTCGCCATTGCTCAACAATAACGATATTTTCAATTCTAAGAAAGTGCTCCTTTCCATCTCATTCTGTGCAGAGAAGGAGGGCGACACTCTCATGATGGAAGAGATGAACGAGGTACACGACTTTATGTCGAAGTTCCACGATGATGTAGAGACTAAATGGGGTCTCTCCACCGATCCCTCGCTAGGCAAGCAAGTGAAGATAACCATCCTTGCCACAGGCTTCGGTATCAGCAATGTGCCTGGTATCAAGAATAAACTCGATGCTGAGGCCGAGAGCCGTCGTCAGCATGAGGCAGAGCGTGAGGAAGAAAATGAAGACCGCCGCAACCTGTTCTACGGCGACGACAATAAGGGCACCATGCGCAAGCGTCCTCGCTTCTTCCTCTTCGGACTTGATGACCTCGACAATGAAGAGATTATCTCGCTCGTAGAACTCACTCCTACCTACAAGCGTTCGAAGGAAGCCCTCTCCGAGATTAAGGCAAAATCATATACTAACATTGCCATAGAGCCCGAGACCGCAACTAATCCTGGTCCAGCAGCTGCAGGTTCGGTAATATCTTTTGCGTAGTCTAAACACGGAATACTTTGCAGCCCCATTTCATGCGCTTCACTCCTAATTCCTTTCTATAAGGAAAATAAAAGGGAGTGTTTAATGAACCTAACGCTGCTCGCAAGTAAAATATCCTCTTTCAAAAGCGATCTTCAGTCATCCTGCATTCACCCCATCCATGGTGTATCAAGTAGGGAGAATGCAGATCGCTTTCTTAACCACAGAACCTGTTATGTCTGACAACGCTTTCGAAACACCCCTCATTCAGCTAGCCAATGCAACCACACCGAGTATTATCAAGGTGATAGGCGTAGGTGGCGGTGGTGGCAATGCCGTGGGACAAATGTATCTTGACAACATACCCGAGGTACGCTACCTCGTGGCCAATACCGACAGTAAAGCCTTGGCTGACAGTCCTGTGCCCGACCATCTGCAGATGGGGGCTGGTCTTGGAGCCGGAGGTAATCCTGTGCAGGGCCGTGAACAGGCACTCGACAGTATAGAGAAAATAGACGCAGCACTCGATTCTGCCACCAAAATGGTGTTTATCACCGCAGGTATGGGAGGCGGCACCGGTACTGGTGCATCACCCGTTATTGCTCACGAAGCTCGTAAAAAAGGCATTCTTACGATAGGCATTGTGACCATACCTTTCCTTTTTGAGCGAGAGAAGCAGATAGATAAAGCCCTTGATGGACTCGATGCCCTCTCAAAGGAGGTTGATGCAATGCTCGTCATCAACAACCAACGCCTCTGTGATATCTATCCCGACCTAAGCATCATCAACGCCTTTAAGCGTGCCGACGAAACGCTCTCTACGGCTGTGAGTTCCATTACGGAAATCATTTCAATGCACGGTCGTGTTAATCTCGACTTTTGCGATGTGCGCACAGCCCTCACTGATGGTGGAATTGCAGTAATGTCTACGGGGTATGCCGCGGGTGAGGGACGTGTGTCTCAAGCTATATGCGAAGCACTCAACTCGCCGTTACTTAACAACAACGATGTGTTCAAAGCCTCACGTGTGCTTCTAGCCATTACTACTTCCGATCGCAACGACCAAGCACTCGGTATGAGCGAAATGGGCGAGATTACCGAGTTTATGAGCCACTTCTCTCCCGATGTGTGGACTAAGTGGGGACTTGCATTCGATCCTTCGCTCGAAGACAAGGTGAAAATCACTATCATAGCCTCGGGCTTCAGTCTCTATGGAAAGGAAGAGGATACAGAACCCGATGAAGCCGTGACCATCAATTTTAGTTCGGAGGAAAATATCAAGAATCACGGACGCCGTCAAGCATTCTACCCCGATGGAGAGAGTGGAAAGCAGAGCCCGCGTCCGCGAGTGTATCTCTTCTCCGAAGCAGATCTTCGCAATCCAGAGGTGTTGCGTTTCGTAGAAGACGTGCCTACTTATCGTCGTACGAGTATGCAACTCAAGGATATACGCGATAAATCAGATAATAAATAAACTTACAATACACAATGGACATTTTTGAGAAAGTAAGCAAAGACATCATTGCAGCCATGAAGGCTAAGGACAAGATGCGCCTTGAAGCCTTGCGCAATGTGAAGAAGTATTTTATCGAAGCCAAGACAGCTCCAGGAGCCAACGACACCCTCGACGATGCCACCGCTCTCAAAATTCTGTCCAAGCTTGCCAAGCAAGGACGCGACACCGCAGCACTCTATACTGAGCAGGGACGTCCCGATCTTGCTGAAGAGGAGACTGCACAGGCTGCCATCATCGAAGAGTATTTACCCAAAGCTCTCAGCGCTGATGAACTAGAGGCAGAGGTAAAAGCCATTATTGCCGAGACTGGCGCATCGAGCATGAAGGATATGGGAAAAGTGATGGGTATTGCCAGCAAGAAACTGGCTGGACGTGCTGATGGTAAGGCTATTTCAGTCTTGGTAAAGCAACTTTTAGGCTAAGTATCGCTGATAAGAAACGCGTATCCCTTCTCCAATATATTCAGAGTAGGCTATTTGCGATTTCTTGCAACCTATTGTTTAAAAGAATGATCCCTCCGTACAGTTCCTGTAGGAAGGGATCATTCTTTATTGCAAGATGGGGAAGATAATTCTTTGGGGAGAGTCATGCTCTGCTTTTCGAAGTGATACAAAATGATGGCGAAGTCTGCAATTGGGCGCCAGCTTAGCGTCTGTTGTGGGCTAGTTGACTCTAATTAGTCTTGATGGAAACGTTTCGTGTCTTTAAGAAGCGTCTTATTCTATCCCCAATTCCTTAGCCACCTGACAGAGTTCTTCATACCATTCTGCACCAAAGCGGCGGGTTAGAGGATCTTTCAAAAACTGGAAGATGCGAAGTCCTAGCTCATGGCCTTTCTTTACAGCCGGGCGGCATACGTCCCAACGGTGGTATTGAAGTCCTACAAGACCACCGCTGAAGCGCTTCTCACGAATAGGGTAGAGCGCACACGAAATAGGCTTACACCATGAGGTGCGACCCTCACGGAAAGCCTTGTCTGTGGCACAGAAACAACAGCCTTCAGCATTGTAGCACGTGAATACACAGTCGCGCCCACGCACAATGCTTGTTACGAGGTCGCCTTCAGAGTCGGTATAAGCCACGCCTTGATGGTCGATGGTGGCTTGTGCCGTAGCACTAAGTTCTGGCCACACTTCGTCAAGCACATTCTCGAGATGCGTCACCTCGTCGAGCGTGAGCGGTGCACCACTATCGCCCTCCACGCAGCATTGCCCTTTGCAGGCATCGAGGTCGCAGCAAAAGCATTCGGTAAAGATGTCTGACGACAAAAGTACGTCGCCTACTTGTATAATAGGAGGAATTCTGTCCATTTCGTGTAGTGTGAGTTAAGAGTAATCTTTTTAGTTTATAGAAGTGCTACCAACTAATAGGCTCCTGTCCATGCTTAATCAGATAGTCGTTGCAACGCGTAAAGTGGTGGTTGCCAAAGAATCCGTGATAGGCTGATAGGGGCGAGGGGTGGGCCGAACATAGTACAAGGTGGCGGGTTCGATCGATTATCTGTCCTTTCTTTTGTGCATAGCTTCCCCAAAGGATGAATACGAGGTGCTCGCGTCGGTCGGAGAGCGCACGTATTACGGCATCGGTGAATGTTTCCCAGCCATGTCCTGCGTGCGAGGCAGCTTGATGCTCGCGTACGGTGAGTGTGGCATTGAGCAAGAGTACTCCTTGTTCAGCCCATCTACGTAAGCTTCCTGAGGTAGGAATGGGGCGGCCTGTATCGTCGTGAATTTCCTTAAAGATGTTTACGAGTGAAGGCGGAATGCGCACCCCGTCTTTTACTGAGAAACAAAGGCCTTCGGCTTGTCCTGGTCCGTGATAAGGGTCTTGCCCAATGATGATAACCTTTACGTGGTCGAACGGACAGAGATTAAAGGCATTGAATATCTCGCCCCCGGGAGGGTAGCAAGGACCTTGTGTATATTCATTGCGTACAAAGGTGGTGAGTTGTTCGAAATAGGGTGCGGTAAACTCTTGTTGCAGCACTTCGGCCCACGAGGGATGTATCTTAACTTTCATATGTAGGGGCAAATTTACGATTTTATGAGCATCGGAGGGAATTTTCGGCGTGGGAAACTTCTCGGACGATTGAATACTAGGAATTTTCCATTAAGCGAAGAGTAAATGCTAGGAACTCCATACCTCGCGTAGCACATCAAGCGACTTGAGCTCGGGAAATCCTGCTATGTGAAGGCGATAGAATGTCTCAATATGTCGGAGAAGGCGCGATCGCTCTGCTCCTGAGAAATGGAAAAAACGCATATTACTGTAGCGCATTCGAAGAATCTTGGGTACGAGTGAGGCATCGGTTGGAGAGAGAAAGTCGGGGTGAGGGGGTTGTTGACGAGTGAAGCAGGCTCCGCGCAGGTCGAAGTAGTAGCCTGGTCTTGCCTCGTAGGCATTGGGCATGAAACCCAAAAAATGCGTGAGGTGAAGTAGAAATACTAGATGAAAATTGGCGAATCCGTCCTCGCACATGTCGAACCATTCGATAGAACGCATTGTGTATTCAAAGATGGCATGCGTATCGGGCTCATTTTTTACTGCATGATAGAGCACCTCAGCCACAAAAAGCCCTATGCCCATCTTTGTGGGCGAGAAAGGTAGGGAAGTAAAGGGGTAAACAGCTTGCACCATTTGTGGGCGTTGTAGTGATGCTTTGGGTTTATGGTTCCACTCTATATCGAGAATCATTAGTGGCTGAAATAGCGAATGCTTTACTGCAGCTCGCTTCGATCGGCTGATGCGTACCATCATTCCCACACAGCCTTGGTCGGCTGTGAGCAGATTGGCTATGATTGATTCGTCGTTGTAACGTATCGTGTGCAGCACAATGGCTCTTGTTTTCATTCTCCTTGTTAATATATATAATATATGAGTGGAGCGAGATGGTGCTTAGCTTACCAAACGGGGTAACGCGATGGGCTTGCTTTGAACAGGTAAAAAAGAAATTATAGTAACCTTATTTCCTTGTTTCTTGTACTTCCGCTCTTCTGTGCAAAAGTACCGTTTTAGCCCTTTATATTTTCTATTTTCTCCTTGAAAAAGGGGAAAAATGCAGAAAAAAGCACTTTTTTTGAAAAAAATGCGAGGAAAGTTTGGTTGGAATGAAATAATGCACTACTTTTGCACTCGCAAATCAGCCTTACAGCGGTTCTTTATAAGAACAATGTGAAAGTGCATAAGAAATGCGATGGTCCCTTCGTCTATCGGTTAGGACGAGAGATTTTCATTCTCTAAAGAGGAGTTCGACTCTCCTAGGGACTACTAATAAAAAAGAATAACAAGAAATGGCAAACCACAAATCATCTGTAAAAAGAATTCGTCAGACGGCGTCTCGCAGACTGCACAACAGATATTACGCTAAGACTATGCGTAATGCAGTACGTAAGCTCCGCGCTACGACTGACAAAGCAGCTGCCACAGAACTTCTGCCGAAGGTTCAGAAGATGTTGGATAAGCTTGCGAAGAACAATATTATTCACAAAAACAAGGCAGCTAACATCAAGAGCGGTGTGATGAATCACATCAATAAGCTTGCCTAATAAGGTTTTGGTTCATAGGTAAAAGGTTTAGTCCTTCACTGATATAGCATCGGTGAAGGACTTCTTTTGTATGCTCGGCACAAGCATTATCTAATGGGTGCAAGTCCCGAGAAAGTGAAGTTTTTATTCAATCTACCATAATTGTGGTATTGCTACGTGCTCCAAAATGCCCTACCTTTGCACTTGTAAAAACGAAACAATCATATTGATAACACAAAAACATATTAAGATATGAGCAAGATTTATCATTCACTTACCCAACTAGTTGGTAATACTCCTTTACTTGAGGTGGAGAACGTAGAAAAGACTCTCGGACTTAAAGCACACGTACTCGTAAAACTCGAATACTTCAATCCTGGTGGTAGTGTAAAGGATCGTGTAGCACTCGCCATGATAGAAGATGCAGAGAAACGTGGCGCGCTCAAGCCTGGAGGTGTAATTATCGAACCTACAAGTGGTAATACGGGTATTGGTCTTGCATGGGTAGCCTCTGTAAAGGGTTATCGCATCATACTTACCATGCCCGAAACGATGAGCCTCGAACGCCGCAATCTCCTCAAGGCACTCGGTGCAGAGCTCGTGCTTACTCCTGGAAGTGAAGGTATGAAGGGCGCCATCGCCCGTGCGAAAGAATTGCAGCAAGAGCATCCGAGCAGTTTTATTCCTCAACAGTTTGAAAATCCTGCTAACCCCGAGGCTCATACACGTACCACAGCTGAGGAAATATGGCGCGATACTGACGGAAAAGTAGATATTTTCGTGGCTGGTGTTGGCACAGGTGGTACGCTTAGTGGAACTTCTCGGGGGTTGAAAAAGCATAATCCTGCCATCAAAGCTTATGCTGTAGAACCAGCAACTTCGGCCGTGCTCGAAGGAAATCCATCAGGTCCTCACAAAATTCAGGGTATTGGTGCTGGCTTTGTGCCCAGAAACTTTGATGCTTCTGCTGCCGACCAGATTCTTCCTATTCAAGACAATGATGCTATTCGTGCTTCTCGTCTCTTAGCTCAAAAGGAGGGCTTGCTAGTGGGTATCTCAGCTGGAGCCGCACTTCATGCAGCTATTGAGCTTGCAAAGAAACCCGAAAACGAAGGAAAGACTATCGTAGCCCTACTTCCCGATACAGGAGAGCGTTATCTTTCCACTGTTCTCTATGCTTTCGAAGAATATCCCGTATAAATAGCCCTTAGCGCATGCTGCGCTTTTGAAGAATATTGCAAGTATGATTATTGTTGCTGATAATCAATCTCTTACAAGCGATGCACTGACCAGCTATCTTGCTGGTCAGCCTTTGCTTTTTGTACATAAGAAAGAAGATCTTGCACGTCAACTTGAGACATATCCCGATGCGATAGTAGTGCTTGACTTCGCTCTTTTTGATTTTACTTCGCCCGAGAATTTCCTTATTTATATTCGCCGCTTTGTTTCCGTTCGTTGGCTTCTGTTATCGGCTGAATATACCGAAAACTTCCTTCGATTGCTCGGAGCTGAGCCTTATGTAAGCTATCTCACGAAGGATTGTACCCGCCAAGAATTTCTGCAAGCGCTCTATGCTTCGCAACAAGGGCGACGCATGGTGTGTGCTTCCGTAGAGAGTCAGCTAGCTAGTCGCAGTGAGCATATCGGTGTGGCTCATCTTACACATTCCGAAACGGAGGTGCTCTCACTTATTGCTCAAGGATTAAGCGCAAAGGAAATAGCAGTACGTCGGAATTCTTCCGTGCATACCATTATCACGCATAAGAAGAATATATTTCGAAAACTAGGCGTCTCAACCTCTTACGAAGCTATTCGTTATGCTCTCCGTTCGGGCATAGCAGACCCTGTGGAGTACTATATTTAGATGTACAGAATGCTTCAATTGTTTCTTTATAATAGCTTGTTTGTCCTTTTTTGTACTAAAAAATCTCTAGTTCTGTCATTCATTATTTACTCAATCCCACCCTCTATATTATTTCCTTCCATACTTAGTACCTTATAATCTGATACTTATAATTTTTTTTCGTACCTTTGCTTCGAACTTCGCTTTATAAGTAAGCAAACGATAACGAATGACCCCTCCAGATAATAGCTATACCAATCTGCTCAAGCAAACGGTAGAGGAACTTTCCGATACATCAAAGATGAAAGGACTCTTCCATCAGCATCGTCATGGCGACCCCTTACCATCGTCGGCAGCACTCGAAGAGATTATTAGTCTCTGTCGAGCCGTTCTTTTTCCTGGCTACTATGGTAAGAGTACACTCAACTCTGTGACAGTACGCTACCATATCGGTATGGAAGTGGAACGTCTTTTCTCCATGCTTACTGCGCAGATACAGGCTGGGCTCTGTTTTTCCGAGCAACAAGAAGATCGTCGGTCATGTATCGATTATCACACGAAGGCCGAAGCTATAGCAGCAGCACTTGTGAGCATGTTGCCTCAAGTAAGGCGTACGCTCGCTACCGATGTGGAAGCAGCTTATTTAGGCGATCCTGCCGCACAAAATTATGGTGAGGTAATCAGTTGCTATCCTGCCATCCGTGCCCTTACCTGCTACCGAATTGCACATGAACTCTACCGGCTCGACGTGCCGCTCATACCCCGTATCATCACCGAACTTGCCCATAGCGAGACGGGCATCGATATTCATCCTGGAGCTCAAATAGGCGAATATTTTACTATTGATCATGGAACGGGTGTAGTTATCGGTGCTACTTGTATCATCGGGCGCAATGTCAAGCTCTATCAGGGAGTCACTCTTGGTGCAAAGAGCTTTCCGCTCGATGTCAACGGCAATCCTATCAAGAATAATCCCCGCCATCCTATACTTGAAGACAACGTAATCGTTTATTCTAACGCCACCGTGCTCGGCCGCATCACCATCGGGCAGGGAGCCGTTGTCGGAGCCAACAAGTGGGTTACTCACGATGTACCAGCGGGAGAAAGAGTGTGAGAGATTATAGGAATCAATAGTGTGTGAATGTTCACAGAGCGCTATAAGAAAAGAAAGCACTATCAGAAAGATAAAATAATCATAGCGCAAGCAGGCTTCAATATACCATAGAAATTATGCAAGAATTTGAACTCATAGCCAAGACCTTCCAGGGACTTGAGGAAGTATTGGCACAAGAACTCACAGAGCTCGGTGCAAACAATGTGCAACTGGGGCGCAGAATGGTGTCGTTTACGGGCGACAAAGCCATGATGTATCGTGCAAACTTCTGTCTGCGCACGGCTGTGCGCATTCTCAAACCGATCAAGCATTTTAAGGCAAAGGATGCGGACGACGTATACAATGCTGTGAGAAAAATCGATTGGAGCCAGTATCTTGACCTTGACACGACTTTTGCCGTAGACTCGGTGGTCTACTCCGACGAGTTTCGCCACTCAAAGTTTGTGGCTTATAAGGTGAAAGATGCCATCGTAGACTACTTCCGTGAAACGCAAGGTGAACGCCCCAACATTCGTATCACCAATCCCGATGTGAAGCTCAATATCCACATCGCGGATGAGGATTGCACCCTTTCACTCGACTCCTCAGGTGAGAGCCTTCATCTTCGAGGATACCGTGTGGCTACGGTAGAAGCTCCTATCAATGAAGTGCTAGCGGCTGGTTTGATTAAAATGACAGGTTGGCAGGGTGACACCGACTTTATTGATCCGTTCTGTGGGTCAGGCACATTTCTCGTAGAGGCTGCTCTCATGGCGCGCAATATTTACCCAGGTGTGTTCCGCAAGTCGTTCGGTTTTGAAAAATGGAAGGATTTTGATGCGGAACTCCTACAGGAGATTTATGATGACGACTCGCAAGAAAGAGAGTTTACCCATCACATCTATGGCTACGATATCAACGTACCAACGGTGGAAATAGCTCTTAAAAATGTGCGTAGTGCGGGGGTGAGTAATATAGTAAGCGTGGAGCAACAGGACTTTCGACAGTTTAAGAATCCTTCGGAAAAAGCCATTATGGTGACGAATCCTCCTTATGGAGAACGCTTGACTCCTCCAGATATTCTGGGACTCTACCAAACCATTGGAAAGGTGCTAAAGAACGAGTTCCAAGGTGGCGAAGCATGGATTATTTCGTCTAAGCAAGAGTTGTTTGAAAACCTAGGTTTGCGTCCGAGCTTCAAGGTGCAGATATTTAATGGTAAGATAGATTGTGATTTCCGTAAATACCAGCTTTTCAATGGTAAACTCAGCGATTTCCGCGCCGAGGGCGGCAAAGTGAAGACCGATGAAGAACGCCGATTGATGAGCGATCAGCGCCGATTCCGAACCAAACGCGACGACTTTAAGAAGCGCTACGACGATGAAGATCATCATCGATTCGACGATGAAGACCTTGATCCTGAGTATTTAATCCTCCGTCGTAAACACCGCGAGTTTGAAGAAGTACATGGTCAGCGTAAGTCCAATCGTGGCAAAGCAGGCTTTGGCAAGCGCGAAGGTGGTTATAAGAAAGGCAACTTCAAGAAAGACTTTAAGAAAGGCGGTGATTCTTCACGAAAGGGAAACTTCAAAAGCGGCGGTGAATATAAGAAAAAAGGCTTTTTCCGCGCTGATGGAAGTTTTAACGATGCAGAATAATCTTTCTCACACTCTCTAGCCAAATACAAACAGTAAAGGATAAGGACTGAAACGTCTAAAAGCAAATTTTTGGGGGCTACCCTAAATATAACCCAATAGGGGCTTATGGGCAAAAAGATGCCTATAAGCCCTCATTTATAGAAAATCCAATAATAAGAATGAAACTTAAACACGCATTAACGGCAGCATTTATGCTGCTATTCGGCACAACCATTATGGGACAAAGCAAAAAAAGCTTCACGCTAGAAGATTTGATGTGGGGGGGTAACAATTACGCCAACATCATGCCAAAGTATTATGGTACCGCTTTCTGGGGTGATCGTTTGCTCAAACTCGATGTTGACGAAGTAACAACCCTTGCCAACGAAAAGGGGCAAAAAGAGAAGCCCACGGTGTTGTTTACTACGAACCAACTTAATGCTGCCATTGATACGGCACAGGTGGGAAAAGTATATAGCTTGCTCTATGCTCGATTCCCCTATGCTGACAAGACGCAAGTGTTTATCAGCACAGCAAAACAACATATAATTTACGATTGGAAGCAGCGTAAGACGCTTTGGACTGCTCCCCGCATTCAAGGAGAATCGGCTCAAGACTTCAATTTTGCATCGAAGGCCGAAGCTTATGTCAAAGACTGGAATCTCTTTGTGCGTACTGCTGACGGGAAAAGCCACCAAGTAAGCACCGATGGAAGTCGAGAATTGCAGTATGGCCTATCTGTCCACCGCGATGAATTTGGTATTCGTAAAGGTACCTTTTGGAGTCCCAAGGGAAATCTCCTTGCTTTCTATCGAATGGATCAGAGCATGGTAACGGATTATCCTCTTGTCGATATCGCTCACCGCGTAGCCCAACTTGCTCCTGAAAAATATCCCATGGCGGGCATGACTAGCCACAAGGTAACAGTCGGAGTATATAATCCCTCAACAAACAAAACCATCTACCTACAAGCTGGTGATCCCACTGATCGCTATTTTACAAACATTGCGTGGAGTCCCGATGAACGAACCATCTATGTATTTGAACTTCCGCGTACGCAAGATAAAGCCGAACTTGTGAGCTACGATGCTCAGACAGGTGAACGCAATACTGTGCTCTATACTGAGGAAAACGCTCGCTATGTAGAGCCTTGCAATCCCATTCAGTTCCTTCCTTGGGATGCTAGCAAATTTATTATGCAATCGCGTCGCGATGGATACAACCACCTCTATCTCTTCGATGCAGCGAGCGGAAAACTTCTCAAGCAGCTCACTAAGGGCAAGTATGAAGTGATAGAAATGCTTGGTTTCAACGCGCAAGCCAAGAGCGTGGTCTACCAGAGCAATCAGAATAATCCCATCCAATATAGTAATTTTTCTGTCAATGTAGCTACAGGAAAGGTCACTCAGCTCGACAATGGCGAGGGCACACACTATGCTACGCTCTCGGCTGGAGGTCGTTTCTTGTTGGACAGATGGTCGTCTCCGAGTAAATTTCGTGAATATGATTTACAATCTACAGCCAAGCATGCTATGCAGAAACTCCACGAGGATGGTGATCCTTGGACAGCCTACAATGTGCCGGAAGTCACGGGAGGCTCAATCAAAGCTGCCGACGGCGCCACAGATCTCTATTACCGACTCGTAAAACCCATCAACTTCGATCCGTCAAAAAAATATCCCACTGTGGTCTACGTTTATGGTGGACCTCATGCCCATAATGTGGAAGCCTCATGGAATTATCAGATGCGTCCTTGGGAAGCTTACATGGCACAACGAGGATATGTAATCTTTGTGGTAGACAATCGAGGATCGGAAAACCGCGGTTTTGAGTTTGAGAGTTGCACCCACCGTCACTTGGGCGATATAGAGATGAAAGATCAGCTCGAGGGTGTGAAGTTCCTCAAGACTCTTCCTTATGTGGATGCCGACCGCATTGGTGTACATGGTTGGAGCTTCGGTGGATTCATGACAACTAACCTCATGTGTTCCTATCCCGATGTGTTCAAGGTCGGTGTAGCTGGAGGCCCTGTAATAGATTGGAAATATTACGAAGTAATGTATGGCGAACGCTATATGGACACTCCGCAGGAAAATCCCGAGGGTTATGCTTCTTCCTCGCTCCTCAACAAAGCGAAGAATCTCAAAGGCCGGTTACAAATTATTGTGGGCTACAACGATCCCACTTGCGTGATGCAACATAGCCTGTCTTTCCTCCGTGCTTGCGAAGACGCTGGCACTCAGCCCGACTATTTCGTCTATCCTGGCGATGGCCACAATATGATGGGCCACGACATGGTGCACCTTCATGAGCGCATCACGCGCTATTTCGATGACTATCTGAAGAAGTAAAAAGCTCTCATCTTCCCTTTCCGCTGCGGGCGGCAATCTTAGGCTTACGAAGATTGCCGCCCGCAGTTAATTTTATGTTTTGCAACATAAGAATGCAAAAAATCGCGGTAATCATCGGTATATATCGGTATTACCGCAAAAACTCCGGACCTACCTTGTCAGCACTCTCTGCATTGCGTAATTTTGCACACGTCTTAGTGAAGAACTTATAGCTTGCAATCACACAAAAACAAACAATCATACAACGTTACATTCAATCATGACGAAGAAATTTACCACCTTGCTCCTCTTGATGCTGGGTTTTGTGGCTACGGCCATGGCTCAGACCTTCCAGGTGGCAGCAACCCCTACCGAGTTGAGCAATCTCAAATCGGGCTATTACGTTATCAAGGTAAAGAGCGCCGATGGAAAGTCCGATGAAAACGGCAATTATCTCTACGTGCAAGACAATAAACCCTATTATGACGCTAAAGGTTCAGTGAATAGTTTCGCTGGCTCTACCATTGGCGATGATGCTCATAAGTATATATTTTTCGTAGACAATACGGATGGCAAGCTTACCTTCCAGGCTTATGGGACGGAAGTGCATTTCCCATCCATATCAAGTGCTTCTTATTCAAAGCAAAAACCTGGTAATCAAGATCAATTTACGCTTAATAGCACCACTTCTCAGTTTACCCCCAAAGAAGTATCGACAAGTTGGTATTACATGCAGACCAGGGCTCAAGAGAATAATGGAGATTGGAGAGTGTGGAAAAATGAGAACTATGATGTAACTATCACTATTATTCTTAACGATAATCAGCATGTAGGTTATTGGAATAATACCGACAATGCCACTAACAACGCCCAATTCCAGTTCTACAAGGCCATGGGAGCTGCCAAGATCACTTACAATCTCATGTGGAATGGCGAGAGCAAGAGTATGCAGAGTTTTAAAGTAGCTGTGGGAGAACATTTCCCTACGCCTACTTTCCCCCAATATACCACCACCACCGATATCCCTTCAGCAGACGCTACGATAACCAATGCTGACGATGGTCGTGAAATCGTTGTCAACTGCACCGCTGAGCTGCCTTTCACGCTCAGCACAGCCGAAGCCCCTGTCTACTACTACTTAACCACTGCCACCGAAGCTCCCATCATGCTCTATCGTGATGGTCAAGACATCAAATATCGTACTGCAGAGCAGAACACCACGCTCAACAATGTGCTGAACGACCTTTGGTATGTTACAGGCAATCCCTTCGATGGTTACAAATTCTGCAGTGCAGCAAGTAATGCAGAGGCACAGAGCACCGCGCTCATTCAGAAGAACGGATCATTGTTCGTCAATGGTTGTGAACTCGGCCTTTGGGGCACGAATGTGGGTACAAGCAACATTAGCAGTACAAACACCAAGACCTGGGATATCGAGAAGAATGACGACAACTCCTTCGAAATCTACCCCCACGGGTTCTCCATGGAATATTGCTGGCGCTTTGATGGTTCACACATTCGCTTCAATACAGCAAGCGATCGTGTGACGAGTTTCACCGTGTCCGCTCCCACCATCACCCTGCCTCTCCACTATTCTGAGGCCGATGATGCAACCTTCGCTACCACCTGTTTGCCTTATGCCGTGGAACTCGCTGATGTTTCGCAGAACGCAAAAGTCTATGCTGCAAAAATGGATGCCGATGGTGTTCATCTCCAGATGAACGAAGTGACAGCCATTCCCGCAGGTCAGGGCGTAATCCTTCGCGGTGAAGGTTCAGACGCTACGGAAATCAACCTCAAGGTGGTCAATGATGTTCCTGCCATCGATAACGATTTGCTCGGTACAACTTCGGAAATCTCCGACATTAGCAATATACTCGCTTTGGGTCGCCTTAATCATGCCGATGGTAGTAAAGGAAATGTAGGCTTCTCACGCTTAACGGGAAGTAAACTTTCCGCCAATCGTGCTTACATTCAGAGCATTATGTCACAGAGTCTTGCTCTCGACTTCAATGGTCAGACCACGGGCATCAATGTCTTTCATCATCCTGTATCTGCCGATGCATCCGTCTACGATATTCAGGGTCGCCGCATCAAGCAGCCTGTGAGCGGACAATTCTATATTCAGGGTGGTCGTAAGTTCATTGCTCGCTAACCTCTAGCGAACAAAGCAACATTTATTTTCTTCAAAACGAACATATCAATGAAAAGAATCTATAAAAGTCCCGAATCCATCATAATTCGCATGAGTTCTGAAGCCTCGATGATGACTACTATATCGCGCAGCGATAATGGTAGCAACAATGATGGTTGGAGCAATCATCGCGAATGGAGTGAGAGTGAAATCTCGTTTGGCGATGAAGGAGAATAATTCCTATTCTGTTGCAATAATATTTTTTCAAGAACAAAGGTAATGAAAGGGCTGAATTCCAAGCGAGGAATCCAGCCCTAATTTAATATCTGTCGAAAACTTTAGCGGACAGTTCCCTTTGCCAGAATGGCAAACAAGTTGAGATAATAACAAAA